>Ga0209598_10002920_pt1 | contig 13115 bp, 7 predicted proteins | sample M_140807_EF_Meta_FD_187317 | JGI IMG/M metagenome (GOLD analysis project Ga0209598, IMG submission 187317) | Freshwater microbial communities from Lake Montjoie, Canada to study carbon cycling - M_140807_EF_MetaG (SPAdes) (version 2) | ecosystem: Environmental > Aquatic > Freshwater > Lake... | reverse complement strand
ACCGGTGAGTAGAGAAGTTACCACAGCACAATAAATGGTAGTGGTATCAGGCGTAGCGTAAGTCGTAAGACAGGAATCGCAGTATAAGCCAGCAGAAGGAGACCACTGCACACTATAACCTCCAACAGGATTGAGAACGGTAGCGGTAATGAAATTACCCGGACCATCCTGACAGCGCCAAACATCAGCACCCACATCCACAATCGGCAGATCAGCAGGAGTAACCACCATAGAATCAATATTACTCATACAGCCATTGTCGCCAATGACATAGAAATAATAGGTCGTAGCCGAATCCGGATTAGCGACCGGATCTTCGATGTTCGGATCCGTGAGTGAGCCATCATTTGGTGCCCAAACGTAGATATATGGAGCTACACCACCCGTGGCAGTTCCATTGATTTGAATACCACCCGTTCCATCGCAGAAGAACATATCCGGACCAGCATCCACCACTGGATTGTCATTGATGGTCACATTCACACAGGAAGGTTGAGCCACACATCCATTAGAAGAAACAGTTAGACAATAAGTAGTGGAACTTGGAGGTGAAGCTACCGGATTGGCTACATTCGGATTGCTCAAGTAAGTGCTTGGCGTCCAGCTATAAGAGTAGGATGGGCCCGCACCAAATGCCTGACCAGAGAGAGCTACACCCTGACCGGAACATGCACCAACGGCAGAACCTGCAGTACCAACCGGAATAGGATTAACCGTCACAGAGACCAGAGATAGGGGGGAAGTACAACCATTTTCCGTAATAGATAAGGTTATATTTTTTGTGCCGGCATTCGCCCAGGTCAAAACATAAGGCCCAGTTCCTGAACCAGAAAGAATTTGAGCTCCGGAGAAATCCCAATCAAAAGTTGCGCTCGCACCTGAAGTACCAGTATAGGTAACAACAATGGAATCCCCTTCACAAATTGAGGTAGGAGAGGCTGTAAAAGTTGACGTAGGAATTGGGAATACTGTAATGTTGACGGTAACAGGAATGCCCTGACATCCGTTAGTGGATCCAATTACAGTAAGAGAAGTGTCCCCTGAAGGAGTAAGGGTAATACTAGGCGTAGTTTGGTTATTGCTCCATAGGTACGTTTGTGCACCTGATGCAGTAAGAGTGGTACTTTGACCAGTACATAGGAACAAATTGCCTGTGACGGTAATTGGTGGTCCGGGAGTTACAGTAACCGGATAGGAAGCTACAGGTCCAATACAACTATCCGCTGTTACCCCGAAAACAGTGTAAACTGTTGATTGCGTTGGGGTAACGGTAATACTATTTCCAACAATATTTCCGGGCTGCCATAAGTAAGCAACTGCACCAGGTGCAGATACAGATAGTGTGGTTGAGCCCCCCAAACAAATGGAGTCATTACCTGTAACTGTGCAAACTGGTAATGCAGTAACATTGACAGTAATGGAAGCTGGAGTTGATCCGCAACCTGTTGTTTGGGTAGTATCCGAAACAGTATAAGTTGTTGTAGTGGTAGGACTTACAGTAATCTGTGAACCAGAGGCATTATTGCTCCATTGATATTGGTTACCTCCTGTGGCTGTCAAAAGGGTGGAAGTACCTGCGCAAATTTGATTATCCCCTGAAACAGAAAGGGGAATGCCTGGAACTACAATAATCTGGAAGGTAAATTGATTTTGACCCAAAAGTGGGCAGTTATCATCTGAAATAGTAACCAGGAATTGGTTCATCCCAATATTTGAGGCAGTTGGTGTCCAGCAAAAAAGGGCAATTGGGTTAACTCCAGTAAGGGTATCAAATGTTGTGGAAGTAGGATCGCTAAAGGTCGCACCAACTATATCACCATTCCAGTACATCACATTGGTTTGTGAGGCAGAATCGGCATCCACACCATAGATGTAAAAACAAATCTGGGTGTTGATACATACTGAATCGATAAAAGTTTGTCCTGTACTGTCAATACCCGAAATAATTTCCGGAAGGTTATTGCTACCGCAGTTTATTACAGTAACCTGCATATCGCGAACCACTGTTCCAATTGGATTTCCATTTCTCCATTCTGTTACTTCCACACACATTACCCCAATTTCAATGGTTGTAGGTAACATAGTAATATCACCTGTTACTGGATCAAGGGTAACTGTACAGTTAGGCCCCAGCGGTGCTGTGGAAGAATAATTTGTGTTATAGGTTACGGTGTTGGTAGCGCTGGAGTTATAGCAGGAAATCAGGGCATAGGACAATGAGTCCCCATCTGGATCGGTAGCACCCTGGTTAAAGGTATAGGTTTGATTCAGACAGATATAGGGTACTGGAGGATTGGAGAAAATTGGGCTGGAATTACAAGTGGATTGGGTTAAATCAATGGATGTTCCACCCGTGAAAATACCGTTTCCGGAAGCTCCTGAGGTAATGGTATAGTTTCTGCAACAGTTATACCATTGAATTTCAATAGAATTACAACTTGAATTACAGAAATCAATATCCATGTAATAAGTAGCCTGACTTACCCCGTTCAGGGTAGCAGAACTACTATAACATTTGGTTTGCGTATTTGGACAAATTGGCGTAACTTCTTCATAAACAACAAAATTCCAAGTTTGGTTTGAGTTAAACGAGCAATTGGAAGGATTGCCTATCAGGGTGATACTAGGAGCCGGATAATATGGAGGCCCGGGTAGTGGATAGGACTGCATTGCAGCTCCGCCACAGTCAAAATACGTAGTATGCGTAATCCGGTATTCACAGGAATTGTTACCATTTGGGTCACACAGATACGTAATATCTACCCCCATAAAGTGGGAACTAAACGCAGAAAAAGGCAAGAACTGAAGTAATACCAGAAATAAAATTCCGGCGAGTTTTGAAAATATGGTTCGCATAATCCTTCGGATTTCCGATTATAAATTTGCTAAATTTACTAATGCAATTTCAGAATTAAGTTAACACAAAGTTCAAACTGTTAAAAGAAGGGTTTAAACTGTAAAGGCTTAAGGGATATAGAATTCTGAAGTTTTTTTAAAAAACACTTGACATTAATACTTTTGTTGTCGTAATATTCACAACCTACAAATTTAACAATGAAACAACTGTACGAGGTACTTGGAATTCCACGGAATGCCAGTACAAAACGAGTCAAGTATGCCTTTGGAAATGAAGCCCGATCCATTCAAAAATTAGCAATTTCCAAAGAAGAAAAAGTCGAAAAATTTAGGCGACTTAACCTAGCTTACGAAGTTATCAAAGATCCTGCCCGAAGAACTTATTACAATCATTTGCTGAATAAGAAATTGTCAGGAGAGGAAATAGAAAAGGATGATAATTTCATGCAATATATTTCGGTAGCAGAAAAACACCTTGAAGAAAGATATACTAGAAAGTATACTATAAAAAAGCCAAGTTCACGAAAGAGTAAAAGCAAGGGCCTAGCTTCCTATTTTAAGGTAAATAAATTTCTCGATTTACTCGGGATTGTTACGGGTATTTCATTTGTATCCCTGCCTTTTCTAGTTTGGATTGCAACCAATTCTCCTATGTTGCAATTCTTTATAATGATACTGATTTGCGTCCCATTGGGGTTAATTATTCTGAATTATAGTTTAAAGCGAATTCGATCCAAAAAAAGAGATTAAAAATAAAAAATGCGCCTGATGGCGCATTTTTTATGAAAATAAATTAGAAAAACTATCTCTGATCCAATGGAACATAAGGTCTTCTGGTAAATCCAGTATAGATTTGGCGTGGGCGACCAATTGGTTCTCCTTGTTCGCGCATTTCTTTCCATTGTGCTATCCAGCCTGGTAGACGACCAAGCGCAAACATTACTGTAAACATCTCGGTTGGGATACCCAATGCACGGTAAATGATACCAGAATAGAAATCTACATTAGGATACAGTTTGCGCTCAACAAAATAAGAATCAGACAATGCAGCCTGTTCCAATTTTTTAGCTATATCAAGCACAGGATCGTTAATGCCTAATTGGTTTAATACATCATCACAGGCTACTTTAATGATGGTTGCACGAGGGTCGAAATTTTTATATACCCTGTGACCAAAACCCATCAAACGGAAAGGATCATTTTTGTCTTTTGCCTTTGCTACCCATTTATCAACGTCTCCGCCATCTGCTTTGATAGCTTCGAGCATTTCGATTACTTCCTGGTTAGCGCCGCCATGCAGAGGTCCCCATAATGCTGAAATGCCAGCTGAAATGGAAGAATACAGGTTTGCCTGAGAGGAACCAACAATTCTTACAGTTGAAGTGGAGCAATTTTGCTCGTGGTCAGCATGCAGAATCAGTAATTTATTGAGTGCGCTCACCACTGCCGGATTTACAGAATATTCTTCAGTTGGAGTGGAGAACATCATATTCAGGAAGTTGGTAACATAATCCATACTGTTTAAAGGATAAACATACGGATGGCCAACACTCTTTTTATATGCCCATGAAATCAGGGTAGGCATCTTGGCAATTGACCTTAAAATGGTCATATTTACCTTTTCAGGTGAGCGATGAGGATTCAGTGACTCCGGATAAAAGGATGGGAGGGAACTAAACATTGCTGAGATAATTCCCATTGGATGTGCAGTGGAAGGAAATCCATCTAGAAATTTCTTCACATCCTCATGTACCATTGTGTGGTAAGTGATGTCCCTTGTGAAAGAAGCCAGCTGATCTCTCGTAGGCAATTCTCCATAAATGAGCAAATAAGCTACTTCGATAAAAGTGGACTGCTCTGCCAGTTGCTCAATAGAATATCCTCTGTAATGAAGGATGCCTTCTTCCCCATCCAGGAAAGTAATACCGCTCTTGGTAGAACCGGTATTTTTGAAGCCACTGTCAATGGTAATGTACCCGGTTTGATCGCGGAGTTTACTGATGTCAATAGCCTTTTCATTCTCGCTTCCCTGAATTACCGGTAAATGGTAAGTGTTTCCGTTCAGCTTGAGTTCCGCTATTTCGTTAAGTTCTGAGACTTTAGACATTGATATTGAAAAATTACGTGTGTGCGTTGAAATAATTAAACTTTGTTCAAAAGTACAATAACGAAATTCATTTGAAAAAGTTTCCTGAATTAAAATACACTTTTTTTAAAGTATTCGGATTTTCAAGTCCTTCTATTATTCCTTGATAAATTTCCAGACCGATATTTTATTACCTGAAACTGCTTCTAATTGATACATTCCTTTACTTAAAGATTCGATATTGACTTTTCCGTAGAAAACCTTTCCATTTGGAACCTCAATCAAAGAACTTAAGCAGATTTTTCCAGTTAGGTCCCTTATTCTTAGCTCAAAAGCAGATTCTTGAACTCCAAAAGTCCCAAACTGGGCAGTTATTTCTGTTAAGGCCGGATTTGGGTATACGCCGGTAATTAAAATGGCAGGAATATTATCCTCAACTCCAGTGAATGGAATAGGACATTCAGGAGCCTGAAGTGCAACCTGGGTGCTACCCGTTATTTGGGAACCATCGCGTAAAAAAGATTCCTGTGCATTTACATACATGGCTTTTGCGAAATCAGCCTGACTTTGAGGAGTACTTAAGTCACCGACATAATACCATTCCCCCTGACATTTACCAGTGTCTACATCCAAAATCAGGTAGCCATGTTCTGTCAGGTCTACATATTTGCAATGCGGATTAAGAATCTGCAACAAGCTGGCGCCAACAGGTACTGGGAATCCTGGGGAAGTAACAGAGGTAGTAACGAATTCTACACCGAAGGAATTAGCACCTGTTGAAGCATCGTACCCTGAGCCTGGTAAATCATTGCCCCAGGAAGTATGTATATCACCGGTAAGTACTACTATTTTATTTAAATTATTCGAAGTAAAAGCAGAGTATAAGCGATCTCTTTCTGCCGGATACCCATCCCATTGATCTGTATTTAATGCGAGTGAAAAAACAGTTACCGGTGCCATCATCACCTGCTGACAGAGGATATTCCATTTATTACTTGCATTACTCATTTCATTGATTAGCCAGTTCATTTGTACAGGTCCTATCAATGTTCTGTTAGTATCACTTAGCGAGGAGGAAATATTTGATACTTGCTCCACTCTGTCTTTCAACCTCGTATCCATCATATATAGGTTAGCTAAATCGCCCCATTCCATTGAGCGGTAAATGGTAAGGGAATCTGAAACATCTGGTGTTCTCACCGGAAGCCATTCATGCCAAGCCCGTACTGCGTTGGATTTTCGAACTTGCCAGGAGCCTTCGGTAAGAGAATCATGATTTTCGGCACCATCTTTAAAGGCATCGTTTGCGCTTTCATGGTCATCCCAGATATTGATAAATGGGTATTGCTGATGGAGATTCTGAAGATCTGGATCGAGGCGATAATGTCCATATCTGGCACGGTAATCTGAAAGTGTGATAATCTCATTTGATGGTAAATGCGTTCTGCCAGGTATAGATGCTGAAAAGCCTCCTGTTTCATATTCATAAATGTAATCACCCAGATGAAGGATGGCATCAATATCATTTCTGTCTTTAAGATGAGCATAAGCGTTAAAATAACCATATTCATAATTTGAGCATGAAACTACGCCAAATCTTGCTTTTTCTACATATCCTGATGGTGCGGTACGGGTACGACCCCTTTGGGATCTTCCTGTTGAGGTACTGAAATCATAATAATACCAGGTTCCGGCTTGTAAGCCGGATGCATCTGTTTTAAAAGTAAAATCTCTTTCACTATACGCATATCCCGAACCTGAGTTAACGATGTTTGTCATCCCAGTATCAATGGCAATTCTCCACGATACCTCTATACTATCGGGAAATACTGGCCCGGATGGAGTTATTCTGGTCCAAAGAATAATTCTGTCAGTTAGTGGATCGCCGGAGGCAACACCATGAAAAAAAGGTGCAGAACATTCATTTAGGGCAAGTCGGTTGTCAAATGATTGGGCAAATAGCTCACCTGAAAACAGGATAAGTGCTAAAAACAGAATTTTTCCAGACATGAAGCATTTTAGTGTTATTTCGGAAATTAAATATTATCTAAAAGTTAAATTAAAATAAAAGCGCTCCCATTTTAGAGAGCGCTGTAAACTTAGAGGTAAGTACGAAATTATTCGTCTGTTTTTACGCGTTTCAATTTTTTCTGACCACGTCTGCGTTTTGGAGGATTCATATTCCTTAAAAACTGTTTAGTACGGATTGGTCTGAAAACGGTACTTACAAAAGGAGTACTAACTTCCATCACTTCACCTGGTGCAAGTCCTTCAATAGTGAATTCGCCAATACGGAAACGAACCAGTCTTAAAGTAGGGTGACCAACAGCTGCAGTCATTTTGCGAATTGGGCGATTCAATTTTTCTGATATGACCAAACGAATCCAGGAAGTTGGTATTTCTCTACGATACCTGATTTTAACTTCTCTTTCTGGAAGGTCTGGCACTTCAGTAAACAATTCTGCTATAGCTGGTGCAGTTAGGACATTTTTTCCATCAGTTCTGATTTCAACACCCTCAGATAGCATAGTAAGTCTTTCATCCTCCACGAGGTTTTCAACTTGAACCCAGTATTCTTTTTCGAGTCCTTTTCCAAGAATAAGTTTGTTCATGGCAGGATCATTGGTAAGCAGTAATAATCCTTCGCTTTCTTCATCAAGTTTACCTATAGGATATATTCCTTCAGGAAAGGATGAATGGGTTGGCAAAGTGTTTTTTCCAGATTCCTCTGATTCACCGAACTGTGACAAAACCCCATAGGGCTTGTACATTAAAAAGTATTGGTATTTTCTCTTTTCCAATTGATTTGTAATAATTAAGCCCCGAAAATAGTGAGAGCATTCCGATTTTACCAAAAAGAAATTCACATATTGTGTAAAAAAAAGAAAAAGGAGATAGGAAACTGAGGAAAAAAGATATCAAATAAGGATTCTTCTGCTTTTCAGCAAATCCAATAAAATTATTTTAGTTCAACTTTTAATTCTCTGAATGGCATTTATTGGCCTTGCTTCTTCGTTTTATCCGATACAGGTTTTAAATATTTTCTGACCTTTTCTCGAAACAGAGCATTGCGGTTTTATTTTTTTATTATTCGAAATAGATACGAATTACCTGAATTGCCCCGTCATTATCCAATATTCAACCTGACTTGCCAGTCGGTTTAATTTATCAAGGTGTAATCCATTCTCTGTCGGTTCCATCAAAAAAGGGAGCCTGAATGGAAAGAACTTTTACGGGTCCTTCGGTTACTTTCAACGCGTGAGCCTTGCCTTTGGGTATAAAAATCAAATCTCCGGCTTGAACCAGTATCTGCTCTTCACCCAACTGCATTTTACCTTTCCCATCCAATATATAGACATGTTCGGAATGAAAATTGTGCCTGTGTAATTTTACTTCCTGCTCTATAGTAATAAAAAAACTGCTGCATAAAGAATCACTAAATGCAGGCACACTTTTTATGGATTTTGGAATGGAATCATTAGCGCCAATGGGCGGGGAAAACTTTTGCCCATATAAAAAGGTACAAGCGCAGATAAAAAATATACTCGTTAAAACTGACAGAATCTTTTTAAAACCTGTCGTTTGAACGGAAAATAAATCAAATCGCATAAACTTTATTCTGAGCCGGAATTAAACTTCAAAGGTAGGATAATGCTCATCTTTGCTGTACTTTTAAAATATGTTTACAGTCTATATAATAATCGCTTTAATCGCTGTCTTGCTGTTTTCTTCATTCTCAAGCATTCAGCAAGGCACTGTTGGGGTAACTACCGTTTTCGGAAAGTTTAATCGTTGCCTATCCCCAGGTTTGAACTTTAAAATTCCAATTATTGAGAGAGTTTGGGTACGCATTTCCATACAGAATCGTTCTGCTGAGTTGCAATTTCAGGCCGTTACAATTGATCAGGCCAATGTAGGATTTACTGCCATGCTTTTGTATTCTGTATTAAATCAGCAGGAAGAAACCATAAAAAACGTGGCTTTTAAATTCGTAAATGATAAAAACTTTATGGCTGCCTTGGTTCGTTCTGTAGAAGGTTCCGTCAGGGCATTTGTGGCAACCAAAAAGCAGGCGGAAGTTTTATCCCTACGAACAGATATCGTTGATGCCGTGAAGGATCAATTAGATAAAACATTGGAACAATGGGGCTATCACCTTATTGATTTACAATTGAACGACATTACTTTTGATGCGGAGGTAATGAAATCCATGGCCAAGGTTGTTGCTTCGAATAATTTAAAGGCTGCGGCAGAAAATGAAGGTCAGGCATTGTTAATTACAAAAACGAAAGCGGCTGAAGCAGAAGGAAATGCTATAAAAATTGCTGCTCAGGCTGAGCGTGAAGCGGCACAACTTAGAGGTCAGGGCATCGCTTTGTTCCGAGAAGAAGTAGCTGCAGGTATGAGCAAAGCTGCACGAATGATGGAAGATGCAGACCTTGATGCATCCATGATATTATTCAGTATGTGGACGGAGTCTATTAAAAACTTTGCTGAGCAAGGAAAAGGGAATGTGATTTTCTTAGATGGCTCACCCCAAGGTATGCAGGAAACATTAAGACAAATGATGGCTTTATCCCGCATGGAAGCTGAAAAAGGGTATCCTAAATCAGAATAATCAAATCCAACTAAATAGAAATATTATTCTTCAACTTCCAGTTGGTTACACAAAAGTTTAACCTGAATTTCGGCTGTTTTTACAGTATAGGCAATCGTAAATAAACGAAAGGAAGAGTTTTCGAAATTCTCTTCAGCTTGTCTGAGTTGTAAAACCGAGCTTTCGCGGAGTTTGTATTTCTCCAATTCTAACTCTAGTAATTCGCCGGAAAGTTTGTAATTGTCCTTTTCAAGCGCGAGCTGACGTTTTCCTGACTCCCATGTAGCATACCAGGATTGTAAACTAGTCTGCAATTCATTTTTAAGTGATTCCTGACTCAATTTAAAATTATCGGTGGTTAACCTGGCATTTTGTTCTGCTTTTTTATTTGCTCCTCCTGAATATAGGGGCAAGGATAAACTAAGCCCAATTGTGGGGCCGTAACTCTGGTTCATCAACTGAAATCCTGCCTGGCTTTGCGAAAAATTATAATTGTAGGCAGCATTTGCTCTTAAAGTTGGAGACCTCAGTGCTGCAATTTGTCTCACTACTTCTTCCTGTGCTCTTACAGCAGCTCCTAAAGCTTTTAGGTCGGGGTTGGTTTTTAGAAAATCCATTCCTTCCTCCAAAGAAAAAGGAAGAACAGATGGGGTAGGTTCTTCCAGTTTAAAAACAGTATCTCTGGGAAGATTTAATAATCCTGCAAAGGTAATTCGTGCTTGTTGCAGCTGCAGTTCCTGTTCGGCCTGGGTTTCAAGCAAGGTATTCAAATCTACCTGACTTTGAAAAACTTCCGGATTTCCGGCAAGCCCAGCTTCCTTACGATTATGGGCGATTTCCAGTTTTTTTTCTGCCAGTTCCACTGATTTTTGTAATGATACAAGATATTTTTCCTGGCGAACCATTTCATAATACTTGAGCATGACCTCTGCTGTTACAGATTGTATTTTACTTTTTAGTTGATACTTACTAAGCAGGCTAATTTCTTCTAAACGCTTCTTTTCAGCAGTAATTCTCATGCCATTATATAAAATCATTGAGGCAAACAAACTGGCATTCGCGTTGTTCCCAAATGCATTTTGACGTTCAATAATCGTTCCGTTGCTGAGCTTCTGATATATGGAAGTCATCTGTTGATTGTCAGATGCTGAAAGACCTACGGAAGGCAAGGCTCCTGCAACACCGGGATTATTATTGTTATCTGAAATGGCAGTGTTGTTACGTTCTATTTTTATTTCAAAACTGTTTTCAATTGCTAAATCAACAGCCTGGCGTAGTGTAAATAAATCCTGACTATTTACAGGTGAAATAATTCCAATAAATAAGAAAAATAAAATGATTATAAGAAAATAATATTTCATGGAACAATATTTCAATTCTCCTGCAGATATTCATCATTGGTTTTACTATGTTTTCCTGAAACATAGGTATATACCGCTGGTACAACAAAAAGTGTTAGCAGAAGGGAAAATAAAATACCTGCAACAACTACGGTACCCAGAGGCATACGGCTAGTGGAACCCGACCCCAAACTTAATGCAATTGGCAAGGCACCAAATGCAGTAGCCAGGCTGGTCATAAGAATAGGCCTCAATCGCTGAATAGCAGATTCAAGAACAGCTTGTTTTTTAGGCATACCTAGCATTCTTTTTTGATTTGCAAATTCAACAATCAGAATACCATTTTTGGTAACCAGTCCTATCAACATAATCATTCCAATCTGGCTGAAAAGATTTAATGTTTGTCCCATAGTCCACAGTCCAAGCACTGCACCAGCCAATGCAAGTGGAACTGTAAGCATTATAGTTAATGGATCGGTGAAACTTTCAAACTGAGCAGCAAGCAATAAGTACACCAGTAGCAATGCCAATCCAAATGCAAAAGAAGTATTCGAAGAACTTTCTTCATAATCTCGTGAGGGTCCGCTGAGTGCAGTTTGAAAACTGGGATCCAAAACTTTGTTCCCAATTTCGCGCATTACCTTTACACCTTCTCCTATGGTTTTACCTTCAGCAAGGGAAGCAGAAATGGTTGCAGATTTAAACCTGTTAAAATGAAAAAGGGTAGGGGGGCTGTTGCTTTCTTCCAGTGTAATGACTGATTCCAGCGGAATATTTTCTCCTTTGCTGCTTCTTAGAAAAATCTGATTAAGACTGGCAGGAACAGTTCTATCTTTCCGATCAACCTGTGCAATGACCTGATATTGGTTTCCATTCATTAGGAAATAGGCGATTCGACCACCACTATATGCAGCTTGTAAGGCTGAAGCAACATCCTGTGTACTAATGCCAAGGTCAGCTGCGCGGGAACGGTTTATTTTAACAAGAAGTTCGGGTTTATTGAATTTCAGGTTAACATCTACATTTTGAAAGGTTTTATTATTGCGTGCTTCTTCTAAAAATTTAGGTATAACTTTTTTAATCTTTTCAAAATCCATGTTCTGGATAATAAACTGCACAGGTAAGGAACCCCTGCTTCCAAGTCCGACAGAAATGGTTTGTTCCTGAATCGGGAAAATTCTGGCATTCTTAAAACCGGGAATTTTGGAAGCAACAGCTCCAACGATTTCCTGTTGGGAGCGCGTCCGCTCCTCTGGTGGAACCAATGCCATACGCATGAATGATGCATTTACTCCAGTTGAAAAAAAACTGGGTACAGCACCAAAAACGAAATCTCTTTCGGGAATAGAATCGTACAAATATTTGGTGAAGTCTTCGGTAACTTTGCGTGTAAATTCATAGCTTGACCCTTCTGGTGCAGTCAGACTGAATCGTATGCTGCTTTTATCCTCCATAGGGGCCAGTTCACTTTGTAATCTGCCACCAATAAAATAGATTATTGCACCGCACAAAACCACCAGCACCCATGCCATCCATCTGATTTTAAGAAAACGGATTAAAAGGTATTTGTAACTTCTTTCCAGCCCTTCAAAAAAGGGTTCGGTTTTCTCATACAATACATTTCGTTTTTTCTTGGAAGAGGTTAGGTAAACATTCAGTACTGGCGTAATGGTTAAAGAAACAAATGCTGAAATGAGTACCGCTCCTGCAACAACAATTCCAAATTCCCTGAAGAGAGAGCCCACAAAACCTTGCAAGAAAATTACGGGAAGAAAAACCACCGCAAGTGTGAGGGAAGTGGAAATAACCGCAAAGTAAATCTCTTTACTACCTTCAAGTGCTGCCCTACGTATGGATAATCCTTCTTCAAGTTTTCTGAAAATATTTTCCGTAACAACAATACCATCATCCACAACCAAACCAGTGGCCAGTACAATGGCAAGCAAAGTCAGAACATTGATGGAAAAGCCTGCCAGATACATTATGAAGAATGTAGCAATCAGGGAAATAGGAATGTCAATTAAAGGTCTTAGGGCAATTTTCCAAGAACGGAAAAAGAAGAAAATTACAAGGACAACTAAAATAAACGCAATAAGTAGGGTTTCCTGAACCTCTTCGAGCGATTTGCGAACATTTCGGGTATTGTCAATCAGTACTTTTAACTCAATATCCGTTTTATTTGAAGCACGGATTTCTTCAAGGCGTTTATAAAACTCATCTGCAATTTTAATGTAGT
>Ga0209598_10002916_pt1 | contig 13128 bp, 11 predicted proteins | sample M_140807_EF_Meta_FD_187317 | JGI IMG/M metagenome (GOLD analysis project Ga0209598, IMG submission 187317) | Freshwater microbial communities from Lake Montjoie, Canada to study carbon cycling - M_140807_EF_MetaG (SPAdes) (version 2) | ecosystem: Environmental > Aquatic > Freshwater > Lake... | reverse complement strand
CGCCGCCTCACAATAAAATTTCACCACAACCAAAAAATGAAAACCACACGCATCCTACCACTCGCCATCGCCATCCTTAGCTCGCTCACGCTCCATGCGGGGCCAAACCATAGCCATGAAAAGAAAGAAGCCGGTCCAAACGGCGGCCGCATCCTGACCTCCATCGAACCCCGCGCAGAGTTCTTCGTCACAGCGGATCGCAAAGTTCAGATCACCTTTGTCGATGATAACGGCAAAGCCATCGCGCCCGCCGAGCAAGTCGTCACAGTCACCACCGGCGAACGCTCTGCTCCCCTCAAAATGACCTTCGCCAAAACCGAAACCGCACTTCTTTCCGAGCAGACAGTTCCCGAGGGAAACAACTTTCCAGTCGTCGTCCAAATCAAGACCAGCCCGGATGCCAAAGCGATCGTAGAAAAGTTCACACTCAACCTCTCCATCTGCCCAGATTGCAAATACGCCGAATACGCCTGCATTTGTTCACATACGCATTAAGGCAAGCGGGCGCTGTGCCCATCGAGGTCGGCGCCGGTAACATCCACGATTAAAAGAACCATAGCCTCCTCTTCGCGCCCCCGCGCGGTAGCGTGATTCGTGAAACTGGGAGGGTCCATCGTCCCGCATGACCCATTTTTCAGCCGCGAAGCGATGTGCCAGGGGCGCACGGCGTGATGGGAACAAAGCGGCGTGATAAGCGAGTCGTTCAGTCTTGGGTCAAGCCGGAGGTTGACCCTCCAAGGGTTTGCGCGCTGACGTGCGGGGTTGCAGAACTAATTGTTTTCGAGGATCCAATCGGCTGCGGGCAGGAAGAACTGCCACTCGCCTTTGAACGTGTTCAGCTGGGCGTAGAAGCGGAGCTTGGAGTGGGTCTTTGCGAGATCGCGCAGGCGGTTGCGGGTGTCTTTGTCGGGGCTGAAGAGCGGGTAAGAAATGCCATTGAAATCAACAGTGACGACGCCGCGTTTACCGACTTGGGCTGAGGCGTCGATGAGGAAGACTTTGCCGAGCCATTCGGGTTTGCGGAAATCGGTGTTGGGTGGCTCCTTGGCGGGGTTGATGGCTTTGGCGAAAATTTCCTCGGCAGAGACTTCACGAACGGGCGGGACATTTTCCGCGTCGGCGATGGAGGGCTTGATGAGCGGCATCCATTGTTCTGCGGACTTGGCATCCGCGACCCGCAGGCCGGCTAGGATGGGAAAGTGGTCGGAGAATCCGGAGGGGTTACTACCGCGCGACCAGCGCAGTGGGCGACCCAGCGAGTCGGAGTTGAGGCCGGGAATTGCAAGCACCTTGAAGCTGTTGTCTTCATACTGCAGGCCTTGGGTGTCGTAGAGGCCGCGAGAGACGATGAGGTGCATGAGCGTTCCCCAGTTGCCTTGGTAGACATCACTGCCGCGTTTTTCGGCGGGGAGTTCATACCAGAGATTGTAGAAATCCGCCTTACCGGCTTCGAGGGCGGCTTCGTTGCCTTGGGAGCCGAGCACATCATTGATGGCGGATTTTTTAAACGCGGGATAGCGGGCTATCTGGTTGTAGTGGGAGTTCAAATCTCCCGCCACAATGACATCCGCCGCTGGATTCTGCTTGAAAATATCGTTCAACCGGTCGCGGAGCGTTTGGGCATTTGCCATGCGGATGCGCTCGTTGTCGAAATCTCCCGCGCCGGATTTCCAGTGGTTCGCAAAGACGGTGAGCGGATGGCCGTTCACATCGAGTTGCGCTTCGAGAATGGCGCGGGCATTGAGCGTGTGGTGGGTTTTGACGGCTGTGATGGGAAAACGCGAGAGGATGACATTTTTGACAGAACGGGGGCGGCCATCCTCATAGGAACCGGGTGACTCGTCGGGAATCGCGAGGTGATAACGGCCGAGACCGGAGTCCTCGAGAGCCTTGAGGAGCCAGAACTCCGCAGGCAGCGAGGCGGTCTCTGGCGGTAGCGGGGATGTGGAAAGAACCTCCTCGAGCGTGAGGCCTTTCACCGAGTCCAGCCAATCCCCAGCCTTCGGCCCTGCGGCATCCGGAGTTTGATCGATTTCGATTTCATTCAGGATGACCACATCGGGCCCGCGTCCGGCATCCACCGTGGAGAGCACCTTGGCGGCATTGCGGGCCTTCACCGAGAGATGGCGGGGGGTGTATTTATCGGAGCTGTAGTCCTCGTAGCTGGCGGTGCCGTCGAGATCGAAGAGATTTTCCACATTGTAGGCGACGATGGAGAAACCGAACACCCGTGCAGGAAGAATGCAAACGATGAGGGCGAAGAGGGCGGCGAGATGTCTTTTGGTCATTGGGAAATATGATCTGGAGGGAATCGGATCGACAACTGTCGGCATGTGACAATTCCGTTTCCGATGTAAAAAAATTCAGACGCTGTATTGGAGGGCCATCGAGCGGGCGATGGAGGCGATGCGCTCGCAGAGTTCATGGGGCTCGAGAACCTTGGCGTGTGTCCCCCACCCTAGAATCCAGTTTTCCAGATCGGGAGCGAGGCCGACTTCAAGGGTGAGTTCGGCACCGCCGCCGGCGACGGGTTTGATTTTTTGGGATTTGTGCCAGACGCGCTCGGAGGCGAGGCGGGCGGCGAAAGCATCGAGGCGCACGACCACGCGGGTCGGCTTGGGTGTCTCGAAGGCCGAGAAGCTGGAGGCCATCATGTCGCCGATTGAGAAATTTTGTGGGCGCTGGAATGTGAACTTCAGCAATTTCGGGTTGCTCAGGCGAGTGAGCGCAAAAGTGCGAATGCCAGCGCGAACGAGGTCATTGCCGATGAGATACCACTGATTGTCGATGCAACCGAGGTGGTAGGATTCCACACGGCGGCGCTCGGCTTTTTTACCAGTGAGCTTGAAGTAATCGAACTCCACCGTGCGCTGCTCCAGAACGGCCTGGGAGAGGATATCGAAGACGCGAAGTTCCTGGATCGCGTAACCGACCGGGCGGAACGAGATGGCAGCATTCAAATCCTGAAAGGAAAAGAATCCCTCCTCCTCGAGATTGGAGGTCATTTTTTGGAAGGCGGATTTCAGCGGCTTCTCAAAGACGGTGCCCTTGTATTGCTCGAGGGATTTCTGAGCCACGAGGAGGGCGACGATCTCGCCCTCGGTCATCGTCATTCGCGGAAAGGCGGAGACCGGCTTTGTGTAGCAAAACCCCCGTTTCAGAGCGCTGTATGCAATCGGGAGGTGCATCTGATCCCGCATGAAATCGACATCCCGCATCACGGTCTTGCAGGAAACCTCGAACTCGACGGCCATCGAGGTGCAGTTCGGATGCGAGTTGCAGCTGATGAGGTCATGAATGCGCAACATGCGGGCCATCGGGGGGCGCGAATGTTGCTCCACACCGAATCTGCGCGTGCGGCGACCTTTTTTAGAGGTGGTGAGGGGAAGCTCGGACTCACTGGCCAGAGCGACCTGCGAGCTGGGGGTGAGGTTAGTCATGGCTTTTTAGCTGGGGAGTTTTGCCGACGCCAAGCCCATGTTCATAGACCAAGGCGCCGCCATAATGCCCGGCTTGGGCGACATGGTAAGCGGTCATGAGCGCGACTACAGCAGTGGCCGCTGCGAGGATGCGTTTTACCAAACGCCAGCGAGTTGAGAAAACGGTGAGCACGGCGAGTGATGCCGCAGCGAGAGAGAAGTTGCGGGCGCGCTTGCCGGCGTGTTCGTGATTTTCAAAAGCCTCGTGCAATTCGCCGGTTGTCTTGGGCAAGCGATGCTCCTCCCACTCGCCGGTTTGCGCGGCGACGACGGCTCCAGCGGCTCCAAGAAAGAGGATTAGGGCTGTAGGCAACGTCCATCTCGGAAAAACCACAGCCAGAAGCGACAAACCAGCTCCAACCAACAAAAGGGCAATCGGGAAATGAACGACCGCAGGATGCAAGGGCTCAGGGATTGGTATCATGCGGAATCTATTACAATGCGCGCAACGTGCCGCAAAGAGGAAACAGCACTCGGTCGGGCAAGACCCCATTTCTCAAGACGGCAGGCGGGTATTTGCTGGATGGCTAGCACAGATGACCAAAGAAACACCCCACATCGATCCGCGTAGAGCGAGAAATGTTGAACCCCGCTCATGAAAGCGAACTGCCCGTGGCCGGGAAGCCCCTCACCACTGGGGGCGACATGGGACGGTGACGGTGTGAACTTCGCCCTCTTTTCGGAGAACGCCACGCTCGTGGAACTTTGCCTTTTTAATTCCACCACTGACGTGATCGAGAGCACCCGCCTTGTCCTTCCAGAAAAGACAAACCAGGTCTGGCACGGCTATCTTCATGGTGCCGGTCCCGGACTGATCTATGGCTACCGAGTCCACGGGCCCGAGAATCCAGCGTTGGGCCATTGCTTCAATCCACGAAAAGTCCTCCTGGATCCTTATGCAAAAAGCATCGCCCGGACATTCTCACATGGCGTTGCGAACACCGATCCTCTGCAGGACAACGCAGGCACAGCCGCGCTCGGGAGGGTTATCGACCCGTCATTCCACTGGAACGGAACGGCAGCGCCGGCGACTCCATGGCATGAGACAATCGTGTATGAAGCGCACGTGAAAGGCTTCACGAAACAACATCCCGCCGTGCATGAAAATTTGAGGGGAACCTATGCCGGCTTCGCCTCGCCCGCCGCGATCGAGCACTTAACATCCCTCGGCATCACGGCGGTCGAACTGCTCCCGGTGCACTACCACACCGATGAGAGGCGGCTGTTCGATGCGGGACTGGAGAATTACTGGGGCTACAACACGCTCGGCTTTTTTGCACCGGAGCCACGCTATTGCTCGAGCGGCCCAGAAAATGCAGTGAACGAATTCAAGGAGATGGTGCGCGCCCTGCACGCAGCGGGCATCGAGGTCATATTGGATGTCGTTTACAACCACACCGCCGAAGGCGACCTCACGGGACCTCTGCTGTCCATGCGGGGCATCGACAATGCCTGCTACTACCGTCTCGCCGAAGACCGCAGCCGTTACATCGATTTCACGGGTTGCGGGAACTCGCTCAATGTGGCACACCCGCACGTGCTGCAACTCATCATGGACTCGCTCCGATACTGGGTTTTGGAAATGCATGTGGATGGATTTCGTTTTGATCTGGCCAGCGCGCTCGCGCGGGGATTATGGGATGTCGATCGTCTCGGATCGTTCTTTGACATCATTCACCAAGACCCTGTGTTATCTCAGGTGAAGCTCATTGCCGAGCCGTGGGATTTGGGGCCGAACGGATATCAGGTCGGGAATTTTCCGGTTCTCTGGAGCGAGTGGAATGGTCGATACCGTGATTGCGTGAGGAGGTTTTGGAAAGGCGAAGGCGCCACGGTCGGCGAGTTGGCGACTCGCCTCTCGGGCAGTAGCGACCTCTATCTGCACAATGGACGCCGACCGCATGCGAGCCTGAATTTTGTGACCTGCCACGATGGGTTCACGCTCGCAGATTTGGTGTCGTTCAATACCAAACACAACGAGGCAAACAAGGACTCGAATACTGATGGAACGGATCAGAACGACAGTTGGAACTGCGGAGTCGAGGGGCCATCCGCAGACCCAGCCATCCGCACACTGCGGCTTCGGCAACAAAAGAATTTTCTATGCTCACTTTTCCTCTCTCAAGGCGTCCCCATGCTGATGGCCGGGGATGAATTCGGCCGCACACAGGGAGGGAATAACAATGCCTACTGTCAGGACTCCCCGCTTTCTTGGCTCGACTGGAATCTGGATGAAGACCGCCGGGCTCAGCTCAACTTCGTGCGGCGCCTGATCGATCTCAGACGCACGCAACCCGTTTTTCGGCGGAGGCATTTTTTTCAGGGACGCGCGATTCATGGCACGGACATCAAGGACCTATACTGGATTCGGGCCGACGGCATGGAAATGTCCGAGTTGGACTGGAACTCTCCGCATGTGCGCTGTCTCGGCATGGGACTTCTTGGTGACCAAATCGTGGAGTGCGATGAGCGCGGGCAACCGGTGCGGGGAGACTCGTTTTTGATTCTGATGAATGCCGGGGATGAAGCGGTGCCTTTTTGCCTTGGCGCACGCCAGCGGGAAGTTGCTTGGACACTTGTGCTCGATACATCCGATGGCGAGAACTCGATGCAGGAGGACACCTTTCCGCATATGGCTGAGTATCCGCTTCAATCCCGCTCGGTCGCCATCCTGCAACCGCACTATGTGCCGTTTGCGTAGGATCAGAGGCGGAGACATTGCCGCTGGCGGCCTGCTTCGAGTGCGATACAGATCACGCCGAGCAGCACGACATTGCGAAGGGGGGCGGTCCATGGCGGAAAAATCGTTTCAAGAAATGTGCCGCCGAAACAACCGCAGGACATCGCTGTGCCGCGCAGGAAGTTCACCATGAGAGCCAAGGTGAAAGCCGCCAGGAGGAACCCAAGCAAGGCCAGGGCGCCACGGCGCGTGGGAGGCACGATCACCAGCGCGCAGGCCGCGACAAACTCGATCCAAGGCAGGTAAATCGCCACAGGATTCACAAGCACGCCCGGCAGGAGGTTCATTTGGTAAACCGCCGAGGCGAATGCTGCGGGGTTCAGGATTTTTGGAACCGAGGCGAGAAGAAAGACCGCCGCAACAAGGAGGCTGGCGGACCATTCCAGCACGAGCCAAATAGTGGAAGATCGGGGTCTCATTCGGTGGGAAGTCCGGCCTCCCTCCAGGCTTGGAAGCCCTCCGCAAAGAGGTGGATTTTTTGCGATCCCTGTTCCCGAAGAAAAAGCGCCAATTGCAAGGCATCGTCGCATGTTTTACTCGAACAATAGACGAGCAGAGCCTGTTCAGGCTGCAGCAGGGCAGCGAGCTCGTAGTAGGACTCGCCGCGCGTCGCATTTGGAAACGAGACGGCGCCCGGTAGATGCCCGGCATCGAAGTCGGCCAGCGAACGCGCGTCAAGGACAAGAACTCCTCCCGCGAGAACCATGTCCTTCGCCTGCTCAAGGGAAACGAGCTCGACACCGGCAACTCGAGCCTTTGCGAATGGAGATTGGGAATGATCCTCAATCCATGGAATCGCAACGGGCCGGACAAGTTGAGCCAAGGTGCCGAAAAAAAGCGCAAGAAGGAGAATCCCGGCCAAGGAAGCCGCCGCTGACCAATAACGCGGGGTGGATTCCAAGCGACTCAGAGGTATTGAGAATTGAGGGGGCATCATCCGAGAAAATCCGTTGTGGAAAATTTGGCGGTAATAGCCAGGGGATGTCAACTCCGACTAGACGCGTGCTGGGTTCCTCGAAGCCAAAAAGCGACAAACCCTTTTTTGCACAGATGCGCAAAAAAGGGTTTGTGAGAGTTTAGAGACTCTTACTTTGCGGATGTCTCGGGAACAGTTTCCTCGGGCTTGTGGGCAATGACAAAGCCGAGTTTCTCACCGTCTTTTTGGACAGTGACGGCATCGCCAGGCTTGATGTTGCCTTTGAGCACTTCCTCGGCCATCGGGTCTTCGATGTATTTTTCCACGGCGCGGCGCATAGGGCGAGCTCCGTAGGTCGGGTCGTAACCTTTGCTGATGAGGAATTCCTGAGCCGTCTGGTCGAGCGTGAGGTGGATGTTTTTCGTCTTGATGCGTGCCACGACTTTGCTGATTTCGAGATCCACGATTTTGATGAGGTCGGGTTTTTCGAGTGTGTGGAAGACGATGATGTCGTCGAGACGGTTGATGAACTCCGGTTTGAAGACGCGTTTGGCTTCGCCGAGGATTTTATCCTTCATGACATCGTAATTGTCCGTGCCGGCAACTGGCGCACCAAAGCCGAGAGTGGTCTGTTTTTTGATCAGTTCAGCTCCGACATTCGAAGTCATGATGATGATCGTGTTGCGGAAGTCGATCTTGCGACCGAGCGAGTCGGTGATCTTGCCTTCCTCCAGGATTTGAAGGAGGAGGTGCATGACATCCGGGTGGGCTTTTTCGATTTCGTCGAATAGCACAACGGCGTAGGGCTTGCGGCGCACAGCCTCGCTGAGTTGTCCACCCTCTTCATAGCCGATGTAGCCGGGAGGGGAACCGATGAGGCGGGAGGCGCTGAATTTCTCCATGTATTCGCTCATGTCGATCTGGATGAGCGCATCGGCGGTGCCGAACATGAACTCAGCCAGCGTGCGAGCGAGGAAGGTTTTTCCGACACCCGTCGGGCCGAGGAAAATGAAGGAACCAATCGGACGCTTCGGATCCTTGAGATCTGCGCGGGAGCGACGAAGGGCTTTGCTGATTGCTACAACAGCCTCGTTTTGACCGATGACCTTGCCTTCGAGTTCACCTTCCATCGCGAGGAGCTTCGCAGTTTCCTGCTGTTCCATGCGGGAAAGAGGCACACCAGTCCACTTCGAGAGGACCTGCATGATCTCATCGGCGCTGACAGTGACTTCCTTTTCTTCTTTGTGGGCGCGCCACTCGGAGAGAATGCCGTCGAGCTTATCCTTGGCCTGCTTCTCGACATCGCGGAGGGATGCGGCTTTTTCGAAGTCCTGAGACTTGATGGCAGCCTCCTTGTCGAGACGGATGGTTTCAATTTCGGCTTCGATGTCTTTGACATTCGGCGGGCGGGTCATCGCAGCGATGCGCGCGCGGGAACCGGCTTCGTCCATGAGGTCGATCGCCTTGTCGGGCAGAAAGCGTCCTGTGAGATAGCGGTCCGAGAGTTTAGCCGCGGCTTCGAGCGACTCGTCGAGGAATTTGGCTTTGTGGTGCGCCTCGTATTTTGGACGGATGCCATGAAGAATCTGGATCGTCTGATCGACTGTGGGGGCTTCGACTTTGACCTGCTGAAAACGGCGCTCAAGAGCGGAATCCTTTTCGATGTATTTGCGGAATTCGTTGAGCGTTGTCGCTCCGACACACTGCATTTCGCCACGACTGAGAGCGGGCTTGATGATGTTTGAGGCATCCATCGCGCCTTCGGCGGAACCAGCTCCGACGAGGGTGTGAAGTTCGTCGATGAAGAGAATGACGTTTTTGTTTTTACGAATCTCATCCATGACGGCCTTGATGCGTTCTTCAAATTGGCCGCGGTATTTGGTGCCGGCGACCATGAGAGCGAGGTCGAGAGTGACGACGCGCTTGTCGCGAAGAATCTCGGGAACGTTGCCAGAGATGATCTCTTGGGCGAGACCTTCGGCGATGGCTGTCTTGCCGACACCGGCCTCGCCGATGAGCACTGGATTGTTCTTAGTGCGGCGGCAGAGAATTTGAACGATGCGCTCAATCTCATCGGCACGGCCAATCACAGGATCGAGTTCGCCCTTGCGCGCCTGCTCGGTGAGATCGCGGCCATATGCTTTGAGCGCCGGGGTTTTACTGGAGGGTTTACCGCTTGGACCGGCCTCAGTGGGAATCGTGTCGCTTTCCTCATCGGGAGCGAAATTTGGATCGAGTTCCTTGAGAATTTCATTACGGGTGCGCTCGATGTCGACCTCAAGGTTTCTCAGAACACGGGCGGCAACGCCCTCGCCTTCGCGGAGCAGACCCAGAAGAATGTGCTCGGTGCCGACATAAGAGTGCTGCAAGCTTTTGGCTTCCTTTCCAGCAAGAGCGAGGACTTTCTTAACGCGCGGAGTGTAAGGAATGTTGCCCACCATTTTGGTCTCTGGGCCGGAGCCAACTTGTTTTTCGACCTCCATGCGCACGGTCTCAAGGTCGAGCCCCATCTTTTGCAGGACATTCACAGCAACACCCTGACCAAGTTTAATCAAACCTAGAAGCAGATGCTCGGTGCCAACATAATTGTGATTAAAGCGGTCGGCTTCCTTGCGGGCGAGGGCGAGAACCTGTTGGGCGCGTGGAGTGAAGTTGTTCATCATTGGTTTTCGGTTGTTGCGGGTGTGGCGAGCTTGAGACGGGCTATGTCCGGCTGTGGCACCTGAGATAGTTTGGCCCGAATAATAGTGGCGCGCAAGGCGTCCCTTTCCTCGGAGGACATTTTTACGACTTGAGCGCCCTTTTGAAGATGGGCGGGCTGGGTTTCGATAAAGAGCTCATCCACGGGAAAGCGGTGGGCATCGGGAAAGACAGAAAGGTCTATGCCGAGTTTGATAATCGAAAGGAGATTCAAAGCTTCCTTGGAGCTGATGGAATAGGAATGGCAGAGGAGACCGTAGGCACGGCCGATCTGGTCGTGCAGGGTGATCGCCTTCCGCTGGGCTAGGAGGGCGCGCGCATTTTGTTCGTGCTCGATGACCTGCTCGATGACGCGGTTAAGTCGTCCGATAATTTCCTCCTCCGCCTCGCCGAGGGTCGTCTGATTGGAAACCTGGAAGAGGTTACCCATCGCCTCGGTGCCTTCGCCGTGGAGTCCGCGGACGGCGAGGCCGATTTTGTTCACGGAATTGATGATCTTGTTGATCTGGTCGCTCATGACGAGACCTGGCAGATGAAGCATGGCTGAGGCGCGCATACCGGTCCCGACATTTGACGGGCAGGCGGTGAGGTAGCCGAGTTCCGCGCTGTAGGCGAATTCCAGACTGTCCTCGAGTTCTGAATCCACGCGATTGATCATCTTGAAAACATTATCGAGCTGAAGACCGCAGCGAATCGCCTGCATGCGCAGGTGGTCTTCCTCATTGATCATCACGCTGAGCGACTGCGGCGCGTTCATCACCACCGCGCTCCCCACGCCTTTAGCTGCGTGCTCGCGACTGATGAGGTGTCGCTCGACGAGAACCTGTTTTTCGAGCGGCGACAGAGCCTCGAGGTTTTCAGAATAGGACTCCGCCATTTCCGGGAGATGCTCCACTGCCTGCTTGACGAGATTCATCACATCCAGGCGTTCGGATTTTTTAGCCCAACCAGGGAAGGGCTTGTCTCGAAGATTGCGGGCGAGACGAACGCGGCTTGAAACAACGATCTGACGGTTGGGGCCATCCCCGGAAAGCCACTCGCCGGAGTTTGCGATGATGCGGGAAAATTTCATGAAGCGGGTTCAGCTTCCACTTGGCGGATTTGGTCGCGGAGGTTGGCGGCGAGTTCGAATTCCTCTGCTTCGATAGCCTTGGAGAGGTTCTCTTGGAGGGCTTTGATTTTTTCGTCGTGTTCGCGGATTTTGTGAAATGCGGCTGGCGTCTTGCCGGTGTGCTGCGTTCCCTTGTGCATGTTTTTCAGCATGGGAGCGATGCCATCGGCAAAAACAGTGTAGCAATTGCTGCAGCCAAGGCGGCCGGTCTTTTTGAAATCGGCCTGTGTGAATCCGCAGATGGAACACTTCTGGGCAGCGGGAGATTTTTCAATTTCCTCGGAAGCACCTAGGCCAAGCAAGAGGTCGGCCAGTGCAAAGCCTGTCGGATCGTTAACACCTTTCTCTTTCGAGCAGCCTTCACAGAGGTTCACTTTTTGCATTTTCCCATCGACGATCTGCGTCAGGAAAACGGTAGCCTCTTTAGTCTGGCAAACATCGCACTGCATCTTGTTATTTATAGATCAATGCGCCGGTGGATGCTGTCAACTCATGGAAACGGGCGATGAGCCTTTTCGTAATAGGCCCTGGCAGGCCATCGCCGATCAAGCGCGTATCGAGCTTCACGGCGGGAATCACCTCGGCTGCAGTGCCCGTGAGAAAACACTCGTCGGCCGTGTAAATGTCGTAACGAGTCATCATGGGCTCATGAATCGGAATTCCGAACTCGGCGGCGAGATCGAAGACCACGGCGCGAGTCACTCCGGCAAGGGCGCCTGAAGCAATGGGCGGCGTGGTGATGACACCGTTTTTCACAATGAAAATATTGTCGCCCGTGCATTCGGCAACGAACCCCTGCTCGTTAAGCATGAGCCCCTCACCCGCTCCAGCATTCTGTGCTTCGATTTTTGCGAGGACATTATTGAGATAGTTCAGGGACTTCACCATCGGGCTCAAGGCCCCGTGCGGGATGCGGCGGGTGGCGCAGGTCACTACCTCAAGCCCGTTCAGATATTTATCAGGTGAATAAAGAGTAATCTTCGAAGCGATGATCACGACCGAAGCTTTCGGACAGAGCGCCGGGTTGAGGCCCAAATCCCCCACCCCGCGCGTCACAACCAAACGCACATAGCCATCCTGGAGTTCATTTCGGCGTATAGTCTCAAGCGTTGCTTCAGTGACAGCGGCTTTGTCCAAGCCGATATTCAGACAAATCGCGCGAGCGGAATCGAAAAGTCGGTCGATATGCTCTTCCAAGCGGAACACGCGCCCGTTGTAAAAACGGATCCCCTCAAAAACGCCGTCTCCATAGAGCAATCCGTGGTCGAAGACCGAAATCTTTGCGTTCTCCTTGTCGTAAAATTCGCCGTCTATATAAATTTTCATTAGTTGAATCCCAGCCGCCAGAGCGCATTTCTGGAGGATGTGACCTTAGTCAGGGAAAGGAATTTTACAATGATTTTGCTGTCCATGATTTTGCCGATCCTGCGACGCCGCTTCGTGGCTGAGAATTGGGCCTTGCGGGACGATGGCCCTGCTATGAAGCCGGTTTGGTCAACGATAAAAAAGCATCCCATCGCAGACCTCGTGCTTTTTTCAAAGCGCGCGGAGTGCGTTATCTGTTCCCCCCGAATGCCTCCGCGGCTAGCGGGGCGGGGTCCGGGGGTGCCAACCCCCGTCTGGTTTGTTCTGCCTGTGAACTCGGTGGAGTGGGCGTGGCACTCGGGCTTGGGGACGTTCTCCGCCAGAACTCGCAGGATCTATCGCCTGCGGCCCAACCTGCTATCCAAGGAGGCGGCGTGCCGCCTTCCTTCTGATGATAAATGCGGAAACATGTGGCGGAGACAAACGGTTCAATCTCCAAATGCGGGCCGTCTCTGCTCGGGCCCAAGGGCCATAACGAACTCGTTCCGTCCCCACCACAAAGTGTCCCTCCCGGAATGTCAGTCCTCGAGTCCTTCCACAGTGATCAAACCGAGTTGCTCGCCGGTGCATCGACCCGTTGAGATCCTCCAGAGATCCACGGCAAATTGTCGGGCGGCGGCCACGACGCACTTCTTGCGGGCGCTTTTGCTTGTGGCTGCGTGCACGGCTTGGAGAGGCTTGTAATCAGGCTGCCATCGCAGAAGCCGCCAGATGCCTTCAACAAGAATGTGGCGGACCCGAGGATTGCCGTGTTTGGTCACCGAGCCTTGGCTGCGGGATTGCCCCGAAGAGTATTCGCTCGGACAGAGGCCGGTGT
>Ga0209598_10002911_pt1 | contig 13134 bp, 7 predicted proteins | sample M_140807_EF_Meta_FD_187317 | JGI IMG/M metagenome (GOLD analysis project Ga0209598, IMG submission 187317) | Freshwater microbial communities from Lake Montjoie, Canada to study carbon cycling - M_140807_EF_MetaG (SPAdes) (version 2) | ecosystem: Environmental > Aquatic > Freshwater > Lake... | reverse complement strand
ACCATGGGCCTGGCCGGAGGAGGGTCGGTTGACAGCGAGTAGCAATGGAGTGGATCAAGCGTCAGAGGGACGCGATGTGGTGAGTATCAGAATCGAAGTGCATTCGATTTCCCCAATGTTTTCTCCTAGATGATTTTGCTCTGCGCACGATTCTAAAGACCGCTTTGTACATCGCGATGCACCGAAGTCGTGACGTTTTTGAGCGATCGAAGCGAGTGTTTTTCTGCTTCGCACGCGATTTTTTCGCACTGGGCGCAGACCTTCTCCTATTGCGATTTATCTTAAAACAGACCAGCCTCACGCAAAGGATGCAAAGGGAGAATCCCTTCGCTCCGTGCCTTCGCGTCTCCGTATGAACCTCGGCTGTTTTGCATAAGCTCTTTCGGGGTTGAGTATCCGAGCTACCGGATTTATCGCATCGTGGATAGGTTCGACCTAGCCTTTCAGCGCAGGATCGGTAGCTCGATGCGACTCGGGGTCTTGGGACCTCTTAGCAAACTGTGGATCGCACTCTGGAAGTCCTCCTCCTTGGCCATGAAGATGTTCTCGACATACTTCTGCGGATTGCGATCGATGAAAGGAAACCATGTGCTCTGCAAATGGATCATGATCCGATGCCCAGGCTGGAACGTATGCAAAATATCACTCAGCTCTAACTTAATCAGGGTCGCTTCGCCAGGCACCATCGCTTTTGGTTTGGTGAAACTTTCTCTAAAGCGACCTCGCAATACCCCAGCCCGAACCAGCTCCTGACGCCCTGAATTCATGTTCTCCTTGGCATCCCGGTTCCTGCTCGCAGGCCCCGTCACTCCGGGATACTCGTCGATGATCTTTACGACCCAATCCGCGTCGCTTTGCGTGGAGCTGACCCATAGCTCTACAGGGATCGAACCGGCCAGTGTTACAGGATCCTTCAATACCTCCGTGCGATACACCAACACATCCGGCCGCCAGCTGGCAAAACGCTGATCCTCGGTCACGTAGTCCCGAGCCCAATTGTTGGTGATCTCCATCGTATACGGAACCGGCTTACGCGGATCGCTGGGATAACTATCCGCACCCTGACTGAGCATGCTGGTGTCGGTTGTAAGCTCACCGGCCTGCCCAAAGTAATAACTCGTCGGCAGAGTTTCTGCTGGCGGCCACTTGGCAAATTGACGCCAGCGATTGGCCCCGGTCTCAAAGGCGGTCATCTCCGAGGCATATCCGTTTCCTACCCCGCGCAGATGTTGCTCGAAAAATGGGAGCAACACGTTTTGCTGATACCACAGCGAGGTCGGAAACCCAAACTCGGCCTGCCCGAGTTTCGCGCCGTCATCGCCAGCCCACTGCCCGTGGTACCAAGGTCCCATGACTAGCGAGTTTTGAATCCCAGGATTCTGCTTCTCGATCGCGGCATACGTAGCTAGCGGCCCATACAAATCTTCGGTGTCGTACCATCCCCCTACCGTGAGCACCGCCGCTTTGATGTTCTTCAAATGAGGGAGAATGTTCCTGGCCTGCCAAAACTCGTCGTAATTGGGATGCTGCTCCAAATCGTTCCAAAACCCGATCTCGTCCTTAAAGTACTTGGCGTCCACATTGCTCAATGGCCCGAGCTCCAAAAAGAATTGATAGCCGTCCTTGGTCGGGAACTGAAACCCGCTGGCCGATTCGCTCGTCGGTTCAGGCCTAGGTTTGCCAAACGATGAAAAGAATCCAAACCCCATCGGCAGAACAAACGCTCCGTTGCGATGGAAATCGTCAAAAAACCAATCGGCAATCGGTGCTTGTGGCGATACGGCCCGCAATGCCGGATGCGAATCGATCATTCCGGCGGAACTATAAAAGCCCGGATAAGAAATTCCCCACTGGCCGACTCGGCCATTGTTTCCAGGCACGGACTTGACCAAATACTCGATCGTATCGTAGGTATCGGTGCTCTCGTCGATCGCTGGACTGGCCCCAGGGGCTTTGGGTACATGCGGCCGCATGTTGACAAACTCGCCGCCACTCATGTATCGCCCGCGGACGTCTTGGAAGACGAAAATGTAACGGTTCTTTTCAAACTCAGGGCTCGGGCCCAACCGCGACTTGTACGCGTTCAAACCGTAGGGCCCGACGCTGTAGGGTGTTCGCGTCACTAGAATCGGATAAGTTTTGGAAGGGTCCGGATCGTTCGGCGCATAGATGCTCGTAAAGAGCTCGACCCCGTCTCGCATGCGGATGCGAACCTCGGACTTCGTATAGTTGGCTCGGATGTACTCGGCCCGCAGATCGCTCTGCGGCCGCGAATCAAGCTGGGCATGGGCATGCCGACCTACCGAGGCTATCGCCAATGCTAAGCTGCAAATCGTTGCAAGACGAATGGCTCGAACGGGTAGGAATCGGTTACACTGCTTGCTCGATATCATGGGGTCAATTCAGCTTTCTTGGTAAGGTTTTTCGCGGCCTGAGGGATCCACCCCCAAGCCCCACGGATTTTAGATTCTAATCGATGCGATGAAATCTCGACCCACGAAAGCCAAACGAACTCTAGCGGATTTTATTCGAGGGAACCCAGCGGACTCTCTGGCCGACTCTCAGGCAGACTCTCTGGCCGATGCAGATCTTGAGTTCCAAGAATGCGTCGAGCCGCCGGCGAGGGCCGAACCCAAGAGCAAAACCAAACGGCCTGCAAAAAAGAAATCGTCCGCGAAACCTAAGTCTGACGGCTCACAGTCTGACGGCTCACAGTCTGACGGCACACAGCCCCCGATACCAGAGCTGTCCGAAACAGAGGTTCTGGAGGCAGAGCCCGCCGAGCAAGAGCCGGTTTCCAAAGATCGACCGCAAGTCAACCCCGCACCGGCGTTCCTCGATGCGATTGTCGATCTTGCCGACTTTCGCTCGGGGCTGGACCGCTGGGTTCGCAAGGAAACTTTTTACTGGGACGGGGCTTGGCTCGGCGCAGTGGCCCCTCTGGCCTGCGCCGCGCAGAGGCTCACGCGACGTCCTTTGCTGATCCTCGTGGCTCATCATCAGGACGCCGAGACCCTGGCTCGCGATATCGAATTTTTTCACGATAACTCATGCCTTGTCTTTCCCCCTGCCTCCGAAGACCCCGACGAGGACTCGCTCCAACAGCAGGAAGTGATCCAGCGCTTGCAAGTCCTCGCGCAGATCGATCGCTACCGGATGGGTTTGCACAGCATCCCTCCGATCCTTGTTACAACGCTCCAAGCCCTCATGTGCAGCGTGCCGAGCCCGGACCAACTTCGCAACGATCGACGGGTCTTGGAGGTCGGCAAAACGGTCCAGCTCTCTGAGCTCAAGCAGTGGCTCGCCGGTGCTGGGTACCGTGTGACTACGGCTGTGCAGATGGCTGGTGAATTCACTGCGCGGGGTGGAATCCTGGATGTCTTTCCGCCCGATTCTGCGGAACCATACCGGATCGAATTTTTCGACAACGAAATCGAATCGATCCGATCGTTTGATACCGTCTCGCAGCGTTCGATCCAGCGCGTCGATCGCGTCGATCTACTGGCTGCCAAGGAGGCCACGCGCGAGCAGGCCGTCTTGCTGGACTACTGCAGCGAGGATTGGATGGTCTTGTTTAGCGAACCGACTGCAGGGCTGCATCATGCCGCCGCGTTTCGCGATCGGATCCCCTTCCCAGAGCGTTTCCGCGACCCGATCGAAGTCTACCAGCGACTCGAAACGCTCGCATTTGCTCAGATCGGGCAACTGGCTGCCGAAGGACACCCCGGCGAGTTGATCCGAATCCCGATCAGCGATGTACAACGCATTGGTGGTGAGCTTGAAAACATACCCAAAGAGATCGACGCTTGTTTGGGTTCAGACCGCCGCGCGGTGATCGTCTGCATCAACGACGGGGAATTGTCTCGGATGCGAGAGATCCTCGAATCGTGCCAAGCGGCCAAGACAGGCCGCGTGGTGCTCGTCGTCGGTCTGCTCAGCAGCGGGTTTGAAATACCCCATGGGGCCTTTATCCTGACGGTCAATCAGATCCTCAGGCGCGCGATGCTCAAACGAGCCAGCCGCAAGCATGCTTCGAGAGCCATCGATACCTTCCTGGATCTAAGACCAGGCGACTTGGTGGTCCATTTGTCCCACGGCATTGGGATCTATCTCGGGATGGAGATCATCAGCAAGGAGGGGCAGAAGGTCGAGCACCTAACACTCGAGTTCGACGGCGGAACAAAACTCTACGTACCGACAGCGAATATCGATCTTGTTCAGCGATACATCGGCGGCACCAAGACGCGGCCGAAATTGGCCAAGATCGGCGGACAAGCTTGGGCTCGCCAAAAACAAGCGGCTCAAACCGCCGTCCAAGACATGGCGGCCGAGCTTCTGGAGCTCCAAGCCCAACGCCAAGCTCAGACCGGTATCGCCTTCAAGCCCGACTCGATTTGGCAAAAGCAATTCGAAGCCTCCTTTCCCTACGAGGAGACACCCGATCAATTGACGGCGATCGAAGCGGCCAAAAAGGACATGATCTCGAACCGTCCGATGGAGCGGCTCATCTGCGGCGATGTGGGCTTTGGAAAAACCGAAGTCGCCATGCGGGCGGCCTTCAAAGCAGTCGAAAGTGGCTACCAAGTTGCCGTGCTCGTGCCGACCACGGTGCTTGCCGAACAGCACTACAAATCCTTCCGTCGACGGATGGCTGAATTCCCTTTCGAGATCGCCAAAATCAGTCGCTTTGAAACCGGTGCAGAGCAGAACGAAACGCTCAAGAAATTGGCCAATGGACAAGTCGATATCCTCATCGGCACGCATCGACTGGCTTCTGCGGATGTGAAGTTCTTCAACCTTGGGCTGCTGATCGTCGACGAAGAGCAAAAGTTTGGGGTCGAGCTCAAAGAACGCATCAAGAAGACAACGACCAAGGTCGACGTATTGACCCTCTCGGCAACGCCGATCCCTCGGACGCTGCACATGTCCCTGGTTGGCATCCGCGACATCTCGAACCTAGAAACACCTCCCGAGGATCGGATGTCGATCGAAACTCGCGTGGTGCGATGGAACGATGCCATGATTCGCAACGCCATCCTCCGGGAACTCAACCGCGATGGACAGATCTACTTTGTCCACAATCGCATCGAAGACATGCATAGCGTTGCGGCGAAACTCCAACGCATCGCTCCTGAGGCCCGGATCGTAATCGGGCACGGACAGATGGCCGAACATGGACTCGAACAAGTCATGCTCGACTTCATCGAGCATCGAGCAGATATCTTGCTCTCGACGACCATCATCGAAAGCGGATTGGATATCTCGAATGCCAACACAATGTTCATCGACGAAGCCGACCGCTATGGGCTCTCAGAGCTACATCAGCTGCGAGGTCGCGTCGGCAGATACCGCCACCAAGCCCACTGCTATCTGCTGGTGGATCGCAACAAGCACCTCAATCCCGATGCGGCCCGCAGACTCCATGCCATCGAAGAGTTCTCCCAACTCGGGGCAGGTTTTGGGATCGCCATGCGGGACTTGGAGATTCGCGGTGCAGGTAACCTGCTCGGAACCCAGCAAAGCGGTCATATCGCCGCCGTGGGCTACGAACTGTATTGTCAACTGCTCGACCAAGCAGTCCGGCAGATGACCAAGTCGCCGTTGAAGCTGAGCCTCGATGTTGATGTCCAACTGCCCGTCGAGGCGTATCTACCCCCCGAGTACATCCAGGACATGCGGCACAAGATCGATGTGTACCGACGCATCAGCCGTCTGCAAGATATCCAGTCGATCAGTCAAATGCGCCAGGAGCTCGAAGACCGGTTCGGTCAAATCCCTCGTCCGGTCGAACGCTTGCTCGAAATCGCCGAGCTTCGGATGGATGCTACCTTGTGGTCGATCAAGGCCATCGATTTGCAGAACCATTTTTTAAGGTTTTCCTACAGCGACCATCGCCGGATCTCACAGCTTGCCCAAAAACACACCGGGAAACTCAGATTGGTTGAAAGGGACCTGCAAGCCTTTTGGTCTTTGGCCGACGATGTGGTCCCCAGCCCCAACAAACCCAGCCCTAACGCACCCAGCCTTCATAAGCCCGGCCCTTATAAACCTAGTCCTAACAAGCCCAGCCTTTATAAACCCGACACTGCGAGACCCGACACTGCGAAGCCCGCTGCAGGGGCTAGTTCCGAGCCCAACGTAGCCGAGTTGTTAGCAAGCCTCGATTTGCTAGCAGTCCTGCGAGCGATCTTGCGTCTGTAGGCTCAGATCGCGTATTGTCCATGACAAGTCTCCATCGGAACTGTGGATGGAGTTGTTTTAAGGATCCTTTTCTCGGGATGGCACCGGATGCCTCATTTTCACAACGCTCGGAAAATCACGGCGGGGTTGTTCTGCATTTTTCTGCTGATCGCTTCGGGGTCCGGAGATTGCCGGGGCCAGGTACAGCAAGCCTCCGCAAACGATTTAGCCGATGGTTCGCAGTCCCCAGGTGCTGGTGAATTGTTTGCGGCCAGTTATGTCATCGCCGTGGTAGGTGAAGAGAGGGTGCTGGTGGGCGATCTTTTTCCGGCCGAGAAAGTCACCGCGGAGATGCTCGGCAACCCCGAGTTTCAGATGCATCTGCGCAAGTCCCTGAAGATGTCGATCCAGCAGAAGTGCCTTGCGCAGCATTTCGTCAATTCGCAGGCAGCCGGCAAGCCCAAGAAGGAGCGAGACGACATTCGTTCCAAGATGATGTCCAAGACGGCTGAGATCTTTCGCACGAAGGTTCTGCCAGAGCAGGTCAAGAAGTCCAAGCTTGAAACGGAAGCCGAGTTTATCAAACTGCTGGAGGAACAAGGAACCTCGCTTGCTTCGATGATGCGAGCTTTCGCAGAACAAGTATGGGCTGATCAGGCACTCCGAGAAGGGGTCAAGGAGAAGCCGACGGTCTTTCTCGATGAGATGCAAGACTACTACGACCAGCATCCCGATCAGTGGAAACGTCCGGCGCGGGCCAAGTTTCGGATCATGTCAGCGGTGTTCAGCAAATATTCCAACCGCGAGGCGGCTTATCAAGCCATCGTCGAGATGTGGAACCAAGTCTATTTTGGTGGTGCACCCTTTGAAGCGGTCGCCAAGAAGCTATCGACGGGGTTCTCCGCAGACGAGGGGGGAAACTTTGACTGGACCCGCCGCGGAGCGCTCAAGAGCAGTTCGATCGACGAAACGGTGTTTTCGATCCCCGTGAGGGCCTTGAGCCAAGTCATCGAGGACTCCGAGGGATTCCATGTCGTCGAGGTTCTCGAACGCCAGAACGCTTATGAAATGACCTTCCCCCAAGCCCAAGGGGAGATCAAGGAATCGATCCTCAAGACGAAAAAGACCACGTTAGAGAACGACTACAAGAAAAAGGTCCAGGACCTGACACCGATCTGGACACGATGGCCTCAGGATATCCCAGGCTCGCGAGACCTGAGCGAGATTCTTTAAGCAAGCCTGATCGGACTGATCTGACTGATCTGACTGATCCGACTGATCCGACTGATCCGACTGATCCGACTGATCGGACTGATCCGACTGATCCGACTGATCCGACTGATCCGACTGATCGGACTGATCGGACTGATCGGAAACCACGCACTAACGTCCGATAATGTTTATTATGTTCGGTTTTGGGTTGATTTTTCCCTGGTTTTTTGAGGTTTTTGGCTTTTGGGTAGGTTTCTGCCGGTTTGCCGGATGCGAGCCGCTCCGACCTTTATCCACTTGCCGAATAGTTTACCTATCCCGAACCGCAAGCGTGTTTGTGGAAATCCCTTTTTTCGGTTTTTTCGTTATCATCGTCCCGATCCCCTAGGCTCAGGCTGCCCAACTCTGAACTGAATACTTATCCGCGTGCGAAAACAGCCTAAAGAACCATCAAAAAACTTCTGGATCGCATGCCTCTACGCATTGATCCTATGCATGCTGGCCGGAGCTATGGTTCGACAATTTGCCATCGCTTGGCAGCAAGAGTTTTTAGCCGAAATTTCCAACGGATTGCTTTTCCTCCCACTGAGCATCGCAACCTTGTGGATCGGTTGGAACCTTGCGCCTCCACCGAAAAACCGCTGGATCGGACCGATCGCTACGGCACTATTTCTCGCAGCATGCTGTACCTGCCGCTTCCTGATCGCCGCTTACCCATCGCTCAATGGACCAACAAGCCCAGGATTCGCATCCCCTAAAGTCTTTTGGTTTGCGCTGCAGGTAGCCCACTGGCTTTGCTTTCTGGTCGTGGGCGTGACGATCTCGAAATTCATCCAATGGTTCACCGGTGTAGGCATTTGGCCGATCCATACCCCGAACAGAAAACCCGCCGGGCTCTCGATCGCCAAGCTAGGGCTTGGCGTAACTCTCAGCGCGCTGGCCTCGCTTGCATACCAACGCTGGTTCCAAAGCTGGTCGTCAGGGATTCTCGCAAGGGAGGACTCTCCGACGTGGTACCAGTTTTTCCCGTTTGGCTCTAAGCCTTGGGTCACCGGACTTGTCGGAGGCATGCTTGTACCGATCCACTGGTTTGTCATCACTGAGATCCTGGATCAGGACTACTCGAGCCGCTTGGCCAAGATTACGCTCCGATCGATCTTCCTAGCAGCTTGGCTGCTCATCGCGGCGATGTTACAAGCAGCTTGCTCGAAACTCTACTTTGGGAACCCGATCATGATCTTGCCAAATCTAGGTACTTGGGGCCAGTACTCGATCGGTCAACCTTACGTACCGCTGGCGATCTACGGGCCGAACGATCCGCCGTTTACCTTTTACGTTTTCAAAGCTCTGTTGCAGATTGGACTGGTGTTGATTGCCCACCGATGGATCACCAGCCTGGGCTATCGCATCGGGTTCAATTGCGGTCGATCTGCTCAAGCAGATTAACTGACAAATGAGTGTCCGAACTGCTGAAGCGATCCGTCTTCGAGCTTCTCTAAATAAGACCCCATTTTGCGGAATTTCTCGTAGCGGTTTTCGATCAACTCGTCGACTGGGAGTTTGCACAAGCCATCGAGTGTCTTGGACAGATAGCTCTTGACCCGTGAAGCCATTTGATGGTGGTCGCGATGCGCCCCACCTAGCGGTTCTTCGATGACATCGTCGACCACACCGAGTTTCGGCAGGTGTGCCGAGGTAAACCGCAAGACATCAGCTGCCTTGGGGGCATGTTGGTGGCTCTTCCACAAAATCCCCGCACAACCTTCGGGACTGATGACCGAATAATACGAGTACTGAAGCATTGCGATTCGATCCCCGACGCCGATCCCGAGTGCACCGCCTGAGCCACCTTCGCCGATCACCATGCAAACGATCGGAGTCTTGAGCTGACTCATAAGAAACATGCTCTCGGCGATCACTTGAGCTTGTCCTCGCTCCTCGGCGCCGATGCCTGGGTAAGCCCCCGGGGTATCGATGAAGGCGATGATCGGTAGTTTGTACTTTTCTGCCATCTTCATCTTGGCCATGGCTTTTCGGTATCCTTCGGGATGGGCGCAGCCGAAGTGGCACGCGGCTCGTTCTTTGAAGGTGCGTCCCTTTTGGTGTCCGACGACCATGACTTTGCGTCGTCCGAGTTTGGCAAAGCCGGTGAGCATGGCTCGATCATCACCGAAGAACTTATCGCCATGGAGCTCGATGAATTCGTCAAAGGCCAGATTCAGATAGTCCTTTGTGTAGGGGCGATCCTTATGCCGAGAGACTTGGACGACCTCCCATGGGGAGAGCTTCGAGTAGGTTTCGCGGGTGGTTTCTGCCCAACGTCTGCGCAATTGTCTTGTTTCTTCTTGCTCGGCCTCGTTTGGCTGGGTCATGGCTTCGAGCTCGCTCAAGCGAGCTTCGATGTCGAGCATGGGTTGTTCGAACTCAAATCCTTTGGGTGCTGTACTCATAATTCCTTTTAGATCATTGATTAGTTGTAGGCTTGGATTGGCATCAGCTTGCCGGCTCGATCCGACCGCCTCCTTGGTAGTCATCGAACGGATTCGATGATGGGATCCTGGGTGGTTTTTTAAAGATTGGTGTTGAACGCACCATCTTCAAAACGTCCCACATATCCTGAGGCCGATCTTCCGGTTTTTTGGCAAGCATTTTTCGGACGATGTTGTTAAAGTCGGTCGAAACGTTGTCGTTGTAGACCAACAGCGAAGGGATCGGAGCCGACACGTGCTTATTGAGAAGTTCGTTTGGGGTGTTGGCTGTATAGGGTGCTTTGCCACCGATGAGCTCGTAGATCATGCAACCCATAGAATAGATATCGCTTCGAGGGTCGAGGTTGCCTCCTTTGATTTGCTCTGGAGACATGTACGAGCGAGTACCTTCGACTTTGTTTTTTCCTCCGAAGAGTTTTCCTAGGCCGGATCGAATCTTTTTGGCGATGGTAAAGTCGATGAGTTTGACTTCCCAGTTTCGACTCAGCAAAAGATTATCCGGCTTGATATCGCAGTGAACGTAGCCTTTGGAGTGCAGGTAGTAGAGGGCTTCGCAAGCTTGGTCGACGATCGGTGGGAGTTGGTAGGCGATCGGTTCAGGGCCTTTGCGAAGGGCCATTTTGAGGTTCAATTCGCTAAAGAGTTCCATGACGATGAAGGGGGTCTCGGCATTGGTCCGGAATTCGATAAGCTTGATGATGTTTTTGTGATTGAGTTCCTTGGCCACTTCGAATTCATGCTTGAGGAACCCGATTTCCTCTTTGTTGCCCCGTTGTTCGGGCCGAAGGACCTTCAATGCGTAGCGTTTGTTGTCCTGTTCAAGAATCGCTTCCCAAACTTGGCAGGTGCTTCCAAGTCGAATGAGTCGGGCCAGACGATAGGGCCCCAGGAAGTCGCGTACTTTGACCATAATCCACTCGTTTGAGAAAGCTGGCGTTGGAAAACCCTGGCAAATACTCCCCTGCCCTACCCTTGGGTTCGGCCACCAAAACAGTACTCACCCGACCGTCATTGTATGCAAAATCCGTATAATCCGAAAGGATTGACCTTTTGGTTCACTCGCCTACATTCTTGGCAAGTTGGCTGGAGGGTCAGGAAGCTGGGCTTTTCCAGGTTTTTGTAGACGGATTCTCATTTAGGAGTTTGCATATGGCTCGGTCTGGAGTGATTACGTTCAAGGGTGCCCCGATGACACTCGTCGGCGAGGAACTCAAAGTAGGCAGCGGTTTGCCAGAGTTTACTCTTCATTACTTCGAAGGCGGTCTCAAGACGATCACCCGAAGTGATGTGCTTGGCAAACCGACGATTTTCTCGATGGTTCCTTCGCTCGATACCGGCGTGTGCGCGATTCAGACACGCAAGTTCAACAGCGAGCTTGCGGCTCTTGAAGGCAAGATCAACGCGGTAACCGTCAGCCGCGATTTGCCGTTTGCGATGAATCGGTTTTGTGGAGCTGAGTCGATCAAGAGCATGCGGGTCGGTAGCGACTACCAGTCTGGCGATTTCGGTACCAAGTTCGGGATGACGATCGACGAGCTGAAGCTCCTCACACGAGCTGTCGTGGTAGCAGACGCCCATGGCAAGGTCGTTTACGCCGAGATCGTTCCCGAGGTAACCAGCGAACCGAACTACGATGCGGCGTTGGCAGCGTTGAAAGGTTCGCTGTAGTCCAAGTCTGACTTCGTTAGACTTTGCTACGAACTGATCAAGGGCAGGGATCCCACCCCCCTGCCCTTTTTGTTTTTTCAAGCTCGCATAAACAAGATCGCATCAATCCGTGAGAACCGCAGTCGTCGCCCTAATCCATACTATCATCCTGCTGGCTAGTGGACTTGTCACAGAGGATTCATGGGCCCAAGACTACTATCAAGATCCACCAATCGGATCGGTGACTCTGACGGCTAGTAGCCCGATCGCCGAGAGCCTAGTGGTCAATCGCAAAGCACTCGATGCAATTGGAGTGGATCGAGCGCTACTGGCGTTTCGGATCCAAGCTGGCTTGCCGACAAAGAATGCCAAGCCCCTGGGTGGATGGGCCGGACCGGAACCTTACGGGCCTTTTCCGGGTTTCTTCGAGTCTCACTTTCTCTCGGCAATCTCGATGCAATCGGTCCAGCAATCCGACTTGTTACCGCTGGTGCATCAGATGGTCCAAGGTCTGGCTGAATGCCAAAGAGCGCAAGGGGGCAAGTACTTGTTTGCATCTCCCCAGGAGGAATTCGAGGCCAGTCGGCTCGATGGCGTGGTTTGGTACCGCATGCACAAGTTGCTCGAAGGCCTCGTCGCTGCCCACAAGTTCGCTGGCAGTGAACTTGCGCTGGTCGTCGCCTCGAATCTGGCCGAGTGGGTCGAGCAGCGGGTGGCAAAATACGGTGAGGATTTTGACAAAGTCAAAAAAATCGAGTACGGCGGAATGACCGAGGCGATGGCAAACCTTTATGAATTAACAGGCCGAGAGTCCTTTCGTCAATTGGCGCTTCAGTGGGAGGAGCCCGAACGGATTTTGAATAAGTTTGCAGATGGCCAGGATTTCAACGAGCATGCCAACACGCTTTTGGCCAAGATGGTCGGAGCGGCGCGAATCGCGGAGCTCACGGGCTCAGAGCACCATCGTAAGGCCACCGAAAACTTCTGGGAGAATGTCTGTGGGGCTGGTGCCAAGACGTATGCGACGGGTGGAACCAGCGTGCATGAAGGGATGCCCGGCATGCGTCGGATCGCCAATACGACCCTGCGGATGCCCCAGGAAACATGCGTATCGTACAACTTGATGAAAGTCACCCGTAGCCTGTATCGCTTGACCGGGCAGACCAAGTACCTCGAGTACTACGAGCGATCGCTTTGGAATGCGATTCTGGGGAGCCAGGATCCGCAGACGGGTGAAAAGACGTACTACCAGCCATTGGGCTCGAACTCGGTCAAGGATTTCCGGTCCAACGAAGTCGGCTGCTACTGCTGCAATGGGACTGGGCTGGAGAATCCCCCAAGGTCCACGGCTATGATATATGCGATGAAAAGCGATGAGTTGCGGGTGCAGTTGTTTATCCCCTCGACTCTGCAGCATGCGGATTGGGGGGTGAGCATCCTACAGACTACCGAGTTTCCGATGCAGCCAAGGGGCAAGTTGCTCGTCGAGAGCAAGACGCCCAGGCGATTTACGATTTCGGTAAGGGTACCGAGTTGGACTGGAACTCGCGGGAGTCTTACGGTCAACGGCGAGGCGATTGACGGCAAGCTCGTCGCGGGTGAGTTT
>Ga0209598_10002909_pt1 | contig 13136 bp, 9 predicted proteins | sample M_140807_EF_Meta_FD_187317 | JGI IMG/M metagenome (GOLD analysis project Ga0209598, IMG submission 187317) | Freshwater microbial communities from Lake Montjoie, Canada to study carbon cycling - M_140807_EF_MetaG (SPAdes) (version 2) | ecosystem: Environmental > Aquatic > Freshwater > Lake... | reverse complement strand
CGGTCTCAGCAACCAATGAGAGGGTATGTGAACGCATGCCCTCGCCCCCTACATGGTTTCACGCTCGTGGAGCTGCTCGTCGTGATCGCGATCATCGCCACGCTCATCGGCCTGCTCCTGCCGGCGGTACAGACCGCCCGCGAAGCGGCGCGGCGAACGGCGTGTCGCAATGGCATGCGGCAGGTGGGGCTCGCGCTTCATGCGACCAACGACGCCAAAAAACTCCTGCCGCCGATGGCCGCGGCCTCGTCGTCGTCGCCAGTCGCTGTGCCCGGGCCCTACAAGGGGGCGGTGGGGTTCACCGCATTCACGTGGCTGCTGCCTTTCCTGGAGGAGGAGTCGCTGTTCCAGCAGGCAAACCGCGACGTGAACACCACGATCAGCGGGGCGCCCGGTGCTGGCCGGGTCTATTCGGTGCCAGTGGCCACGTTTCGGTGTCCGTCCGACAGCACGAATGCCGGCGGCCTCTCCCTCACGCCCAATGGGGGTGCCAACTCATGGGCGGTCGGGAGCTATGCAACCAACTACAACGTGTTTGGCAACCCGACCGCGGGCACTCCCGTCGCCCGCAGCGAGGGCCGGCCGCGGCTGCCGCAGACGTTTGCCGACGGCACGTCCAAGGTGGTGATGCTTGCCGAACGCTACGGCACCTGTGGAAGCGGCGGCTCCCTGGAGGATGGGCGTACCGCCGGCAGCCTTTGGTCGGATTCCAATAGCCGGTGGCGGCCGGTGTTCTGCGTGAATGAGTTTGAGCAGACTCCATCCGCGGCCGGCTACACGGCCTGCGCGATGTTCCAAGTGGCCCCCAACTGGCTCACCGGGTGCGACACCACGCGGGCGCAGACCGCCCACGCCGGCGGCATGAGCGTCACGATGGGCGACGGCAGCGTTCGCGGCGTGACCGATTCGATGGCCGAGGAGACGTGGGTGAGCCTCTGCGACCCGCGGGATGGACGCGCGATCGCCGGCGAGTGGTGAGATATTCGCCAGCACGCGCACGACGCGATCCCAAATCGACACGCCGCCTCCCCGCGACGGTTTATCACTCACGCGATTGCGTCAGCTGTGAAGCGGTACCGCGCCCGGCGGCTGAAAGCAGTCGCCCGTTAGGTGGGGATGACCGGGGGCGCAGCAACCTGCGGCACGAGTCGCTCCTTGATGGCCGGTCCGCTGGTGGAGCAGCGCATCATGTCCGCAGCCAGCGCCACGATCCGCTCGGCGGCCCGGGCGGGGGGCGTCCCCGCGGCGTGGATGTTGGAGACGACATTCCGCTGGGCGTCGGTCTGGCCGGGCGCCGGCTGGAACGCCAGATAGGCCGAAAGGCTCTCCGCCGTCTGCAGTCCCGGGCGTTCGCCGATGAGCAGCACCGCCACCCGCGGCCCGAGGATCTCGCCGATCGCATTGAGGATGCCCACTCGGCAATGGCGCACGAAGATCGGCCGGCCCAGCGACCACCCACGGGTCCGCGCCGATTCCGCCAGCAGTGGCAGCAGCGCGGGCACCTGCAGCACCGCAGCGTTGGCTGACAGGCCATCTCCAATCACGATCTGCAGATCGGCGCCGGCGCGGCAGCCAGCAGCCACGTCGGCCGCTGCGGCCGCGGAAAACACTCGGCCCAGATCGGGTCGGCGGATGTACTCCTCTTTCGTGGCCGCGGCGGATGATGTTTCCAGCACGTCCCACTGCGAGCAGAACGCCGCGCCCCAATCGGCCTGGGGCACCACGTCGCGCCACACCGCATCCATCGCCGCGGCATGATCCTGCCGGAGCCCCACCTGCACCCGCGTGGTGAACGAGCCTCCCTGCCGGGCGAGCATGAGTCGTGCCGGCGTGCGAGCCCGGATCGCCGCGAGGAGGGGATGGTCAGTCGGCGCCGCCGCGAGAGGCTGTGGCTCGGTCATGGTGCGGTGGCCTCCGCGAGGCTGGCGACGGGAGGGCCGGGAAACCGCGTTCGCATGACTGCGAACCAGGCCACACACAACAGCAGCCCCATCCCCGCCACCACCGGCAGCGACGCCTCGTTGGGTGGCTGCATGCCGACCAGGATCAGGACCGAACAGCCAAGCAGGCTCGCCAATGCCAAGGGTCGGAACCAAATCCCGACATGCCAGGGACCAAAACGCCTCCAGGAGCCGCCGTGGGCCAGCAGTCCTGCGGCGATCGGTAGCACGTAGGAGATGTAGAGAAAGATCGTGCAGACCACGGTGATCGTCGAATAGACCGGTGTGCTGAGTGTGAACAGCACCGCCGCGACGGCCACTGCCCAGATCGCGGCGACCGGCGTCTGCCACCGCATGCTGACGCGCCGGAGCACGTGCGACCAGGGCAGGCCGCCATCGCGTGCGAAGGCGTATGTCATGCGCGAGGCCGAGGTGACGGTGGCCAGGCCGCAGAGATACTGCGCCGCCAGGATTCCCACAAACATCAGCTCGGCCAGCCACCCCGGCAGGACCGAGTTCATGATCCAGGGCACAACCAGCGGCCCCTGCCGCGCCCCTTCGGCGGGGTCAGGCATCGCGAGCACGAGCACGCAGAGCAGCAGCCAGCCCATCAACCCCGACACCAGCACGCTGCCGACGATCCCGCGAGGCACGTTGTGGGCGGCTGAGAGCGTTTCCTCCGCCACGTGCGCCGAGGCGTCGAAGCCGGTGATCGTGTAGGCAGGCAGGAGGAGGCCGAGCAGAAACAGGATCGGGAGTGACGCTCCCACCGGCCAGACCGGCGCCTCGGCGGGGAGGCCGCTGTGATCCGTGAACGTGACCAGCCGCTCCAGCTGCCATGGCCCAGAGTAGAGCGCCAGTGCCGCGGGTAAGGCCACCGCCACCGCCAGGATCAGAAACCCGCTGCAATCCGTGAGACGACTGGTGAACCGGATGCCGAGATGGTTGATCGCCGCCTGCGATGCGGTGATGCACACGACGGCGAGTATTTCCACCGCCTGATCATCGAGCCACTCGGGCCTCCAGATGGCGGCCAGAAACCGAAACGTGCCGACATTGATCGCCGCCAGGACGGTGACCAGGCCCGCCAGATTGAACCAGGCGGTGGCCCAGCCGCAGCCGCGGCCGCCGAGGATCGCACCCCAGTGGTAGAGGCCGCCCGCCGTGGGAAAAGCGGAAGCGATCTGAGCCATCGAGAGGGCCACCGCCAGCGAGAACAGGCAGACCAACGGCCAGCCGAGGCCGATGGCCGCTCCGCCCACCGCGCAGTAGCCGATGTGGAACGATGTGATGCCGCCGGCGAGGATGCAGATGATCGACAGCGAGATCGCGAAATTGGAGAAGGCATTGAGCGTGCGGGAAAGTTCCTGCGCATACCCCAATCGCTCCAGCAGCGACGCATCGTCGGCCGAAGCGTCGTGGGCGGACTCGCGTTTCCTTGCAGGCATCCGACACACTCCCGGGGGGACCCACCGCCGCCATCCGCACCTATTCGGTCACGTGAGCCAGTAGTCGGCCGCTGGTGGCGCCGGGGGGCAGCAACACCCCCTCGTGCATGATCTGCTGCGTCTCCAGCCAGTGTTCGAACTCCGGGGCCGGCCGCAGGGCGAACAGCGACCGCATGGCGATGGCGTCGTGGTAGCTCGTGGTCTGATAGTTGAGCATCACGTCATCTCCCCCGGGGACGCCCATGAAGAAGTTGCAACCGGCAGCGGAGAGCAGCATGAGCAGGTTTTCGGCGGAGTTCTGGTCAGCCGCGACGTGATTGGTGTAGCAGACATCGCACCCCATCGGCAGCCCCAGGAGCTTGCCCACGAAGTGGTCCTCCAGCCCGGCCCGCACGATCTGCCGCTCGTCGAACAGGTATTCCGGCCCGATGAAGCCGACCACGCTGTTGACCAGGAATGGGTCGAACGCGCGGGCGAGGCCGTGGGCTCGGGCCTCGAGCGTGAGCTGGTCGATGCCGCAGTGGGCCTCGGCTGACAGGCTGCTCCCCTGCCCGGTCTCGAAATACATCACCTGCCGGCCGGCGCTGACGCCATCGCGTTTCCGATGGCTCTCCAGCACCCGCTCCCGGCCCTCCTGGAGCATCCCCAGCGACACGCCGAAGCTCTCGTTGGTCAGCTGCGTGCCGCCGATCGACTGGAAGAGCAGATCGATCGGCACGCCCCGGTCGAGGCAAGCCAGTTGCGTGGTGATGTGAGCGAGGCAGCAATGCTGCGTGGGGATCTGAAACCGGGTGATGAGTCGGTCGAGCCCGTGGAGAATGGCCCCCACGGTGTCGAGCGATTCGATCGCGGGATTGACGCCGATCACGGCATCACCGCAGCCATGCAGCAGCCCTTCCACGGCAGCCAGCAGGATGGCCGGCACGTCGTCGCCCGGGTGGTTGGGCTGGATGCGAATGCCGAGCACGCCGCGGGCCCCGAGCGTTGAGCGGCAGCGAGACAGGTTCCTGATCCGGCTGGCCGCCATCACCAGATCCTTGTTGCTCATCAGCTTGGCGACGGCGGCCGCCATCTCGGGCAGCAGCCCCCGTTGGAGCCGGGAGATGTCGGCGGCGGACGCTGTGTCGGAGAGCAGGTGGTCGCGGAGTTCGCCGACCGACCAGGAGGCAATCGTCGCAAATGCGACCCGGTCGTGATCATCGAGCAGCACCTGGCTGACGCTGTCGTCATCGGGGCAGAGCAGCGGCGTGTCGAGGAAGGCGGCCAGCGGCACATCCATCAGCGCCGTCTTGGCCGCGGCTCGCTGGCGGTGTGAGGTGGCGGCGATCCCAGCCAGCGCGTCGCCCGATTTCTCCTCGTTGGCCTTGGCCAGAAGGTCGCGGAGATCGGGGAACGAATATCGCTGGCCCCGGATCGTCGTGGCGAATGGCATCGAACAAGCCTCCGGAGATGTCCGACCCCAAACTCCAACGAGACTGCCGCCGGTATCGCGGCAGCACGTGGCTGGTAGCCACGGATCGTCACACCTTGAGCGCCGACTCCGGGCCGCGGGCGGGGCAGGTCGCCAACGCCACCTCCACCGCCTCCGCCACGAAGTCCACCACTTGCTCGGCCGCGCGGCCGGCGAGGTCGTCGGCCCGCATCGCCGCTGCGATGTCGACGTCCTGGAAGAGCGGGTCGGCTGCGAGTCGCGCGGCCAGGTCGTTGGGGTGGCCATCGCGGATGCGGGCCGTGGCGGCGTGGCTGTGGGTGCGGAGCGCCTCGTGGAGCGTCTGCCGGTCGCCGCCGGCCGTCGTCGCCGCGATCAGGATCTTTTCGCTGGCAAGGAAGGGGAGATGGGCTTCCAGGTTCCGGCGGATGCCGCCGGGCAGCACCACGAGCCCGCCGGCGATGTTGGCGTAGATCACGAGTTGGGCGTCAGTGGCCAAAAACGCCTGCGGCAGCACGAGCCGTCGCGGCGCCGAGTCGTCGAGCGTCCGCTCCAGCCACTGCGTGGCCGCCGTCTGGCCGGCCGTCGCCGCCAGGCCCATCACGAACCGCGCCAGTCCGCACATCCGCTCAGCCCGCATCGGGTTGCGCTTGTAGGGCATCGCGGAGGAGCCCACCTGCTCCTTTTCGAACGGCTCCTCGAGTTCGCCCCAGGCAGCCGCGAGGCGGAGGTCGTTGCCCGTCTTGTGGGTCGACTCCGACACGCCCGCCAGCGCCGCGCAGACCTGCGAATCGACCTTCCTCGTATAGGTCTGGCCGGTCACCTCGTACGACGAGTGGAACCCGAGCTTCTGGGCCACCAGCTCGTCGAGCCGGCGGACCTTCGCGTGGTCGCCGGCGAAGAGCTCCAGGAAGCTCGCCTGCGTGCCAGTGGTGCCCTTTACGCCGCGGGCCCGCAAGAGCTTCCGACGGTGGGTGACCTCTTCAAGATCCAGGATCAGATCGTGGATCCAGAGGCAGAGCCGCTTGCCGATCGTAGTGGGCTGCGCCGGCTGGAGGTGCGTGCGGCCGAGGCAGACGATGTTCTTCGTCTCGATCGCCTTGGCGGCCAGCCGCTCGATGACGGTCGCGAGGCGGGCCGCGACGAGGTCGAGCGACTCCCGCATCAAGATGAGATCCACGTTGTCGGTCACATAGGCGCTCGTGGCGCCGAGGTGGATGATCGGCCGGGCCGACGGGCAGTCGTCGGCGAAGGCGTGGAGGTGCGCGAAAACATCGTGCCGCATCTTTCGCTCGTACTCGGCCGCCTTGGCGAAGTCGATGGGTGCCAGATGCGCCCGCATCTCCGCGAGCTGGCCCTGCGAGATCGGCAGGCCGAGTTCGGCCTCAGCCTCGGCGAGCGCCAGCCAGGTCTTCCGCCAGAGCATGTAGCGGTGGTTGTCGCTCCAGAGCCGCGTCATCTCGGCCGACGCATATCGCGAGGCGAGCGGGTTGTCCCAGAGGTCGCGGGGATCGGGATGGCGGTCGGTGTTCACGTGCGGGCTCCGGACGGACGCGAGGCCGGGGGCGACCCGCGGCCGGCGGACTCGCCGCCGCGTGCCATCTTGCAGAACAGCCGTTCGAGTGCCAGCCTCGAGCGCAGGCCTCGGGAAGCCTCACCCTTGAGCGCGAGATCGAGATCGAGGAGCCACACCGGCAGCCGCCGGGCCCGCCTGGGCCCGAGTTGCTGGAGCGATTCCTTCGCCTGGGCCATCGCCTTGGGCCATGCCGCGACGCCCGCCTCGCGGAGCGCCTGCTCGACGCCCGCGGGGCGGCCCGCGTTGGCCGGCAGCGCGAGCAGCCGCGCCGCCGTGGAGAGGCGGCGGAGCACCGACGCGATCTGAGCGGCGATACCGATCGGGTTCTCACCCGCATCGAGCAGGTCGGCGAGTTCCGCCAACGCGCGGCGGGTGTCGCCTCCCGCGGCTGCATCGACCATCCCCCAGGCCGTCCGTTCCTGGGGCGAGCCGGCAAAGTCGTCGATCGCCTCCGGCGGGATCGCCTTTTTCTTGTCCTGTGGGTCGGTCGCAGCGGCCAGCCGTGCGAGGGCCTGGTCGATCTGGCCGAGGTTGCCGCCGAGTCGCTCGATCAGCCGCTGCGCCGTGGCGGCCGCGAGCGTGATGCCGTGTCGCGACGTCGCCCACTTTCGGATCCAGCCGCTGAGGTCGGCCTTCGCCGGGAGCGACGTGTCGATCGCGAGGCCCTGCTTCGCCACCGCCTTCGCGAGCCGGGTGTTCGATGGGAACGTCTTCACCTCCAGGATCACGAGACCACGGCGGCCGCGGTCGGCGGTGGCGATCGTCTCCAGTCGGTCGCGGGCGGCGGTCACGAAGGCGTCGGCCCCACGCACGACCGCCGCCCTGGTCGCCGTGGCAAACATCGGGATCGTCGCCGCCTCGTCGAACACATCGCGGGGATCGAGTTCGTCGGCGGCATCAAACTCCCGCCAGGCCCAGGCCCGGTCGGCCTCGTCGGGGCAGAGCCGCGCTCGGAAGAGCTCGAGCATGTGGAGCACGAGAAACGGCTCGTCGCCGTGCAGCACGACCAGCGTCGGCTCGCCGAGGTGCCAGTCGTCGGGAGCGGCGAGGATGTCGAGCGCGGATGCGGTGCCGGCCACGGGCGCCTCGCGGATGTGCGGGAGGAGGTTCCGCCATCCGCGGAACACCGCGAGTGTAGTGGGCGGCGACACGCTGCGTCAGCCGCTGCGGCTCAGGGGGCGGTGGGGAGCGGCCGGAGGCCACCGAGTTTGCCGCCGAACCGCGGCGCCGCGATGGAGATCTCGTCGTGCGACACGGCCGTCCCGACGTTGCCCGCGAGGTCGGTCGCCTCGGCGCGGATATGCACCTTCGCAGGAACGGTCTTGTCGGGAGTCCAGCGGTGCTCCCCCTGGTTTTCGATCCCGTCGGTGATCGTGGCCCACGGGCCTTCGGCGTTGGGCGAGTAGAGCAGGCGGACCGCCCGCGGCGCGATCAGGGGATCGCGGACGACATAGCGAATCACCAGCGCACCCGATGGCGTCGATTCATCGCGGCTGATCGCCACGAGTTCCACCTGCGGCGGTTCCTCGTCGATGCCCACCCAGGCATCGGGCGCCGCGCCCGAACGAGGGCCGCCGTCGTCAGCTGCGTCGGCCACCATCTCAAGCCGCACGCCATAGAGACCCGACGCCGGGAGCGTGACGTCGATCGGGCTGCGGCCGTCGTTGTCGACCGCCGACCGCTGCCACGTCACGCCGCCGTCCTGTGTCGTCCAGAGTTCGGCGCGGAGCGGACCCGCTGCGGGCCGCGTCGAGGGGATGTCGTAGTCCCAGGCGAACCGACGCGACTTCGTGAGTTGGAGAGGCCGGCCGCGGTATTCAAGCGAGCTGTCGGTCGCCGACTGGGCGATGCCGGTGTCGCCAAGCGGCTGACGCTGTGGGGTGGGGCGTGGGCCCGCCTGCGGCAGGAGGCCTGCCGCGGAGGTGTTGGCAGGACGCACGAGCACGCTGCGGCCAGGGCTGGCGGCGGGCTGAGGAGTGGCAGGCTGGCCGTCGGACCACGTCCCGGCTGATTCTGGAGACCAGCCCCGTGGGTCATCGGCAGATCCCGTCGCCGCCGCCGCGGGGGCATGCATCGACGTGACGGGCGGTGGCTGGGCCGCATCGGCGAATGGTTGGTCGGGCAGCGGCGGCACGCCGATCTCCTTGGCGAGCGCGGTCTGGTCCACGCCGGGGTCCGATGGCTCGAGCGTGAACTGCTTGGTCGCCTGGTTGCCAGAGGAGTCGGAGATCGCGACCCGCACCGTCATTGTGGTCACCTTCTCACCGGCCCACCAGATCTCCTCGCCGACGAGGTGAGCGGGCGACTCGCGGGCCAGCACGGCCTGGGCGGCCACTGTCTTCCAGCCGTTGTCGCCCGGGCCACGATATTCGACCTTCAGCGACTCGAGTCTGAGCGAGTCGTCGGCAGCGGCGTAGCGGCAGATGATCTCACCGTCGGCGCCCTTCCAGACGCGGCCGGCGAGTCTGGGGCCGGCGGCATCGACCAGCACGCGGATGTCGGGGCCCTCGCCGCCGCGGGACCGGCCCTTCTTGTCGACCGCCCGCAGGCGGAACCAGTATTCGCCGTCAGTCTCGGCGCGGTAGGTGAACGAGGTCGCGGCGGGGGCCGCCTCGCCCGCCGCCTGCCAGTTGACGCCCATGTCGGTCGAGACGTTGAGCACCACCTTCTGCGGCGCTGCCTCGGCGTCGGGGTCTTCGGACTTGGGGATTCGGAACGGAATGGCGAACGTGCGATGTTTTGTCCGCAGAAGTTCCGGGAGTCCCGGCTGGGCGGACGGCTGGCCGACCGCCGGGAGGCCGAGGCAGACGGCGATCGCGGCGGCGGCGAACCGCAGCCACGGGCTCCGATGCGTTGCGTCGGGCGAGTGCCAGACCTTCCGTAAGACCCTCATGTGGGGAGTGATCGGCAGGCGTTCGCCCGAAAAGTCAACTTTTCTGATGCAATCGGCAAAATCGATAAAGAATGACGCCCCGCCAGCAGAACGTGGCTGTGGGTTTGGGAAAGATGCGAGAACCGTGCGGCGTAGGCGGATTTCTCTGGACCCGGGATCCTCCTGACCGGCATAATCGCGCCGAGACGGTAGCCGCACGATGTTTCGCGGCCGGATCGGGTGGCGGACGGGAGCCAAGGCCGTGAACGCGTTTGTCGTCAGCGCCGCCCTGCTGGCCCTGGTGGTCGCCGCGGGCGTGGCCGCGATCGTCGCCATTCGTTCCCGGATGCGAGCCAGTGACGATCGGGCAACCTGGGAAAGAACGCTGACCGATTACAAGAATCTCCGCGACGAGGGTGTGCTGAGCGAAGAGGAATACCGAAACATAAGAACACTCGTTGAACCGCGCACCCGGTTCAGCGTGCCCGCGCCAGACGAACGGCACTCGCCGGCCGTCGATGCTGCCGGGCTGGAGCACGGGAGGGACTGATCTGATGCCATCTGGGAAAGACGTCGGCGGACTTGGGCGCCGGGGCGCTGGCGGGACGACGAAGAAGAACGCCTTTTGCTCGTTCTGCCGCAAGAGCTACCGCGACGTTGGGCCGCTCGTGGAAGGCCCGGGTGACGTCTACATCTGCGGAGAGTGCATCGAGCTCTGTCAGTCGATCCTCGACCAGGAAAAGAAGCGGCGGGGCACCAGCAAGCAGCTCTTCACGGCGATCCCCGCGCCCCGCGAGATCGTTTCCCACCTCGACCAATACGTGATCGGGCAGCACCATGCCAAGCGGGTGCTCGCCGTCGCGGTGCACAGCCACTACAAGCGGCTCAATCTTGGCCGCGAGGCGGGGGACGTCGAAGTCGACAAGTCGAACATCCTGCTGCTCGGGCCGACCGGCTGCGGTAAGACGCTGCTCGCCCGCACGCTCGCCCGGATTCTCGACGTGCCGTTCGCGATCGGCGATGCCACCACGCTCACCGAGGCGGGCTACGTGGGCGAGGACGTGGAGAACCTGCTCCTCAAGCTCCTCAACGCGGCCGACTTCGACATCGAGGCCGCGCAGCGGGGCGTGCTCTACATCGACGAGATCGACAAGATCGGCAAGACGAGCCAAAACGTCTCGATTACCCGCGACGTGTCGGGCGAGGGCGTGCAGCAGGCGCTCCTCAAGATGCTCGAAGGCACGGTCGCCAACGTGCCGCCGCAGGGGGGCCGCAAGCACCCAGAGCAGCAGTACATCCAGATCGACACCTCGAACATCCTCTTCATCTGCGGCGGAACGTTCGTCGGGATCGAGAAGATCATCGGCAAGCGGCTCGGCAAGAAGACGATTGGCTTCGGCCAGCACACGGGCCTCCGCCACGACGCCGACCTTGCCGAACTGCTGCCGCACGTCGACTCCGACGACATCCTCGAGTTTGGCCTGATTCCCGAGCTCGTGGGCCGTCTGCCCGTGATCTCGTCGCTCCAGCCGCTCGATGAGAAGGCCCTCGTCAACGTGCTCAAGGATCCGAAGAACGCGCTCGTCAAGCAGTATCAGAAGATGTTCAGCCTCGAGAACTGCAATCTGGAGTTCACCGACGAGGCGCTCGTGGCCATCGCCCGCAAGGCGATGAGGAAGGAGACCGGCGCCCGTGGGCTGCGGAGCATCATGGAAGACGTGATGCTCGACATCATGTTCGACCTGCCCGAGAACCAGGGGTCGACCTACGTGATCAACGAGCGGAACGTCGAGGGCACCGAACCGGTGCTGCCGGCCCGCGAGACCCGCACAAAGAGCGCGTGACGCAGGTCCCGCCCGCTTGGCCGCTGGTGCAGGTTGCCAACCTGCACCTACGTAGCCGCAGGTTGGTAACCTGCGGTGACCTGGTTCGGACCCGCTGCTGGTGCAGGTTGAAAACCTGCACCTACGTAGCCGCAGGTTGATAAGCTGCGGTGACCTGGCTCGGACCCGCTGCTGGTGCAGGTTGACAACCTGCACCTACGTAGCCGCAGGTTGGTAACCTGCGGTGCGGCGTCTCACGCCGAGCGCCGCTCGGCGGCGGCATCAAGCACAGGCAGGCGGATCGTCATCGCGGTACCCCTGCCCGGGGCGCTCTCCACGCGGATTCGGCCGCGGTGGGCCTCGACGATCTCGCGGCAGGAGGCAAGCCCCATGCCGCTGCCCCCCTTGCCGGTCTCGTCGGGGCCCGTTTTCGTGGTGAAGTGGGGTTCAAAAATCCGCCGCATCACGTCTGGGGCCATGCCACTGCCGGTGTCGCGGACCATCACGTCTACAAACCCGCTCGCCTCGTCGTGCGCCAGGCGGAGGATCAGCCGGCCCCCGGTCGGCATCGCCTGCCGGGCATTGACCATCAGGTTGAGGAGCACCTGCTGCAACTGGCCGGGGTTGGCCGACACGCGGGGGACCGGGGCAAACTCCCGCTCCACCTGCACCCGGTATTTCATCATTTCCCGCTCGAGCAGCACGAGCACATCCTCGACGAGCACGGTCATGTCGATCGGCTCGAACCGCGCGGAGCGGTTTCGCGACATCGACAGCACGCTGGCCGTGATCTTCGCCGCCCGTGTGCCCGCCGAGAGGATTCGCTCCAACGCCTTATCGCGGGTGGCCTGATCGCGGTGTCTAAGGCCCAGGCGGGCGTAGTTGAGGATCGTGGTGAGGGCGTTGTTGAACTCGTGGGTCGTGGTGCCGAGCAGTTCGCCGAGGCTCCCCTGTTTGCGGGCGTCGAGGAGTTGCCCGCGGAGCGTGGCGAGTTCTGCGGCGTGACGTGCCCGCGTCGCTTCGAGGTCGCGGCGGAGGCGGGCGGCCTCGGCATCGACGGCGGCCTGAACCGGAGCGGGGCGGGGCAGGGGAGTTGCGGGCGGCGGAGCCTCGCGGTGAGCCGCCGGAGGGACCACGATGAGCCCGCGACAGGAGGGCTCCCCCTCCTGATCGCCGCCGCTCTCTCCGCTCTGGATGCCCTCGGTCATCGCTGTTCCCGCGTGGCCGGCCCGGCCGGCAAGGTCCCCGCATCGAGCAGGCTCTGGGCGACCGGGAGCCTTTTCCCCGTTCGCCCTGCCCAAATCTCGACCCCGTAAGGACTTGTGTCCTCTTGGCTGGTATCGTCGGTCGTCCGCGGAGCCCTATACAATTGGGGTCGGTGATCCATTCGGGTTTCTCGACCGTTCAAGGTTCCGTAGTCCGCCCGACGAGCCCTTCACGATTCAGGAAGCCATGACACCCTCACCACGCCCCCACGGCCCGTCTCGCCGATCCGGTATGACGCTGATCGAGTTGCTGGTGGTGATCTCCATCATCGGGCTCATGCTCGGCATGCTCCTCCCCGCCGTGCAGAGCGTGCGGGAGGCGGCCCGTCGCACGCAGTGCAAGAGCAACCTCAAGCAGGTCGGCCTGGCGCTCACGATGTTCATGGACCGCAAGACAAAGGGCCGGTTTCCAGTGGCGGCACAAGTGCCCAGTTCTGAGATCCTGCTCCGGTGGCCTACGGAGCCGATTCGGCCAAGCATCGTCTCAGCCCTCGGTCCCTACATGGAAAACAGCCGGGCGGCCTTCCGCTGTCCGTCCGACAGCGTCTACTTCGAACGGGAGTCTGGCTCGGAGTACAGCCAGCAGATCCAGCAGAAGCTCGCCCAGATCCCCACGGCCCAGCGGCCCGCGGAGTACAAGGATGTGCCCTATGAGGGAACGAGCTACGAGTATCCCGTCCGCCGAGTGCTGGTCACGACCGGAACCGAGAGCGGCATGAAGGGCAAGACGCGGGAGGAGGCGCTGACCTCGAGCCGTTCCGGCAGCAATCTCGCCTCATCGAA
>Ga0209598_10002908_pt1 | contig 13136 bp, 5 predicted proteins | sample M_140807_EF_Meta_FD_187317 | JGI IMG/M metagenome (GOLD analysis project Ga0209598, IMG submission 187317) | Freshwater microbial communities from Lake Montjoie, Canada to study carbon cycling - M_140807_EF_MetaG (SPAdes) (version 2) | ecosystem: Environmental > Aquatic > Freshwater > Lake... | reverse complement strand
GCTGCGCGTCTGGGCGCTTGCACACAATACGTTGTTGGAATTGATCCGACTCAAGGTGTTTTATTTTCTGCTGCTCTTCGCTTTTCTCGTGATTGGCAGTTCAATTTTCACCGTTAAATTTAGCTTTCAGAATCCCATTCAAATTCTCAAAGACGTCGGACTGGGCGCGATGAGCATTTTCTCCTGGCTGCTCGGACTGCTCTGCACAGCGAACCTTATCCCAAAGGATCTCGAGGATCGTACGCTTTACACGATCCTCGCCAAGCCGGTGCCGCGCTTCGAATATATTTTAGGTAAACTATTGGGCGTGTTTGGAATGCTAACCATTGCGATCTTGCTTATGAGTGCGCTTTTCGCCGGCGTCCTCGGCCTGCGGGAACAGCAAGAACTTGCAGAGCTCGCGGCCAACACGCCGCAAGAGCAGCTCGCAGCCGCAATGGCGGAAGTGCGCGCGTCCGCGTTCCAGGCGAACCTCGTGCCCGGCATCGTGCTCATTCTGATCAAGGCGCTGCTTTGCTCTACGCTGACACTGCTGTTGTCCACTTTCGCCACCTCGTCGGTGTTCACGATGCTGACCTCGGTCATCATCTATCTCATCGGCCATGTGCAAGGCGTCGCGCGAGAGGCGTGGCTTTCGGGCGGCGACGTTTCCCCGTTGCTCAAAGTTCTTTCAGCAGGAGTAGCGTTGGTGTTCCCGGATTTGCAGCTGTTCAACGTCGTCGATGAAATCGCCGTGGGGACGCTGCTCCCAGCTACATTGTTCTGGCAGGTCGCCGGCTTTGGTGCGCTGTACACGCTAGTGTACTTTTTGCTCGCGCAGATCGTGTTCGCGACAAGGGAGTTGTAGCTGTTAAATCCCGCGCGCCGATCCCGCGCTTAGTGCTTTGCGAAAAAGGGATTCCAGACACTTTCCCAACCCACCGTCGTGAGGGGACCATGGCCGGGACACAACACGGTATCCGACGGGAGACTGAAAATAACCTCAACATTCGTCCGCAATGCCGCAGCGTAATCCACCTTCGCTCCGCCCATCGAGCCAGCGAATAGCGCGTCCCCTACGACAGCGATTTCCTTTTCCAGTCCAGTGATGTGGTACGTGGTGCCGCCCTTGGAGTGGCCGTAAGTCAATCGGGAGACCACCTGAAGTTCGCCCAAATTCCATGCGCGCCCCGTCGTAAAAGGCTCCGCTCCGTCGATGGGCTCAAGCGCATTTACAAAAGCCGGGGCGCCTGTTTTCTCACAAAGCCGATCCAGATCAAAAACGTGATCACCATGCGTGTGGGTGAGAAAAACGGCCTGCAAGCTCAGTCCAAGTTGCTCGATGCGTGCGAGCATCGGTCCGCAATCCGCGCCCGTGTCGAAGGCCGCAGCGTACTTGGTCGCCGGATCCCACACGACGTAACTGTTCACCAACATATCGTCGAACGGCGTGGAGAACGCCTCCAGGCCGTGCACAGCGAGCGGTGGCGGTGCGGACGTCCCTGCCGCAAGCGCAGCCAGAGCGTCAAGATTTAGCGAGAGCACTGCGGCCACAGCGCGACCTACAGCGTCGTTCCAAGTGCCGGTGCGCAGTGCGACGACTTCGTTCTGCGAAACAGCAGCGCGCTCCGCGACCATTGCGTCTGTTACAACGAGGCCGCGCATCGCCTTCGAGACGACATCGGCAAACGTATCTTCCTGTGGGATGCTCATAATCGGCAATGCAGTTTAATGAGCCGCGGTAGCAGGCTGAGTTGCGGACTCGGATGCGGCTGGCACTTTGAGAAAAAGGACGCACAAAAAGGAGACTCCGACTAAAATCGCACCTCCTGTAAATGCCGTGATATAGCCGGTTTGAATGCTCGGCAACACCTCCGCGGAGAGCGGGCGCATCAACGTCGAGAAATTCAACGGGAGCGGCAGTACGGCGAGCGCAGGACCGAGGAAGCGACCAAAACTACCGGCAGAAGTCATCAACCCCATCAGCCGTCCTTGAGCGCGGCCGCTAACATAGCGCGAAGCCATGCCCGAAAGCGTAGGCGTCAGGAGCCCGTTACCCACGGCCATCAGCGCGCAACTGCCGAGAAAGGCGTTCAATCCTGTAACACGCGGCAACCAGAAGAGGCTCATGGCGAGGAGTAAAGCGCCGATGGCAGCGAGCTGTTTTTCGATGTTATACTTTAACAGGCGCCGCAAAAGTCCACCCTGAACAAAGACCGCGAGCACTCCCACATACGCGAAGGCGTAACTAGTTTCACGCAGTCCCCATTGAAAAGTGTCGCCGCAAAAGAGCGCGAATAGGACGTGGATGAAGGCGAACCCCGTCGTGGAAACGAGCGTGGCCACGAGCAACAGCGTGATGAACACGCCGCGTCCATCCGCGAACACTTCCCCCAACGAGGCGCGTTGTTTGTCCAGCGCACGCGCTTCTGCCGGATACGTTTCCGGGAGACGCCACCAAATAAGAAGCGCGTTCACTACCGCAAGTCCGCCGGCAAAGTAAAAGGGCGCGGTGTGCGAGTAAGAGGCTAGGAAGCCGCCCAGCGCGGGTCCCATAATGAAACCCAGCCCGAACGCGGCCCCGATTACGCCCATCGCGCGCGAACGCTTTTCCGGCGCAGTGACATCGGCGATACAAGCCTGTGCCGTGGCGATGTTCCCGCCGCTCGCGCCGTCAATGATACGGCCCAGAAACAACATCCACGCGGCATCGGCCCGGCCTATGACAAAAAAACCTACCGCCGTACCAATCACGCTGAAGAGAAGCACCGGCTTGCGTCCGATGCGATCCGAGAGCATGCCAAAAAAGGGTGCGGCGATCAGCTGAATTAACGAGAAAATGCCGACAAGCCACCCCAACTGTGTGGGGTTGAGGAGAAAAGGTTCGTTTCTCGCGTAAACCGGCAGGACTGGGATGACGATCCCGAAGCCCACCATGCTGATGAAAACGGTCAGGAAAATGATGCCGATGGGGGAACGGGAAACGATGCTAGAAGGCTGCATGAGAACGGAAAAAAGCTTCTCACAAAGAGAACACGAAGCAACTCTGGAAAGAGAGGGGTATCAATTGCAGGAACGAGCGATCCACAGACCCCGAGCCTGCGCGGATGTCGCTATCAAAACGGATCGTCTATAGCGATTACAACGCCTTCTGAGCGATGGGTGGTGGCTCCCTTGAGAGTGATCTGCTCAACTGAACCATTGCCCAATGTGTCACGTAGGGTTTGCGGAGTATTTCCAGAATACTGCGAGGCGCCAGTGGAAATTCCGCGCAGGAAAAAGCCGATTCCAAACGGAGGCTTTAACGCTCGAGAAATGGGCTGCACACCTCCCGGAGCTGCACCGCAAAACATAACGCCCGCTATCCCGCTCTGAAGGTAAGACTTTCCTTTATAGCCCACAGGACTACCGACGGCATCGTACCACTTGGCGAACTCTGGATATACTTTGAACTGGTTGTCAACGTACCGACTAGTCGATTCAAGGTAAGTTAACGTGAAATTTCCCGTATTCCCGGTGTTTGAGCTACTGGCCGTTCCCGGGGTCCAGCCAAACGTTTTATCACCATTTGCAATGGGTAGTACAAGCGCTCCCCAGCTCGTCAACTGGGAAACGCCATTAATCCATTTGGCTAAGGGATTGATGAAAGGATATACCTCAGCGGTGTACATCGTGACGGTGGGAGCATTGTTGCCAGCGGTGACATTACTGGCTACGGATGTGAACGGCTTGAGTGTGGGATCGAACACGTAACCGCCGACGTAATTTGCAGTGTATTCAGAGGTGTTTGTTAAGTTGATGCCGGCGTTTAATGTGCCTAACGCTCCGTAAAGCGTGTTGGTATTTGCCCCATCTTCAGCACTAAAAACGCAGGCTCCAAACACAGGTTCCGTCGCTTTGTCAGCTTTCAAGAATAGGGGTAAGACAACGCTTGCAGAGTTTCCGAGCATCGCTTCTGTCATCACGTCCCGCGCTTTCACGGAGAGATCAGAAGCGGCTGAGTTAAAGGGCGCGGCATCCAAATTGGCATCATAATTAGCCTGCAGCAATTGACCTGAATAAGTGAATTGCGTGCCATTCCCATGCAAGCCCGTCACGATCGCGCCGCCAGTTGTGGCGCCCACCGTGACCGTGAAAACACCGCCCTGACCGAAGGAAGAAGCCGGCGTGAGGCCCGTTGTGGAATTCAATCGGAAAACGGCGGCGGTGTAGGATAACCCATAGTTGGGAGAGACTCCGATCGCGCCGGGAACCGCTATCCCGTCAAGTAATGTAGCGAACGCTCCCGAAACATTTTGTTGCCCAACGATGCCGGTGGTTGGGTTCACAATTGATAAAGATTTTGTCGGACCAGCGCTTCCAATTGCCCTGCTGTAGAGTGTTTGACTCGAGTTTAGGAGCGGTGGTGTCTTCAATAGGGCGTCAGATAATGTTACGTGCAACGAATTGTCTGCGTAGTCCGCCTGTTGATTTTCCTCAGTTGGATTGAAGGCTAGGGTACCATTCATTCGCCATGGATTACCGTCGGACATTTTGAGAGTAATCTGGAATGCAGCCGTCATATCCGGCTTCAGAGTGGCAACAAAAGCATACAGCTTATCTTCCAATGTGATCTTGCCGCTGATGAGGCCGGTACTCGTGAGCGCACAGGTATAATAACCGCGCAAGCGATTGAGATCGGGTACTTCGATCCTGTTGCCCAAGCTTGCTTCATCTCTAGGAGTCCATTCGTAATTACCGGCACTCACCCATGGCTTTTCGAGCGTCAGAAATCCAGAGTACATCGAGCTGTAGGGGCGGCTGAAAACAGCCTCTATGGTGACTGACTCCTCTGGCATCAAAAAAGACGCTGAATTGCTCGGTAGGATTGTCACTGTCTGGGATGTGTCTCCCGTAACCCGCCAGCACTGTAACATCTGATTTGCCGGCACGACCGAAACCCACGAAACCTTGGTGCCGGGCACTACGTTTGCGGTGACGTTTCCGTCCAAATCTGGTGCGCTCAGGGACGCTGAGCACATAAACATCCGCAACTTGGTGGTGTTCTCAAAAGTGATGCGCTGTGCGTCCTTGGCGCTATCCGTTCCGGATACTGTAACATAGTAAACTCCGCTCTCGCGTGTGGTCTGGGTTTGTGTGTCTGTAACTACGATGGTATAATACCCAGTCTGCGCAGTGCGCGCATTGGTGATCCTTAAGGTACTCTGTGTGCCGATAGTACCCGAGGCGATGTCCACGCCGTTTCGCTTCCACTGGTAAGAATAAATACCCGTTGCGCTCAGAGAACTAACCGCGAGCGTCAGACTGCCACCTTTCAGGATGGTGATGGTGGAGGAGCTTGCGCGAGCAGGCATGGCTGTGACAACGGGGACCGGAACCGGATTTACAATCAGTTGCACCGTGGGGCTCAACACGCTGCCTTTGGTGTTCGTGGCCGTTAGCTGATAGAAGCCGTGCGTCCCAGCCATCGCCGTAGCTGGCACCCTGATGGAGAGCATTGCACTTGTCCCACTAGCCAAGGTGACCTTTTCCGTTGCTATGGGACTCTTGAATGCGGCCTTTGAAGAGATGGCCACAGGTGTGCCGTCCACCGCGCTGCGATACGTCCACTGGTAAGCGTTAGGAGCCGGATCTGCGTTCACTGTGAATTGCAAGACGGCACTTTGGCCGGCTGTCACGTATCTCGGAATTACCGCTGAAGACGAATAAGTCTCTGCACTGACTGAACCATCTGCAGAGTGGTCCGTCCCACTACTCAACGTGCCAGACAGACTTGTTCTGGAATTGGTGGTTTTGGACACGTCCGTGACTGCATTAATGCTGGGGGCCCCACCGTTGCCCAAATACGGTTCTCCCGTAGCTAAAACCTCCCACCCAACAGCCCCAGATTCAATAACCTGACCGATCCCCTCAGAATTAAGAACCGTGAGTGTGTATACGCCTAAATCAGTCCCCTGTATCCCTGTGAGTTCTAGAGGTGGAACTGCAAAGGGCACATTGTCGGATGGAGAAAGCGTGCCAGATTTAATGGTCCAGTTATTCCTACGCCAAACGTACTGCGTGTCTAATCCGGGCGCACAACTGAAGGAACCACTCAGAACTAGAGTCTTGGGGGTCGATAATGCTATTCGCGGCAGCTGGCTGCTTTTTGGATTTGGAAAGGCTGTGGCGGTTCCTCCAGAAGTCAAGACAGCGAGTTTGGAATTGGAGGCATACCTTGGTGAGTATTGCATAACCACTGGAAATTCAAAGGTGATCGGCTGCTTGGTGCCGACTTTCGCGGTGACCGTGTAAGTTCCAGAGGCTGTCGTGCCCAGTGAGACGTTTAACGTTGCCTGATAAAGATTTGCCGCCCCAGATGTTCCCACCGAGGTGATTGACGAGATGGGGGTCGGTGTTGAGCCACTTAGGCCAACCGGATATTTCGGCGTAAATGTCCAATTGAAATCCGGCCGTTGTTGGTCAGATTGGATTATCACCGACATGCTTCCGGACACCGCTTGCGAGGTTCCCATTGAGAGAACTCGCTCATTCGGGTCGGAGCTCGAGACCTGCGAATCGAATGTAAAACTGCTTCCCCTCAATGCCAACTCATCGGGCAATGGAGACGGACGATTTGAAACTACAAGATTCAACCTCTGGCTCTCCACTTTCCCGATTCCATTTTCGACAACGACATAATACCTTCCCGCAGGGAGTGCACCCCCCGCAGAGAGTGAGCCGGTCGCACTCAGCGACCCACTACTCAGCGACCCACTCAGAGTCACTGTTCCAGACGAAAAGAGGCTGACGGACCCATTGCCTCCAGAGATGGCAACCGCCGCCGTGGGATCGCTGACTTTTTCTGGAGCAAGATAATACCACTGGTATGTGGCTTGACTAGCGGAGGATACCGCTCCTTTGAGGGTCAGCGTAACTACCGCTCCCGGATTCAAATAACTGTCTGCCACGCCCGTAGAGGTACTTGCCGGGCTGCCATTCATTAGGAGCTGCGTGTCTGAGATGTTGGGGGGATAGTTTGGTAACAAAAGTAGCCCGTTTGTGCGATCTTCATCGTTTGCGGTCCCTGTATTCAGCGTTGTGGTGTCGACTAACGTCTCGGTGTACGTGTCTGTATTCACCAACACCACCGTTTTCGTGTCCAAGGACGTGGCCGAGGTACCCGCGTCCACTTTAAGAGAGCCTTTCTTGTAAGATTTGACTCGAAAACGCAGCGTAGGAGGCGTCTTGCCGTTAAAGCTTTGTTGAAAATGTTCGATCTGGAGAGTCGCCGCAGTGGCCCCGATTAATCGGCTTAAACCCAGACTCCCCTTCGTCCCCAGCAGATCCCTGACGCACAGGGATCCCGCGCTTACCAAAGGACCCGAGAAGACGTGACCTTGAAGCGACACCCCTGCCGTTTGAAAGTCGGTCTGACCGTCTATTAAATTCACCCAAGGGTAATCTTCAACAGGAGCTCCAAGCCCGCCGACGTATCCACCCACGGCCTTGAGGCTCTCCGCCGTGACTTGCCATTGATACGTCACCTCATCGCCGGGAAGAATGGAGGCCTTCAGACTGATGCGATCCCCCAACTGAAGCGGTTTGGCTGCCACATCTGGGAAGGTGGAAAGCTGGGTTCCAACGGCAGTCTGGGTTCCCGAAGTAGATGTATAGCTTCCCCCCGCCAAAGTGCCAAAGTTGAGTATCCGTTTTCCGGCGAAGTCGAATAGTGCGTACCCTGGAGCAAGAAATTTAGGCTGCTCACCGAGAGCCACATAACCGGACACCTCATTGGAGAAAATTCCTACCCCCCAATAGTTGGTAATGTTCACCTGATACGGGCCGACATTGTCATAGTTGGCGGACTGAATTTCGAGATCGGGCTTGTCATCCCCAGTGTATTCACCTGGATTGATCCCATAATTTAAATAATACCCGATCGGCTCACCCCAAAACAACCACTCATAATTTGGATACTCGGTAAGCTCCGTGTAATCGTGGTTTCCCGCGTAAGTTGCTACACCCGTTAGTGTAACCGAGTTTCCCACAAGCTTATCATCCACGGTTTGTACAGTCCCGTCGGAAAAGACACTTCCGAACGTATCGACGACCACTTTTTCGACCGTATTGCTTTTTGTATTCAGCCGGTTGTAGGAGCCATTCGGATCTAGGTTGTTGGAGAGATTAGTGAGATACGTAATTTTCCGAATCACGTGATTATTACTATCCGCGAGAATAAGGCTTCCATCCAAATTGTTAAAAGTGATGCCTGCGGGATAATTGAAACCGGCGTTGGATCCAGTGCCCTCACCGGTTGTTCCATTAATGGGGTTGGGTAGAGCTCTTCCGCCGCCCGCCACAGCCTCCACCTGTAATTCATACCGCAGGCCTGCTCCCAACGTGCCCCCCTGAGCATAGGGCTGTGCCGAGTTGCCGCCCGGCAAAATCAGACGCCTGACTCCATGGTTTCCAAACTCCGTGAAGTACAAAAATCCGTTTATCTCATCCAAAGCGAGGCCCGTAGGAAAAGAAAGTCGGGCTTCTGTGCCTTTCTCGTTCACATTGCCCTTCAACCCGACAGCCCCAGCCAGAGTCACGGCGTTCCAGACCGCACTACTCTTGTCTGCGCGCTGCAAGCGGCGAATGACATGATTGGCGGTGTCTGCGATATAAATCGTCAGCTCGTCGGCTGTGACCACCAAACCGCTGGGCGAAAGAAAGTTTTGCGTCACATTGGTGCCTGTCCCACTCCAACCGGGCGTCTTGCCGATCCCCGCTATGGTGTCGAAGCTGGCCATCGCTCCGTTGCTGTCCAAGGTTATCTTCTGAATCCGGTAATTATTGGAGTCTACTACCCATAAAGAAGGCGGGTTTGCGCCGTCGTAATTTGCGAGACTTCCTGTGAGCGCAATCGCACGGGGCTTGTTAAAATTGTCTAGCTGAGGGCCGCCCAGCACCGTGTTGACCACTGCGGTACCGGTTGCAGTTCCACTGTTCACAGTGATGGAGCGTATCGCGTTGTTGTTTGTGTCCGCTACAAACAGCATCCCATTGTCTGCCACCGCAATTCCCTGAGGATTATTGAAAAGTGGTTCAGTTGAGGTGGGGCCTGGGCCCGTGACCCCTGTGACGATGGTCGTGTCGTACCGATACGTGTTGGGGTTTGTCGTCCCATCGCCCGTTCTTTGATCACTCGTGCCATCGCGAAACCCGGCCTGCGGTGCGCGGTCTCGATTGATTACAGTCGTCGTGGTTCCCGCTGTGAGTTGTCTGGTGCCATTCAAAATCTGGCCAGCCTGGGACCCGCCCAGAATCATAGCTGTTGTGCCATTGACGAAATCTAATGACTGTCCATCGAGGCCCGCTATCGTAGTCATGCGTCCGCCCACGCTTACTTTCCTGATCGCGTTATTGATTGTATCAGCGATAAAGACATTACCGTTACCGTCGGACGTGACTCCAAATGGCGTATTTAGAAGGCCCAGCAGATGATTCTGTGGTTCCACAGAGAAAGCCATGAGACTTCCGGAGGACACAGAGGCGTTCACTGGTTGTTTCACTACTGCAAAGGTAGCGGCGCTACCCTGCGGAATCACCCCCACCTGCGTCACGTTGGAGTCTAAAACCTTACCATACTTATCCCGCATCCTGATGGTATATACCGCAGAGGCAGTATCAGGTTTCGCAAGCGTAAAAGTGATGCTCCAAACGTTGCGCGACGCGTTGGGGTAATACGGTCCGAAGTAGTTGAGATCCCCTCTGTTTGCATTTGCCACATCAAAGGACACGTAAGAGCCGAAGGACGCAGTCCGGATATTTGAACTGGTGGGTGCAAGAACCGCGTAGGGATTCCACGCGTCGTAATACTGAGCTGTGGATGTTGACGCCGGATCCTTCGAAGTTACAGGCTGCAGGTCAAGTTGGGCTTCAGCTGGCGAAAGTTGAATCCCGTTTCTAAGCAGCGTAATATTTTTTTGGAACTGAAGAGAATCTGGATCTGTGGAAGTCGTTCGCCCCATATTCCCATAAGCGTACTTGGCATAGACGATCTGGACTGGGTCGTTCCCATCTTTAAACCCCGTTATCGGCTGTTGCCAGTAGTACTCGGGTGGGTATTCCGTAGATTGCGTGCTCGTCTGCGCCTGGCCCGCAGTTCCCGCTCCCAATACGCTCACAAAAAGCGTCCAGACCAGCACCCGGAACAGTCGCAAGGGCACGCTTAACCGCGTGAACCGTTCTAGGGAGAAGAAAGTGTTCATAAAAAGGGGGAAACTCAACCCCTCTTTTCGTAGCAGAATTTGTGCCTAAAAAAAGCACATTCCAAGGTGTGCGAGTGCCGCGCCGATCGCGCCCGACGAATACTGTAGCAGATAAAACTGCTCATTGAACGAAGCCCGTGGGAGCGCGGAGCCCCAACCCCGCATCTGCGCGATAAAAGGCGTAAGCGACGCAGAGAGTCCAGGCGGAGCTGGGGCTCCGCGCTCCCAGGGAAAAGGCGAGGCTCAAATCCTCACCTTCCATGCTCAATCGAACAACCGACCCTACTGCATCATGCGAATCGTCCAGAAGTCGGACGCCAAATCTGCGCTGAGCAAATACGCGTAGGGCATCGTGAAATAGCCCGACTGTCCCCATTTTTCTCCCCACGAATTGCGCACGATGAAGCGCTGCGTGGCATCGTCGTAACCCACCGCAAGGACCGCATGACCGCCTAGCAACTTCTCGCCGCCATGCGGTAAATCCACCACGCCAGTACGTTCCACCGCCTTACTCTCAAACGCTGTGTACACCGTAAACCCAAACACAAACGGAAACCCCGCCGCGAGACACCCCTTCATTTGCGTGATGCGCCGCAGCACCGTCTGGTATTGCAACGCCCGCTGCCCAAGCGCCTCCTGGTACGCAGCGACGGGCGGCTTTTCCGCAAACCGCGCCACGTCGTACGGCCACACCGTCTCCGAACACACCCCTTGCTTTGACACCGCTTTGATCCCATCCCGGATGCGGGCGCCAGAGTCGGACGCGACGGAATGTTCCATCACTCGCTCGTTAAAATAGATAAAGAGCCGGGAGGGCGCAAACACAGGGAGTTGCTGCTTCATCAGGTCAAACTGCACGGCCCCCGCGATCGCATTCGCGGTGCAGCTCCCCAACGCACCCTGATCGCAAATAGTCGGGCACCTAGGGCGCAAATCAACTTTGGATGGCAGGGCGGCAAGATGTTCTGCGCCTGCGCTGAAAAGGACGTCGCGCTGGTCTGGGAGTTGGGGCGACCAGCCGTAGCGGCGAGTTGGAGTGGGAGCAGTGGAGCGGGTGAGTTTGCGTGTGGCCATGGAGACGTAGTTTTTGGGAGGTTAGGGCTTACCCCGCAGGCAGGATGCACAGCGGGGCGCGGCTCATGACGCAATCGGCTCCCGAGCCTCTCATGGATGGAGTGATTTTTCTCAAAAACGAGGAGTGCCGTTCGCGGTCGGCCCGTTTGCGATTGCGGCGCACTGGGGATGGCGTAGAGACTCCGCGGCGTCATGATCCCAAATCTTGAAAAAAGATCCTTCTCTCCCGGGACCACGGAGCCCCAGCTCCGCTTTGACGCTCCAAAAACTCAGACACTCCTTGCGGAGCTGGGGCTCCGCGGTCCCAGGTGCTGAGGGCTTTTAATCATCCATAAACCTAAAAGAAATGGTATGAGCACAACTGGTGAGCTTTTCCACTACCCGCCCGTTTCCCGAATTCGCGGATGCGTTGTGCCCGCTTTTTTTCCCGAATCCGGCCCAGTCCACACGCTGCTTTACGGAGAAGCGCCGGGACCGCGCGGAGCGGATCAAAGCGGCGTTCCGTTTTGGGGCGACGGCGCTGGGATCCCGCTGTATCGCGCACTCGCGGCGGCCCGTTGCGCAGACGTGCCCGAGGCGGCGTGGAGCGAGTGGGACGGGGGAACGTTTGTGAAACTCGGCTTGCGGCCAGTGCTCCACGGCGTGGCACTCAGCAACGCTTTTCCGCAGTGTCCGACGAACGACGGCTGCAAGTTTCGCGCACCGAATCGAGCAGAGTTACGTTCGCACGAGAACTTGCAACGCCTTACCGTAGAATTAGAACGCGCAACAGCCATCGGACTAAAGCAAATCATCACGCTGGGCCGCTGCGCCCGTGACACCGTCGCGCCCATCGCTCAAACGTTTGGCGTGCCGCTTGTCGCATTACCGCACCCGGCAGCGCAGGGCCTCCTCGCCGACGCGCCGAATCGCGGGCGCGGGTTGCGTCTCGCCGACCTTCAAATCGCGTGGCAGAATCGACTAGTTCAACTCCTCAGCGCCACTCGTGACGGGGATATTTTCGGGACAATTCCTGTTTGATTTTGGGATAACTTTCCTTCCAAAAATTCGCCAGATTCTGCGTCACTTGGATAGGGCGCTGATTCGGCGCGAGCACCTCGATCACCAAAGTCACGCGGCCTCCCGCAATTCGCAAATCGTTTTCGACGCCGTACAAATCCTGAATGCGCACCGCCACGGTCGGTGCCGCTTTTTCCGCATACAAGACTTTTGCTTTGCGTCCGTTTGGAAGCGTAATTCTTTCTGGAGCATACTGTTCTAGCAAAGAATTTTGCGCCTGAGACAGCCAGCCCTTCACCACGGGCCACACGGGACGTTCCTTGATGTCCTTGTAACTCACTGCCCCCAAACAAATTTGTTCGATCAACATGAGACGGTCCGCCAGAGTGATGGCGGGAAATTCCAGTTCGGGATAACCCGCCGCCACGAGATTCACGCGCGCGATCCATTGTTCGACAGAATCGTCCCAACTTTTGAGGGGACAACGCCCCGCCTCCACTTCCAACGCAAGCAACCTTGCGGCAGCATCTTCTGAAATTCGATCCGTGTCCTTGGTACGCAGGAGCAGGTCACGAAAACGAACGATTTGTCTGCCTATCACACGGCGCTGCGTGGCGTCGAAAACCACCTCCACGCGTTCCTCGAAACCAGCGGGGAAAAGCTCGCGCAACCACGCCTCGCTCACCGCCGTTGCGAGGGTCAGCAACACTTGCCGTTCCGCTCCGCGTCCCTCGACTTCGCGAACCTCGCACGCCACAAGAAGCGGCGTGTCCTGCACAACACTCTCGCGCGCAAGCACTCCCCGTCGACCATGCACCAACTGACAACGCAACGTCGCCGCGT
>Ga0209598_10002907_pt1 | contig 13141 bp, 9 predicted proteins | sample M_140807_EF_Meta_FD_187317 | JGI IMG/M metagenome (GOLD analysis project Ga0209598, IMG submission 187317) | Freshwater microbial communities from Lake Montjoie, Canada to study carbon cycling - M_140807_EF_MetaG (SPAdes) (version 2) | ecosystem: Environmental > Aquatic > Freshwater > Lake... | reverse complement strand
AATAAATTTAACTGGTAAAAATGAATACACACAAGAAATTTACGATGAAGCAACTAAAACAACTTCTATCGAAAAATACACTCGTTTGTAATTCTATATAAGAATAGAAAAAGCCCCTCGAATTATCGGGGGGCTTTTTTATGCAATGCATAATCTAAATCTTATTTATCATTTCTTCTTCTTGCTTCTTCAGCGTCTTTGTAAATATTAATCCAAGTTAAGGAGATATCAATCACCGCTAATAAAGGCCCTAAGACCAAGACCATGATTACTTCTAAGCCTGGTGAATATCCAATGACCCCGTCCAATGAGGTCAATTTTGATCTTTTAAATAATTTATACAAGCAGTAGATAGATGAAAGTATCCAAAAGAAAATGACAATATTTGTTAACATAGAATCTTGTTTTATTCATTGCAAAGATAAGACATTAAATCTTTCTTACATTATTTAAAAGCTGCCCCTTATTAATAAATTATTGTAATATGCATTTAGAAATATTCATCTGATGTATAATTTAAAATATAGTAAACAATTACTAAGCTGTTTGATAGGCATATGCTGCCTTTGTATTTCAGCTCAAGGACAAAAATTTACCCTTGCCAATGTGCATTCGCATAACGACTATGAACAAAAAATACCCTTTGAACTAGCCTATACAAACCAATTAGGCTCCATTGAAGCCGATATACATTTAGTAGCAGGTAAAATTTTAGTGGGCCACGATGCAAAAGATGTATTACCTAATCGCAGCCTTGAAAATATGTATTTAGCTCCTCTGCTTGCCTATAATTCACCCAATAGAAAATTACAATTCTTAATAGATATAAAAACAGAAGCCATTAGTACTTTAGATAGTTTAATAGCTTTATTAAAAAAATATCCTACGCTCATTAATAATAAAAATATTACTATTACCATCTCTGGTAACACACCTGCCGATAGTTTATTTATACAGTATCCTAATTTTATACATTTTGATGGTAGAATTTTTAAAAACTATACCATAGCGCAGCTATCTAAAATTTCCTTAATTAGCGAAGACTATGGAAAATTTACGATGTGGAAGAAAACCTGGCCCATGCAATTAGCGGAGGAAGAAAAAATTAAAAAAGCCATTGAAAATATTCATGCACTCAATAAACCTATTAGATTATGGGGCACACCCGATTTCCCTTTAGCATGGGAAAAATTTATTGCTATGAAAATAGATTTTATTAATACAGATAAGATTGAAGAAATTACCCAATTCTTTCAAGCACGCCCCTAAAGCTTATTCAAAAATAATAGTTCCAAATTTTTTGTATTCGTGGAAACTAAGCCCTGTTGGCTTCCAAGTCCAATAGTTGCCTCCTTTATCATAGTCAATTCTGTAAAAATTTGCGCGCCATTTTGTTCCAGCTTTGGGCGGTACATTTTCTAATGGGCTTAATAATACATAGGGTATAAAAAATTCAGCAGTCCATCCAATTACTTTATCTCCTTGTTTGTTGATAGTAGCTGCATGTCTTGTTCTTCTTTCTTTTTCATAATGCCAAGGCCTCCAACCTAAAAATTTTCCATTGTAATTGGGTACCATTATAGGTAATTCATAATTCCATGGCGATAACTCATATTCAAAATACATAACCGATTTTTCATCGGGCCAAAAAAAAGCTTCTACTACATCTTCATTATATAGGTCAGCAAAATCTTCTTTTAGGGTAGATGTAATCAGTGAATCCTCGCATACATACAAACAATAAATTCCTGAATCGGAATATAAAATTTTAAAATGGGTTGAATAATTAACCCCTGTTGTTAATTTCTTATTCAATTTTGTAAAAGAGGTAGTCTTCCAGGCTGCCGCATCTCCTATTCCATTTACAGAAAAATCTTTTATTTTTTTTACAGCAATAGTGGAAACGTCATTGGCTTGCCCTTTAACATGCACCACCAACACCATAGAAAAAACAACAGCTAACAATAAAGTTTTAAACCCCTTAGTCATACTATTTAATTAACAAAGGAAACAATCTTCTTATTTCTGCTTCATTAGGTTGTGCGCCATATTCACAAATTTCAAAAGCTTCAGCATATTTTGCTTTAGCTGCTTTTTCAGCACCATACCATTTTACCATAGCTGCTCTAATATTGGCTTTCATTGGTTGATCATATCTTTTCATCAACCATTTTAAACGTTCTTCTTTGCCGGTAGGTACCTCTTTTTCATATCTTCCTATCCAAGGCATCCACTCATAAAATTGAGATACATGCGCATCAATGGCTGAAATCTTTTTTCCAAAAGCAGTAGAGATATCTACTACGATATCAGGTCTGAATGGGTTCGGTCTTTGAAAATGATCCTCTGCATATAAAAATACAGGTGTTTTTCTTAAAGGCGGTACATCTGGTGCAACATTAGGCACTTCGACCATATAGGCTGCATCTTGCACTAATACGCCTGTATAACGGTGATCAGGGTGGTAGTCATTAGGTCTTGGTGCAATAACTACATCTGCATTCCACTCTCTAATTTTTCTAATGATTTGCAATCGCACTTCTAAAGTAGGTAATAGGGCACCATCGTGATTATCTAATACATCATAAGTTACGCCTAGTCTTTTAGCTACTTCTTGTGTTTCTAAATATCTACGCGCAGCTAATTCTTTTCCTTTCATTGTTTGGTGTCCAGCATCACCATTCGTAACCGCTACAAATTTCACCGCATGCCCCATGCTTGATAGTAATGTGGCAGTAGCTCCAGCCTCATAATCACAATCATCGGGATGAGCACCAATGACAATGATTCTACTTTTTTCTTTGATGGTTTGTGCCATTACAGATTGACACAACATTAATAGCACAATAGTCCATAGAATTTTTATATTTTTCATATAATATGTTTTGGTTAAAATTTAACTACTTCAATTTAACTCATTTTCTTGGTTTATAGCTGCAAAAAACTGCCATCATTTTAGTAACTTCATTTTTAATCTTGATCTTATTAAGTGCTATTTATGAATGTCTATCAGAAAACCTTGTTTTTACTAGTTTGCCCCTTTGTATTGTTTGCTCAAAAAAAGGTAGTTAAAAAAAAGAAGCCTGTTTCTGCACCTATAGCTACTGTAGCTGCTGCTTCTATTCAACAGCCACTAAAGCTCTGGTATTCAAATCCGGCTCAATATTTTGAAGAGGCCTTGGTATTAGGCAATGGGCTTCAAGGGGCTACGGTTTTTGGCGGCATTTCAACTGATAAAATTTATTTAAATGACTTGAGTTTATGGTCTGGTGAACCAGTGAATGCAAATATGAATCCGCAAGCCTATAAAAATTTACCTGCGGTACGTAAAGCCCTGCAAGAAAAAAATTATAAAAAAGCTGCAGAACTTCTAAAAAAATTACAAGGAAAATATTCTGAATCATATGCGCCACTAGGCACATTACTGATGGACATTAATGACGACCCCTATATTACCGATTATTATAGAGAACTAGATATTGATAAGGCTATTGCAAAAGTGCAAACCTTTTCTAATAGCAATACGATTGAAAGAGAATATTTAGTGTCTAATCCTGATAAAATTTTTACCATTCATCTTACTAGTAAAAAAGCAGGTGCACTTGGTTTTACGATTCGTTTTGAATCGCTATTACAACACAGAACAGCTACCACAAATAATAGTATTCAAGTGAATGGAGTAGCGCCTGTAAAGGCCGATCCTATTTATGTTCAAAAATCGCGTAACGCAATAATATATGATGCCAAAAGAGGTACTCGTTTTTCTGCCAACATTGAAATACAATCTAATTCAGGAAAAATTACTAAAACAGATTCTACTTTAACATTATCAGATGCTACAGAAGCAACAGTATATGTTTCAATGGCTACAAGTTTTAATGGTTTTGATAAAGACCCTGCTACTAAAGGCCTAAACAATGTTGCGAACGCTGCAGAACAGTTGACGAAAGCGAAACAAATGGGTTTTACAGAAATTAAAAAAAGACATGTAAAAGATTATCAATCTTTTTTTAATAGAGTTGAATTAAAATTAGGGGGGAAGGACCTTGTGAATTTACCCACTGACGATCGTTTAAAAAGATACGCGAAAGGAGAAGCCGATCCTTATTTAGAAACTTTATATTTTCAATATGGACGCTACTTATTAATATCCAGTTCTCGTACAACAGGGGTGCCTGCTAACTTACAGGGCTTGTGGAACCCCTACCTACAACCCCCTTGGTCAAGTAATTATACTATTAATATTAATGCAGAAGAAAATTATTGGTTAGCAGAAAATACCAATTTATCTGAAATGCATTTACCTTTTTTACAATTTGTAGGCAATCTGGCCACCACTGGAAAAACAACGGCGAAAACATTTTATAATATGCCTGGCTGGGTAGCACATCATAATTCAGATATATGGGCCATGTCTAATCCAGTAGGTAATTTTGGAACAGGTGATCCTGTTTGGGCGAATTGGCCCATGGGGGGCACTTGGGCATCTACACATTTATGGGAACATTATTTATTTACACAAGACCAAAATTTCTTAGCCACAAATGCATATCCATTAATGAGAGGAGCTGCAGAATTTTGTTTAGCTTGGTTAGTAAAAGATAGCAGTGGAAAATTCATTACCTCTCCTTCTACTTCTCCAGAAAATAATTTTAAAATGCCGAATGGCTATGTGGGGTCTACTCTTTACGGAGGCACTGCCGACCTTGCTATGATTAGAGAATTATTTTTAGATGTACTTGCTGCACAAAAAATTTTAAAAAACGATAATGATTTTGCCAATAAAATAAATACGGCTTTAAATAATTTACATCCTTATAAAGTGGGCAAGGCCGGTAATTTACAAGAATGGTATTATGATTGGGAAGACAGCGATCCTAAACATCGTCATCAATCTCATTTATATGGATTGTATCCAGGCACACATCTAAGCGTTGACAAAACGCCTGAAATAGCAGCAGCGGCTAAAAAAACTTTAGAAGTAAAAGGAGATGAAACCACCGGTTGGTCCAAAGGTTGGAGAATAAATTTATGGGCAAGATTAAAAGAGGGAGACCATGCCTATAAAATGTATCGTGAATTATTGAAATATGTACCTCCCGATGGAACCAAAGAAAATTATACCAATGCAGGAGGTACTTATCCTAATTTATTAGACGCCCACCCGCCTTTTCAAATAGATGGCAATTTTGGGGGAGCCGCCGCAGTGGCTGAAATGCTTCTACAATCGAATGATGAACTAATCACGCTTTTACCAGCCCTACCCAAGGCCTGGGCAACGGGTGCTGTGAAGGGATTGAAGGCAAGAGGTAACTATGAAATTGAAATGAGTTGGACAAATAACCAAGTAACTACTCTTAAAATAAAATCAAGCACGCAGCCCAGTGCTAAAGTTTTAATGAATGGGAAAATTCAAATTGTAAAAACAAGTAAATAATTCGCTACTAGTATTAACTTTAGCAAAACAAGAATATGTCTTTGAATTTGGGTAGAACTGAATTTGGTGATCCAGCAAATAAGGGTAATGTATTAACAGTATCAGCAGCCTATGAATTATTTAATGAATGGGTCTTGAATCCTAAGTTGCAGCTACATATGAAACAAGTGGCGCATTTAATGAAATGCTGGGCAAAAGAAAAAGAAAATTTAAATGAAGCCGATCAATGGCGATGGGAAATGGCCGGACTTTTGCATGACGCCGACTGGGATCAGTGGCCAGCGCTACATTGTAAAAAAATAATTGAATACTTAGAGCAAAAGGAAATTGACGCAGAAATAATTAGAGCTATTGCTTCGCACGGACCTATCCATTTTGGAGTGGAGCCCGTTACGCAAATGGATAAAATGTTATATGCTTTTGATGAACTTTCTGGTTTAATGCACGCTTATTCTTTAATGCGACCAGAAGGGTATAATGGCATGGAATTAAAAGGCGCTAAAAAAAGACTTAAAGACAAAGCCTTTGCAGCCAATGTTTCCAGAGACGATATTGACGATGCTTGTAAAAGAGCCAATATAGAATTAGACATGCTCATTCAATTTATTATTGACAGACAAGCCAATGTAATGGGTTGAATTAATAAAAACTAAACGAAGGATATTTTCTTTATTTTTACACTATTAAATATATATTGTTTTGAAACCTATTTATTGTTTTGCACAAAATCAAATTAGCTTAATTGAAAATGCAGGCGTTCCTGTAGGAGATTTACTCGTGCAAAGAGGCTATGGTATTTTTGATTATTTAAGAGTGGCGAACAACAAACCACTTTTTATTGAAGCGCATTTAGATCGTTTGTTTAATTCAGCAAAGATTATGCGCTTAATTATTACGCAATCAAAAGAAGAGATCAAAAAAATTGTAGGGGAGTTAATTGAAAAAAATAATATACCCTTTTCAGGTATACGATTAATCATTGCAGGTGGCGATGCACCCGATGGCTATACGATTACAGCGCCTCATTTAATAATTATTCAGCAACCACTGGAGGCACCACCTACTCAAATGGCTGATCAAGGTATTCATCTAGTAAGTCATTTTTATCAAAGACAATTAGCAGAAGTTAAAACCACCGACTACCTAATGGCCGTTTATTTACAGCCTTGGATGAAGAGTGTTGGAGGCGATGATATATTATATTATAATAATGATAGCGTTAGCGAGTGTCCTAGGTCTAATGTATTTATGATTAGTCAGGATAATACCATTGTCACACCTGCCAACAATATGCTAAAGGGAATTACTCGAAAAAATATTATTGCAGTGGCAGCCGCGCATCATTTAAAACTAGAACAAAGAGATATTAGTCTAGATGAAATGAAGAAAGCCAAGGAGGTTTTTATCACCAGTTCTACTAAAAGAATTACTCCCGTTTCTGGATTAGATGAGAAAAGTTTTAGCCTAGAGGGGCCAAATTCTTTAAGTGCTCAAATTTTTGGCCATTTATTGGCCTTAGAAAACCAATAAAAGACACCTATTTTCCCAAAAAAAAAGAATTAACAATTTGTTAATCTGCATTATATTTTTAATATGATTTTAAAAATAATTATATTAAAACTGAAATATTATATTCATTTACAATAACTTATATATTACAATTTTATATATAAAATTTATTCTAGTCAGAAATTAATAAGGCTCTTTTTTCGTTAATATAATGTTAATGAGAACGCTTCGTAATTCGCTTGTTTTAGATTATTTTTGTGGCCATAAATAATATCATAAAAATGAAAAATGTTTTAAAACAAGCTTTTGCTTTGATGTTAGTGATTTTAATATCTATTATTAAAGTTAACGCACAAGAGACAACTGCTGAAATTCAAGGTCAAGTTTCAAATGGTAATACTGGTTTAGCTGGCGTTTCAGTTACAGCCATCCACCAACCTACTGGAACTAAATATGCAACTACTACTCGTAAAGATGGTAGATACAACTTAATTAACTTAAAAATTGGTGGCCCTTACTTAGTGGAAGTTTCTTATGTAGGCTTCAAAAAGGACCAACAAAATGACATTAACTTGTTATTAGGTCAAGCTTTCAAAGCAAACTTTAAATTAGTAGAAGCTTCTAATAATTTACAAGAAGTAGTTGTAAAATCTACTAGTCAAGATAAAGTTTTTAGTAATTCAAGAACAGGTTCTCAAGACAACTTTAATAGAAATCAAATCACAAGTTTGCCTACTATTTCTCGTTCATACAAAGACATCATTAAATTAACACCTACTTATAACGGTATGTCATTTGGTGGTCAAAGTTCTCAATTGAACAATATCACTATTGATGGTGCTAACTTTAATAACTCTTTTGGATTATCTGGTGATATCGGTGGCCAAACAGGTCAAGTAGCTGTTTCATTAGATGCGATTGAGCAAATTCAAGTAAACATTTCTCCGTTTGACGTTCGTCAAGGAGGTTTTGTTGGTGGTAACGTGAATTCTGTATCTCGTTCTGGTACGAACACTGCAATGGGATCAGTTTACCAATATATGAAGAGCAAAGATTGGCAAGGATATGAAGTAAATGCTGCTCCATATACAATTAAAGTTCCAAAGCAAGATTTCTCTTATGATTTAAAAGGCTTTACAGTTGGTGGTGCTTTAATTAAAAATAAATTATTCTATTTTGTCAATGGTGAACAAGAAGAAAAGTCTGTTCCTGCGATAAGTTGGACAGCTTCTACTCCTTCTTCAGCACCTAATGGTACAACTGTTTCTAATGCAAAAGCGGCAGATTTAGATGCCTTAGCTTCATTCTTAAAATCAAAGTTTAATTACGATCCAGGTGCTTACCAAAATTATTCTTATGCTGCAAAGTCAAAACGTTTAACAGCTAAGATTGATTGGAACATCAATGAGAATAACACTTTTAGTTTAAAATATAGTTATTTAAAATCTTCTAGTGATCAACCACCTTCTAATAGTGGTTCTGTTGGTCGTAGACAAGCAGATGCCACTGCACTTCCTTTCTATGGTGCAGGTTATGTAATCAACAATAACGCCAATATTTTTATTGCTGAGTTGAATACTAAGTTCTCTAATAGCATGAGTAATAAATTACAAATTGGATATACTGCATTAAGAGATTATAGAACTGCTTTATCTCAAAAAGAATTTCCAATGGTGGATATCTTAGATGGTACAGGTACTATTACAAGTAGTAAGCCTTTCACTTCTTTTGGATATGAGTTATATACTTATGGTAACAAATTAAATACAGATGTATTCCAATTCAATGATATCTTATCAGTTTATACAGGTAACCATGAGATCACTGCGGGAATTCAGTCTTCTTATAAGAAATATTTAAATGGTTTCTCACCTAACTATTCTGGAACATACCGTTTCAATAGTTTAGCCGATTTCTATGCAGCAGCAGATGGTACAAAACCTGTTGCTTTGTATAACTTATCATATACTTTAGGTGGTGGTGCTTTCCCATTAGTAGGCCCTAAGGATTTTGAAGCTGGTTTCTTTATTCAAGATAAATATAGAGCTACAGATAAGTTAACAATTACTTATGGTATCAGAGCTGACTATACTAATTTCTACAATACTTTCTTGTATAACCCAGTAGTTGATACAATAACAAGATTCTATGATGGTATTCATGCTAATACTGGTGTTCAACCTTCTACAGCCATTCAAGTTTCTCCAAGAATTGGATTTAACTATGATGTATATGGTGACCAAACTTTACAAGTTCGTGGTGGTGCTGGTTTATTCCAAGGTGCTCCTCCTTTTGTATGGATTTCTAACCAAGCTTCTAACTCAGGTATGGCTTTATTTGGAAGTATTGCCAACGGAACAACTTATAATTTCTCACCAGATATCAATTTTAACCGTCCGCAAGCAACTGCTGGTTTAAGTAGTTCTTATTCAATTAACGTAACCGATCCTAACTATAGATTCCCTCAAGTATTTAAATCTACTTTAGCGGCTGATAAAAAATTAGGTAATGGTTGGACTGTAACTGCTGAAGGATCATATACAAAGCAATTAAATGCTTCTGTATTCCAAAACATTGCACTTCCTTCAACTGGTTTAGTGAAATTAACAGATGGTCGTTATAGATTCCCTTACAATACATCTTTTCCTTTAGGAGGCTCTCAAATGGGAGGTACTGCAAAAGCAAGTGCTGCTAACCCACAAATTGGTAATGCAATTTACATGACTAATTCAAATGCTGGTTATGCTGCTACTGGAACTTTACAAGTTCAAAAAGTATCTAAAAACTTTATAGCTACTGCAGCCTATACAAGACAAGTTGCTTATGATGCAGCGGTGACAGGTTCAACTGCAGCAACTATGTGGGGTTCAAAACTTACTTCTGCTAATCCTAATGAATTCGTTGCAGGATTGTCTAATAACTATTTACCACACAGAATTATTGCGAGCATGATCTATAAGAAAGAATTTTCTAAAAGATTTTTATCATCAGTTGGTTTAGTATATGAAGGTGCACCTAACTATGCTACTTCTTATAATGTAAGTGGAGACGTTAATGGTGATGGTCAGAGTAATAATGACTTAATGTTTGTTCCTAAAGACGCTTCTCAAATTAAATTAGAGAATGGTTCAGTAGCTGCAGATAAAAGAGATCAGGCTACTTTATGGGACCAATTAAATACTTTCATTGAAAACAACCCTTATTTATCTACACGTAGAGGTAAATTTGCTGAAAGAAATGCATATGTATTACCTTGGACACATAAATTAGATTTAAACTTTACTCAAGATATTAGATTCACAACTGGTAAAAACAAGCATACTATTCGTTTAACAGCTGATATCTACAACTTTACAAACTTGTTAAATAAAGATTGGGGAGTATTCTACGTACCAACAACAACTGCTCCTTTAGTATTAAAAGGAATTGATACAGATAAGGTTACACCTATCTATAGATTTCCTTTCTTAGATGCAACTAAGCAAATACCACAATCAAGACCTTATACTCCATCATCAGGTATAAGTTCTCGTTGGCAGTTACAAATTGGTGTTAGATACTTATTTAACTAATCAGTTTAATACTTCTTTAGCTAGCAATAGCAATAAAAAAGCCCCTCGAAATTTCGGGGGGCTTTTTTATTTTATAGTAGGCTTTAAAAATATAAGCCTTGTCGTTTATTTTTACTTCTTCTTCTTTTTGCCTTTCTTATCTTCCTCTAATACCTTAACACGCATATTTTTAAATCTTAGTACTTCTCCGTGGCCTAGAAAACCAAGATGACCAGTCGTTCTCAATAAACCCGGATGTTCTTTATGGTCCATAGTTCCATTTTTAGAAGCTGCTGCATAATCCCCTTCTAATATGACGGTTCCGTTTAAGGTTACTTTAATTTGCGTTCCTTTTACCATGATTTCTTCTTCATTCCACTCACCTGTAGGCTTTAAAAAACCTCTTTTTGCAGGAATTACACCATATACAGAACCATGGTATTGATAAGGCTGTAAGGCTTTGTATATATCGGCTTCATTATCTAATACCTGTATTTCCATACCCACATAAGCAGCATCTCCTTCTAAGGGCGCATGCACACCAATACCATTATTGGCACCAGGAGTTAATTGAAAATCAAACCTATAAATAAAATCAGCAAACTCTTCTTTGGTATATAAATTACCTCCACCCCCTTCTCCCGCTTTATCAGGATGAACTACTACTGCACCTTCTTCAATTAAATAGCCTGAAGTATTACCTGTCCAGCTATCTAAATTTGTACCATCAAATAAAGAAATAAAACCTTGGTTTTTTTCCTCCTCTGTTAAACTTGTTTTTTCTTCAGTGGGTATTTCTCTTATATAAATATTTCTGTAAGCAACATAGGTACCATGCGCTTGTAATTCAATTTGCTCTTTAGCAAAAATGGGTGATTTACGATCCCAAAAATTTTCTAAGGTAACATCATCGGTTACTAAAACGCCGTTTAAATAAACAGTTACTTGCTCGCCCTTCATAATAATATGAAAGTTATTCCAGTCTCCAATTTTATTATCGGCCACTACCAAGGGCTTGCTTTTATTTTTTATATTATTGTATAAACCACCAGAACCAACTTGAGCACCTACTTCTCTTCTACTGGTGTCCCAAATTTGTACTTGTGGACTACCTCTTAAATATATACCTGCATCCCCTTTCTCCGTAATTTTCCAATCTACATACATTTCAAAATCGCCATATTTTTTTTCTGTAGCTAAATTATCACCATGTCCTGTAAATACTAAAAGGCCATCCTTGGCTATCCAATCATTTTTCATTTTCTCATTGGCTTTTTGTTCTGCTGCTTTTAAAGCAGAGTCGCTCATCTTCGCTCTAGCAATAGGATTCATGACCAAGCCCTTCCATCCTGTTAAATCTTTACCATTAAATAAGCTCACAAATCCATTATCATAAGGTAAGTTTATTAAATGTTGTTTGAGCTTCTTTATTAATAAAGGACTATCTATACCAACTACGTCTGACATCATAGCTGAGGGACCTAAACCATGCGCAGGGTAAGAGTTTCCACGTATAAGGCCTATTGCCTTTTCCAGGCTAGTCCTTACTTCTGGCCCTCTTATATTATTATCTGCCAAGGCTAAGCGTGCAAGAATTAAGGCAGCTTCTTTATTAATAGTTTCATCATTTAATGCTTTACTTACTAGCATAAAACTTCCAAAGCCCGGAATCAAAGAAGCCTCGTGTAGTACGTTTCTTTTTTCTAATCTTGTACTCGCCTTTATCATTCTGTCTTCTAAAAGAAGTAATTTCTGTGCAGGTGTATTGGCAGTTTGTTTTGGAGCGTTTGCTATTTTAATTTCTGGTAATTTAAAATTAAAATTATCTAAGGCTGCTTGAATATGTTTTGCATTTTCACCAGACGCTAATTTTAAGCCCTTGCTTAAAGCTTGCTTAGCTGCTGTAGTATGAATACTTGCTAAAGCCCTTGCTGCATTGCCCCCAAAGGTTTCATTTTTTAATAAACTGCTAAGTAATTTTACCGCCGCATCATCACCTAATAAACCTAATTGCTTAATCATAAACTCACGGGCATAGAATGTTTTAGCAGCACTATATGCGGCTACTAAATGCTCGGCTACTTGTTGTTTTAATGCAGTATTTAAACTAGCATCGTTCACATAAGCGTTTAAAGCATAAGTAGGTTTTAGTTTAAGAGAGTCGTCATTAAGTAAGCTTACTAATTGTGACCATTCGCTCTTTCCCCATGTATGCATAGTAGTAATAGCCGTCTCTGTTTCTGAAGGGCGTTGATAAGGAAAACTATTGATGGTATTTTTTACTGATCCCACTTGTGCAACTGCCTGTAGGGCAAATAACAAGAAGAGTAGTAAATAAGAAATTTTATTTTTCATTATAAATAATTTTTTTGAATGATTAAATGGTCCATGGAGAACGCATCGCTGGGTTAATTAATCTGTTTGCTTCCTCATCATTAATAAATTCTTGGGTAATAGGATTAAACTTTAGGTTTCTTCCTAATTGCAAGGCAATTTTCCCCATATTAATAATAGTACAAGATCTAAAACCATTCGATTCATTGAGTGCAAAGGGAGTTCTATCTCTTACTGACTCTAAAAAATCAGTGACTTGCGGTGCAGGGTCTGGCAGCATGGCCAATTTTTCTGTTAAATTGGGAATGTC
>Ga0209598_10002906_pt1 | contig 13141 bp, 2 predicted proteins | sample M_140807_EF_Meta_FD_187317 | JGI IMG/M metagenome (GOLD analysis project Ga0209598, IMG submission 187317) | Freshwater microbial communities from Lake Montjoie, Canada to study carbon cycling - M_140807_EF_MetaG (SPAdes) (version 2) | ecosystem: Environmental > Aquatic > Freshwater > Lake... | reverse complement strand
TGAGCGCTTCGGCGAACTCCACCGGCTTGAGCGCCCTGACTGCAATCGTTTACGATCCTACCACTTCGTCCCAATTCAATTTTGCAACCAATAACTTCTCGAAGTCCAACGACGAGAATGCAGGCGCTGCAACTGTAGCAACCTCGGGTGCAGAGACCGGAGCAGGTATCTCGGCTTTCACGATCGACATCGGTAACTTCAGTGCTTCGTTTTCCGCAGGTATTCTGTTCGGAACCGGGCAAGCTGCTGGTGCGTCCAACTTTGTCGTAACCTTCACCCTACCGTAGTTTACATTCCGCTTACGCGGATTGCTTGAAACTGAAAAGACACGAAAAAGGTTGGCGTTTGCGACGTCAGCCTTTTTTCGTTTCTAAAAAAGCGTTTAATTAAGAAAATCTTGCTTTTTAACGAGCGCAAAGCCTTGATTACGTATCGTAACTAAATAAATTTGAGGAACGTTCAGCCGTTGGCATTTCCGTAACAATTCCAATAGGCTAGGTGTCGTTGTTTTTTATTTTTTGGAGAGTTCGAATGCGAAAAATTGTTTTGAGTTTTTGCCTATTGTTTACCGGTCAAGCGATGGCGGCCGATCCAGTTGATCTGAAGGCGTTGGGGCTTGGTAGCATCAAGCCGATGAGCCAACAAGCCGGCGATCAAATCCGAGGACAAAGCAGTGCCGCTTACGCAACTGGTCTTAGTTCTTTTATGGCTGTGATTTATGATCCTGCTACAGGCTCACAGTTTAACTTTAGCTCGAATAACTTCGCTCGCTCTACCGACGAGAATGCTGGAGCCGGCAATTCATCGACGGCAGCCGTAGAAACCGGGGTCGGGATTTCAGCGTTCAAAATTGACATTGGTAATTTCAGCGCTAGTTTCTCACCGGGATTGCTATTCGGAACCGGCCAAGCCGCTGGATCGTCCGGTTTTGCTGCAGGCTTCACCCTCCCGTAGCTCCAAACCCATTCGCAGTTAGCAAACTCTAAAGGCTGACCTATCAACGGTCAGCCTTTTTCTTTGGTGTCGGTGGACGCTTTCAAAGGGGCCACTTATGGGCGCTTTGAAGAGGTCGATTTTTGATTTTCGCTATACTGCTTTGGCTCAGCGTAAGTAGCGTAGACGTTGGTTGGGTTTAGCTTAGTAAATGAATGAAAAAACAGGTGCTGTACGTCTTGGGGGCTCTGCCTCCAAACCCTGGGATTTATCGCATTGTGGCCAAAGGCAATTGGCACTTGCCTTCGGCATCGACTCGGCGCTGTGATGATTCTGCCAGGGGGTTGCTTCCCAGCATTGCCCTATCCTCTGGTCGAGTACTTTAACATACCTTGCGGCAGCCTGCTGTGCGCGAATTTTTGCTCGATCTTCTCGGGCTTCCTCAAGCTTTCCGTCTCGCTCTTCGTGGATCGCCTTCTGTTTACCCGCCAGCATGTCGCTCGGGGTGATGTAGCCTATGGCACTGTGAAGGCAACGATGTTCGCATCCATCATCATGTAGGTCAGTCTCCGATAGCCATTGAGTGGGTGATCGAAGTGGTACTGGATGATGGCTTGTTTTTCTTGGTCTGTCAGCCAGTGATCGCGAGGGGCTTTTCCATTGTGTTCGTAAGCTTTACCGTAGCACCGCGTCCATGTTGCTTTAGGGCTCCCCAAGTTCTTTTTTTAGTTCGATGTGCTCCTGCAACAGCTCGGCCATGACATTCTTCGAAGAGCAGCTTTTGCCACTGGTAGAACTGGACGGCATGGATTTTGTGCTTGTCCACCAATGCGGACACCGGGACGCGGTCGATCAGACCCTTAAAACGTCTTCCAGAACGAGTCAAGCTGGCACGAGTCAAGATCCTGCAAAGATTCAGTCTCGTGAGTCTGTTCGACGAGATCCTGAATCGCCGCTAAAGTTGCCTGCTCAATGTAAGCAGGTTCGAAACTGTGCGTCCTAGCGTCTTCGATGAGGAATTGATCCGAGGTTTCTTCGAGTAACTCCAGCAACGCGCCCCAATCTGGTTCTCGATTCGCCTCTAGGTATTTCAGGAGTCTCTCAAGAGCCAATGCGGGATTGATCTCGAACGTGCTACCTAAATCGAAAAACTCTGTAGCTTCACCCTCGCCATTGCTTCCGGATCCTGCGGTCAGTGAGGCCGAATTCAGCCGGTCGATGATAGCTAAAACGTCGAGTGGATTGATGCTTCCATCTCCGTTAACGTCGGACCAACGGTTCGTAGCGTTACGGGAAGAATCCACACGTGCACTCATCCCAGTATTGATCACGTCAATCACCGATAACACATCCAGTGGATTGACGACGTAATCGCCATTTGCATCAAACGGGTTCTGGAAATTGTGATCCACTCGATCGGTCAAGTTGACCATGACATCGGCGTAATTGCTAAAAACACCAAGGGTGTCTCGCATACGATAGGAGAAGTGGATCGTTCCTGAGAAAGCTCCGTCGGGGGTGTACTCTAAACGCATGTCGTCGGTAATTCTCACCGAACCTGAGGATGGTTGGGTTAGTAATTCGATGGAGTTGACGTTGATTTCGGAGCCGATTCCATAGTCATTGCCAAGGGCATGGATAACGATCGGGACTCCTGGATTGGTTGCAACTAAATCTGGTACTGCCTTGGGCTCTGGGGATAAACCGCTCAAGCTCGATAGAACCTCTTGAGGCCAGACATAAACCGCTTTGGATCGGTTTGAAATGCTCACGCTCGTGACAAGCTCGCTTACATCAATACCGTTGATCGACCAATTCGTGCCTGATATCCGACGAACTCGAACCTCTATCCTGTCAGTAATTGCCGTGACCTGCCAAGTCCGCGATGCATACTGATTTGCTGCGGTCGCTACCGTTTGGAATGTCGCTCCCTGATCTAGCGATACACCGACGTTGCGAAGTTCGGTATCGCCGAAGTAAATGGTAACATTGTAAGATCGGCCCGGTTCAGCAAGTATGTAGAAAACCCTATCAGCAGTATCAAAGTGCTTGTCGCGAGTGAGCGTAGCGGGCTGGGGCAGATTCTTGGCTGTTGCACCTCGGTCCACCGATTTGGTTGCGATATTCCACCCGAATCCGCGAGACTGGGTATACAAATCGGTAGAAAGCACACTGATATAGTCTGGGGTGTTTGGTGAAAGAGTTGTCTTAAGATTGTAATTGAAATCGAATCTTCGAACTGGTTGGATTCGGAATGTTACATCCATCAGATATCTTATGGAACCGTTTTCGGACACTAACTCCACCGTACCAGAGACCGGAATCGAGCTGTTCATAAACAGTTGTAGTGTCCCATTGCTGCCAACGGTCACTTGGAAGTTTTGTTGTCCTGCTGCATTCTTGACGACCCCAGCTTTGGACGAAACCCAATAATTCCCTGGCTCAATGGCTTCTTGGGTGGTCGTCGTCGTGCGAGTCACAGGGGTATCGACGCCGGTCAAGAGCCCCGCATCCATAAGACGCTTGGTGACCTGCTGCTGGGTCACTTCAAGAGCCTCGATACCATTGATGGCCCATTCTCGGACGCTGACCCCTCGGATTTGGATCTCGATTCGATTATCGAGTGTGGTGGTGCGAACAACTGGGGATACAAACTCGTTAGCCACCGTTGAGTAGCGCTGATAGGGAGCCCCATTGACGGAGATTTCCACATCGCGGGCTACGGTGTCTCCAAGGTGGAGTCGCAAATCATAAGTCTTTCCGATCTCGGCCGAAATCATGAAGATCGCATCAGTCGAGCTGACGTGTTTGTCCTGCAACAAACGCAGCGGCTGGGCTACTGTCGTCGCGCCGCGGTCGACACCCGAGACGGCTGCACCCCAACCATACCCATTATCATTCGTATAAACTCTCGTTGGTAGTACTCCCCAATACCCATCTTGGTTGACAGGAGTAACGCTGTGATTGAAGTCAAACTTCCTGAGCAGCGGGTTTACAAATCGGATCGGAGCGGTGTATCTAACCCCAGTCAGCGACTCGATTTGCACCTCTCCAGCCCCAGCTATTTGACTGGATATCTGAAACGCCAGCGTTCCAGAGTTCGAAACGGTAATCTGTGGGTAGGCCAAGTTGTTATCGGCATCGCTACCGGTGACGACTCCCAAAGTAGGATAAACCGTATAAACTCCAGGTTGCAAGGATGAAAGAGTGACGGAGTAAGGAGTCGTACGGCCAACCTCCATCGCGGTATTGCCAGCGAATGTTCTTGGAATGGGTGTAGTATACGATTGGATTTCAATCGCATTGACAACCCATTCTGCGTTAGGATCCGAGGTCGAGAACCTCAGCAGCAAGACTCCATCGGTCACGGTAGCCCTCAGATTGACCCGCTTAAATTCCCGAACTCCCGTGGAAATGTTCGCCACAAACTGGCTCGGTTGATTGACAACGGCGATATCCACGTCCGGAACAATCGCCGGGCCACCTACAGTCACTGTTACTGAATAATCTCCGTTGGGTAGGTCGACTCGGAAATCTCGCGCCAGCTTGTGCTTCTGGCCGTCTCTAATGAGCGACTGCACCAAGCCACCCTGGACCGTCGTCGCGTCAAATCCTGACGGAAGTGTACGGTCAGCCCATTCGCTTTCCTTAGGTGCCACAGCGCCCGGATTCTTGGCATACAAATCGTTGGGTATTTGCCATCCATAGCCTATTTCGGGGGCATAAGCCTGTTGACTAGCTACGCCAGTGTACTCGGCTTGCGTTAAATTGTTCGATGCATTGAAGTCCCATCGATACGAAAGGTTGTTAGAGCTTTGGGCTTGAATCCCTTCGAGTCTTGCCGCTCCATGAATATGATCCGCGCGGACTGAGATTGTGCCCAAACTCGAATTTCGTGTTGCATTGGCTTGCAAGATCCCATCGGCTCCAACGATCACTTGGACACCTAGCAACGTGGGATCAACATCCGGAGTGTTTATCTCCCCACGAATTGCGGAGATCGTATAAACTCCAGAGGGCAAATTGCTAGCAGAGATCGCCACCTGAGTGTTGTTGCTGTTGGGGGTCAATGTCAGTCCTTTTTTGACAACCGTCTCAATTCGTCTTACATCCATTGATGCAATCGCCCAGTAGCCGTCAATGGAATCAGGCTGAAACCTAAGGACCACAGGACCAGCGTCACGATTCAAATACTCAATGTACTTGGTCTTGAGTGGATTCATGCTTGTTCCGGGGACCAGTAGACCGGAAACCGAATCGTATTGCCACTGATCCCCATAGGTGACGGCAAACTGATAGTTGCCTTGCGGAAGATCCATACGAAACTCTCTAGCCTTGGTGTCCCATACACCATCGCTAATCAATCCCGATTCCGTGCCTCGCTGGCTCCTTCGATCGATCGTGCGTGGAGCTGTAGCTAACCAACCGTACATCCTTTGATAGTTGTATTGCTTCGTTGCGTCGACCGGTGTGTAAAGCACTGGTGTGGTTCCCCCGGAGAATCCTGAGCCGATCGGACTCGTTGAAGAACCGAAATCAAAGTGATACTCATCGTTCAAATCACCACGGACGTAGCGATTGTAGGCAAGATCCCGCTCGACCAGTAAGTTGACGATCTCGATTTTCGGAGCCCCGTAAACTTTCGGAACCACCGGCTCAACGCGGATTGCATCAAGCAATATCTCGCGAAAATTCGGACCGGGATGGGTGGCCTTTACCGTTAGTTGACCGTTGCTGCCGACTTCGATCGACGAAGCTAGATCGACCCACCAGTAATTGTTGTCCCAAAAGGAACTCGCATTACCCCCCACCGGTTTTGATTGATCCCAAAGTGTCGCCACAGAGGGTACTTGGGATGTCGAGACGACAAAAGGCACGTTGGTCAAATTGGCTGGTTGAGCTCCCCAGGTAGTGCTGACACGATAATTGCCTGGTTTAAGTCCCGTCAACGTCCAAGTACCACTATCGTTAGCTCTTGCCGTTGACCGAGCATCACCCATGAAAAACTCGGCACCGTTTCGAATGAAGGGAGACGAACCGCTCAGGGTGAATCTCGGGTCGGTATTGTCAACGAAAAAGGCTTGGCTACGAACTTGGCCTCCAACTCCAAACGAGAGAATCGAGTTGAGCACATCGCTGGTTTCAATCGCAAACCTTCCACGATACCAGCCAAAGGTCTGACCAGTGAAGGTAATGCTAAAGTCATAAGAGCCGCCTGGCTCAAGATAACCAGGAACATAGCTGGTGACGAAGCCCGCCGGAAGTTCCACGAGCTTACGCATCATCAACGTGGTAAGCGTCGGATTGGTGATCCTGACTCCAATCGTCTGCTTTTCGCCTTGATCGATAACCCCAAAATCGATGAACGAACTAGGGGTGACAATTTTACCCTGGACTTCGGCGACAGGCTCGGAATAAAAATTACGGACAAGACGAATCGAATCCGCATGAATGGTGGTACCGGCTGTGATACTTTGTATGGTTACATCCAAGCTACCCCCTGTTGTCACATAGCTTGTTAAATAATCCCAACCTTTGTTCTGACTAAATTCCTGATCCGCAGGCTGCCTTTGATTGACAATGATCGTTTTGGCTTCTTCACCATTCTTTCCTTGAATGACGTAAGGCACCGTTTCGGAGAGAGGGGGTTTGACCGGATTCCCCGAAGTTATCAATGACGAATCCCATGTTGCGTAAACAGAGTAAATTCCAGGCGCAAGATCTGTAAAGGACCAGGTAGCACTGTCACCGTCTCGATACCCCACATAGATATTTTTGCTTAAAGATTTTCCACTAGGTGCCACCGTTCCAGTGGGTACAAAGACACCAACAGGCTTGAAGGAGGTAGGGCTATCGGAGGTCAGGATAAATTCCTCGAGAACTTTCGCCGTGAGAGTCAATACAACATCGCGTCTCTCGGCATCATTGGACCTAAATCGAAGTTGGGTTTGTATGTCACCAAAAATCGTCGCATCAAAACGGATCCTCAAGGTTGTAGTTTCACCAGGCTTGATCACTCGTTTTGCAAAGATCGTGTCTACGAAAACAAATCCAGGCCCCAAAACTGGGTCAGCTGGAATCACTAAATCCTGATTTCCTGCGTTGCGTAACAACAAGGTGCGCTCGGTGCTCTGATTGAGCTGCAAGCTACCAAAATCCCACAAGCCGTTTCGTGTGCTAAGCGTTTTTCCTGTGATTTGGTCAATCAATTCCAACTCTGGAGTCGATGGATAGTTTACGTGTCCTATCTGCTGAATTCGTATTGCATCGGCAAGAATAGCACCTCCAGAAAGCTCGACCTTCAGAACATCTCCGTTAGAAATTAGGGCGTCGGAAACAAGATCCACCCACGGAGAACCGTCTTTGATGTACCCACCTGCAAGACTCGAAGGGTTCATCTGCTGGTTTAGCTGAATAACTCGCGACTGACCACCCCAAGTCACGTTGTACACCGATTTGACGTCCGCAGTCGATAACGCAGCCCAGGTGGCAGATATCCGATATCTTGCTGTCGGTAAGCCGGTCTGAGTCCAAGAGACCTTGTTTGCCCTAGAAGCCAAACCTTGGTGCTGACTACCATCACGCGTGGAGGGGCTCGCGACCTCCGTTACAGTACCTGAATTCACGTTGAAGGTACTCGACTTGTTGTCGACGAACCTTGGCGTCTGGGCTTGCGATCCAACGCGACCATCAAGCCTAATCTTAAAGATCGACTCATTGACGTCATTGGTTTCCAACAAAAAGTTGCCGAAGTGGGATCCTGGGACTTGTGTATCCATTCCAATGGTTAAAACTGCGCTTTGGCCCGGTAAAATCGAGTCCTGTCCGGGTTGCGAATAGACAATCGATGCTTGATTGAAACCCATGGGAAGCGAATTGCTCTGTACCACATCTAGGACGACTCCGTCAATCACGCGAAACTGAGGTAACTCGCCAGACTCATTGCGATTGACGATATTGAGCTTCAGCGGAGCATTGCCGATATTGAAAATGCGGTAGGTCTTTTGGCTCGAAGAACCAAAGTAAACGTCTCCAAAAGCGCTCGTCGCGATTCCAGAGATGATCTCAGAATTATCTGTAAGATCGACAACTCGGATTTCCGGAGAGTTGTAACGAACCCGATCAACCTTCAACCCGTCTGCTACAAAGTACTCCATCGACTTGGTCGTGTAATCGACGGTAACAAACCGATCCAATCCGACATCGATGGTTGGGCCAAAATCGAACCAACGATTACCAAAGGCTTTCACCTGCGGCACTGCCGTACGTTGATCAAATCGGGCTTGCGCTTGCACTTGGCCTGTGGAATCCTTGACCACGACATTTGGTGTGAATTGAAAAGAAATGTTTGGCTCGGGCCATGTCAAGGCTAGCTGATATGGGCCCGGACTAAGTCGCGAAACATCCCAACCAGCAACATTGCTGGTGTTGCTCGTGGCTGCCGTCGAGTAGTAAGCATCCTGCTGGAGCATCGAGCTACCTGTGATCGTGGAAAAGCCACCGCTTTGATGCCACTCCCGCTCACCATCGTCAATAATGAACGGGACTCCGTCCATCCATTCGATCGTTTCAAAGTCGTAGTGCATTAAGTCACCTAGCCCGCTGACGGCCAAAATGAGTCCATTGTCCTTTACGGTGTTCCCGCTTGTGCGAACTCTCAATTCATCTCCATAAGGCCTCTGAGCCAACGTCTCTTGTGTGCCTGCACGCAGGGTTCGAGTGACCTTCAGAGGGTTTACAATCACTACGTCAGAGTAGGGAGAGCCGATGAAATTCTCAAACGGACTGACATCCGGTTGGTCTGTCGATTTGAGATACGTGATCGACGGTCCAGTAATGGTACCTGGCGTCGTCATGTACTGCGATTTTGCTAGCAAGTCGATATCAAGCGTCACGGGCTTGGGACTGAGTTGGAAGCTGACGGTATCGTAGCCTGTCACATCCTGAACAGTATCAGCTCCTCCAGGAGTAATGAAAAAGATATCGTCGCCGCTGTCACCAACAAGATAATTGCTGTTTGACCTAAGCGAAACATTATCCCCACCCTCATTCAAAGGCATGAAGTTTCCTAAAGCCCACAGCGTTTCTCGATCCCCGTTTGGACGAGCATCTGTCAACCAATCACCCAGCAGACTTCGCACTTTTTGATCTCCCCAGCCCCCAAACTGCAAAGGTGGCGTCAGTGGCAGATAAATGGTTGCCTGGTACGAAAGCAAGGCGTCATTGCCCGGTCCGCTAAATGCTTGGTCGCTACCAGGTCCGGTCATCAAAAGATCCTGACCGGCCGAGCTGTACAAGAAATCATCCCCGGCTTGGTCAGCAGACTCCGAAGTCACGGTTACCTTGGTCAATGTCCAAACGGGTGTACTCGTACCCACCGGATAACGCCAACCGTTTTGGGGATAATGCAATTCCCAATTCATCGCACCAGTGTCCCCAAACAGCACGTTGTCTCCGCCTGCGGTACGCAGAGTATCGTTCCCGAACCCGCCAACGAGTACATCGTGTGCGAATGGAGTAAGGATCGTGTCATTTCCGCCGAAGTCCATTTGCGTGGACCTCAGCTCAAATGGCCGATCCGCTCGGTCTAGAGCAACAAATCCGTTGTCACCAAAGGCGATGAATTGGGACAAGTCGGTGGGTTGATAGGTCAATCCAAAGCTATCCGAGTAGCGTCCACCGGACCGGATCGCTCGGATGGTATCGTCTTGGAAACCGCCGAAGACCACGTTGTACCCGTTCAAAGCATCGACCTCGATCAAATCCTTGCCGCCGACGTTGCCATTGAGCGTCTCGAGTTGCCTCCAGAACTCCGTGACCTGAGGAACTACGTTCCGATCAATCCACATTCGCCCTTCATCACCCAACACCGAATTAATGCCAGCACTGAGTTGAATGTAGTCGGCACCATCGCCTGCGATCACAACATTCTGAGTATCATTCTGCGTTGGACTGTAATAGTCGATGATCTGCGTATCATAAGCGACAAAACGCCTGCTGTTATAGAGTATCGCTAAATCATCGCCCAATGTCCCTAAACCAGCCCCGTCAGCATAGTCCTCTCTCAAACTCTTTATTTCGGCTAGTTTACCGTCTGAGAGGAAGTTCATGCGACCGGCATCGGCTATCAGAAGGTTCAGCGGAGCGTCCGCTAAGATTTGATCGTTGCCACCCCCTGCGAAAATAAAATTCTTGTCTGCAAAAACTGCTGATTGCGAACCGAGATCTCTTGTATTGATAGTTCGTGCAGCCAAAATCGATGTCCGATTCAGCAACATAGGGCCACTTGCCAACGTGATCTGATCACTACCCTTGATGTTGCTTGTCGTGTACGCAGTCCGTAGCGTCCCGACGATGGATGCGATGGTAGAGTCATCGAATTCTGCTCGACCCTCGTCGCCGAAGACAATGTTGCGACCTGCACTTGCGACATTCGATGTGATCGTGTCGTTGCCCGCACCTGCCAAAACGAGATTCAGTGCTATGGTCCCTGTGCCCGACGCTCCCGGGCCCATCAACTGGATTGCGTCATTGCCAGATGCACCTCCATCAACTGTGGAATTAATCGTCGAAGCCGTCTTAAGCAAATCGCTAGTATAAAACTCCAAAAAACCCGTATCTCCAAGAATCAAATGGACCAAAGCGCTGGAACTGACCGTATCGTTACCACCACCGGCAAGGATCACTGACAAGGCGCTTGGCTGGATCGTGATAGTGTCGTCCCCAGAAATACTGCTCGTGGTTCTGAGACTGGAAATAGATGTGCTGTTGTAGAAATCAACACGGCCCTCATCGCCAAGCACATAGTTTTTCGAAACACTCTTTGATTTGATTGTTATCGTGTCATTTCCACCACCTGCAATCACCACGTTTTGCCCCGAACCAGACTCCACCGTGTCTGAACCTCCTAATTTACCAGAAATCGACCCGATGGTTTTCCAGGCCAACGTGGATTCGTCGCGCTCCATTTGCCCCCAGTCGGAAATGATCATGTGATTGCCATTTCCAAGTCGAATCAAGTCGTTTCCATTCCCCGCTAGGATCTGGTGCCCAGCCGTACTCGTTGAAGCATCTAGCTCGATGATCCTGTCATTGCCTCCGGTTGGATCAAGCAACCCGTTGGTGAATTTATAGCCAACTCCCAACCCATTGGTTTGTACTGTCGCCAAATCCCCAGAAACAAAAACGTTGTTCCCCTTGATGAACATTTTGTCATTGCCGATACTTCCAAGCAGGATGTCTTCATTGCCGCCTCCGATAACAAACTGATCCGAGACCGAGCCCGCGCCAAGCGCAGAGATTTGCGCAGAGAACCATGTCCATTCACGGGTTTTCAGGCTCCGCCAAGCGGGCAGAGCCCCATCACCCACGATTGGACCGACACCTTCGACACTGATCGAGTCGGTAGCCAGTAGATCTCTCGAACCCATGCCAGCAATGGTGTCTGGACCACCCAGGCCTAAGATGATATTGCGGGTTGAATCACCGACGAGAGTATCCGCTCCATTACCTCCAAAAATGTTATGGAATCCAGCAATGCTCACCGATGAGGCCGATGCGTTGATCCGTGACGCAGCAGGGATCAATGCGACAATACCCTCGGCCGTAGCTTCGGACGGTGCGTTGTAGGATGCACCCGAAATATTGATAAGAACTCCGCTATTATACATCGAAAAGTCAATTGTGTTTCTGGCATTAGCTTTTTCATTCGCTGTGTTTAGAGTTTTGCCGGAACTGGGGCCACCAAGAATGCTTCCCGAAATGGCGGCGTTGTTCTCAAAGACAAAGATATCGCTATCGACACCACCAAAAACCTTCTCGAATCCTGTAAATCGGAATGATAAACCACCAAATGAGCTATCCTCAGCTATCCCGCCCGTCGTGGCATTGGACACAACACCGTCGTTGATCCCCTCTGCGTCGGTGTCGATCAGGAGCTCCTTTGCCTTCGGGTGAAGCGAGCTATCGAGCGAACTCTTGGCCGAAACGAGGCTCGAGCCCAAGACGTGGAGTTTGTTCGTCTCATAAGACATATCCAAAACATCTTCGCCCGTACCACCAGCCACCCAGGTAATGAGAGTGCTAGAATTCCAACTCACTTTGCTGGAACCTAGCGTTATCGATCGATTGAACGTGTCGAATAAAAGCCCTGCAGACTGCGAAGAGAAATCCAAAACATTCCCGGTCGTCTCAGAGTTTCCGTCCTCGATGGTCGTTTGACCCCATGTCCCTACAAAGCGATAGGTATCGATACCGTTGCCCCCATTGGCTGTTGTCGTGCCTCCTGCGATCAATATCAGGTCATTTCCTCCAACGCCCTGGATTTCTGTGGTGCCAGTACCACTGATTAAAATGTCGTCCTTCGCACCGCCAACTAGCTTGTCCTTGCCACGCCCAGCAACCAAAAGGATCGGGATTGTTTTTAACCCCGATGCGTCGATGATATCGTTCCCTTTACCTGCAAATCCAACCAAGCGTTTCACACCGCTGTAGGAAACCGTGTAATCGGTACCACCGAGTGTAGCGGTGATCTCGACGCTCCCGTTCCCAGTCTCCTTGATAACGAACTTCTCATCCCCATCCTCGGTATTTTGGTATTGTCGATCCGAGGCCTGCTTATTGATCAGCGATCGAACATCGTAGCCAGCAGCCTGATTGGTGGGCAGATCAGCCAAATTGCCAATATGCAGAACAAAAGTACCATCGCTGTTGTCATCGGAGGCCAAGACGGGGGCACAACCCTTAGGCTTATAAATCAACTCGAAAAGCTTGATCTTAAATACTTCTTTATCGTAGACCGTTTGCCAGCCGTCGACAAATGTAAACAAATCTACGTAAAACTTTGCATACAAATCGGTTCTCAAGGAGGCTTCGAAGATGTTCAGAGGATTGAACGGCTTGCATGATAAAATAGATGCGATTTCAGACCCCCGAAACTTACCATCACGCTTCCCTGGCCCAAACTCATCGTAGAAATCAAGGGTCCCGGTAAGCTTGACTCCCCCCTCAACCCCTGCCCGCACAATCAATGCATCGAGTTCTGCGAAAACCCCTAGGGTGGCCGTAAGGACGACTTCGGGCAAGTCTTTTCCGTTCTTGAAATTATCGCTAACGTAGAACCCATCGAAAACATCCAAGGGGTTGTTGGAATCAAAGTACTTTATGATGCCGTAGGTGTCGAAACCTAATGTCAGCGCAAAATCGACAT
>Ga0209598_10002904_pt1 | contig 13149 bp, 13 predicted proteins | sample M_140807_EF_Meta_FD_187317 | JGI IMG/M metagenome (GOLD analysis project Ga0209598, IMG submission 187317) | Freshwater microbial communities from Lake Montjoie, Canada to study carbon cycling - M_140807_EF_MetaG (SPAdes) (version 2) | ecosystem: Environmental > Aquatic > Freshwater > Lake... | reverse complement strand
CTTTCGGGCCAAGGGCAATCCGAGACGAGGAGCAACTGCCGTCCGCGGCCCCGCGCCTCCGCGGCGAAACGCACCAGAAATTTCTCCGCGCCGCCGGTCGGCGAGAATCCGCGGCGCACCAAGGCAATAGGCCGGGGTTCATCGGCGCTTTGTTCGCGGACGCTCAAAGCGCACCTCCCGAGATCTCGACCATTTCCACCGCGCGGATGTGACGTGATGTCGCGGCGCCAAAATCCTCAGACAGCGGACCCGATTCGGATTCGAAAAGTTGGAAACCGTGGTCGAGTCCATGGGCGGGAAGAAGTTCCCGCCAGCCGCGCATCCCCCCCGCGGCTGGAGCCAAGTCGGGCCATTCCGATTGCTCCATCATGGCCGACTGCTCGTCGTGGGACATGGAACGCGCATCCTCACCGGCCGAGGCCCAGGCCTCGAGCTGCGTCCAACCTTCCGGTTCGAACTCGAGCTTGAAGGGGCCGATATCTTCGCAAAGGGGAACGGGCAGCAAGCCGCGCCAGCCGCGCGCCAGACCGAAGCCGGACTGCAAGGCGGCTCCAATGCCGGCGAGAGGATTGTCTTCAAAGCCCATTCCTGCGAGTTGCGCCGCCTCCTCTTTGCGGTATTGCGCGAGCAACTTCGGCTGCTTGCGCGCCCGGGAGAGGTTGCAAAATTCGATGATCCCCCGCGCGATCGAATCCGAAAGCCGCGCGCGCCAGATCGGATCGTGCAACAAGCGGGCATCGCGCGGGCTCGTCATGAAACCGCATTCCACAAGCACGGCGGGAGTGACCGCGCGGCGCAGGACCGCGAACCGCGCGCGTTTCATGCCGCGGTCGAACAACGGCAGACGTCCGAGCATGGCATGGTAGATCGCGGCGGAGAGCGCCTGATTGGCGTGGTCGAAACGATGACCCGGTTCGGCCGAAAAACTGCGGCGCGTGAGGAAAGAATCGTTGCTGTTGGGCGCACCGCGCGGCGTGAGCGTGTAGATTTCGTAGCCCGTGGCGGAGGAGGACGTCTGACCCGCGGCATTGCAGTGGATGCTCACGAAGATTGTGCCCTCGCCCAACCTAGCCGCCATCGCGGGTCGCGCTTCGAGGGGGATAAACCGGTCGGTGCTGCGCGTCAGTTCGGTTCTGAGCCCGGCCTCGCGCAGACGCCTCTGCACATCGAGAGAGATGGCCAGATTGTAGCTTTTTTCTGTCCCGTTGCGATTCACCGCGCCCCGGTCGTGTCCGCCGTGGCCCGGATCAAGCAAGACCGCGCGGACCGGATCCAGCACGGGGAGACGGTGCGGGCGCATCGCCGGGTCGATCGTCTTGGAAAGATCCATACGCGACAGGTAGAGGTTTCCCCCGAAGACAAGCACCGGGAAAGACAGCCAGTGTTTCACCCCGTCGATCCGCGCCTCGCGCGAACCCCGGAGGAGATCCATGCGCCGTGTGTCGGAGAGAAGAGCCACCCCGTTACCGCCGCGCGGGACGATGCGCATCTTGTAGAAAGCCGCGACCTGAGTGAGCGGAACGTAATCGCGCCCACCCAAGGTACGGACATCCCAAGTAGCCTCGGCAGCCCCTGCCGAAACGCAGGACAACACCAGGATCAGAATGAGGCGGCGGACGTGCATGAGACCCGACAAGCGGCGGCGAAAACTATCCGATAGATCCCGCGCCAACAACCCTCGGGGCGCTAATCACCCTCCCCGTCGACCGGGGCGGTGCTGCGGTATTCCTCGATAACCTTGGTCGCCGTTTGGCCGAGAACGGCGGCCACCACAATGGTCAGAAGCAGGCCGCCACCCCAAAGCACGTAGTCCATCGGTCCGGGCACCGATTCGCCGCGCAAGATACGGACCCCCAGCTGACCGAGCGTTCCGAAGTAGCAGTAGAGAAAAACGCCCGGCAGGCGGCCGAGCGCGACCCATTTCATGCAGGTCCAGAAGCCCACCTTGGTGATGCCGTAGAGGTAGTTGAAGAGGCTGGTCGGGAAAAGCGGGTTGAGTTGGCTGAAGAAAATGATACGCGGGCCGCGGCGGGAAATGGCCCGATCCAGTGCAGACCAGCGGTCGTCGCAGAGGATTTTTTCGCGGACGAAACGGCGCCCCAAACGCTGGCCGATCCAAAAGGAAATAGCCGCGCCGAGCAGATTGCCAATGAGCACGAGAAGGGTTCCCCACCACAACCCGAAAAAAAATCCTCCGCCCAGACTGAGCAGGCCACCGGGCAGGAAGAGCACGGTCGCAGCCATGACGAGAAGCGGATAAACCACGATGCTGAGAGCGCCCCAGCGACGGACGACGTTTTCCGTCTCCTCCACGGCACCGAGGAAAGGGGCCGATTGTGCCAACCAGACAAGGGCGCCGACGATCAGCATCGCGAAGGCAATCTGCGCGAATGTGGCCTTGGTCGACGGGCGCATGGGATCAGACGACGGATCTCTTGCGACGCACCAGCCAGACCGCGAGAAAGAACATGACGAAGGCGAAGGCCACCGAAACCAGCATTGCTGTGCCGTAGGATGGAACCAGACCGAGCGGCATCGTATCGCCGTAGAACGCGCGCCGGATCGCAGCCGTACCATAGGCCACAGGATTCAACGCCACGGCGTAGCGCATCCAAGAATCGGTAGCGGCCGGAAAAAGGGCGCCCGACAACATCCAGAGCGGCATGAGAAAAACGTTCATGATGGCGTGGAACCCCTGGGTGGAATCCAAGGGCCACGCCAGAAGGAAACCAAGTCCGACCAAGGCGAAACCGACGACGAGCAGCGCCGGCACCAGACGGGCAAGCACCGCGAGATCGAAAGGCAAACCAGCCAGCGGCGCGGCGAGACAGAAAAGAAGCGCTTGCCCGGCAGCCAGCGTCATTCCCCCGAGAAATTTTCCGAGCACGATGGCCTCCGGTGCGACCGGCGCGACCAGAACGCCTTGGAGGAAGCCCTCGCGACGGTCTTCGATGATGGAAATTGTCGAGAAAATCGCGGTAAAAAGAAGAATCAGCACGACCGTGCCCGGGAAAAAGTAAGCGAGATAAGTCATGTCGGCCGGCAGACCGGGCAAGCGGAATCCGGGCCCGATACCCGAACCGATGAGCAGCCAGAAGACCAGCGGCGTGGCCAGCGCACCGATGACCCGGTTTTTCTGGCGGAGAAAACGGACAACTTCGCGGCGCCAGAGCGCGACAGCAGGGAGCCAGAGATGCGTACGCGGACTGCTCATTTCTTTTTCTTTTTTTCGGGCTCGAAGAACGGGCCACCGAGGCGTTCGCCCGTCATGCGCACGAAGACATCCTCGAGCGTCGGGCGACCGGCCGTGACCGATTGGATTTCGCCCGGGAACGCCTCGACGATACGCGCCACTTCCGCGTGCGCCTTGGGGATTTCCAAGCGAACTGATCCATCTTGCACCACCGCGGTCCAGCCGAACTTGGCCTGCACTTGCTCCGCCACGAAATCCGGGCGGCGGCAGACAAGAGTGAGAACATCGGTGCCGATGGTTGCCCGCAAAGCGTCGGGCGTATCGCAGGCGAGAAGCTTGCCCTGATGCAGAATGGCCACGCGGCCGCAGCGCTCGGCTTCGTCCATCAAGTGTGTGGTCAGCACCGTGGTGATACCGAAGCGCCCGCGGAGTTGTTCGAGAATGGCCCAAAGATCGACACGGGCGACCGGGTCCAGCCCGGTCGACGGCTCGTCGAGCAGCAGGACGCGAGGACGCGGAAGGAGGCTCTTGGCGATTTCGACGCGGCGCTGCAGTCCACCGGATAAATTTTTAACATAGTCGGCGGCGCGGTCTTCGACCCGCAACGCCGCGGCCATTTCCCGCCAGCGGTTTTCGAGTTCCGCTCCGCGCAATCCGTAAAGGTTGCCGCCATAACGCAGATTCTCCGCCACGGTGAGTTGGGGATCCAAACTCGGCGACTGGAAGACGACGCCGATCGACGATCGGACGGCGGCCGGCGCGGTGACAGTGTCGTGTCCGCAGACGCGCGCGCTCCCCCCGCTGGGCGGGAGCAACGTGCAGAGAATACGGAAAAGCGTCGTCTTGCCGCCACCGTTGGGGCCGAGCAGCCCGAAAACTTCACCCTCGCGCACGGCGAGGGAGACACCGTCGAGCGCGCGACGCGCGCCGAAGCTCCGGAGCAGAGCGTTGGTTTCGACCGGATGGCTCATCAACGCTCGCCCACCACGCCCTTCGTGGCAACCACCGGCCCGATGGCGGGGCGCATCGCCGCCGCGATGTAACCGGCAAAGAGAATGGCGGCGCAGAGAATCAGCACGCCGCTGCCGGGCAGTGCGGAAGAATCCGAGTTGGAAAGGCGCTCCATCAACAGAGCATCCTTGTCAGCTCGCCTCCTTGGCAACGCAATTTTCCTTGGGGCCGCATGCCATCCGGGTGCACCATGCACACTCTTTGCCTATGCCCGCAGCCGACCGGCCCATCACTGAACTGCTCGCCAGCGGACCGCCCAAGCTGTCCGTGGAATTCTTTCCGCCCAAAAATGAGGAGGGCGGCCGGCAGCTTTTGCTCACCGCCGAAGCGCTCAGGCCTTACCGCCCGGATTTTGTTTCCATAACCTACGGCGCCGGCGGAACCACGCGGGAACGCACCTTCAAATACGCGAAAATCCTCCGCGAGGAATTCGGATGGCTCGTCATGCCCCACCTGACTTGCGTGGGATCGACCCGAGGCGAACTCCTCGACATCGTCGCCGGTTACCATGCTGACGGCATCCGCAACATCATGGCCTTGCGCGGCGATCCGCCCAAAGGCCAGACAGAATTCGTGCCCAGCCCGGACGGGTTGCGATACGCGAGCGATCTGGTCGCCTTGATCCGCGAGAACTTCCCCGACATGTGCCTCGGTGCCGGGGCCTACCCCGAAAAGCATCCGGAAGCCGCGTCGATGGAGGCGGACCTGGAACACCTCAAAATCAAAGCCGACGCGGGAGCGTCGTTCCTGACCACGCAACTGTTTTTCGACAACGAGCATTACTTCCGGTTCCTCGAGCAATGCCGCGCCCGCGGCATCAACCTGCCGGTTCTCCCCGGCCTGCTCCCCGCTTTGTCCCTCGCACAAGTGCGGCGTTTCGGCCCGATGTGCGGTTCATCTTTGCCACGCGCGCTGGTCGAACAACTGCAAGTGGTCGAAGACGAACCGCGCGCGGCCGAAGCCGTCGGCGTCACCTGGGCCTACCACCAAATAAAGGAACTGCTGAGAAGCGGAGCGCCCGGAATCCATCTCTACATCTTGAATCGTTCGAGTCCCGCCATCACTCTGGCGCGCTCCCTCGAACGCGAGGCCGCCTGACACCAGCATGAACAAAGAAAACGACAACCCCTTCCGCAACGGCCTGGTCAACCGCGCCGTGGCCGAACCGTGCACGCTCGTCATCTTCGGCGCGACGGGCGACCTGACGCGCCGCAAGCTGATCCCGGCGCTCTACAACCTGGCGGCGGACGGCAATCTTCCGTCCGGCCTGGCTGTTGTCTGCTTCGCGCGGCGCGACAAAACGAGCGAAGGATTCCGCGAGGAACTGGGTGAAGCCGCGCGCAAATACTCGCGGCGTCCGGTCAACGACGAATTATGGGCCCGTTTTGCCGCGAACATTTTTTACCATCGCAGCAGCTTCGACGACCCGGCCGGTTATGTTTCGCTGGGCAAAGAACTGGAGGCGCTCGACACGCGACTTGGCACGCGCGGCAACCATCTTTTCTACCTCGCTTCCTCGCCGACCGAGTTCGACATCATCCTTGAAAACCTGCGCAGCAGCGGCCTGAGCCACGCCAAACCCGGGTCGTGGGCCCGGATCATCGTGGAGAAACCGTTCGGAACAGACCAGCCCAGCGCCCACCGTCTCAACGAAGCGGTCGCCGCGGCTTTTCCGGAACGCGACACCTTCCGCATCGACCACTACCTCGGGAAAGAAACAGCGCAAAACCTCATCGTGCTGCGTTTCGCCAACACCGTTTTCGAGGCGCTCTGGAACCACCGCTACGTAGAGAATGTGCAAATCACGGCGAGCGAACCCCTCGGCGTCGAGGCGCGCGCGGGTTACTACGAAAAATCCGGCGCGCTGCGCGATATGGTGCAGAACCATCTCCTGCAACTCCTCTGCCTCACGGCGATGGAACCGCCGACCGACCTGAGCGCGGATGCCGTGCGCGACGAAAAAGTGAAGGTCCTGCGCGCTTTGCGTCCGCTGACCGGAAAGAATGTGGAGGAAAACGTGGTGCGCGCGCAATACACCGGGGGATTCATCAACGGACGCGACGAACCGGGCTACCGCGAAGAACCCGGCGTCGCCCCGGACTCAATGACCGACACCTACGTCGCCCTGCGCCTGCACATCGACAACTGGCGCTGGGCCGGCGTGCCGTTCTTCGTCCGCGTGGGCAAACGCCTGCCAAAATCGGGCACGGAAATCGCGATCCAATTTCGCCCGACCCCGCCCGTGCTCTTCAATCGCGAGAGCCAGCTGCAGGACGCCAACGCGCTTGTCATCCGCATCCAGCCGGACGAGGGAATCTCCTTCCGCATGGCGGCCAAGATGCCGGGAGCGCTGCTGCAGATCGAGCCGGTGAAGATGGATTTCCACTACGGAACGTCTTTCGGAAAGCCGACACCCGAAGCCTACGAACGGCTCCTGCTCGACGCGATGAGCGGGGATGCCACGCTCTTTGCCCGCCGTGACGAGGTGGAGCACGCGTGGCGTTTCATCGACGGGATCCGTGCCGCTTGGGACGACGGAGCGGCACCGCGGCTGGACTTTTACCCGGCGGGAACATGGGGCCCGCGCGAGGCGGACGAGCTTCTCGCGCAGGACGGCGCGGTGTGGCGCAGGCTGTGACGCCGGCCGTGCAGACCAGTTCCCCCGGCTTGCGTGTTGAGGTCGGGGAAATCGACCGCAAACTCGGCGAGCTTTGGAGCGCTTCCGATGCCGGGAAAGTCCGTGCATCGCTGGTCAATCTTGTCGTCTACAGCGAAGCACCCGACGCCATTGCGGAAAACACGCCTCTGCTCGCAGGCCTCGCCGCGGACCACGCGTTCCGCGCACTTCTCGTGCAGGCCGACCCCGGCGCCGGAAAAAACGACGTCGAGGCTTGGATTACCGCGCACTGCCACATGCGGGGGGCGGGAGGGATGAAGGAAATCTGCTCCGAACAGATCACATTCCGGCTCGATGGTCCGGCGGCAGAACGCCTGCCGAACATCGTCTTCTCGCATCTCGACTCCGACTTGCCCCTCTGTTTCTGGTGGCAGGGCCAACTCCACCCCCAACCGGCACCGCAGCTTTGGACGCGCGTCGACCGGCTCATCGTGGATAGCCAATCTTGGGTCCAGCCGGGCCCCCAGTTCGCCATCCTGCGCGAGATTGAAGCGCTCAGCGGCGGCCACTGCGCGGTTTGCGACCTCAATTGGACGCGAATTTTCCACCTGCGCTACGCGATCGCGCAAATATTCGACAATCCCGCCGCGCGGGAAAAGTTGCCACGGCTCGAAAGCGTGGAAATCCGCTATCTCTGCGGGCACCGACTCACCGCCCTCGAGCTGCTCGGCTGGATAGCCAGCCGCCTCGGTTGGCACCTCGAGCAAGACGGCAAAAAACAATTTTTCCGCCGACGCGACGGAGGCGAGGCCGCTTTTGTTCTGCGCGAGGAAAAGGAAGCCTCCGCGGCCGTCGCTGCGGTTGAGTTCCGGTTCCCCGGAGCGGCAGCCTCGGCCAGACGGGCGGAGAGCGGTGACTTCTACATCGTCGAATTTGCACACGGCAGCGACGTCGCCGTGTCGCAGATGCTTCCCGCGGGTCGCGAAAAAATTTCGGACATTCTTCTCTCGGAACTCGGGCGGGTGGGACGGCATCCCCTCTTTTGGCCGTCCATCCGCGCGATCGAACCGCTCCTTTAGGACGTTTGAAGCAGCCGGCGCTTGTCAGCACAGGCGCAAATCCTTTATCTACATCCCCTTCATTCGATGCCCATCCGCAAAAAGATCATCGCCGCCAACTGGAAAATGAACATGACGTCCGCCGAAGCGGCATCGTTCATGGAAGATCTGGAACTGGAACTGAAAAACTTCGACGGGGCCGAAGTGGTCATCGTCCCGCCATTCACCGTGCTGCCCAAGCTCTCGGAAATCATCGGCGCCATGCCGGGTGTTGTCCTCGGGGCGCAAAACATGTGGCACGAAAACTCGGGCGCCTACACCGGCGAGATCAGCGCGGGCATGCTGCGCGAATTTTTCACCCGCTACGTTGTGCTCGGGCACAGCGAACGCAGAACAATTTTCGGGGAGACCGACGACCTGATCAACAAGAAGGTCAAAGCCGCCCACGCCGCCAGCCTTCGCCCCATTCTTTGCGTCGGCGAGACGCTCACGGAGCGCGATGCCAACACGCACCATGAAGTGCTCGCGCGCCAACTCAAAGGAAGCCTCGCCGGACTCGACGCCGACCAGATGCTCGACACCGTGGTCGCCTACGAACCGGTCTGGGCCATCGGCACCGGCCGCACCGCGACCCCGGAGCAGGCCCAGGAGGCCCACGCCTTCATCCGCAAGACACTCGCCGAGCTTTTCGACCCGACCACGGCATCCAAAGTGCGCATTCAATACGGCGGCAGCGTCAAACCGGATAACGCCAAGGAACTCATGCACCAGCCCGACATCGACGGAGCACTGGTCGGTGGCGCAAGTCTGGAACCGCGTAGCTTCGCCAAGATCATCAAAGCCGCATCGTCACGCGCGTAAAGCGCGGGCAATCGCCTCCGCCACCATGGAGGGGGGCACAGATTCTTGCCAACCTTTGGCGCCGCGTCCGGCGTAATCGCCGAGCAACCAGACTTGGCGTCCATTGGGGCTGTAGGGGCCGTACGACCCGCGGTGCAATCCGCTGGCAACGATGACCGCCGGCGCGCCCGTGGCGCACGCGAAATGGGCCGCTCCGGTATCGACGGTGAGAATGAGATCCGCGACTGAAACCAGATCCGGAAATTTCTCCAATGGCATGGGGGGAATCACCTCGACAGGGCAAGAGATGGCGCCGGCGCGGAGGACCGAGGCGAATTCGTTCAGTCGCTCCACTTGGTCGGGTCCGCCTGCCAAGCGGATCACTGTGGGCAGAATATCTGGGACAACTCCTTGCAGCGCGGCAAGCCAACGTTCCGCGCTGTAGTCTTTCCCACGGCGCGAGCTGAAGGGACAGAGCAGCCACCCCCCTCCCCCGCGCCAAGTTACACTTGTCAGCGCAGGCATGATTTCTTTTTGCGCGACTTCGCGGCCGAGCGCGGCCGTCAAGACAAGGCGGTGCGCCTCAATTTCTGCCGGCCAATCAGCCGCCCGTTCGGGATACGGAACGAGAGAGGGGTTCTTGCAGACACGGAGCAACTTTTCCACGAAGACTCGCCGCCATTTCCTGCTGAGAAGGAGGGTGTTCTCCGGGGCAAATCGTCCACGGACTTTGGGGGAGGCAAAAAAAAGCGTTTGCAGGTAATTTCTCTGGCTACGCAGACAAACAATCTGGTCGGCTGTCGTTCGGCAAAGACGCAACCACACCGGGAAGCAATGGCGGATGTTGGCCACAGCTTGGTTGTGCCCTTTGCGGCGGCGTTGCCATGGCAGAGCCACCACACGAGCAAGGGGGAATTCGCGCCGCGCGAGAGAGGCAAGCTCCGCCTTCACGATCAAACTCGTATTTTCTTCCCCGTGCTCGCTGGCCAGAAGCCGAATCGCGCCGGTCGCGATGACAAAATCCCCGATTTCGTCCGGTTTGAAGATGAGGACACTCACCTCAAATTTAAATTCCGGCCAGATCCGGCGTCGGGCGATTGACCGGGCTGGATCGCGGCGAGGAAGAGATTTTCCAGCGTGGTCTGCGCGCGACCGGATGAGACGACGCGCACGCCGAGCCGCTCGGCGGCTTTTCCGAGCTCGGCGATCTGTTCCGGCGTGGCGTTTTCGAGGACGATTTCATTGCGATCCCCGAGGGCAAGCAGGTCCTCCACACGTCCCTCGCGCACGAGCGATCCGCGGGCAAGGATACCGACACGATCGCAAACCTCCTGCACCTGCGAGAGAAGATGCGAGCAGAGCAGCACTGTTTTGCCCCGGGACTTCAGCTCGAGGATAAGGTCGCGGATTTCGCGCGAACCGACCGGGTCGACGCCCGCTGTCGGCTCGTCGAGGACAAGCAACCCGGGATCCTGCACGAGGGCTTGGGCGAGACCGACGCGTTGCAGCATACCTTTGGAGTAGGAGCCGACGCGCCTGGCGGAGGCATCGGCCAAGCCGACCAATTCAAGAAGTTCCGTCACGCGCGCCTCGAGCGCATCGCCGCTCATACCGCTGAGTTTTCCGAAAAATCGCACCGTCTCCGCGCCGGTGAGAAACTTGTAAAAATACGGGTTCTCGGGAAGAAACCCGACGTCCTTCCGGCTGCGAACGGAACGGCTTTCCTCGCCGAAGACACGCGTTGTGCCGCGCGTGGCAGTGACCAGACCGAGCAAAATTTTGAGCGTGGTGCTTTTGCCCGACCCGTTCGGTCCGAGCAGACCGTAGACCTCCCCTTTTTCCACGCGCAGGGACAGGTCGCGCACCGCGACAACACGTTCGCGGCGCAGCGGCACGGGGAAGACTTTGGTCAGACCCTCGATTTCGACTGGTGGGTTGCTCATGCTCTTATTTCGAATCCGCGCAAGCCCGCGGGCGCATCTATCGCCGCGGAAGACTCGTTGGCGATGTGTCCGGCCAATTCGCTGTCGCGCATCGCCGTGAGAAAATCCCCGACTTCGCCGGGATCGCCCGAGGCCACCAACTCGACGCGCCCGTCGGGCAGGTTGCGCACGTAGCCGGCGACATCGAAACCCGACGCGACTCGCCTTGCCGTGTAGCGGAAACCGACTCCCTGCACGCGTCCTTCGTAGAAAACTTGCATTGTTTTGAGCATGCCTCAGCTGCGCACCTGCCCCGTTCCCTCGACCAGGTATTTGTAGGTGGTCAACTCCTCGAGCCCCATCGGTCCGCGCGCGTGGAGTTTGTCGGTGCTGATGCCGATCTCCGCCCCGAAACCGAATTCTCCGCCATCGCTGAAGCGCGTCGAGGCATTCCAGAGCACGGTCGCGGAATCGATCGCCGCGAGGAACTTCCGCGCAGCCTGCTCGTCCGCCGTGACGATGCTGTCGGTGTGGTGCGAACCATAATTCTCGATGTGCTCGACGGCATCTTCCAGCGAGTCGACCACCCGGATACTCAGGATCAAATCGAGATATTCGGCCGTCCAATCCTCCTCCGAGGCAAGCTTGGCCTTGCCGCCGAGAACCTCGCAGGCCCTTTTGTCACCGCGCAACTCCACGCCCTCGGCCGCCAGCGCCGCGCCGGCCTTCGGGAGGAATTTTCCGGCCACATCGCGATGGACGAGCAGCGTTTCCATGGCGTTGCAGACACCCGGGCGCTGGCACTTCGCGTTGAGCGCGATCTTTTCGGCCATCTCGAGGTCGGCCGAGCGGTCGACAAACACATGGCAAACACCGTGGTAGTGCTTGATCACCGGCATGCGCGCGTGTTGCACGACAGCCTCGATGAGGGCGTGGCCGCCTCGCGGAACAATGACATCGAGATAGCGGTCCATTTGGGCCAGCAACCGCACTCCCTCGCGGTCGGTGAAAGGCACCAACTGGATGACATCAGCCGAGAGGCCCGCATTCTCCGCCCCCGCGGACAATGCCTTGGCGATGGCGAGGTTGGAGTGGATGGATTCTTTCCCGCCGCGGAGAATGCAGGCATTACCGGATTTGAGGCAAAGCACGGCGGCATCGGCCGTCACGTTGGGACGGGACTCGTAAATGATGCCAACGACGCCGATGGGCACCCGCAGTTTGGTGATTTTGAGCCCGTTCGGACGCGTCCATGCCCGGATCACCTCGCCCACGGGATCGGGCAGCAAAGCGACTTCCCTGACTCCTTTGGCCATGGAGCGGATGCGCTCGGACGTGAGGCGCAAGCGGTCGATCGCCGCGGTGTTGAGTCCGTAGCCCGGCGCCGCCTCCAGGTCTTTGGCGTTGGCCGCGATGATTTCAGTCTCGGCCGCTTCGATGGCATCGGCCATGGCGGAGAGCGCCGCGTTTTTCGCATCGGTGGAACTCAGGGCCAGTGCCCGGGCCGCCCGACGCGAGCGCCGCCCCATTTCTTCGATCTGTCCTGCCAAGTCCCCGGTTGCCATGAACAAACAATATCCGCCTCGCGCCACGGGGCGTCCAAGCTAAATTCAAGATCCCATGGACGATCTTTTCGGCAACGAACCCGCGAATCAGTCGGTTCCCACGGCGCACGCCCCGTTGGCCGAGCGGATGCGGCCTCGCGATCTGGCCGAATACACCGGGCAGGAACACATCCTCGGCCCCGGGAAGTTGCTGCGCAGAGCCGTCGAGGGGGACCGTTTTTCTTCCATTATCTTCTACGGGCCTCCCGGCACGGGGAAAACCAGTCTGGCCGGGGTGATTGCGCGAATGACCCGCGCGCGCTTCGAGCGGTTGAGCGGCGTGGAGAGCAACGTGGCCGATTTGCGCAGGACCATGGCGGCGGCCGCGGCACGCCTCGCCGGCGACGGGACGCGCACCATCCTTTTCATCGACGAGATCCACCGCTTCAACAAAGCGCAGCAGGACGTGCTGCTGCCGGATGTCGAACGCGGAACCGTGCGGCTCATCGGGGCGACGACGATGAATCCGTTCTTTTACGTGAACAGCCCGCTGGTCTCACGCTCCATGGTTTTCGAGTTGCGACCGCTTTCAGCCGCGGACTTGCGACGATTGATGGAACGGGCTCTTGCCGACAAAGAACGCGGGCTGGGTAAGGAAGGTGTCCGCCTCGAAGAGGACGCAGCCGGGCACCTCGCGGAGGTCTGCGATGGCGATGCGAGGCGGTGCCTCAACGCACTCGAGTTGGCCGCATTGACCACGCCACCGGAAAGCGACGGCTCCATCGTGCTGGACCGCACCGTCATCGAGGACTGCATCCAGCGCAAAGCGGTGGTCTACGACGCGCAGGACGACGCCCATTACGATACGATCAGCGCCTTCATCAAAAGCATCCGCGGCAGCGACCCGGATGCGGCCCTTTATTGGTTGGCCAAGATGCTGCACGCCGGGGAGGACATCCGCTTC
>Ga0209598_10002900_pt1 | contig 13156 bp, 12 predicted proteins | sample M_140807_EF_Meta_FD_187317 | JGI IMG/M metagenome (GOLD analysis project Ga0209598, IMG submission 187317) | Freshwater microbial communities from Lake Montjoie, Canada to study carbon cycling - M_140807_EF_MetaG (SPAdes) (version 2) | ecosystem: Environmental > Aquatic > Freshwater > Lake... | reverse complement strand
GACCTTTGGCCCCAAGCTGGCCAATGGCCGCGCGTCGCTGGTCGTGGTGGCGGATGACAATTTCCCGACCGCTGACTCGGCGACCGACCGCAATCAGATCCTGGTCTTCGAAGTGCTGCCCTGAGAGGGCTGTCACAGCGCGCAGGAACCCCGCACGGCGCGGGGATCACAGGCGAAAAAAAAGGCCCGGACATCGTCCGGGCCTCTTGCAAGTGGTGGACCGAAGGAGGATCGAACTCCCGACCTCCGCATTGCGAACGCGGCGCTCTCCCAGCTGAGCTATCGGCCCTTGAACCCCAACAAATTTACCCGATCCAGAAACACCGGACAAACCCTCAGGACACACAGCGCTTACAAGCCGAGGAACCTCGGCAGCCACAGCGTGATCATCGGGAAAGCGATCAGCACGCTCAAGCGCAGGATGTCCGCATACAGAAATGGCATGACCCCCCGCCAGATCTGAGCGGTCGGCACATCCGGCAGCACGCTGCGCAGCACAAACACATTCATGCCCACAGGTGGGCTGATCATGCCGATCTCCACCACGCACACGATCAGGATGCCAAACCAGACCGGATCAAACCCCAGGTGCGTCACCAGCGGAAAGAAGATCGGAACGGTCAGCAGGATCATCGACAGTTCTTCCATCGCGGTCCCAAGGATCACGTAGACGAAACAGATCGCAACGATCACCGCAATCGGATGGATCTGGAACTGTTCGACGAAGTCCTTCAAGTCTTGCGGCATCGTCGTGAAGTTAGCGAAGCTCGCAAAGATTGACGCGCCAATCAGGATCGTGAACAGCATGGCAGTGGTGCGGGCTGACTGCACCAGGATGTCGATCAGCACCGACCAGGACATCTGCCCACGCGCCACCGCAAACAGAAAGCCGCCCATCGCGCCAATTCCGGCGGCTTCGGTCGGCGTGAACCAGCCCCCATACATGCCGCCCATCACAATGCCGAACAGCACCAGCACACCCCAGATATTCCTCAAGGCGAGCAGTCGCTCGGACCAGCTCGATCGCTCTCCGGGCGGGCCGAGTTCGGGGTGCCTGCGGGTCACGATCGCAGCCGCCGCAATATAAAACCCGGTGGCCAGCAAGCCCGGCAGGACTCCGGCTGCAAAGAGCGCACCAATGCTCTGCTCGGTCATGATGGCGTAGAGCACCATGATCACCGAGGGCGGGATCAGAATGCCCAGGGTGCCGCCCGCAGCGATCGCGCCAGCCGCGAATGAATCGCGATAGCCGAACCGACGCATCTCGGGCATGGCCACCCGTGCCATGGTTGCAGTGGTTGCAATCGATGACCCGCAGATCGCGCCGAACCCGGCGCAGGCCGCAACCGTCGACATCGCAAGGCCGCCGCGTCGATGTCCGATGAACGTGTATGCAGCGTGGTACAGCTCCCGCGACATCCCGGCGCGGGTCACGAAATTACCCATCAGCACGAACAGCGGCACGACCGACAGCGTGTATTTCGCGACATCGAGAATCTCGGTCGTGGTCGCGGCCAGCGCGGCCGGCCAGGAGCGGATCAGGGCAAGGCCCACAAAGCCGACGAATCCCATGCTCAGCGCGATCGGCACGCGCAAGATCATCAGCGCAAACATGCCTGCAAAACCCAACAGGGCTTCGATCATGTCCGGCTCACAGTGCGCCCGTCGTCAGGTCGTCGTCATGGTCTGATGCAGGCCTGAACGCCAGGTACAAGTGCGCGCACGCCGCAATCACCAGCATCACCCACACCGCATTAAAGAACGGTGCGATCGGCAACAGCAATTGCGCGGTGGTGTCGCCCTCGAGCGCCACCCGGCTCGCACGCAGATAAACCAGCCACGCCCCACCCGCCATCAGCGCAGCGCAGATCAGGTTCGAAATCAGGCCCTGAACCGATCGCAAGGCCTGCGGCAAGGATCGGTCAAGCAGATCGAGGAGCACATGCTCGCCCTTGAGCGAGGTCAGGGGCAATGCCGCAAAAATCAGACCGAGCATCAGCAGCTCGGTCAGTTCCAGACCGCCAGGCAGCGATCGGTCCAGCAGCTTGCGGCCCAGCACATCGATGAAAGTCAGCGCCATCATGCCGAACAGGCAGGCGGCTGCCAGGAAACCCAGACACCGCTCGACGAACCGCATCAGCGCCTCATCCGGGCCCAGCTCAGGCCCGACGCGACGCCCACCCCGCGGGACTTATTGCTTGGCGATTTCCGCACGATACGCCTTGATCACCTGTTCAGGGTTCGCAAAGCCTTTGGCTTTTGCATCGGCGATCCACTTCTGCTCGAGTGCCTGCGTCTTGCTCCTGACCTCTTCGACGAACGCTTTGCTGGCTTGCGAGGTATTCACGCCATTGGCCTGCATGAAGGCATTGCCGCGACGATCGACTGAGTCCCAGCCCCGGCCGAACATCCGCGCGGCATGCTCGCCACTGAGCTTGGTGATCGCCTCCTGATCCGCCTTGCCGATCCGGTTCCAGGTCGCCTCGTTCATCACGAGCGCAAAGCTGGTGTTGTACAGGCCGCCCGGAAACGTGGTCTTGTGCTTGATCAGTTTTTCGAGCTTGAAGGACTCGATGGATTCGGCCGGGAAAAAGACACCATCCATCACGCCGGACGACACCAGCTCATAGGACTCGGGCGCGGGCTTCAGGGTCACGTTAGCCCCGATGACCTTGCCCACCTCGTTGACCATGCCGCCACCGACCCGAAACTTCAGGCCCTGCATGTCGGCCAGTGAATTCAAGGGCCGCTTCGTATTGAAGACGATGCCAGGGCCGTGCGTGAACACCGCAAGAACCTTCAGGCCCTTGTGTTCGCCCAGGGGCGAGAGATACCGATCATGAATGCGCTGATAGGCCACCGAGGTCGCTTCAGCCGAATCGCCCATGAAAGGCAGCTCGACCATCTGGGTCGCGACATACCGACCGGGCGTATAGCCGTGGACACTGAAGGACAGATCCGCGAGCCCATCGCGCACGGCATCAAACGTGGCGGGCGGCGCAACAACCGGCTTGGGCAGCACATTGCAGCGCACCCGACTCGAGGTCGCTTGCCGCACTTCGTCGCACCACTGCACCTGAGTCTGCGACAGGATGTGGTTCGGTCCGAGCCAACTGGATGCAGCCAGAACCACCTGAGCAGATGCCTGACCGCTGAAACCCAGCAAACCGGCAATCAACGAGACTAGACCAAATCGCTTGAAATCGCTTCGCATCATCGCGTGCATTCTCCAGAAATTGGGCACTGCGCCTGACGCCATTGCCCCGAGCAAAAAGAAAAGGCGCCCGTCTCCGTGCGCCCTGAATGGCAGACATTCGCTGCCTCTCCTCCTCCTCGTAAACCTGTTCCTGGCGAGCCGCGCTGTGCGCGTTTCGCTCAAGTTCGCCCGGACTGTAGCTAAACCGTCATCTTGAGTCCAGCAGTTTCTGTTCGGAATGATCAACTGTGTCGGGAGTGATTCCCGACGCGGCCAAATCGCTCATGCAGACCTGAGCCATCGCGTCGATCACCGAGGGCACACTGCCCAGCGCCGCACCCACATGCAGTTGCAGGCCTGGATGACGCACCGAGACTTCTCGCAGACGATCGGGAAGATCACGCAGAACATGACCACCCGCAGCCAGAAACACCGGAGCGACCTGAATGCGGGTCACGCCGCGCAAGACCATGTCATCGATGGCCTGGGCCAGATCCGGCGTCATGAACTCCAGAAAGGCGCAGCTGACCTCCAGACTGGGCGACATGGCCCGACAGCGATGCGCGATCGCATTCAGGGTGTCGGCCCATCGTGGATCGCGTGCACCGTGACCAAAGAGAATCAGCCCCTGGTCAGGTGATGCAGGTGTCGTATTGTTCGAATTCATCGCATCGTCCCCACCCAGGCCAGCAGTGCCAGCGCCACCGAGAGCGCCACTAGGCTCGGGATGCTGACTGCCAGCCACGCCGGCCAGGTATTGAGCAACCCGAGATGTGAAAACAGACCATTCATGAAGTGAAAGGTCACGCCCAGCATGATGCCTGCGAAAACCTTGTAGCCCACACCGCCCGAGCGAACCTGCAGATAACCAAAGGGGAGCGCAAGCATCATCATGACCACAACCGCAAGCGGATAAACGATCTTCTTCCACATCGCGATCTCATAGCGATCCGCATTCTGCTGGTTGTCCTTGAGGTGGCGCGTGTACTGCATCAGGCCCATCAACGACATCCGCGCGGGATCGACCATCGAGACCCGCACGATGTCCGGCCCGATCTCGGTGCGCCAGGATCGGTGCGACTCGCGAATCACCCGGGATTGCAATGTCTGCGCCCCCTCTGGCGTCTGCCCCGAGACAAATCGGGTCTCTTCGATATCCGACAAGCGCCACTCATCACGACCGGAAAATTCAGCCTGCGCAGCCCGGATCACCGATTTGAGGGAGAAGTCGGGCGTGAACTCGAAGATCTGAACGGCCTCCATGGTGCCGTTGGGAAGCAGCCGCCCGATATTGACGAATCGCAGCGACTCAGCCGTACCGGCCTCGCCGCGTGCAGTGTCCTTGACCCACATTCCCGAGCGAAACTGTGCCAGCGCGTCGGTGCCCAGAGCGGTCATGCGAACTCGCTGCGCCAGTCGTTCCGAGGGCGGTGCAATGACCTCCCCGACCAGCAACGTCAACACAACGAAGCCGGCACTGGCCAGCAAGATGGCCTTGAGTGCCTGCATCCTGCCCATGCCGGCTGCACGAAAGGCGGTGAATTCAGAATGCGATGCGAATTGAGCGAGCGCGAAAATCGAACCGATCAGGGCAGCCACCGGCATCAGCTCGTAGATGCGACCGGGCAGGGTCAGCGCCACATAGGTCAGTACCTGCCCGATGCGATACGCACCCCGACCGAGGTCATCGAGCTCATTGACCAGATCGAAAAACGCAAACAGTGCCAAAAAGCCTGACAGCACCATCAGGACGCCGATACCGATCTCGCGGGCCAGATACCGGCCGATCAGCGTCATGAGCTGGCCACGTCTGACGAAGCTGCGTGACGACGGTCGCCCTGCATGATTGAACCCCACGGCCACAGCCTGACCAGGCTGGTTCGACGCCAGAACAGGAACGCAGCCAGCGCGAGCACGATGAGATGGGTTGCCATCAAACCGACCGTGAACGACACCTTGCCCTGCGAAGCCCAGGCCTTGAACAATCCGCTGGCGTTGTTGTAGGCGACATAGATCAGGATCGCCGCAATCAGATTCACTGAACGGCCGACTCTGGGATTGACGAAAGCCAGAGGGATCGCAAGCAATGCAACCACCAGCCCGGAAATGGGCATGCCCAGACGCCAGGCGAGTTCGCCGAGATGGGCTGTGCTTTGATCAGCAAGCAGCACCGACGTGGGTTGGGCTCGCGCGCGCTCATCTGGCGCAAGCGGGGGCGAGGGCTTCAGAAACACGCCATAGCGTTCGAACTCCATGAGCCGATAGGCACTGCCGCCCCACACACCATCCCAGCGTCGGCCGTTTTCCAGAACCAGAAAGCGCTCGCCGCTTTGCTGTGTCTCGATGCGTCCACCGGCCGAGGCGACCACAGTCAGTCGCCCCTCACGGAACTGGGTGACGAAGACATTGCGAACCTGCGTCTGATCCTCACTGACCGACTCGACGAAGAACACCCGGTTCGACGAGGAGGACTCTCGAAATTGCCCGGGCTGCACCATCGACACGTCTTCGCGTTGCTCGAATCGACGCCGGTACTCGCTGGCCTGCTGATTGGCCCAGGGTCCGACCAGCAGCGATACAAGCCCGATCACAACAACAAAGGGCAACGCAAAACGCAACACCGGTCTGATCCAGGCCGTCAGGCTCAAGCCACTGGCGAACCACACCATCATCTCGGAATCCCGATAGGCGCGCGTGAGCACCAGCAGCACAGACACATAGAGCGTGAGCACCAGCAGGATCGGCAACACATTGACCGACGCAAAAGCGATCAGGGGAAGCAGGTCGGCGCTGTCGACCTTGTTGACGGCCGCACGACCGAGCAATCGGATCAGGGTCGTGGTGACCATGATCGTGAACAGCGTTGCGAACACCACGCCCGCGGTATTGAAGAGATCGCGGCGCAGGGCCTTTTCGAACAGCATCTGAGGCGGGAGGGCTCGCTTATACTGGGGCGGACGAGGGCCCTGAGAGAGCCCGCTCATTCCCGAAACTGAAGCCCAGGAAAGTCGCGATGCAATTTAGCACAAAGACTGCAGCACCCGAGAAGACCCGCACCGGATGCGCCATCGTGGCGGTTGCGGCTGGAAAATTGAGTCCGGCTGGCATCGCAATCGATGCCCTTGGCGCGGGTGCGATCAGCGCTGCCCTGGCGCGTGGCGACCTGAGCGACAAGTCGGGATCGACCCTGCTGGTCGGGCTCAATGGAATCGTCGAACGTGTGCTGCTCGTGTCGGTCGGTGAGACCGCAAGGCTGTCAGAGAAGACCTTTGTGGAAGCCTCCCGATCCGCCTTGCGGGCACTCCAGAGCACCGGTGCGCGCGACGCGGTTTCCTGGCTTGACGACATCGAAGTCCCCGGACGGGACACTGCCTGGAAAGTGCGCATCCAGGCCAGCGCAGCCCGCGATCTGAACTATCGATTCGACCGGATGAAGAGCCGTCCTGAAGCCTCTGCACGCGGGCCGGCAGCACTCGCCTTCGGATGCGAGCGAGCTGAAGCGGCTGCTGTCAATGCAGAACTGAAGACCGTCAGCGCTGTGGCCGATGGCACCGATCTCGCACGCGACCTGGGTAACCTGCCACCCAATGTCTGCACGCCCGCTTATCTTGCCGACACCGCCCGCAAGCTGGGCAAACAATTTGCTCTGAAGGTTGAGGTGCTCGAGCGTAAGCAGATGGAAGCGCTCAAGATGGGCGCGCTGCTTGCGGTTGCTCAAGGCTCCGACCTGCCACCCAAGCTCATCGTGATTCGCTACGAAGGCGGCGGCCCCAAGCGCGCACCGATCGTGCTGGTCGGCAAGGGCATCACCTTCGACACCGGCGGCATCTCGATCAAGCCGGCGGCCGAAATGGACGAGATGAAGTTCGACATGTGTGGCGCGGCCTCCGTCCTGGGAACGATGCGCGCGGTGGCCGCCCTTCAGCCGAAGGTCAATCTGATCGCAGTCATTCCTGCCTGCGAAAACATGCCCTCCGGCAAGGCGACCCGACCGGGCGACATCGTGACCTCGATGTCGGGCCAGACCGTCGAAATCCTCAACACAGACGCTGAAGGTCGCCTGATCCTGTGCGATGCACTGACCTATGTGGAACGCTTCAAGCCGGCTGCGGTCATCGACATCGCCACGCTCACCGGCGCCTGCGTCGTGGCCCTTGGCCACCACCACAGCGGCCTGTTCACCCGCAGCGACACCCTGGCCGCCGAACTCACGGTGAGCGGCCGGGATGCCTCGGACACCTGCTGGCGCATGCCTCTGGATGACGAATACCAGGAGGCACTCAAATCGAATTTCGCCGACATGGGCAATGTCGGCGGGCGCGCAGGCGGCGCCGTGACTGCGGCCTGTTTTCTGGCGCGGTTCACCAAAGCATACGAGTGGGCCCACCTGGACATCGCGGGCACTGCCTGGCGCAGCGGCGCGGCCAAAGGCTCGAGCGGACGCCCGGTACCCCTGCTGACCCGATTCGTGCTGGGTCGCGCCAGCGTCGCCTGAACCCGCAGCGTGGTTCGGCCCCTCGGGGTCGACCCGCTCGATGACCATGACCCGCATCGACTTTCACTTCAACACGCCGGACAAGCTGGGCTACACCTGCAGGCTGGTCCGCAAGGCGTATCGGGCTGGCAAGCGAATGCTCGTCTACAGCGACCTGCCTGAACAACTGGCCGAACTCGATCGGACGCTCTGGACCTTTTCTGCTCATGACTTCATCCCGCATGTGATGGCAGGCGATTTACTTGCAGCGGAAACACCGGTGGTGCTGAGCAGCTCGGATCCCATTGAAGCTGACCACGATCTCATGATCAATCTGGGCAGCAGTCTGCCGCCCGGCTACGCCCGGTTTGATCGGCTGATCGAACTCGTCTCGACCGATGAACAGGATCGGGCTCATGCCCGCAGTCGCCTGGTGTTTTATCGAGCCCGCGGTTACCCGATCGAAACCCACGACATTGCCGCCCTCGAGGCGGGTCGCTGAACTCGCGATGGGCACCGATCCATTCGAGCCGCTGGGCCACTCGGGCGACGACGCCATCCCGATGCTGACCGAGGTGCTGCATGTCCCGCAGACCGTGGTCCAGAACACAGACCCGTCCGAGCCGCTCGACTGGGAAGCACTGGCCGATCGGGTGAACGACGCGGTGACTGTCCGACTCTTGCAACGGGTTGATGCGGTGATCTCCACCGAAGTCAGAGAGACACTGGAAGCCGCCCTGCAAGACGCCACGATCGCGGTCACCTCGCAACTGCGCAGTGCCATCTCGCAGGAAATCAGCGAAGTGGTCGCCGAAGCGGTCGCAGCCGAACTCGACCGGCAGCGCGCCCTGGCAGGCCACGGTCCGCGCTGAAGTCCGTTCAACTCTTCGCCCGCGGGGACCGACGGCCTGGGCCGCACGCAACGGGCGCCCCACCCGCCCACCTATAATTGCCGGTCGATCCAGACCCGCCACACGCCTGATCCCACATGAACGCTCCGCAACAAAGCCCCTCCGTGAACGCCGCCAGCGAACCGACCCAGGAGTCCCTGGCCAAGAGCTTCGAGCCGGCGGCAATCGAGGCGCGCTGGTATCCACGCTGGGATGAAGCCGGTCTGTTTCGCAATCGGCAGTCAGCCGACCCGACGGCGCCTGGCTACTGCATCCAGCTGCCACCGCCGAATGTCACCGGCACACTTCACATGGGGCATGCCTTTCAGCAGACCCTGATGGACACACTGGTCCGATGGCAGCGGATGAAGGGCTCGGACGTCAACTGGGTGGTCGGCACCGACCATGCAGGAATCGCCACTCAGGTGGTGGTTGAGCGCCAGCTCCAGGCCGAGGGCAAAACGCGGCACGATCTGGGCCGTGAGGCCTTCCTCGAGCGAGTCTGGAAATGGCGCCAGCAATCAGGCACCACGATCATCGGCCAGATGCGCAGACTCGGGGCAGCGGGCAACTGGGACTATGCCGATGTGGACGGCGCGCGCGCCGGATACTTCACCATGGACGCGGCCATGAGCGCCGCCGTGCTCGAGGTCTTCGTGCAGCTGCACGAACAAGGCCTGATCTACCGAGGCAAACGGCTGGTCAACTGGGACCCCACGCTGCAAACGGCGGTCTCGGACCTCGAGGTCGACAGCGAGGAAGAAGACGGCCGGATCTGGGAGATTCGCTATCCGCTGGTCGGCGACGCGGTCAGCGTCGAGCTGGCTGCCACCGACACCGAACCCGCTCGCACCCTGTCCGTCGAGGCGCTGGTGGTCGCAACCACGCGTCCAGAAACGATGCTGGGCGACACCGCAGTTGCAGTGCATCCGGACGACCCACGCTACGCACAACTGATCGGGCGGCGGATCAGCCTGCCGCTGTCTGACGATGGCGCCGGGCAGCCCCGTACCATCCCGATCATCGCTGACGACTATGTGGATCCGGCATTCGGCACCGGCTGCGTGAAGATCACACCGGCCCATGACTTCAACGACTGGAAAGTCGGCGAGCGCCATGGCGTGGAAGCGATCAGCATTCTCACCACTGAAGCCACGGTCTCGGACGCCGCCCCTGCGCGTTTTCGCGGCTTGGACCGCTTTGATGCACGCAAACGGGTCCTCGAGGAACTGACCGCGGCGGGTCTGCTGGTCAGCGAAAAGCCGCACAAGCTCATGGTGCCTCGTTCGGCTCGGACCAACGTGATCGTCGAGCCGATGCTCACCGATCAGTGGTTCGTCGCCATGAGCCAGCGCGATCATGGCAACAGATTGTTCCCGGGACAGTCGATCGCGGATGTCTGCCTGAAAGTCGTCGATGACGGTCAGGTTCGCTTCGTGCCTGACCACTGGCGCAGTACCTACGATCACTGGATGAACAACATCCAGGACTGGTGCATCTCGCGCCAGTTGTGGTGGGGGCATCAGGTGCCCGCCTGGTACAAGGCCGATTCGAATGGCACACCGATCCACGACGGCACCGTCTTCGTGGCTCGCAGTGAATCGGACGCACAGCAGCAGGCCCGGGCATCCGGCTGGAGCGGCGCACTGGTGCGCGATGCCGATGTGCTCGACACCTGGTTCTCCTCGGCCCTGGTGCCCTTTTCCTCGCTGGGATGGCCCAAAGCCACACCAGACCTCGATCGCTATCTGCCCTCAGCCGTGCTGGTCACCGGCTTTGACATCATCTTTTTCTGGGTGGCGAGGATGGTCATGATGACCACCTTCTTCACCGGGAAGGTGCCCTTTCGGGACGTCTACATCAACGCCATCGTGCGCGATGCCGACGGCCAGAAGATGTCCAAGTCCAAGGGCAACACCATCGACCCGCTCGATCTGATCGACGGCATTTCACTCGAGGCCCTGCTCGCGAAATCGACCGTCGGGCTGCTGCGCGAAGACCATAAGGCCCGCATCGACAAGTCGATCCGCAAAGGCTATCCGGAGGGCATCCCGGCCTATGGGGCCGATGCCGTGCGCTTTACCTTCGCCTCGCTCGCCACCTTCGCGCGGACTCTGAATTTCGATCTGAATCGATGCGAGGGCTACCGCAATTTCTGCAACAAACTCTGGAACGCGACGCGCTTCGTGCTGATGCAGACCGAAGGCCGCGATTGCGGCTTTGCGCCGCATACCCCAGAGCAGTGCGTGCCTGGCGGCTATCTGCACTTCAACCACATCGACCGCTGGATCAGCTCGGCTCTTCAGCGCACCGAGGCCTCAGTCGAGCAAGCTCTGCTTGAATACCGATTCGACCTGGCAGCCCGTGAAATCTACGAGTTCGTCTGGAACGAATACTGCGACTGGTACCTGGAACTGGCCAAAGTCAATCTGGCCTCGAGCGACGAAGCGGTTCAGCGGGCCACCCGCCGCACGCTGCTGCGGGTCCTTGAAACCGTCCTGCGGCTGACACACCCGATCATTCCGTTCATCACCGAAGAGCTCTGGCAAAAGGTCGCACCGCTTGCTCAACGCTATGGCGAGCGAGGTGTCCAGACCCTCACCGGGCCCGAGTTGCAAACCGCGCTCGCCGAGGCACGATTCTCGATCTCGACGCAGCCGTATCCGGTGAGTGATGCCGGCAAGATCGATGCGAACAGTGAATCGGCCGTGGCCGAACTGAAGCAGATGATCGATGCCTGTCGTGCGCTGCGTGGCGAAATGAACCTGTCGCCCGCCTTGCGCATGCCCTTGCTGATTGCAGGCATGGCCGATCGCGCGGCGCTGCATGCGCCCTATCTGCAATCACTGGCCAAGTTGTCTGCGGTCGAAATCGTGGCCGAACTGCCCAAGGACTCGATCGCGCCGGTGCAGATCGTGGGCGACTTCCGTCTGATGCTCAAGGTAGAGGTCGATGTCGCAGCCGAGCGCGAGCGACTCGACAAGGACATCGCCCGCATGGAGACCGAGATCGGCAAGGCCCACGCCAAGCTCGACAATGCCTCGTTCGTGGCCCGGGCACCCGCCGCGGTGGTCGAACAGGAACGCGAGCGGCTCGCCGGATTCGAGTCCCGTCTCTCACAATTGCGCGAGCAGCGACTGCGCCTGAACTGAAGGAAGCACGCGCGTAGCCGGCAATCCGCTGGTGCACCGCTCTGGCCGGGCAGCAGCGGCTCAATCGCGAACGCTATCTGCGCTTGAGGTAGAACGCCCAGGCGGCGCCGCTGGACTCCTGCGCCAGCAGTTCATTGCCAGTCTGGCGGGCAAAGGCTTCAAAGTCCCGAACCGCGCCAGGGTCGGTTGAAATCAGTTTGAGCACCTGGCCGCTTTCGAGCGCAGCCAGCGCCTTCTTGGCTTTGAGAATCGGCAAGGGGCAATTCAGGCCGCTGGCGTCGACCTCGAGATTGAATGCAGTGAGCTCAGACATCAGCGGAGTCCTCGGCGTCGGGATCGGATGCAGGACATTCTTCCTGAATGATTCGATTGGTTGCAAAGAACACCGACGAGTAGTGGCGCGTATCGCAGTAGGGTCTCACGGCCAACTGATAGCCGGAATCATTGACTTCCAGGATATCGACCACGGGCGGCGGATCGGTTCGGACATTTGGAATCTCAGCCAGGCGCTTCTTCAGGCGTGCAATCACTTCCACGGGATCGACACGAGGCCCGACCTGCGCGGTCCGGTTGACCCGTCTGTAGGGCGCATCCGAATAGTTGCGCAAGGTGTCAGTCATCAGCTTGCTGTTGTTCACAAAGGTCGGCACATTGTCATCGGTCAGGATCGTGGTCGAAAACAAGCCGATTTCGCGCACGCTGCCCTGCACGCCGCCCCCTTCGATGTAGTCACCGACCTTGAATGGGCGCAGCACCATCAGGAAGGCTCCGGCGGCAAAGTTCGACAGCAGGCCCGACCAGGCTGCGCCGATGGCCACGCCGGCAGCCGCCAGCAGGGCTGCGAAAGACGTCGTCTCGAAGCCCATAAAACCCAGGATGCCGATCACCAGCACGATGTTCAGCACGACGTTCAGTGTCGAGCCGAGATAGCGCTGCAGTGTCGGATCGAACTCGCGCGCCTCCAGCCCCTTGTCGGCCAGTTTGAGCGCGATTGCGATCAGCTGGCGGCCGAGCCAGAACATCAGCAGTGCGCCGATCACTTTCAGACCGAAATTGACGACGACCTGTTGGGCTGTCTGCAGAACTTGTGTGAACTCCATACCGGCACTCTTGAGAAAGGGCGTAAATGATATCCCGCTGGCTTGGCCGTTCAGGCCGAACTGTCGTCTTTGCGCTGGGTCGAATCTCTCAGCAGCGCCCGCCCGAATCCGGCCACACCCGCACCCAGCAGACCCGCCATGCCCCAGAACAGAACGCCCACGCCAAACAAGCCTCCGAGGGCTCCGAAGGTCGAGGGCAGCAGAGTCTGAGTGCCGAATACCAGGGTCAGCCGCAATCCCGTGGCCTCACCCAGCCGGCTGGCCGGGGCTGAGCGCGCCAGGATCGAGAGCGTCATCGGTTGCGATACACCCAGTCCAAGGCCCAGCACAAAGGACAAGGCAAT
>Ga0209598_10002899_pt1 | contig 13162 bp, 16 predicted proteins | sample M_140807_EF_Meta_FD_187317 | JGI IMG/M metagenome (GOLD analysis project Ga0209598, IMG submission 187317) | Freshwater microbial communities from Lake Montjoie, Canada to study carbon cycling - M_140807_EF_MetaG (SPAdes) (version 2) | ecosystem: Environmental > Aquatic > Freshwater > Lake... | reverse complement strand
GCCCCGGGACAGCATGAAGGTGAGCCGGCGCATCAAACTCGATAAAGATGCCCCCGAACTCACCCGCGCCATGGAAACCTGGTCGCGCAGCATGCAGGAGACATTGAAACGCCTGCCGCGATTCAACTGGGAAGAATCGCCACTTTAAACTAAAGATTACTAGTGAATTTTTAACTTTTTGATGCTAAACAATCTACACCAATCGGGCAGTCAATGAATCAGTGCTCGCTTTGGGGTCTTAAAAAGAACCATCCACTTTCAAGTGCTCGGCCACCGTGTTGACATCCTTATCGCCGCGGCCGGAGAGGTTCAAGACCACCTCGGTGCCGGGCGCGAGGGTCGGGCAGAGGGTTTCGAGCCAGGCGAAGGCGTGGGCCGTCTCCAGGGCGGGGATGATGCCTTCAAGGCGGCAGAGACGCTGCAGGGCCTCCAGGGCCTGGGCGTCGGTGACGGCGGCGTACTCGGCCCGGCCAATGGACTTGAGGTAGCTGTGTTCGGGGCCGACGCCGGGGTAATCGAGGCCGGCACTGATGGAATGGGCCTCCTGCACCTGGCCCTCCCCGTCCTGGAGCAGCAGGCTCATGGCGCCGTGGAGCACCCCCACCCGGCCCTCGGTGATGGTGGCGGCATGGCGGCCGCTGGCCACCCCTTCGCCCGCGGCTTCGACGCCGATCAAGCGCACGCTGGTGTCTTCGACAAACGGATGGAAGAGACCCATGGCGTTGGAACCGCCGCCGACACAGGCCACCAGCACATCGGGCAGGCGGCCGAAGGCTTCGGCACACTGGCGCTTGGTTTCTTCGCCGATGACAGCGTGGAAATCGCGCACCAGCATGGGATAGGGATGGGGGCCAGCCACCGAGCCCAGGATGTAGTGGGTGGTCTCCACGTTGGTGACCCAATCGCGGATGGCTTCGCTGGTGGCGTCCTTGAGGGTGGCGGTGCCGGCCGTCACGGGCTGGACCGCAGCCCCCAACAGGCGCATGCGGAAGACGTTGAGGGATTGGCGGCGCATGTCCTCGGCACCCATATAAATGACGCAATCCAACCCAAAGCGGGCGCACACCGTGGCGGTGGCGACCCCATGCTGGCCGGCGCCGGTTTCGGCGATGATGCGTTTCTTACCCATGCGCAGGGCCAGCAGGGCCTGGCCTAGGGCGTTATTGATCTTGTGGGCGCCGGTGTGGTTGAGGTCCTCCCGCTTGAGCCACAGGCGCGGGCCGCCTTCAGGGCGGCGGTAGTGCTCGGTGAGGCGCTCAGCCTCATAGAGGGGGGAGGGGCGGCCCACATAGGTGCGCAGCAGATGGTTGAGGCGGCTGGTGAAGGCCGGATCGGCCCAGGCCTGGGCAGCGGCCACCTCCAGCTCGGCCAAAGCCGGCATCAGGGTTTCGGGCACGTACTGGCCGCCGAAGGCCCCAAAACGGCCCAAGGGGGTGGGGCGAACCGAGACCAGGAGATCGGCGGCCTCAGGCACCAGGGGGGTAGCGCCGGCAGCCGTGCTCGGGGGGGGGAAGGTGCTGGTCACCGGCGGCGGGGCAAACAAGATGGGTGCAGCGTAGGCAGCGGCGCTGGCCACCCGCCTGGAACTCCGCCCCAGGGCCCCTGGCGTGCGTGAATGGCTCCAAGAGCCAGGGCCCTGCGATGGGATCAGTCGCCCCTTCAGCACTCCGGCGGATCAGGGGAGCCTGGGCCGGACTGCCGCCGGGTGCGGCGGTTGTTTTCTGGAGCTGGCTGGGCAGTCGGCTGCTGTTCTTCCTCACCCTGGCCCTGGCCCTGCGACCCCGGACGGGGGCGGAACTGGTGAACCGCCTGGGCCAATGGGATGGGGCCCATTACCTCAAGATCGTGGCGCAGGGCTATTCAGGCGACGAATTTGCCTTCTTCCCCCTCTTTCCTTACACCACCAAAGCGGTCGCCTCCCTATTTCATATCCCTCCCCTGCTGGCGGCCCTGGTGCTTGCGAACGGGGCCTTTCTAGGGGCCCTGCTGGTCTTACACCAGTTGAGTGAGCGCTGGCTAGGACAGACCAGCGCCAGAAATGTGGTGCTGCTGACCTGCCTGAACCCCATGGGGATCTTTTTTGCCATTCCCTATACAGAATCCTTCTATCTGCTGTTCACGGGTCTCACCTTTGCCGCCCTGCTGCGCCGTCCCAGGGCCCCGGTCGGGGGCCTGGGCGGCCTGGGCGTCGGGCTAATCGCTGGGCTGGCGGCGGCCACCCGACCCACCGGTGTGGTGCTGGCGGCCTCGATTGGGGTGGGCTTCTGGCGCCAGCGGCGCTGGCGGGCGGGGCTAGTGGCGGTGTTGTTGACCCTGGGCGGATTGGCGGTGGTGATGGCCATCGGCTGGCAACGGCAGGGAGATGCGTTGGCCTTTTTGCATGCCCAGCAGGCCTGGGAAGTGACCCCCGGCTTCAACCTTGCCGGCCTGCCCTTCTGGCGCCGCCAGCTTTCCCAGGCCCTGCTGGGCCCCCTCAACACCCGGGCCGGGGCGCTGGTGGACCTGGCCCACCCCGCCGCCATGGCGGCGATCGTGCTGGGGGCTGGCCTGGCCTGGGGTCCGGGGCGGCGCTGGCCCGGGGCCAGCTTTGTCCTGTCGGTGGGGACGTTTTTGGGGTACTGGTTGCTGGGGGGCATGCCGGCCCTTTGCCTGCTGTTCAGCGTCGGCTGCCTGCCCCTGCTGGTCTGGGGCTATGGACGCCTGCCCCTGGAGCTGTGGCTGTTTGGGGCCACCAGTGTGATGGCCTATCTGCTCAAACAAAACACCATCAGCCTGGAGCGCCACGTCTTCGCCACGGTGCCGCTGCTGATGCTGTATGGGGCCTGGTTCAGCGCCCACCCCCGCTGGCTGGGGTTTCTGCTGGGTTTCGGCAGCCTGCTGAGCGTGATTTACGGCGTGCGCTTCGCCCAGGGCCACTGGATCGGCTGAATCACCACGAGTCGCCAGCCCCATCTAGATGGACAGCGCCGCCGCGCCAAGCTGGCGTAGAACAGTTGTCGATCGTGATTCCTGGGCGTGATGGCGGCCAACCCCAGCCTGACCCCTGCCAATGGCAGCTGGCTCAGCGCCAACCTGAGGCAGCGGGTGGCCAGCGCCGCCACCGCCCGGGGCCTGGATCCGGCGGTCCTGTGTGAGCAATGGGTGCTGGCGGCCGTGACCACGTTTGAGCACCAGCATGGCCTCGACCCCGGCGATGGCAGCGGTGATGGCCGTTGTTCCGTGCGCACCGGCAGCCGCACCCTGGGCCCGGTGCCCTTGCCGGTGCAGCAATAATCTGGGTCCGCGTCCCATGCCTCACCCAAGTCGATGGCCAAAGGCGGCTGGCAGGAATTCAGCTCGGCGGAGAGTCTGCAACGTCCCGAGGGACCTGGGGCCCCGGCTAAGGCCCAGCAGCGCGTGCGGGTGCAGCGCACCAAGGCCGGCAAGGGCGGCAAGTTGGTGACCGCTATCACGGGCATGGAGGTGCCAGAGGCGGAAGCCAGGGCCCTGCTCAAATCCCTTAAGGCCAAGGCGGGCGCCGGCGGCAGCCTCAAGGATGGGGTGATCGAGCTGCAGGGAGACCAGGTGGCGGTGGCCCTGGCGGCCCTGGCGGAGGCTGGGTTCCGGCCCAAGCAGGCGGGAGGTTAGGAGTTCATCGAGCGTTATGGCGATCGGCCGGACGGCCTTGGCGCCAAGCCCCCTTCAATGGGCTGGAAAATCCCTGTTTCACAGGGTTTGTTGCCCTGGCGTGGGACGGGGCCGAGCCTGCGATAAGCAGGGCTTGGAGCCATGGCCAAGGCCCAGGCGGGCGTTGCCATGGGAGGACTCGGTGACGGGAGCTGGATCTGGTTTTTTCAAGGACCCCACCGGAATGGCGCCAGCTTCGCTGGCGGCGCAGGCGATGACTCCGGACATAAACAAGAAGCCAATGGCTGCCCCTAGGCAGCGGCGATTGGCAGGGTTCAATCGTCCAAGGACAACCTTTTAAACGCGTCTCATGGGGTATAGCCCCCGCCCCGAAGCAGGGCCTTGTAGCCAAGGCTGACAGCACGGCGCAAGGCTTTCTGGCGATGATTAACGCCCAGTTTTTGCAATAGGTTGGTGCTGTAGGTCTGCACGGTTCGCACCGTCAGCCCCAGCCGCTCGGCGGTTTCCTTATTGCTAAGGCCGAGGGTATAGGCCTCCAGCAATTGCTGTTCTCGCAAACTGAGAATCAATAGGTCCTCGGCATCGCCCGAGGGGCGTTGGTCAAGCTCATTGAGGCGCTTCTGAATCGAGGGGCTGTGATACTTGGCATTGGTGACTACAGCCATCGCCATCAGGGTCAGCGCTTGTGGATGCGCCAGAAGGTCCTGATCGGCAACAATGATGGGAAGTCCTGCGCCACTGTCAAACGCATCCAGCTTGGTAACAAGTGCCAAAGTCCTCAAGCGTGGATGGACTTTTCTGGCTTGGCTGATCAGGTCCACCAGGGAATAATCAGGTAGATCGTCAACCATCAACAAAATTCCCGGCTTGGTGCGGGCCACGAGTTCGATGGCAGCAGCCCCTGTGGTGCAGGCCCCCAAACAATCGTTCCGCTTGGGTCCCATGGCGCGGTAAAGGTTGACCAGCTGCAGCTGGGCAGCAGCGGCATAGACAACGGTTGGCTCGAACCCAGAGGAAAGACAGGCCAGCAAAAATTTGGCCTGAAATCGGCCCGACGCTTCTTCCAGTTGATTCGGGAAAAATATCATCTGCTTGGCGCGGGCTGGGGCGACGGCTCGGAAGACGCGGCAACAAAGAAGTGTGAAATAGTATCAATTACTTGCCCTGACAGCCGGGGTTCAGCAACTCCTTCATTTTTACTCCTTAAACAATGCCAGAATGTTTGCAAGTGCATTCGCTGGGCAAGGGTGATATCAGTAGACAATCGTAACTTAACAGCGAATCAATGCTAATTTCAGTCAGTCCCTAGCAAGAAGTTGCGCACAGCGCTGGCGGCGGACGTGGGGCAGCGCGATGGACTAGGTGCTCCATTGGCTAGGAGGGAGGCTCTTCACCTCAGCGCCTACGGATGGAAGGCCTTTGGTTAATACGTGGATAGGGGGATTGAGCCGTGGGCCTGATAGGGCCAACATGCTGGCTGATACGGGAAGCCACAGGTGCCGCAGGCCCGATCCTCCATCACATCGCCTCCAGCGGGTTGGCGATGCCGCCGCTCCAGAAGGCATCCAAAATCCGATCGATCTGGTTGCGCAGCTCACCGGTTCAAGTGGCCAGCTGATCGGGCCTTCAATCGCCTGGCTGGAGGAGGCCAGTCGCCGCTAGAGGATGGTGCCGTTGCGGTTGATCCGCACTTCGTTGAACGGCTCTGCCGCCAGCAGGGGGGGATTGGCAATCGGTGGATTGAGCCCAAGCAGCTCGCTGATCTTCTGCAGCACTGTCCTTGATGGTCATAGCAGTGACAAAGATGCCTGAGGCCAGTTGAACTGGAGCGGACTTAGCGCTTTGGCTTGGTGTCGTACTCAACAATGTAGGCAACGGGACGCTTGGCCTGAACCTTAGTGAGGCGCAAGGAGTCATTTGGCAGATCATTCCAGGTGGCTTGATCGTTCGACCCTTGGACGACTAAGTACTGCCCATAATCTTCAATCTCCTCGAGATTGTTGGGTTTACCCGGGGCCCAGTTGCTGTAGGAAAAGGGCTCGCCACTCACCCAACCCCAACCGCCAGCGGGCTCCTGGATCTGATGGCGCACCTGGAGGAGACCGATCCAGGGGCCCGCCGCGTCCGTTTTACCGTCGTGGCTCGCCGTCGTCCAGAAGTTTGGCCTGCCTGAAATTAATGACCACACAAACTGGTTTTCAGGCTTGGAGGTGAGGGTGGCCAAGTAACCGCCCCTGGCTTGGGCGGCTAGCCGAGCCTCTATCCAGGTGATCCCCTCTGGAGCCAAGACCACCTCGTAGTAATGGCCATTGGTTTTCCACTGCACTAAATCCGCCAGGGCAGGGCCCGCGGCTATCAGGTTGAGAATGGTGCCGGAGCCTATCGCAAAGCTGCAACTCAGCCAACGTGAAATCCGATTTGATTGCCGCTTCATCAGTGAATCCCCAACAATTCAAATTATCATAACCCTGGATTGATCTCAGTCCAAAGGGTGGTTTCGTCCGCTGTCTCTGACAGTTGCTGAAAACAGGCTGCACTTAGGGAGAGCACAGATCTACGGGGCGATTGCTCCCTTTGAGACCCCACCATGCCTAAGAGACCGACTGCACAGAGCCTGCTCTTAAACCAGTCGGCTGGATCGCGATGGACGCTGGTTATCTGGATTCGCGACAGCCTGGGCGGTGAGGTTCCAGAGCTTGTAGGCCAGCTCGTCGGTGCGGGCCTCAACGCTGGGTTCAAACCGCAGCCGGCCTGGAGCCTGCACCCGGTTGCTCCAATCCTGAAAGCCAACGGGGTCCGGTGGTGCTGTCATGGCCAGTCAGGCCAGCAGGGCCCCGGCTCGGGCGGGCGTTTCGGTCAAGCGCAGCAGATCGCGGGCAATCAGGGCGAACAAGGCTTGCCCGAACTTGATTAGGTACCAAGCCCCGCACCCCTCAGGAGGCGCTCGGGGCTTACGGTGCAATGGCAGGTGGCCTAGAAGATCCTACCCGTCATCTCTTCGAGGTAGAAGCGACGATTGAACCGATAACAGAAGGCGTCCAGGTAGCGATCGGCGTACTTTTCAAATTTTAGGGCGTGGAACGTTCCGCTGAAGCTGGTTTTTAAGTTACTGATCACGGTGTTAATTCGGCGGAAATCAGGGAGATCTTTGGGATGGCGGCCATTAACGACCACTGGCCGATGAAGGCAGCCCACCTCTGCCACAGCACGGAAACAGGCCAGCCCATCGGAGATCACCTCCCATCCCCGTGCCAAGGCATCCTGGGCCCAGTCTGCGATCGCCGCAATGGAGAAGGTTGCAACCTTGCCGCCATTGTGTTCTCCACCCAGGTAAGCGTCATCCAGTTGAACCTTTCCCCGCAGTACATAGGATTTCTCACGCTCACTCATCGCTTGCATAATCTTGTTGTAAAGCAACCATGCAGTGCGGTAGTTTACGCCCAACTTTCTCATCAGGGAGAGGGAAGAAATGCCAGTTTTAGCGTCCCCGACCAAATAGAAAGCTTGGAACCACTTGGTAAGCGGCAGCTCCGGCACTGATAGCGCCTGTGGCGACGGCCTTACACAAGACCATGCTCTTGTTCTCCACATCGGGGGCAGCGGATTTTCTTGACTAGAAGTTCATCTGGTTTAACCATATATCCAGTCGAGAGAGTAATCGGTCTTGTAGATTTCCCGTATTAGAAGCAGTTCTTCGGTACTGGGAATAACTTTGTTCTCTTTTTCTGCTTTGCGGCAATGAAGGGATGGAAGCTCAACTCCCCATTTACCTTCAAGAAAGATCTTTAGCGAGGTATCAATCTCCTCCATCTTAAAAATATGTTTGAAATAATCTTTGTATTTGCCGAGGATCAGCGACTGCGGAGCAAAATGATGCCCAAGGTAATTTAGGTTTGGATTGGCGCCATGGGGGAAATCATGGGCTTCCATCAGGTTGGCAAAATTCTTGCAAAATTCACCAAGGGTCGGGATTGGTTCGCCGCATCTTTTTTCCCTAACTATTTTGTCCCTATATAAACTTATAAAGCGATCCACCGGGTCGCGCACAACGCAAACAGAGGGTCCATCGATCCACGGTATGAAGTTGCAAACCTCGTACCCAATGTCCTTGAGATACTTGTATGTTTGGAATGCTTGATTGACATAACCCGCTCCTTCGTCTTTTATGGCAAGTTGACCCGTCCTTGAAAAATAGATCCAGCTTCTCAAGGTGGTGCCACCCCCTTTAGGAACATTATATAGGGCAAAATGATGCTCTTTGTCTACAAAGCGACCCATCCCAGGCGCAAAATTTAATGGCTCCCCTTAATTTTACCACACTTTTGTGGATCAACCCTGCCAATTCGGTGCCATGCAGGGGCATTGATTTGTTTGGCCAAGTTTCTGGAATCGTTGACTGGTAAAGAGGAATGAACGACGTCGGCTGGCAGACTGCTCTTGCAGAAGTCGGAAAAGCAACAGCAGCGCATCGCGCAGATTGCTCTTGCCTGCGGCATTGGGGCCGAACAAAACCACCAAGGGCGCCAGCTCCAGCGCGGGCATCGCGGAGCGACTTGAAACCCTGGATGCGGATACGTTTGAGCATGGTCAAGTCATCCCCTTAAGAAACAGACCAGGGAACATTGGCCGCAGTCGTACGTGCGATATCAAGAACCAGAGGATTGGGATCAATATTCACCACATTGATCCTCAGCTGCAGAGCCAAAGACGCGACTCAAGAGATCAGGAGGAATAATCACATGGCACAATGCAGAAGGCTTCAGTCTCGCATCATGCTGAAGGTAGATTGCGAATGAGCCAAGCACGGATCCCGGATACAAGGTGGTTGAGTGCGTCGTCGTTGCGGCAAGCCTTAACCATATCCATCACTGGAAGAAGATCAAGGCAGATGGCCATGGGGTCGGTCAGCACCAGCACGCCTGCCTGCTCCAGGGCATCGCTGAGCCATTGCTTATAAACGAGACGGCCCGATCTTGAGGGCAGCTGCGGAACAGGGGCACTGAACAGTGATTGAAATGCCTCTGGGTCAGCTGTGCACCACACTTCGACATGGGGATCCGGGCAAGCGATCATCACGCAGGGATAAAGCGATTCATCAACAGCATCCTGGATATTCCTCAGCATGGGCCGCCAGCCGGTGCTGTTGGCGTCGATCATCACTAACAAAGCATCACCACGGGGTTGATGCCCATCTCGAAGCGCTCGCTGCCAGGCTTTAAGGGAATGAATGGCAAGGCCGTGGCCCCCACGGGCGGAATGAAGACGCAGCTCAGGGGTGGGAATTGAGACAGAACTGGCCAAAATTTTAATCAAATTTCGCAAGAAGGTTTCATGGCCACTGTCTTCACAAAAGACATCGATGACCAGACGGTCAGCCATCCAACCAGCCTCCAATCGTCATGGCCTGAAGGATCCGGGCATCATCGCTGGTGGTCAAAGCCTCCGTAATGTCGCCCTCATCCAAAAGGGGACCCGCAGAATCGAAGGGTTGGTAGGTAGATCCAACAGCGGTCGTTGCGCAGCGAAGCAGGCGAACGTTCTTAGCTTCGAGTTCACCCTCCCGAATCATGCGCACCATCTCCACCACCACTTGGGGGGAATGGGTCGTGACAATCACCTGCTGGTTGCGAGAGGCACGCGCCAGTAGCCGGGTGACCACCTCAATGCGGCTGGGATGAATGCCATTTTCTGGCTCCTCAAAGGCCACCAACCCCTTCTGATAGGGATTGGCAGCCGTGGCACAAAGGGCTAACAGCCGCAAGGTACCTTCCGACACAACACGGGAAGGCAGCCAAAGGCCGTCCATCTGAACACTTAGCTCCAGTTCACCGCGCTTTTCGTTGAGATCTGTCCGTAGACCCGAAATGGTTGGAATCGCCATCGCGACTACCCGCTTGACCGCATCAAAGGCTTGAGGCTGCTGATGTTTGAGACGATGCAGATAGGGAACGAGCCATTCGCCACGACTACCGATGTCATTGACATCGCGCGGAGGCTGCGGGTCCCGCATGGATTTGATGGGATCGAGATAAAGGATGCGCCAGGAACCGATTTCCTGGTGCAGCTGATCGAACAATGGGTAGCGATCAGCCCCGGTGAACTGGCGGTTGGAGACAACGGTATGGGCAAGACCAACACTCTCCTCATAGGGATGGCTGGGGGAACCTTGGCGTCTGATTGCCAGAACTTCGCTGTTGATTCCATCGCGTTCACGCACCATTTTTTCCAGGCAAGGATTGCGATGCCGCGGCTTGTGATTCGCTGTTAAATCCTCCAATCTTTCGTCCTGAACTGAGAGCCTGCCAGATTGGGGATCGATCTGCACCTCCACCTGATAGGAGAGGATGTCAGGCCGACGGCGGCTTGGCGGCGGCAACGCCGTGCTCATTTCCACTTCGAGCCGCAAGCGAGGCATGGGGCCATGGAGCAGTTGCTCCAGTCCCCCTTCCGCCAGCGTGAAGGCTTCCAGTGGATAGCCCCGGATCCCTTCGGCAAACGCTTCGCTGAGGGTGCGCTCTCCCACAAGCCGGGAAAGCAGCAGCAGCGCTTCGAGGAGATTGCTCTTGCCAGCGGCATTGGGGCCGAACAACACAACCAAGGGCGCCAGCTCCACTGTGGCGTCGCGGAGCGACTTGAAACCCTGGATGTGAATGCGATTGAGCATGATCAGACTCTCGATTCTGAGCCTAGGGCCGGCTTAGAAGACTGCAACGCCTCCGCCAACACCGCCTCCAGCAACCGCCTGCGCTGCTGATCGGCTTGGCTGAGCTGCCGCTCCAGCTGGTCGCAGAGGGCCATCAGTTCATCCACCTTGGCGACGATGCGGTGTTGTTCGGCGAGGGGGGGAAGTGGCAACGGGCAAGAGCGAAGTTGAGTCATGTTGATCGAAGCGAGATTTGTTGTCTGTTTCGAGCAGTCCTCAAAGAACTTGCGGCCTGGAGCGCTATTGGCATACAGCACGACCCAATCGGGCATCAAGTCGTCAGTAGGCACCCTTAGCCTAAATAGATGGTTTTGATGGATGCAGCGAGGAATCTGATCTGCCCAGATCGCAGCACGTCCGAGCTTGTCCCAGTCACCACCCTCCGTCATGAGAATATCCTGGTCTTTCAGTCTATAGCGCTCCACATCAGCTTTTCGGACGCCGATAGTCTTAACCTGTGATAAGTCGAGCGACCCTCTTTGAACATTGGCAACGCGTAGATAAGGCACATCAACTAATTCAGATGGATTAATCCGTTGACCTTTGGTCACGCCGCTGACGATGACAAACACGTCGTCAAAGCAAGGGATGCCCCACCCAGCGGGTATCTTTATCAAGAGATCATCTTGATTGGCAGCAGAAAGTGGCTGTCGTGATCTCAACCCTTCGAGTTCATACGCCAAGGCTTTTGCAGGCTTGAGCCTCTGAAGCAACTCCTCCGCCGGCTCGTCCTCCGGATCCTGCTCCACCAGCTTCCCGCGCACCGCCAGGTTCAGGATCGTCTGGCGTAGCTGCTTGATCTGGGCCGGGGTGGTGGTAAGGGAGGGCAGCACCTGCAGGGCAAAGCTGGCGTCTTTGCGGAAGCTGGCGGGGTCTGCGGCGGGTTGGTTGAGGCGCTGCAGGGTGGCGGCCATCAGGCGATCGCGGACCTGATCACGCTGCTGCCGGGCGGCCTCCAGCTGGTCGCAGAGGGCCATCAGTTCGTCCACCTTGGCGACGATGCGGTGTTGTTCGGCGAGGGGTGGGAGGGGGACCTCCAGCAGCTCCATTTTCTCTTTGGTCATGTGAATCATGGAAATACCATGCCCAGCTGATTTGATCTCAGCAGTTTTATGCAAGAGGTAAAGATGCAAATAATCGCGCGACAAATCACCAGGACTGTGCAAAGGCAACTTCCAGATATGGTAGTGATAAATCACCCGACCACCTTTCCAGATGAATGGACCAAACGATGCAGACCAAGCAAAAATCAAATCTCCATCATCACAATACTTGTCGTCTTCTAATTCCAGATTCGAGTAGTACCACTTGTTAGAAGTGAAAAGATTGCCGACTCGCAGCACAGGAGTACCCGAGTCCAGCAGCTCTGACTGCTTATAAGCTCTTCCATTCAGGATGGTGACCAAGTCAGCCAGAGTCACTGTCACCCATCTAGCTGGCAAATTGTACTGATATGAATCGATTGATGCATCAGACTTCTTTTTTCTGAAAGCGCGCTCTTTTCGTCCCAGCGACAGCTTCGCCAGAGTGATTCGCTCAAGTTGCTCCTCCGCCGGCTCATCCTCCGGATCCTGCTCCACCAGCTTCCCGCGCACCGCCAAATCCAGGATGAACCGCCGCAGCCGAGCGATCGCGTCCGGCGCTTCACTGATCCGCTCGAAATGGGCCAGCAGCCGCTCAGCACTCATCGGAATTCATCTCAACCATCCGCAGCCAGAGCCTGGGCATGCAATCGCAAGCCAAGGGCCTTGATCACCTTCAACACGGTGGCCAGGCTTGGGTTCCCTTCGGCACTGAGGGCCCGATACAAACTTTCACGGCTGAGGCCGGCGTCCTTGGCCACCTGCGTCATCCCCTTAGCCCTTGCGATGTCCCCAAGGGCTCGGGCGATTCCGGCGATGTCATCAGGCGCCTCTTCCAGCCAGGCATCGAGATAGGCCGCCATCTCAGCCGGGGTTCTCAGATGCTCAGCAACGTCATAGGCAGATATGGTTCCAGCTGAGGAATGGGGAGCGGATTGCGTGTTGGTCATTGGGATTCACCCTGAAAAATTCGGTTCAATTCCATTGCCTTGGCAATGTCCTTGGGCTGGCTCGCTTTGCTACCACCAGCCAGCAGCAACAGGAGTTCTTGGCCTCGGATGCTGTAGTACACCCTGTAGCCAGGCCCCACATCAATCTTCAGTTCTGAGACTCCCTCCGTGAGATTGCGGTGGTGGCCAGGGTTGCCGTGAATGAGGCGGTCGACGCGCATCAGCACCCGAGCCCGGCCGGCTGGATCGTTGAGGTTGTCGATCCACTGGGCATAGGCCTCCGACCTGAGGACCTTCATCGGTTCACTGTAGCCCCTGAGCTACGCATCGGCCTTCATCGCAACAGCGCCTCCGCCAGGATCGCCTTGAGCTGGTCGCGCAGCGCGGATGCTTTCTGCTCCGCCGCCTGCAGGCTGGCCAGCAGCTCCTCGGGGTCGCCGTGGTCGGCGGCGACGGTGTGGGGGTTCTTGAGGTCGAGGTTGTAGTTGCGCACCTGGATCTGGGCGATCGGCACGCGCCAGGCCTGCTCGGTTTCGGCGCGGCCCTCGCGGCTGGGGCCGCCCCACCAGGCCACGCAGTCCGCGAAATGCTCCTGTTTGATCGGGCGGGTCATCGAGTAGGCCTTCTGGCCTTCGGGCACGCGGTGCTCGTAGTACCAGATCTCCTGGGTGGGTGTGCCCTTCTCAAAGAACAGCAAATTAGTGCCGATGCTGGCGTAGGGGCGGAACACCGAATTGGGCAGCCGCACGATCGTGTGCAGGTTGCATTCGGCCAGCAGGCGCTCCTTCAGCCGGGTTTTG
>Ga0209598_10002898_pt1 | contig 13162 bp, 11 predicted proteins | sample M_140807_EF_Meta_FD_187317 | JGI IMG/M metagenome (GOLD analysis project Ga0209598, IMG submission 187317) | Freshwater microbial communities from Lake Montjoie, Canada to study carbon cycling - M_140807_EF_MetaG (SPAdes) (version 2) | ecosystem: Environmental > Aquatic > Freshwater > Lake... | reverse complement strand
GCTCGAGGTCGAGCGATGCAATCAGCAGCCAGTGCCGTCGCCAGCTCCATGGCCAGCGTGATCGGAGTCGATCAGCAGCAGGTCAGTGCGTTTTGCGACCAAGCCCGCCAGCCTGGCGAAATTTTGCAACTTGCGAACCTCCTGTGTCCAGGCAACATCGCCATCTCCGGACATGCTCGGTCGATCGATGCTTGCGAAAAGCTCGTCAATGACGCCGGATTCAAATTCATCCGCTTAGCCGTCGCAGGAGCCTTTCACACCGGAATCATGCAACCGGCAGTCGAAGTCCTCGAAAGGGCTTTGCTCTCAGCGCAGTTGGCAAACACCCACGTTCCTTTGGTTGCCAACGTCGACGCCCAAGCTCACATCCTTGCTAGCGAGTTTGCGAGTTTGCTCCCTCGGCAGATCGTATCTCCGGTTTTGTGGGAAGCCTCCTTGCGCAAGCTATTGGAGATGGGTGTCGAGCAGTTCTACGAAATCGGTACTGGCAGAGTGCTCATAGGCACCCTGAAAAGGACCGACCGCAAAGCGCCTTGCGAGGCTTTTGGGGATTAGTTCAATAACACTCTTTTTTGCTTCCAGGAGCATCGCACATGACTTCTTCATTGGGACTTACCGCAGATCTACAGGGCCAAATAGCGATGGTCACCGGTGCCTCGCAGGGGCTCGGTCAAGCCGTCGCGATTCGGCTTGGAGAAAACGGAGCCAAGGTCCTGTGCGTTGCGAGAAACGCCTCGAAGCTCGAAGAGACCGTCGCAGCGATCAAAGCCGCAGGCGGCGATGCCGTTGCGCTTTCATGCGATGTGACCGATCGAGCATCGGTCGCGGAGTTGTTCAAGACCGTTGAAAGCGATTACAAACGCTTGGATATATTAGTCAACAATGCGGGGATCACCCGCGACACGCTCTTGCCTCGCATGAGCGACGAACAATGGGACGATATCATCGCAGCGAATCTGACGAGCTGCTTTCTTTTCTGCCGAGCTGCATCGCTGATCATGATGGGGCAGCGATACGGACGCATCATCAACATGTCGAGCGTCTCGGGCCTGATCGGAAATGCCGGCCAGACCAACTACTCGGCCACCAAAGCAGGGATGATCGGCTTCACCCGTTCGATGTCCAAAGAACTCGCAAAACGAAAGATCACTGTCAACGCAGTGGCCCCTGGTTTCATCGAAAGCGACATGACCAAGGCACTTGGGGATGCAGTGGTTGACGAAGTCAAGAAGCGAGTTCCTGCCAATCGATTGGGACAACCCGACGACGTCGCAGCTTGCGTGCTGTTCCTGGCCAGCAAAGCCGCAAGCTATGTCACTGGCCAAGTCCTAACAGTCGACGGTGGGATGACCGGCTAATTGCCCACGGCGTTTTACTGGCCGTAACCTTGCCACATCCAAACCAGCGTGTCGGCAACGGTGTGCTCGAAAACCTTCTTGTCGCAGTGCCTGGAATCCAGGCTGAAGACATACCGATAATCGTATCCTTTGGCCGCTAACGACTTGGCCGTCCGCTCGTTGGCCATCACCCAATTGTGATACGTTTCTTCGGCGTCATTGAATCGAAGATCCTTGTCAGACACATGCGTGAAGATACGGAGGGGTTTTTTCTCCGAAGTCTCGAAGAGCTTCATGCTGGAGTGATACTCCCAAGCCCCCAGAGGATACTTGGACTCCTCGCTGGCATCGTCGTCTTGCTGATCGACGAAGGTTCCTGAGTAGGTGATAAGTCGACGGAACAGATCCGGTCGGAACCATCCCATCGACAAGGCTGCGGCTCCGCCGGAACTGCAGCCCATGACGGCCCTGCCCCATGGATCGTCGGTCAGAGCCAGGTTTGGATACGCGGCTCGAATCTCCGAGTTCTTCAACACCGCAGCGAAGACCTCTTCATGCACGAATCTTGCCAACCGGTCCGACATCGTATCGTACTCCAAGCCCCGCTGGCTTCCCTTGCCATCATTGCCACCGTTCTCGATGCTGATGGCGATAAACGCCGGGAGCTTGCGACTGACATCCTTGGAGATCGTTAGATTATCCAATGCGTTTCGAACCAAGTTCAGATTGCTCGGTCCGTCATGCATCACCAGCACAGGGGCTTTGGTCCCATCCTTGTATGACGCCGGGACATAGACAAAAATCTTGCGTTCCTTGCGAACCTCCTTGCTCGAATCCAGCGTCGAATCGGTCCCAGGGAAAATCTTGCTCTCGGCCAGTGGCATTCGAAATTCGAACTGCTTGCCTTTGGGATTGCCTTGATCGCTCAAGTCCGGATCCAGACGGTACTCGGGGCCCACCACGAAATCGCCATTGCCCTGACCATAAGCCTTTTTTGTCGCGAGGTCTTGGGCCTCGGATCGACCACCGCTGAGCATGGTCAAAGCAACGCTTGCGACCGAAATCCAAAGGACACTTGCAATCCGTCTTCTCATTATTTTCACCAACATTCGAGAGGATCCATGAAACTCTAAAACGACCATGATATCCTAACGGTACATCCTAACGGTAGGCTCGGGTGGTAAAAACGGTTCATCAGGAATTATTGTGGCTAAGAATGAAACCCAGTGGTCCTATTCGAACTCGTAAGGCGACCCTGGCACGAATTCGACGTCTTATCCCAAGCGACAACGGCAACGGCAAACGAAAACGGCAACCAAGAGAAGAATCATGCAATTCGATCCAAGCGAGAGCTCGATAGACAGACGCCATTTTTTAGCAACCACCGCCGTCGCCTTGGGTAGTACTCTGGTCCGAGGATCTCAAGGGGCGCTGCCGGATCTGGCGGCACTGCCAACACTGGAGATCATCGATTGCCATACGCACTTTTACGATCCGAGTCGAGCACAAGGAGTCCCGTGGCCGCCCAAGGACTCGACCCTTTATCGGACGGTGTTACCGAAGGATCTTCGGGCTCAAGAAATGCATCAGCCGGTGACAGGAACGGTGATCGTCGAGGCCAGCGAGTGGATCGAGGACAATCAGTGGTTGTTGGATCTTGCCAAGAGCGACCCGTTCATAGTTGGGATCGTGGGCAGATTGGATCCTGCCTCGGGGGTCTTTGCCGAGCAGCTCAAACGCTTTGCTGCAAATCCTCTGTATCGTGGCATTCGCATCTGGGAGGATCGCGTCAAATCTCTTCTGCAGCGCAACGAGCTTGGGCCCTTTGCCTTGATGGCTCAAATGGGAATCGCAGCGGACCTCAACGGTGGGCCCGAGACCGTCTCGCTGGTCGAGTCGCTTGCCAAGCGAGTACCGGATTTGACGATCGTCCTTAACCACATCGGCAATGTAGCGATCAGCTCCTCGGTGCCTCCGGAGTCCTGGAAGGTAGCGATTCGGGGGGCGGCCAAGCATCCGAACGTCTACTGCAAGATATCGGCATTGGTCGAGGGGGCGGCCCGAGATGGCAAAAAAGCCCCTGCGGATTTGGACTTCTACAGGCCGACGCTCGATGTGGTTTGGGATGCGTTTGGGGAGGACAAATTGATTTACGGCAGCAATTGGCCGGTCTGCGAATTCGCAGCCGAATACAAAACCGTCCAGCGGCTATCGATGGATTACGTGAGCCAAAAAGGTCCCGAGGCACTCAAGAAGTTTTGCGCATCGAATGCCTCCAAGGCTTACCGATGGATTTCCCGAGGCTGAGCAGCTTTGGCGATGGGAGATTAACCCGAAAGCGGCTATACTTTAAGCATCTTATCCCGTGTTTTCGGCATGCCCCTCCCCTTGCCGGAAGGTCCATTGCCAAGGGGCTTCGGCCAGCATGTGGAACTCTATTTTCAGAAGTCTATCGAGATCTATTCCTTATGAAAGCGATTGCCGTTCGTCCAGGAACACCCCACAGCGTCCACCTGCGAGACATCCCTGAGCCCAAATTGGATTCGATCAAGGATGGCAAGGGGGTATTGATCAAAGTGCTCAAGGTCGGGGTCGATGCAACGGACCGTGAGATCAACGACGCACTCTATGGTAATTCCCCTCCAGGCGACGATTATCTAGTGCTCGGCCATGAGTCCTTTGGTATCGTCCTGCAGGTTGGCGCCAACGTAAAGAATATCCGGGTCGGAGATTATGTGACCGCCACGGTCCGTAGGCCAGGCGGCTCGATCTACGATAAGATCGGGACCTACGACATGACCAGCGAGGAGACTTACTACGAACGCGGCATCAATCTCTTGCACGGTTACCTGACGGAGTACTTCGTCGACCACGAGGACTACATCGTTCGAGTCCCCAAGGGGCTAAAGAATCTGCATGTGCTCATGGAGCCCATGAGTTGTGCGGCCAAGGCGATCCAGCAAGCCTACGAGGCTCAGCGACGGATGAAGGTCTGGAGTCCAAAGCGCGCATTCGTGATGGGAGCCGGCCAAATCGGACTCCTGTCGACCTTGGTTCTGCGGCTCAAGGGTTTGGAGGTCTTTACGCTGGCGAGGGCCAAGGGACCTCACCTGAAGAGTTCGATTGTCGAAGGGATGGAGGCCACGTATGTAGCCACCTCGGAAACGAGCCTGGAAGACCTGACCAAGAAGGTAGGCAAGGCCGACATCATCGTCGATGCGACAGGTTCCTCGAAGATTGCATTCGGTGCAATGGAGTGCCTAGCTCATAACGGTGCGCTGGTGTGGACCAGCATTACCGGCGGAAAAAACACCACCGAAGTTCAATCCGACAAAATCAACATCGAGTGGGTGCTGGGTAACAAACTCCTGCTCGGAAGCGTCAACGCCAACCGAGACCATTTCGAGTCAGGTATTCGCGACTTGGCTCTCGGTGAGGTCATGTTCCCCGGAGTCCTTGAAAAGATTTTGACCAATCCAGTCCAAGGCTTGGATCAATACCAAGAGATGATGCGATTGCTCGTCGAAGACAACAGCGCATTGAAAGTTTACGTCAACGTCGCCGAAGGCTGATGCTCTCGACGAGCATCGAAAGGAGTTGATTCCATGCAGTGGCTTATCACGATCGCAGTTGTGCTCGCGGCATTGGCCCTTGTGGCATTCAAGCTTTGGAGGTTCGGCAAAGAACTCAGCCGGCTTAGCTCTGGCGGCGAAACGAAAACCGCTTGCCACGGCTGCCCGGGCTCTGCGAGGTCGGACGCGGATCTCGGGATAACGATCAAGCCATTGGTTCAGATCGGGGACAAGACCAAGCACGCATTGATAGCCCTGTGGGTGGTGGTCGCTTGCATCGGAAACGTCGGGATGAGCCAAGAGATACGTCCGCCAAACTATGACGAATCGAAAGCCTCGAACTTTGATTTGGTCTCGGTGCTGGCCGGTCCCGACGGAAAGCTGATCGAATCCAAAGATCAGTGGGCGGCTCAGCGAAAGTATCTGGTCGATCTTCTAGCGAGAGAGGAATACGGCTATGCGCCGAAAGATTCCGTCGCGATTCGCACGGAGCTATTTGATGATGGCCCAGCGGTTTTAGGGGGCCAGACCAAGGCGAATATTCGCCGAAGGCAAATCGCGGTTTTTCTGGAGAGAGACGGCAAGCAAGTCCGAGTCGATCTGGCTCTTTGGTCCCCAAAGGATCGCCCAAAAGCCCCTTGTTTTCTCGGTTTGAATTTTCGCGGGAATCAATCGACGTGTGATGATCCAAAAATCCGGTTAACGACTAGCTGGTGCGACAATCGAAGTCCAGGTGTTGTCGACAACAAGGCCACCGAGGCGAGTCGGGCCAACCAGAGCGAGCGATGGCCGATCGCCCAGATCGTCGAGGCTGGATTTGCGGTGGCAACGGCGCATTACTCGGACATCGATCCGGACTATGATGATGGTTTTGAAAACGGAGTTCATGGCCTGTTCCCTGAGGATCGAATCGATGCGGACCATCCAAGCCGTTGGGGTTCGGTCGCCGCTTGGGCGTGGGGCCTCTCTAGGCTCGCTGATGTTTTAGAGACACTCGATGGAGTAGACCCCAAGGGACTCATGGTAGTGGGGCACTCGCGGCTTGGAAAAACAGCTCTGTGGGCTGGAGCGACCGACGAGCGATTCCAAGTGGTTGTTTCGAACAACTCCGGTTGTGGGGGGGCGGCACTGAGCAAGCGAATTTACGGAGAGTCCGTCGCGAGAATCAACACTGCATTCCCGCATTGGTTCAACCGCAACTTTCGAAAGTACAACGATCGAGAAGATTTGCTTTTGTTCGATCAGCACCAATTGATCGCTACGATCGCACCTCGCCCGGTCTACATCGCAAGCGCCAGCAACGACAAATGGGCGGATCCCCTAGGTGAGCTTTTGTCAGGCCACCATGCATCGAGCGCTTATCGATTGTTTGGCAAGCAGGGGCTCGACGCTGTGGAGTTACCCGCTGTAAACACGCCCATCGCACAGGGTGCGATCGGGTATCATCTTCGCGACGGAGAGCATGACATGCTCCTGTATGACTGGGAGCAGTTCATAGCCTTTGCCAAGCAACATGGCTTTTGAATCCAACCGAGCGCCAGCTAGCTTAACCCAGCGCTAGCTAGCTTAGGTGGCTGGATATCTTTTCGAAGTGCTCGTCCCAGGCTTCGGGAGATTTCGGCTCGTAGATATCGATCGAGCTGGTTTGGAGCATCCACGCACGAGCTTCTCCCACATTTTTGAATCTGCCCAGGGCGAGCATCTGCGAGATCACGTTTCCAAGTGCAGTGGCTTCGACCGGTCCTGCTACCACCGTACGATTGCAGGCGTCGGCGGTCATTTGGCAAAGGAGTTGGTTTCGAACACCGCCACCTACGATGTGGATCGTTTCGATCTGGTAGCCCAAAAGATCTTCGAGCATCCCGAGGCAGATACGGTATCGCATGGCCAGGCCTTCAAGGATAGCACGAACGATCGCTCCGTCGGTATTGGGAGTGGGCTGACCGGTTTGTCTGATGTATCCCAGGACTGCATCGAGCATGTCTTCGGGGGCGATGAAGGATGGGTTCTGGACGTCGATCCAGTGAGAGAGTGATTTGGCTTCAGCGGCCAAGGTTGCCAGGGTGGTCCAGTCGTAGGGCTTACCGCGTCGTTGCCAGCTGGCGCGGCATTGCTGCAGAGGCCACAGGCCGGCGATGTTCTTCAGGAGTCGAACGGTTCCATTGGCTCCACCCTCGTTGGTGAAGTTCAGTTCGGAGCATTTGCTGTTAAGACGTGGTTGGCTTAGCTCGACGCCCATTAGCGACCAGGTTCCACTGCTGATATAGCACCAATTGGGTTTGGATTCCGAGAAGCCCTTTGCGGGTACTGCCAGGACCGCAGCACCGGTATCGTGGGTGGCCGGGACAATTGTCTTGGCCCTCGGAGACAGGCCTGTAAGGTTTCGCAGTTGGGTTCGAACAGAGCCTAGTGAGCAGCCAGGCTGGACCGGAGTGCGGAAGAGTTTTTCCGGGATGCCGAGTCGGTCAAGGATCTTGGTCGACCATCCACCACCGCCGGGTTGCATCATTTGCGTGGTCGACGCGTTGGTGAATTCGTTGACTTTCTCGCCGGTGAGCATCCAGTGAAAAAAGTCTGGGATCATCAGGAATCGGTCTGCGATATCCAGAATGGGAGAATTTTCAACTCGCATGCTATAGAGTTGGTAAAGGGTATTAATTTCCATGAATTGGATACCCGTTTCTTGGAAGATCTCCTCGCGGCTGATCTTCTTGAACGCTTTGTCCATCAAGCCGCGGGTTCTTGGATCTCGATAGCAGAAGGCAGGTCCTACCAGGTCGTCGTTGCGATCCAGCAAGATATAGTCGACCCCCCAGGTGTCGACCCCCAGACTCACGATGCGATCCCGGTGCTCGTCGACCGCTTTTCCCAGGCCGATCTCCACTTCTTTCCACAGAGAGAGCAAGTTCCAGAGCAACCGATTTCCAACCTGCAGCGGAGCATTTTCAAAGCGGTGAACATCTTTGAGTTGGATCATGTCCCCTCGCAGTTCGGCTGCGATGACACGTCCGCCAGAAGCACCCAGGTCGATGGCTAATGCAATATCAGGTTGATCCATGTTCGAAAGGTATTCTTAGGAGGGGGACAGGGATTTGATTTTCTTTTTCAAACCGTTGCGGATGGCATCTTCTAAGCTCTTGATGGTGGTTTGTACCGAAGCGAGTTGGTCGGGATCAAGTTCATCATTTTCGCCGAAGCGTTTCGCATAGAATGCCGTGGAAAGTTTTTTCATGTCTACCGTTAGATCCGCTCGGCCGAGGGCATCCCCCGCGATCTGGAGGAATTCTTGCGGTGTCTGATGGGGTTCTCTGCGCAAGCCCAACGAACGCAGCAGCTTGATAATTTTTTCGTAGAACTCGATCCTCGAGTAACTGCGGCGCTGGCGGGTCGAATTTCGTCGCCATGTTTTAGGGAAGAGATTTGGAAAGAGCCTTTGGATGGCTTTGTAGAGCATCAACAAGCTTGCCGCGATCGCGATGAATGCAACGGCAACTCTCCAGGAGAACCATCGGTCTGGGGAAAGGAAACCACCGACGAAGCGGCTCGATTGCATCCGAGAGAAGAGCGTTTGAATTTGAACCCAGAATCTAGCATAAGTACCCTCCGAAGAGTCTCCGAAGAGGGAGAACAAACCTCCCTGTTTGGATTTATCCATGTTGATAACCATCTCATCCCAAAAATCTTGCATCGCATCGAATGTTTGAGAGTTCGAGTTTCGAAAACTACCGCCAGCGTTCGAACCATCGACCGGCGGGGTCGGGTCGAGCCTTAGCCAAACACCTTGTGTAGACCACGTCGGTATGGGGATACCCACTCGAATCGATTCGTCCTCTTGGCGTATCTGATCGATAGTAAAGTAAGCTTCTACCCAGACGTGGGCATGGTTCTGCGAGACCTGGAAGTACCCGCCGATATCGTTGTATTCGCTCGGTCGAAACCCGACGACAAGTCGACTGGGGATCCCTTGAGATCGCAACATCAAGGCCAAGGCGCTTGCAAAGTACTGACAGTGTCCTTTTCTTTTGTTGAGAAGAAAATCTGCGATGGGATCGATCCCGGAATCACGGGGCCCTGTGAGCGAAAGGGTGTACTCGTATTGACTGCTGCTAGCCAAATGATTTTCTAGGAACAGGGCCCTGGCAAGCTTGCCCGTTAGAGGCTTGGGGCTGAGGGCCAGAATACGCTCGATTTCGGGTCGGAGGATTTCTAAAGAAGCTGGAAAGGTTGTGATCAAACTGCCATAGCTGGAGAGTGACTCTGGTTGCTTTTCCTTGTAAACATCCGATTGATCTTCGAGAATCGGGGATTCTTGTCCTCCGACGAATGCATAGCTCAAAAAGGAGTAGCGGCGTTTAGGTGGATTGCTACCTGAAAAATTGCCCCGTAAATCAACCATTCGCCAATCTCTTCGCGATGTAAGAAATGGCGAATTTTCGACTTGAGCATAAGGAGGTATCGAGCACACGACAGGTCCGAATGGGGATCGCTCAGCAACGTTGACTCGGACGCAGTCGCGGCGAGCAAGCATTTCGCTGTCGCAATCCTGCTGAGTCATTAGATCTCGCAAATTGCTTTGTTTGGGACTGGTGCTGTCTCGATCGCTAGGTTGCCAGAAACCTCGCCCTGGACCGTCGATGTAACGGTGCACGACTGTTCCCCGAATATAAGGCGGCTGGTTGGGTCGGTAGGTTTTTGTCGTCGTCTCATTGACCATGCTCATACGGAATGCGGGAGATTCGTTGCGCAACAGATTGCCCACAAATTGCAGTGAGATCTGATCGCTGAATCCGATACGGCTTCCACCCCACCCGAGCCCTTCGCCATCAAAAGACTCAGAATACAACCGAGGGAGCATGTAAAAATAACCCACGGAGAAGACCAGCATCGACAATGCGAAGGGGATGATGCTCGAAGCCCAACGGCTCGGACGAAACTCTTCAACCGCCCCAAAGTTTTGCTGCGGTCCGCATGCACTGAGAGTCAAACCCGAGACTCCGCGACTGGTGCTCTTTTCCACCCCTAACCAATGCAGTAGACGGGAGAAAAGCGATGTCGATTCCGAGTGGCTTTCGTTGTGACGCAGGTAGGATGCAAATTCTGCTAGCGCCAGCAAGGCGGCGCTGCCAACAGCAAGCACCGGAAGCATCAAAATGCCGTAAAGCACGTTGTCGTTGACCAATGCAGCTACCACCAGTTCCAAAAGCAGAAATACTCCCCACTGCTCAAATACCCGTTTCTCCTTCTTTTGAAAGTACAAGGGTATCTGAACATACACCAGCAAGTTCCCCACCCATAAGAGTTGATTCGAACGCATCTGAGTGAAGTACTCGTAGCCAGCTAACAGAGCGCCACCAATCATCCCTGCGTAAACGATGTAGCGAGGCAGTTGGAGCAATCCCAGCAGATCCGTACAGTAGTAAGCACTGATGGCACAGGTGCAAACCAGCAATGGCAAGTACCAGGACTCCTGGCCTAGACCTAACAGTAAGGCCGCGATGGCGGAAAACAGTACGAAGCAGAAACTCAGCCGCTGAAAATTCTTCTGTTGGATCATGATCGAAAGCTCCCCCTGATTACCTTCGGCCCAAGCCTAGCATTTTTTTCAGTTGATGGATCATCCACAGCAGTACTCCTAAAACCACTAAGAGGACAGCGAGCACCAAAGGAGCAATGACCCCTGAGAACATCCACTCCTTGCAGAAATCCCAAGTCGGTTGCCAAGCCAACATCAAGAAGGCGGTCGCCGCACTGAGGTATGGGCCAAAAGGTGTGTGGTTATCGCCCGTGGCAAGCGTCTTGGCCACAACAATCAATACTCCAAACAGAGGGGCTAGGAAGAAGGCTAACCAGACCACCTGCCATCCAAAAAAAGCCCCCACCATGCTCATGAGCGTCACATCGCCAAAGCCCAATGCTTCTTGTCCAAGGACTTCACTGGCAACCATTCGAAAGGCCCATACCAGAAATCCTCCGAGCCACATTCCGACCAACGAACTGATCAATCGCATCCAAGCCTGACGGTCCAGCCGGTATTCTCCAAAGTCAACGAAGTACGCAAGCAGAATAAAAACCCATCCGACGATTGTCAAAATCATCATCGCCTTGCGATTCGAGCTTCGCCAATATCCCGCCCATGCGTACCGGAAAGCATTGCGATAACCTCTACGCGTGATCCAGCGGAAGTCCACAAGCGATGTGCACCAAACTGTCCAGGTTGTCATTGCGATAAGCAGTCCCAGCCAACCTCCTTGCTGCCAAGACTCTGGGAAAATTTCCGGGGAATTTGCATGCAGCGACCTTAGAACTGTAAACGGTGGGACCGCGATGTGGACAGACTCTAGCCAAGTCCAACCCAACAAAAAAGTCGATCCAACAATTCCAATGATCGTCCCTGGAATCGTGATCCAATCGGGGATCGTCCACTCGTCAAAATCGATGAAGGTCGCGATGGTCAGGAGTGTAAGCAGGATTGCGTAGGCAATGAATTGATGAAACTGAATGTTCGCGTCGCGGTAGTATGGCGGTACCGTGTTGCCTCGCATGATATAAAAATAAAGGGCGACAAAAAGCCATGGCACCAAGAGCTCGATGAGAAACGGCCTAATCCAAAACCACTTCCCAAAAACGGCCCGGTCATCGCTACGAGAGGATCGCAGCAACCAGCCCACCGCCGGAAGCCTTTCCAAAACACCCAAGCCCGTTGTCCCCTCGGGCCGTTTCTGCCAGCTCGAGATCGGCAACGAAGTGTACGCAAGCGCGTAGATGCAGTGATTGATCAATAAACTTGCTAAAACCCCGATCGCCAGCAATAGAAAAGAGGTTCCTGGCAATTCGAACATCTTCATCTACTTTCTTGCTGCGGAAAAGGAGTGGGGGCCGACATGGACTCCGTTCCAGAAAACTGCCGAATGATTATAGGGTACTTGGAATCCAATATCGCAGTCGAACCTAGAGGTTCATTGATAATCCACGGAGACTTTTGGTAAGTTCTACTGCTGAGGATTAGAACGCCACCACCAAGATACAATTTCGGCGGTGAGTTGTTCGGGTGTCTGTGTACCGCACTCGAGGACCAAGTCGGCCAGTTTGCGATAGATCGGCTCGCGATCCCTGAGCACGATTTCGATCTCTTCGACAACGCCTCGGCCAGTCAGACTCGGACGGCCCGAACCGTGCGATTGATCTTGGGTCAAGCGTTCTGCTAGCTGGGAAACAGAGCAATGCAACCAGACGATTTTTCCACCGGCTCGTATCGCTGCTTGGTTGGCAGGATCCAGCACCGAGCCCCCGCCAAGTGAGATCACCTGAGCGGGCTGCTTTGCAACTCTCTGGACGATGGAACTCTCCAATCGTCGAAATTCAGCCTCGCCAGATCGCTGAAAGAAATCCTTGATCGGAACCCCAAGGTGGGCTTCGAGCAGCTTGTCGGTATCAACACAGGTGTACCCAAGCTCAGAGGCCAGCAAAGGGGCCAGGGTGGTCTTGCCGCTCCCACGGTATCCAATCAAATAGAGATTCGGATTCGACCACAAGTGCTCTGACACGTGTCTCGACTAAGCGTTGATCGATTTGATCATCACCCGAGTGTACTTTTGACGGTGACCGGTTCGGGCATCGTAGTTCTTTCGACGGCTAAACTTTTGGATGAAGACCTTCTTGGCCTGCTCCAAGCCAACAACCTCTGCCGTAACCTTGACTCCCGCGAGAGTAGGCCGACCGAGCTTCAAGCCTTCGTCGCCTCCAACAGCCAATACACGCTCGAATTCGATGCTATCGCCCGTCTCGGCGGTCTCCCGATAATCGATATCTAGGAGCAAACCTTCGGTTACTTTGTACTGTCTTCCGCCGTCACAAATAATTGCGTACATGGCAATCCACGCCGATCCAAATAAAGAAATTCGAGTAAGGGAAGCCCCTGGTGGGCAGGAATTTCAAGGTCCAAGAGTCTAGTCGATAGCCCCCAGAGCGTCGAGTCCTTTTTAAGATTTCTGTAGGGCAAAAACGCTAGGCATCCCGGGGACTATCCAACTTGCCCGGGACTATCCAACTTGACCGTGTCGGCTACATTTCGGTCATGGCTGAGCTAAATCCTGCACAATCTGAAGCGGTCGGGACCCTATCGGGCCCACTTTTGGTCTTGGCAGGCGCCGGAACCGGGAAAACCCGAGTCGTAACCTTTCGAGTAGCTAACCTAATAAAGCACAAAACGGCGGCGGATCGGATTTTGGCCGTCACCTTTACCAACAAAGCCGC
>Ga0209598_10002895_pt1 | contig 13171 bp, 3 predicted proteins | sample M_140807_EF_Meta_FD_187317 | JGI IMG/M metagenome (GOLD analysis project Ga0209598, IMG submission 187317) | Freshwater microbial communities from Lake Montjoie, Canada to study carbon cycling - M_140807_EF_MetaG (SPAdes) (version 2) | ecosystem: Environmental > Aquatic > Freshwater > Lake... | reverse complement strand
ACCTCGATGACGCGGTCGGGGGGGACGTGATAGCGGCGCTCTTCTTGGACGGCGTTGCGTTTGAGATAGGCGAAGATCGCCTCGGGGATGTGTGACATCCATCCTCCCGTCCCGGCGACAATCGTCGCGTGGCCGATGAAATACGTGGCGGCAGCGACGTCGATCGGAATCTGATGCTCGGCCACGATCGTCGCCAGCAAGGGCACCACGAGCGGCTCTTCCATGTAGCCGAAGCGGCAGTCGACCCGCCAGAAGCCGTCGCCGAGCTGTTGCACCTTGGCACGCTCGCCGGCGGCCACCCCCGGCGTCGGCGCTTCCGTGACCGTGAGCAGCACCACCGTCTCCTGGATCGCTTTCGTCAGCTCGACATGATGAACGAGCAGCGGAGGGAGGTTGTCGGCGCTCGGAGCCAGAAACACGGCCCCCCCCGGCACCCGCGAGGCCACGTGGCTTTTCAGGCGCGGCCACTCCTTCTCCCATGCGCCGTATTGCCGGGAATAGCGGTCGATGACCGCCGTTCTGCCCCTGGTCCAGATGAGCATTCCCGCGATCAAGGCCGAGCCGATGAGCATCGGCACGTAGCCACCGTCGAAAAACTTGAAAAGGTTGGCGGCGAGGAAGGGAATGTCGAGCGCGAGGAAGAAGGCGAGGAGAGCGATGCTGCGCCACTTTCCCCAGCCCCAGTTATGGCGGGCGACGAGGTAGTAGAGGATCGAGGTGACCGCCATCGTGCCGGTGACGGCGATGCCGTACGCGGCCGCGAGCTTCACGCTCTCGCGGAAGGTGAGGACGAGCGTTAGGCAGCCGATCGCCAGGAGGGCATTGACCTCGGGGATGTAGATTTGCCCCTCGTTGTCGGCGGCGGTGTGGCGGATCGTCATCCGGGGGAGGAAGCCCTGGAGCATCGCCTGCCGCGTCAGCGAAAACGCGCCGGAGATGAGGGCCTGCGAGGCAATCACCGTGGCGAGGCTGGAGAGGATGACCAGCGCCCACGTCGCTGCCCCGAGGGGCACCATGCGGAAGAAGGGCTCCGCGGCGGCTGACGGGTCGCGGAGGATCAGCGCCCCCTGCCCCAGGTAGGCAAGCACAAGCGCCGGCAAAACGAGCACGCTCCAGGCGAGGCGGATTGGCTTGAGCCCGAAGTGGCCCATGTCGGCGTAGAGGGCCTCGCCACCGGTGACGACAAGCACGACCGACCCGAGGATGAGGATCCCGCGGAGACCGTGGCGGAGGAAGAACTCGACGCCCCATCCGGGCGAAAGAGCGGCGAGGATTTGCGGCTCCTGGACGATTTGCCCGAGGCCGAGGAGGGCGAGCGTCGCGAACCAGACGAGCATCACCGGTCCAAACAACCTCCCGACGTCGCCAGTGCCCCGAGACTGGATCGCGAACAGCCCCACCAGGATCAAACAGGTGATCGGAACGACGAACTCCTTGAGAGCCGGGCTAGCGACCGCGAGCCCCTCCACCGCCGACAGCACCGAGATCGCTGGCGTGATCACGCCGTCGCCATAGAGGAGCGACGCGCCGATGACCGCCAGGAGCGTCATCCCCGAAACGCCGCCGATCCCGCCGGCGGAGTGGCGGAATCGCTCTGGCACCAGCGCCAGCAGCGCCAGAATCCCCCCTTCGCCGCCATGGTCGGCCCGCATCACAAAGACGATGTACTTCACCGTGACGACGAGGAGGAGCGCCCAGAACATGAGCGACAGCACGCCGAACAGGTCGGTGCGGTCGACCACGCCGCCATCGGGTGCGGCGACGTGGAGACACTCCTTGAGTGTGTAGAGGGGACTGGTGCCGATGTCGCCGTAGACCACGCCGAGCGAGAGGAACGACAGCCGCAGGACATCCGCTGTTGTGGTGGGGCGCTGCGATCCATGGGCGTTTCCGCTGCCTTCGTGCATTCGATAGCTCCTCGGCCTGCTGATTGCCCGCAACCGATCGATCTGCGGGAGAGCGGCGAGTTGTGGTCTGAATCCCTCTCCACGCGAACGTTCCGAAGCCCGGCACCGACTTGCCAAAGCCGATCACACGACATGGACGATTCCGCCGAGGCCCTCCCCAGAAGGACAAGGCCATGGCGCACCGGCGCCGCAGCGAATCCGTGTGCCCCGCGCCGACGCGGTCGCAACAACCAGCCGGCGACTGCGTTGCGGAATCTGCCGCAGCCTCGTGAGCCCCAGACCAATCGCCCCCCGTCACACCGCCGCTCCACGGCTCGATGTCAGAGCTAGATTACCCCAGACCTACTCTCTAGGGCAATGGCCTGGCTGCGTCCGGCTCGGGCTATGAACCCTCATAGTGAGGGTGCGCACCGCTCAGGGGAGCTGGACTTCGACGGTCCGTTTCGCTGGCAGGGGAGATGCCAGAACGAGACGCCTCCGCGCCTCGCGGATCTTGTTGCGGGCGATCCCTTCCACGACAAGCTCATGGAGGCCCTCCGGCACTTTCTCGAACACGAAGCGCCCGTCCCGGTCGGTGGTGACACGCTCCGGCTCCGCCCCCTCGATCACCACCTTCGCCCTGGGTACGGGCTTCGTTCCGTGGAGCACCACGCCGGTGATCCGGGTGGTGGTGTTTGGCACCGGCAACCGCGGAGCGCTCCCCGCAGCCTCCGGCTGGGGTGGGGCGTCGGAGAGCTTGACGGCCGTGATCCCCCCCCGCGGCCGCGACCGGCCGTCGACGACCGGCGCGGAAGGCGTGTTTTCCCGGTCGTTCCCCAGCACCCGCAGCAGCGCCGCCGGAATGGCCCGACGCACCGCGAGCGGGCTTTCGCAGCTTTGCAGCGATCCTGCCGAGAGCCTGGCGAGCTCCTCGAGCGCATGCCGCTCGACCGGGCTGGCTCCATCCCCGATGAGCACGACATGAACGGGAACACCATGCCGATCGCAGGCCGACAGGGCATCCTCAAACGACGCCGACCGCCGCGCCATCCGGGCCGACACCGCCCCATCGGTGATGAGGATGATCCCCTTCCGCACACTCATTCCGGCACCCACGGCAGCCTCGGCACCGCGGACTGCGGCGGGGAGCGGAGCTTCGCCGAAAGGTTTGACCACGTCGAGCAGGGGGCGCAGCATCGCCAAGCCCGCTCCATCAAACTCCGAGACGGCACGCACCTGCTCGATGTCGTCGCCGGGGAGCAATCCGCTGATCGCCGCGAAGCCGCGCGACTGGGCAAGGTAGTCGGCATTGTCATCGATCATTGGTGCATCGCCCGACTGCCAGGCGAGACGGTGACCATAGAGCCAGATCCCCACCGACGCCGTCCGCATCGTGGCGAGATCCTCGAGCACGTCGACGAGCCCATCACGCCCCGCGTCAAAGCGGGTCGTGTCGCCAAACGGCTCCCCCATCGTCCGGCCAGCCGAAACGACAAAAGCCACCGCAGCCGGCTCGGCGGCCGCCGCTGGTAGCGACACCCCCACCCAGGCCAGCAAGCAGACCAGGCTCACCCGCGCAAACAGTCGATTGAGACGTGCCATTTCTCTGGCCCCGCTGGCAGGTGAAGAGCACCGGCTGATCATCCGGAGGCCGCGGCACGCCGGAGGAGGCTGCGGCCCGCCTGTTTTGCCGCCCGCTGCGGCAGCGGCCCGACGGGGAAACTGTGCCGGCTCGGCGGTGTCGAGCGTGGACGCCCGGAGCCAGTTGCCCCGTCGCCGGAAGGCTCCCCGATCACCGCTTCCACGGACCGATACCGACCGCCATCCGCGGTGCTCTTCGGCAGCATCGACCGACGGCCTTGAGTTTTTCTGGAATACGTTTTGTGACGATCGGGAAAACCGGGCCGGAGACCGGACCGCAGGAGGCATCACTCCAGCGGGAGCACGATCTCGGCCGGCTTGGCCGGCAGGGGCATGACCATCACCGGTTTTTCGGCAACCTTGTGGAGCTTGTTGCGGATGGCGATCGGACGGACGCTGAGCTTGTACTCCCCCGGTTTGAGATCGGGAACAACGAACTTTCCGTCCGCCCCCGTTCGGACCGTCGACGATCCCTCTCCCCCCTCGACGATGACGACGATGTTCGCCTGCGGCCGCCCGCCAAGCGTCACGCTCCCGGCGATCGAGTTGCGCGTGTCGGCTGGCTTCGTCCCCTCCGTGCCTGACGGAGGAGGAGGAGGAGGAGCGATCACCTCCACGTCGCAGGCATCCGCGGCGCTCTCCCATTCGACCCGATCGTAAGCGCGCACGAGCACCCGGTGCCTTCCCACCGTCAGCCCGTCGGTCGGCATCACGACCTGCAGCGCGCCCTCGTTGCCGACCGTCGCCGGCTGCCATTTCTCCGGTGCGCCATTCCCCTTCGCGTCGATCCCCCACTCCACCCGTTGGATCCCACTGGCGCCAGGACGCCTGCCGGCGAAGAGCGGGAGCGTGTCGACGCCATCCTCACTTGTCACGGCAAACACGGCTTCTTTCCCCTTCTCCACCCGGAGCCTCGGCGGCACGTCGACACGCGGCGGCGAACCATCGAGCACGAGCCGGCGGCGCGCCGAACGGGGCTCCGCTTCGCCCGGCACGCGCAGCCTCGCGGTCACGACCACATCGACATCCCGGTATCCGAGCGTCAGGGGGACCGTCAGATCGGCGACGGTCGTCGTCACCGTCAGCGACTGCGGCGCCTCCGATGGCAGCAGCGTGCAGGCCACGAGGCGATCTGCCGTCCCGCGCCACACCACCCGCTCCTGGTCGGGGATCAGCCGGTCCTCGTTCCCGATCTCGCGCACCGAAACCTCGAGCGCCCGCTCCGACGTCCCCGGCAGGAAGGCATCGGCCGGCCCATCGACGGCCAGCGCGAGGTCGATCACTCCCGCCGGCGCCCGGAAGGGGGCGAAATCCTCGGCAGGCTCGACGATCTCGACCTGCCGCCAATCCTCCTGCGGACGCTGATCAAGGCCCACCGACGCCGCATCGCACGCGACACGGAACACGCGGGCCCGGGGATAGCCATCGATGTCGAGCGACAACCAGGCATAGGCATCCTCGACCCCGTCCCATTGGGCGCGGAGAAAATCGGCAGGCTTGCCCGCCGACAGCACCGCCTCCGGCTTCCGCAACGCCAGCGGCTCACCACGGGCCACGCCCGCACGGAGCAGGTCGCCCTTGATGACCGTCTCCCCCGGAGGGAGCGCCACCGCGTCGCTGCCACGGGGCCGCAGATCGACGACGATCGATCGATCGTCACGCGACCACCGGGCAACCGCATCGACGTAGCGTCTTGGATGCTGCGGCCGCAGACGGATCGGCATCAGCCAGATCCGCGACTGATCCGCCGGAACCCCGACTGCCACGGGCGGATCCGCCGCCCCCGCCGGTGCGACCGGGGCCGCGCCCACGACATCGCGGACCACGAGCGCCAGATGCGCAGGGAGTAGGGGAGCGGAGACAATCGCCGGCGATGACGCTGCCGCACCGGCAGGTGCAGCGGCAACCGCCGGCTGCGAAGGCTGGAGTGGAACGATCGCCAGCGGGATCGGCGCACCATCCGCCGGCAGGGTCACCTCACCGGCGGTCGCGATCCGAGTCACCCCCTCCGGCAGCCCCTTCCCCTCCACCATGGCCGCCGCGACGGCGGCGAAGCGCTCCCTGCCATCACCGGCCGCCCCTCCTTCCAACGAGACAAGATCGACGGCGACCCGACGGAGCGCTGCTGATTGGTTGGTGAGGGTGACCTCCCACGCCGACTGGTGGCCAGGAAAGGGGCGCAACTCGATTGTCGGTGGCAGCCACGAATCACCGGGACGATCCTCGATCCCGGCCGGCACCACGTTCCCCGTCACGGCGGGAAGAGGCCTGATTGGCTCAAACGACAGGCGTTTCCATCCATCCCGATCGACCGCCCCATCGACCGCGGCCGATCGAGCCCGCACCGCCACCTGCATGATCTCGAGAAGCGGCAACTCGAACTCGATCGACCGCTGCTCGCGCCGCGGCCCTGCCTCGAGGAATACCGTCACGTTCGCCTGGCGGGTCACTCCCCCGGCTCGACGCTGCGCCGAGACCTCGATCAACAGCCGACTCCCCACGCCGACATCCTCGATGGAGATCGGTGCCTCCGGCTCCACCGACTTGCCGGTGGCCGTCTTCAGGCGGAGCAGCAGCGGATCAAATCCGAAGCGAAGGATGCCATCCGCTGGAAACTGCTCCCCGGAAACCATCGAGATCCAGGTCCGCTGTGCGCTCCCTTCCGCAAGACGCCGAGCGTCGCTTTCCACTGAGAGTGTCGACAGTGGCACGGATTTCATCTCTGGCACCCATCCCCGCGCGCCGGGGTGGATGCGGCGGGCATCGCGGGGATCGGCGACACGCAGCAGGCCGTCAATGATGCGGAGCGACGAGACCATCGCTTCCGGGCCGACGCCCATCGATGCCTCGATATCGGAGGGCACGGCCCCCAGCGCGTCGGCGAATGCCTTCCCCAGGCTGACGGTGTCAACCAGCGCTGCAGTCATCTCCGCCGCCGCGGCGTCTTGCCTCAGCCGGTCGATCCCGGCGTCGACCGCCGCCAGCGCCTGCTCCATCCGCGCGCCCCCCCCCTTCCCGGTCAAGCGCCTCAATCCCCGCAAGTTTTCGGCCAGTCGATTGATGTCGGCCCGATCGAGCAGCATTCCCGAGACCGTGATTCGGGGGCGTGACGACGCGATCGGCAACCATCGATCGGCCCCCGTCTGGAGCTCCTCTCCGTCGGCGGGCTGGCTGCCGCCCGACGCCGCCGGAGAAGCCATCTTTCCGGCCACCAGCGCCGCGATCTTTGCCCGCTGCGCGGGAGTCAGCAACCTCGAGGCGGCGAACCAGCGCAATTCAGCCGAGGGGAGCCGCTCCCCTTCCCTCCGGCCCCGGGCGAGCACCCCCTCCAGGAGCGCGTCGAAGCCGTCGCGAATCACGGCCATGGCATCCTCGACCTCCTTGCTCTCCTTGGTCACACCGGCCAAACGTTCGTCATGCGACCCATCAGCCATATCCAGGGCCGCATCGATCTCCGACTCCAGAGCGTCCACGCTGTCTGCCAGCGACAGGAGCGGGATCCCGAGCGGGGCCGCCCGCGTGCCCCCCGACGCCGAGCCGGCCCACCAGGCCCAGGCCCACATCATCTCCAGCGCGTCGTTGCGCGTCGCGAGCGCACGGGCAAGCGGCGGCGGGCATCGGCGCCAGGCGGAAATCCAACCCTTGTCGATGGCGTTGCGCCGCGCCTCCGTGAGTTGGTCGAGTGGATAGTTGTCGCTGGTGTCCGGCCCCACCCCCGAGGTGGCGGTGAAGGTGGAAAGATTCTTGTCGAGCCGCTGTTCGAAATCAGCCAACCTCGCCTCCAGCCCCGATTTCCCTTCCGCGACGCCTGCCACGGAGGACGCCAGGGCCACGATGCCCCGCCACGCATGCGGGGCAAAATCGACCGGGGTCGATGGGAACTCGGCCCGCCGCCGTGCAACCCCATCGAGCAGTTCCCAGAGATTGGCGTCACCTTCCTTCGTCGCAGGCTGCGGCGCTGCGGCGGCCGGAGCCGCCTCGCCCGGCGTGGAGGGGGGAAGCGGTGAGGCGGACAACGGCGGACGAGTCCCTTCCGGCACGGGCGGGGGAGCGGTCTCGACCAGGGGCGACGGGGCGTCTTTCGGAGCGGTGATCTGCACGGTCGGCAGCGCGGATCGGCCGCTTGCCGCGCGGATCACCCGGACGAGCGGAATCCCGTCCGGAACCGCGTCAACCGGCACACGCCCCTTTCCGACCTTCCACAGCACCGGACACTGGTCCCATTGGGAACCACTCTCCCGCAGCGCCCAGGCGCTGGTCCACGCCGCGGTGAACCCAACCAATTCGTGCAGCTCCACCGTGCCGTCGCCATCTCCTCCCTGGGCCGGCGCATCGGCCTCGCCCCCCAGCCCCAGTTCGAGAGCCCGGGAAAAAAAACTCCGCCGCGCCGCCAGGCTGACCCCGGAAAACTGCGTCGCGCCATGCGACCCGAGCACCCAGCAGTCGTGATGGTTCTCGCTCAAGCCTTCGATCGGTTCGGCGAATTCGTGGTCGAGTTGTTCCGGCACCACCCCTCCTACGATCCCGAGTCGTGGATCCCAGCGCAGATCCCCCATGTCGAGCGCCACGAACGTCATCCGCGCCGGTGACGCCATGAACGCGTCGATGACGTCCCGGCAAGGCACCCGCTGCTCGGGGATCCCCGCGGGGAGACTGAGATCGCTGGCGAGCAAACAGGCCCGCGCCCCCCGGTCGTCTGTTCCGGGAGCGACCATCATCTGCGCCCGAACCATCGCGATCAGCACATCGTGGCGCCGCAACGGCAGGGCCGCCATCCGTGCCCCGAGCTCATCGCGGAGCGCCGCCGACGAGGTGAAGGCATCGAGCGTGAGCGTCTGTCGACCCATTTGCGGCGCCAACGCGCCCTTCACGGCATCGCCGACCGCCGCGGCATCCTCCCTGCCGAAAGGGAGGGGCACGAGGGTGCCGATGGCGTAATCATTGATCGAGAGCTCGACGACTGCAGCGTGCCAGATGAACAGCGGCGGGATCACCAGATACTGCACCAACCCGATCAACGCTGCGCAGGCGACCGTCCAGGCGATCCGAACGGCAAGCGTCGACCGTTGGGCAGACTCGGCAGTCCGTCGGGACCGCCAGCGCGACGACATCGACGGCTGCACAGGCCGTCGATCCTGCGGCAGAGGGGAACTGGGATTCATAGGAGACTTTTCCACACCGGCTCGGTCCCTTCGAGGGGCCGGGACAGGCCAGGCAAACCGCCAAGTATACGATCCTCACCCCCCGGCCGGCAGTCTCCTGAGAGAGCCCACCGAGAGCGGCCTGCAGTCGCGCAAGCGCTCCCCTCGACTACGCCAAAATCTCCCCGATCGGTGCGACTTGCTCGACGCCGACGAGCTTTTGATCGAGGCCGCCGAAGAAGTAGGCGAGCCGATTGGGATCGAGGCCGAGGCAGTGGAGCACCGTGGCGTGGAGGCTCTTCACATGGAAGCCGGTATGACCGTCGTGGACAGGCGCTATGGCCGCCGAGCCGAGCTCGTCGGTCTCCCCCACGCTCACCCCCCCCTTGATGCCACCACCGGCCATCCACATCGTGAAGCCGTAGGCGTTGTGATCGCGGCCGGTTCCCTCGGCATACTCGGCCGTCGGCTGCCGGCCGAACTCCCCCCCCCAGACCACGAGCGTGCTGTCGAGGAGCCCGGATCGCTTCAGATCCTCCAGCAGCGCCGCGATCGGCTGGTCGGTGTTGCCGGCGTGGAAGTTGTGATTCTTCTCGAGATCCCCGTGGGCATCCCAGTTGTCGTCGTTGTGGGCGCCGCCGGAATAAAGCTGCACGAATCGCACGCCGCGCTCAACGAGCCGCCGGGCGAGAAGGCAGCGGCGGCCGAAGTCGGCGGTGCGGGGATTATCAAGGCCGTAAAGGGCCTGCGTCTCGGCCGTCTCGCTCGCCAGATCGACCGCCTCTGGGGCATGCTCCTGCATCTTCCAGGCCAGCTCATAAGAGGCGATCCGGGCGGCCAGCTCCGAGTTGTCGCCGCGCGAAAGCAGGTGCGCGCTGTTCTCGGTGCGGAGGGCGTCGAGGAGCGCGCGCTGGCTCTCGAGCGACATGTCGTCTGGGGGGGCGAGATCGAGAATCGGCGCCCCTTTCGATCGCAGGAGCGTCCCCTGATAGGTCGCCGGCATGTAGCCACTCGACCAATTCTTGGCGCCCGAGATCGGCCCGCCGGTGGGGTCGAGCATGACAACGAAGCCGGGGAGATTCTCGTTGACGCTTCCCAAGCCGTAGTTGACCCACGAGCCGAGGCAGGGGGCGCCCGACTGGATCTTGCCGGAGTTCATCTGGAGCATCGCCGAGCCATGGATCGGCGAGTCGGCCGTCATCGAATGGAGGAAGGCGATGTCGTCGACATGCTTGGAGAGATGTGGAAAGAGGGTCGAGACCTGCTTTCCACACTCCCCGTGGGGCGCGAACTTCCACTTCGGCCCCACGACCCTTCCCTGGCTCTTCGCGCCGCCGCGCCCCTTCGTCTTCACCTCGATCGTTTGGCCGTCGAGGTCGTAGAGCTTCGGCTTGTAGTCGAAGGTGTCGACATGGCTCGGGCCGCCGTACATGAAGAGGAAGATCACGCTCTTCGCCTTGGGGGCAAAGTGGGGAATCTTCGCGGCCAGCGGATTGGCCCAGGCCTGAACGCCGTCGGCGGCCCGCGTCTGAGCGGCAAAGAAGCCGCCGTCGAGGAGCCCCGAGAGGGCAAGCCCCGTAAACGACGCCCCCGCTTCCCAGAAAAACTCGCGACGGGTGCGGCGGCAGAAGCCGGCGCGGGAGTCATGGTGCGGTGTCATGCGTTGGATCCCCTTCAGTCGAGATAGGCGAATTCGTTCGTATTGAGCAGCATCAGACAAAACAGCTCGAGAGCGCGGCCCGGGCCGACGCCGTCGGTGTCCTCGAGGGTGTCGATGAGAGCCACGCCACGGGCGATTTCGTCGGCGCTCGCATCCCGGACGAGCGTCACCTGATATGCCCGGCGGATCTCGGCGGCGACCTCATTGGCATCGCGCCCACCAGCCTCGCGCTTCACCCGCGCGGCCAACACCTTCGCCTGCTTCTGGAGAAACTCGCCATTCATCATCCCCAGGGCCTGCGTCGGCTGCGTCGTCACGAACCGCACCGGGCAGGCGGAATCGGTGTCGGCCATGTCGAAGTCGGCGAGGATCGGTGTGAGGAGCGACCGCTTCACCTTGATGTAGACAGAGCGCCGCGCCTGCTCCTCCTCAGACACCTTCCCCCAGCCGCTCCCCGGCTGCGACTGGCCGGCGAGGATCTCCTTGGGGATGTCGACGGTCACTCCGGGGCCTTCCATCTTGGGATTGAAGGCGCCGCTGGCGACATGGATCGAATCGCGGATTTCCTCGGCCGTGAGTCGGCGCATGTCGAAGCGCCACAGGGCGTCATTGAGGGGATCGGCGGCAAGGGCTGCGGAATTGGCAGCAGAACTGGCCCGGTAGGCGCGCGAGAGCATGATCGTCCGGTGGAGCGACTTCAGCCGCCAGCCGCCATCGACAAGCTCGGCGGCGATCCAATCGAGCAGTTCAGGATGCGTGGGGGGATCCCCCATGAGGCCGAAATTGCTCGCTGAGCGGACGATGCCGCGGCCGAAGTGATACTGCCACACCCGATTGGCAAGAACCCGCGCCGTGAGCGGATTGGTGGGGGAAGTGATCCACTTTGCTAGCGCCGTCCGCCGGCCGCTGCTCTTGGCATCAGCCGCAGGCTGGGGGATCTCCGGAGCCGGGGCACGGAGGATCGCTGGAAACGCCGGGCCGACCTTGTTCTCGGGCTTCGTCTCGGCGTGCGGATTGCCCCGGTAGAGAATGAACGTCTCGGGGGCACTGGCCCCATGCTCGGAGACGACCAGCGCCTTCTCCACCGGCACCTGCTCGCGCTTGAGGGCCTCAAGCGCCGCGGTCCCCTTCTCCCAGGCCTCGAAGCCCTCGGCGCCGAGGATCGCCGGCCCCTCCGCCTTGATCGCGGCGACGAGCTCCGCCGCGGCCTTCCGCCCGCGCGGCCTAGGGAGCGTGGAGAGCGGCCGCGACTCACCGCCGACGGGGCTCCAGGAAAGGGAGAGCCCCTTGTCCCCGACCGGCCCCTGGAAGTAGTCGACGCGGAAGGGGACGCGGCCCGCCGCGAGGTTCACCGTCGCCGTCCGCGGGCTCCCCACGCCGTGGATGCCGTCGTATTCCAGGATCGTGCGGCCATCGAGGGTGAGCCGCGAGCCGTCGTCGGAGTCGAGGGTGAAGGTGTACTCGGCGGCGGCGGGCACCTTGAGGAATCCAGTGAACACATAGCCGAACGATGCCGGCCGCAGCGACGGCGCGATGCCGATGTCGAGGAGGTTTCCAGGCACGGCCCCGGTGTCCTCAGCCTTGAGCTGGTCGAAGTCGGGGAGCTTCTCCCAGCTGTCGCGATAGAAGCGGAAGTGGAGGTCGTCGAGGTCGCTGGCCGCCACGCCGTCGGCGGAGCGCTTCTCGTAGTCCTCGCGGAAGCGGGTCTCGAGCGCCATCACCTCGGCCTGCGCCGCATCGCGGCGCTTGGCGAGATCGGCCACGGCCGTCTCATGGGCGGCCTTGGCAGCCGCGTCGGGAAAGAGCGGCCGTTCGACGGCATCGCCGCCGTTTCCCATCGGCGTCACATTCATGAAGAACGACAGCAGGCTGTAGTAGTCCTTCTGCGGCAGCGGGTCGATCTTGTGATCATGGCAGCGGGCGCAGTTGACGGTCAGCCCGAGGAACGTCTGGCCGGTGGTGGCCACGAGATCATCGAGCCAGTCGTAGCGCGCCTGGAGCCGGTCGGCCGGCTCGTCGTCCCAGAGGCCGAGCCGATGGTAGCCGGTGGCGATCAGATCATCGGGGGATGGATTGGGGATCTCGTCGCCGGCGAGCTGTTGAAGCGTGAACCGATCGAACGGCGTGTCGTTGTTGAAGGCGCGGATCACGTAATCGCGGTAGCGCCAGGCGTGCGGCTTGTCGCCGTCGCGCTCGAAGGAGTTGGTCTCGGCATAGCGCACCAGATCGAGCCAGTGCCGCCCCCACTTCTCGCCGTAGTGGGGGGAGGCGAGGAGCCGGTCGACGACGCGCTCCCACGCCCCCGGCGCCTCGTCGGCGAGGAAGGCCTCCACATCGGCTTGCGTGGGGGGAAGGCCGGTCAGATCGTAGGTGGCGCGCCGCAGGAGTGTCCGCTTGTCGGCAAGCGCGGGCGCCTCGAGGCCGCGCTTGGCGAGGCCCTCGAGGATGAACGCGTCGATCGCCGTCGGCGCGACGCCGTCGTTCGGGACGGCCGCCGGGTCGATCGCCGGCACCGGCGGCCGGCCCGGCGCGCGAAACGCCCAGTGTTCCTTCCACTCGGCCCCCTCACCGATCCAATCCCGCAGCGACGCCACCTGGGCGGGGGTGAGCCGCGGCCCTTCGGGGGGCATCTGCAGGTCGGGGTCTGTGGAGACGATCCGCTCGAGTACCAGACTCGTGTCGGCACTTCCCGGCACGATCGCCCGGCCCCCGGAGGGAAGCTCGCTGGTTGCCCCGTCGGCGGAGTCGAGGCGGAGGCCCCCTTCCTGCGTGTTGGGGCCGTGGCAGGAGAGGCAGCGGCGGGCGAGGAGCGGCTGGACCTCGCGGGAAAAATCGACGGGGTC
>Ga0209598_10002894_pt1 | contig 13174 bp, 12 predicted proteins | sample M_140807_EF_Meta_FD_187317 | JGI IMG/M metagenome (GOLD analysis project Ga0209598, IMG submission 187317) | Freshwater microbial communities from Lake Montjoie, Canada to study carbon cycling - M_140807_EF_MetaG (SPAdes) (version 2) | ecosystem: Environmental > Aquatic > Freshwater > Lake... | reverse complement strand
CTCAACGTCGTGAACGGCGCGCCCGGCCCCATGGCCGAGGCCATGATGGCCGATCCGCGCTGCCGCAAGGTCGCGTTCACGGGCTCAACCCGCGTCGGGCGGCTGCTGATGGACGCGGCGTCGAAGACCATCAAGCGCCTCGCGCTGGAGCTAGGCGGCAACGCGCCCGTGCTCGTCTTCCCCGACACAGATGTCGCCGCCGTGGCGCGCGCGGGCGTGACCGCCAAGCTGCGCAACGCGGGTCAGGTCTGCATCGCGCCGCAGCGCTTCATCGTGCACGCCTCGGTCGCGCAGGCCTTCACCGAGGCGGCGCTCGAGCAGCTCAGCCGCGAGGTCATGGGGCACGGCCTCGACCCGGCGTCCACGGTGGGGCCGCTCATCAACGCCACGCAGCGCGACCGCGTCGCGGCGCTCGTGGACGCCAGCGTCTCGGGCGGTGGGCGCGCGCGCTGTGGCGGTCGACGCCCCGAGGGCCCCGGCTTCTTCTATCCGCCGACGCTGCTCGACGGCCTCTCTCCGGACGCGCCTGCGCTCCGGGAGGAGGTCTTTGGGCCCGTGCTGCCGGTGCAGACCTTCGAGACCACGGACGAGGCGCTCCGCCGAGCGCACGACACGGAGTACGGCCTCGCGGCCTACGTCTTTACCCGCGACCTGAGGACCGCCTTCGAGGTCTCGGAGCGGCTCGACTTCGGGCTCGTCGGCGTCAACGACTGGTACCCGGTGACCGCCGAGGCGCCCTTCGGCGGCACCCGACAGTCGGGGCTCGGCCGCGAGTCGGGCGTCGAGGGCCTGCATGAGTATGTCGAGGCCCGCACCCGGTACTTTGGAGGCATGCCATGACCGAGGCGCGTCGAATTCGTGTGCTTCGGCTGAGCGGGACCCCGCGCGAGCGCGGCCTGGCCCACGGGCGGGCTTTTGGCGAGTCCATCCGGCGCTACACCGAGGAGCGCGTCCGCCTCGCCGCGGACGGGAGCTGGGCGGGCCGGCCGGTCACGCGCGCAGACGTACTCGCCCTCGCCGAGGAGATGCTGCCGGCTCACCGCGCCTATGCCCCCGACCTGTACGAGGAGATGGTCGCGATGGCCGAGGCGGCGGAGATCTCCGCGGCCGAGGCGGTGATTGTCGGCGGCTTCACGGACTTCGTGGACGCCGTGCGCGCCCGCAGCCAGGCGCCCGCGACCCCTGCGCAGAGCGATCTTGCGCTCGAGGCCGAGCTCGACGACTGCACGGCGATCCTCACGCGGTCGATCTTGGCCCAGACGTGGGACATGCACGACAGCGCGACCGAGCACGTGGTGATGCTGGACGTCGACGATGCGGTGCCGAGCTGGGTCTTCACGACCGTGGGCTGCGTGGCCCAAATCGGGATGAACGCCGCCGGCATCGCGGTCGGCATCAACAACCTGGCCGCGACGGACGGGCGCGTCGGGGTCACGTGGCCCTTCGTGGTGCGCAAGGTGCTGCAGGCGACGACCCTCGAGGGCGCCCGCGACGCCATCACGCAGGCGCCGCTCGCCGGGGGGCACAACTACCTAGTGCTCGACGCGCACGGGCAGGGCTTCAACGTCGAGGCGATGCCGACGCACGCCGCGTTCGAGTCCCTCGCGGCGCGCCCACTCGTCCACGCCAACCACTGCGTGGTGCCCGAGGCGCGGGCGCGCGAGGCCGCGCGCTCGCCCTCCCTGCTCGAGTCGTCTCACGCCCGCCACGTGCGCGCCGTGGAGCTCTCTGCGGGGCCGCTGGACGCCGAGGCGCTGATGGCCTTCACGCGGGACCCGACGATCTGCCGCCGCTCCGAGGCGCCGTACCACGTCGAGTCCTCGGGCGCGGTCGTGATGTCGCCCGGGACCCGCGAGCTGTGGGCGGTCTGGGGGATTCCCGTAGACCACGCATTTGAGCGGTTCACCTTTACAGCCGGAAAATCGCCCCCCTAGTATCGGCGCTCCCCTCGCTGAGGAGCGCGCATTGGCCGAAGCCCCCTACGCTGGTCCGGTCGTCGAGTTCCGCAACGTCAGCAAGACGTTCGGCAACTACAAGGCCTGCATCGACATCTCTTTCCAGATCGAGCGCGGCGAGTTCTTCTCGCTGCTCGGCCCCTCGGGCTGCGGAAAGACGACGACGCTTCGCCTGATCGCGGGCTTCGAGGAGCCCGACCGCAACGGCGGCGAGATCCGCATCGACGGCCAGCTCGTCAACACCCAGCGGCCCTACGAGCGGCAGCTCGGGATGGTCTTTCAGAACTACGCGCTCTTCCCGCACCTGACGGTGGAGCGCAACATCGCCTTCGGCCTCGAGATGCGCGGCACGCCCAAGACGGAGATCCCGGGGCGCGTCGAGAAGGCGATGTCCATGGTGCGCCTCGACCCGGGCCTCTTCGCGCGCCGCAAGCCCGCGCAGCTCTCCGGCGGTCAGCGGCAGCGCGTCGCCCTGGCGCGCGCGCTGGTCCTCGAGCCGCGCATCCTGCTCCTCGACGAGCCGCTCGGGGCCCTCGATCTGAAGCTGCGCAAGGAGATGCAGCTCGAGCTCAAGCAGCTCAACAAGGACCTCGGCATGACCTTCGTCTTCGTCACGCACGACCAAGAAGAGGCGCTGACGATGTCCGACCGCATCGCCGTGATGAGCAACTCGCGCATCGCGCAGCTCGGCACGCCCGCGCAGATCTATGAGTGCCCGCGCACGCCCTTCGTGGCGCGCTTCATCGGCGAGTCCAACTTCTTCGAGGGCAAGTGCGTCGAGCGGCAGGGCGACGGCTGGCTCGTCGAGGGCGAGGGCGCGCGCTTCGAGGTGCCCAACCACCCCGGCCTGAGCGAGGGCGGCGCGGTGCGGATCGCGGTGCGGCCCGAGTGGCTCGATGTCTTTCGGCCGGACGCCGTGCCGCCGGGCGAGAACGCCCTGCCGGGCGTCGTGCGCACGGTCATCTACCTGGGGGAGACGCTGCACGTGCTCGTGCGCGTGGGTCAGCGCGAGGTCGCCGTCGCCGTGCGCAACGAGGGGCAGCTCACGCGGCCGCTCACCTTCAAGGCGGGCGACGCGGTCGTGGTGGCGTGGATGCGGGACGACTGCCAGGTGCTCGAGGAGGACGGATGACCGTCCGCCAGCGCTTCCTGCGCTTCTTTCACGAGCGCCCCCAGCTCAAGGCGTGGGCCCTGCTCGCGCCAGGCATGGGCTGGCTCCTGCTCTTCTTCGTCGTGCCGCTCCTGATGATGTTTGGGTACAGCTTCATGCCGCGTAACCCCCTCGGGGGCGTGGACGCGGGCTTTACCCTTGAGAACTACGCGCGGTTCTTCGACCCGCTCTACCTGAAGATCGTGCTGAAGACGCTCGGCTACGCCGTGAGCTGCACCGCCCTGTGTCTGCTGCTCGGCTTCCCGGTCGCATACGCCATCGCGCGCGCGGGCAGGCTGCGTAACTTCTTGATCTTCTTGGTGATGTTGCCCTTCTGGACCAGCTTTCTCGTCCGCATGTACGCGATGATGTTCATGATGCGCGACTCGGGCTTGGTGAACTCGACGCTCATCGACTTGGGCGTGATTGAGACGGGCTTCGAGATGCTCTCCACCCCGTTCGCCGTCCTGACGGGCCTGGTGTTCGGCTTCCTGCCGTTCATGGTGCTGCCGATCTACTCCTCGCTCGAGAAGCTCGACCTCTCCCTGCTCGAGGCCGCCGCCGTGCTCGGCGCCCGCCCCGCGCAGAGCTTCGTGCGCGTCACGCTCCCGCTGGCGATGCCGGGCGTCGTCGCGGGCTCTCTCCTCGTCTTCATCCCCGCGCTCGGCTCCTTCCTCACGTCGGATGTCTTGGGCGGCGCCAAAGAGGTCCTGGTCGGCAACCTCGTGCAGAACCAGTTCGGTTCGGCTCGGGACTGGCCCTTCGGGTCGGCGGCGTCCTTCGTGATGATGACGCTCGTCCTCGGCGCCGTGACGATCTACCTGCGCGTCCGGGACGCCGGCGAAGCGATGGAGAAGTGACGTGAACACCCAGCGCCTGCCCTACTGGCTGACCCTTGGCGTCGCGGTCGTGTTCCTGTTCATGCACGCGCCGCTCTTGGTGCTCGTGCTCTTCTCCGTCAACGACTCCAAGTTCTCGATGGAGTGGAAGGGCTTCACCACGAAGTGGTACGAGCGCCTCGCCGAGCGGCAGGACATCGTGGACGGCCTGATGTCCAGCCTGACCGTGGGGCTGGCCTCCACCGTCATCGCCACGGTGCTCGGCACGCTGATGGCGCTGGCCATCGCGCGCCATGAGTTTCGCGGCCGCCGCGCCATCGAGGCCCTGCTGTACGTGCCCATCGTGACGCCCGAGATCGTCGTCGGCATCTCGCTGCTCATCTTGTTCATGGCGGCGCACTTCCCGCTCGGGCTGGGCTCCATCACCGTCGCCCACGTCGCGTTCAACATCTCGTTTGTCGCCGTGGTCGTGCACTCGCGCCTGCAGGGCATGGACCGCAACCTCGAAGAGGCCGCGATGATCCTCGGCGCAGACGAGATCACGGCGTTCTTTCGCGTAACCGTGCCGCAGCTCTGGCCCGGCATCATCTCGGGCGCGATGTTGGCGTTCACCATGTCCTTCGACGACTACGTCATCACGAGCTTCGTCGCCGGCACAGACGCCGCGACGCTGCCGATGGTCGTCTACACGATGGTCAAGAAGAACATCGAGCCCTCCATCAACGCCATCAGCACCGTGGTGCTGCTGGCGACGACGATCCTGATCATCGTGGCCGACCGAGCCGGCCGCGAGGAGTCCTTGACGGCCAAGAAGGCCCCCGCCGAGTAGGAGAAGACGTGAAGCGCACAGAAGCCGATGCCTTGTTCCGTGGTTTCTTGGAAGGCCGCGTAGGCCGCCGTGACTTCATTCGGCGCCTGCTCGCGACCGGCGCGTCCGTGACGTCCGTCGCCGCCCTGCTCGAGGCGTGCAGCGGCAACAAGGAGGCCCCGAAGCCGGCCGCCGAGCCGAGCGCGCCGCCCACGCAGGCGCCCGCCGCGGCGACCCAGGCGGCCTCGGCCCCGGCGCCGAGCACGCTCTCCGACCTGCCCGAGATCGAGAAGGAGCTCCACATCGCGAACTGGAGCGACTACATCGCCGAGGACACGATCCCCAAGTTCGAGAAAGAGACCGGCATCAAGGTCAAGTACTCGACCTACGAGTCCAACGAGGAGCTCGTCTCGAAGCTCCAGGTCGGTCAGATCGGGTACGACATCGTGGTGCCCACCGGCTACATCGTCACCGTGCTGGCGGCGCAGAACCTGCTCTTCCCGCTCCGCAAGCAGTACATCCCGAACTTCAAGAACATCGCGAGCCTGTTCATCAACCCGGAGTTCGACCCCGACAACACGATGGGCGTGCCCTGGCAGTGGGGCACGACGGGCATCGCGTACCGCAGCGACAAGGTCAGCCCGCCGCCCGACTCGTGGGGCGTCTTCTTGGACAGCAAGTACAAGGGCAAGATGACGCAGATGGACGACGTGCGCGACGCCATCGGCGCGTGGCTGCGGTTCCGCGGCAAGTCCCTGAACTCCGTCGATCCGGCGGACCTCGAGCAGGTCAAGAAGGACGCCATCGCGGCGAAGGCCAACCTCAAGGCGTACGTCTCGGCGCCGGTCAAGGGCCAGCTCGTGGCCGGCGATGTGTGGATCGCCCAGCTCTGGAGCGGTGACACCACGCAGGCGAAGGCCGAGGAGCCCAAGATCGAGTACGTTATCCCCAAGGAGGGCTCGACGCTCCAGACGGACTCGCTGCTCATCCCGGCGAACGCGCCCCACAAGCGCGCCGCGCACGAGTTCATGAACTTCATCCTGCGGCCCGAGATCGCGGCGAGCATCTCGGACGCGACCGGCTACGGCACGCCCGTCGCGGCGGCGATGGCGCTCCAGAAGAACAAGGCGGTGCCCTACCCCACGGACGAGGAGCGCAAGCGTCTGGAGTACCAGAAGGACCTGGGCGCGGCGACGCAGGCCTGGGACAAGCTCTGGACGGAGATCAAGTCGGCCTGAGCCATGGCGGTCGACGACTATGTGATCGCCGAGGTGCACGGCGGCCCGGAGGCCGATGAGGCCTACGCCCTGCTCGACGCCTGGTTCGGCGTGCGGGGTGAGCTCGAGCGCCGCAGCGTCATCGACGCGTGGCTTGCCACGCCCGAAGGCCGCGTCATCGACGGCGTGCGGGTCCGCTACCACCTGCTCACGGCGCGCACCGCGGACGGCGCGCTGGCGGCCGCGCGGGACTGCTACGTGTCCATCGACGCCGCGCGCGCGCTGTGCGTGGTGTACTTCGCGCACGCCTTCGTTCAAGAGGCGCACCGCCGGACGGGCCTCGCCGGCCGACTCCGCGACGTGCCGCTCGATCTCGCGCACGCCGACCTGCGCGACGCCGGCATAGCCGACGCGACCCTGCTCGCCGCGGTGGAGCAAGAGCCCATCGACGACGCGGCGCCGGACACCTTGATTCGGCTGATCGCCTACGGCCGGGCCGGCTTCCGGGCGATTGACCCGCGCTGCCTGCCCTACTGCCAGGCGGACTTCAGCGACCCGGCCACGCGCGGTGAGCGACCCGTGCGGCCGCTGCCGCTGCTGGCCGTCGTTCGCCACGTCGGCCACGAGGGGTCGAGCACCCTGTCCGTCGACCTCGCGCGGGCGTACGTCCGCCACAACAACATCGTGTTCTCCGTGCACTGCGCGGCCGAGGAGCTCGTCGCGCCCCGGCGGCACGCCCTCGAGAGCCTCGCCCGCTGCGGCCTCGCCGAGGTGCCGCTGCTGCCGCTCCCGCGCGACCTCGAGGACACGGCCGCCATCTCGCCACTGCGCGCCGCGCGCTTCCTGAGCCACTTTCCACCGCACCTGCGCACCACCACAGTCGAAGGAGCCGAGCCTGTGAGCCCCCCTGTCATCCCCGGTGAGCCCGAGCGGGCGCAGATCATCACGTCGAGCGTGCCCGGCCCCGCGTCCGAGGCCCTGCGGGCCCGCCATGGGCGCTACCAGGACGCGCGCTCCATGCACCTGTACCAGGACGCCCGCCGCAGCCTGGGCAACTACATGGTCGACGCGGACGGCAACACCCTGCTCGACCTGTACGGCCACATCGCCGCGCTGCCGCTCGGCTACAACCACCCGGACCTGCTCGCCGCGTGGCGGTCCGGCCGCTTCGACTGGTGCGCCGGCTATCGGCCTGCGCTCGGCGTCGCGCCGCCCGTCGAGTGGGTCGATCTCGTCGAAAAGACCCTGATGCGCATCGCCCCGAAGGGCCACACGCGCGTCTTCGCCGTCACCTCGGGCGCCGAGGCCGCGGAGAACGCGATCAAGGCGGCCCTCGTGGTCCGAGCGCACCGCACGCGCGGCGGCGCACCTGCCGATGACGCCGAGCGCGCGGCGGCGATGCTCAACCGGCAGGCGCGGGCGAACGGCATGAAGGTCCTGTCCTTCGAGGGCGCGTTCCACGGCCGCTCGCTGGGCGCGCTGTCGGCGACCCGCAGCAAGGTCGTGCACAAGCTCGACTTCCCCGCGTTCGACTGGCCGGTGCTGCCCTTCCCGGCGAACAAGTTCCCGCTCGAGGCGCACGCCGAAGAGAACCGCGCGCGCGAGGCCGAGGTGCTCGCTCAGGTCGAGGCCGTGCTCGCCTCGCAGGACGTCGCGGCCGTGATGGTCGAGCCCATTCAGGGCGAGGGCGGGGACCGGCACGCCAGCGCGGCCTTCTTTCATGGCCTGCGCCGCCTGACCACGCAGTACGGCACCGCGTTCATCGTGGACGAGGTGCAGACAGGCGGCGGCGCGACGGGCCGCTTCTGGGCGCACGAGGCCTGGGACCTGCCCGAGCCGCCCGACTTGGTCACCTTCTCCAAGAAGATGCAGATCGGCGGCTATTTCAGCCGCGAGGCGTTCTTCCCCGCCGAGCCGTACCGCATCTTCAACACGTGGCTCGGCGACCCGCTGCGCGCCGCGCAGCTCGAGGTCATCGTCGAGGTCATCGAGCGCGACGGCCTGCTCGACTTGGTGCAGAGCAGCGGCGAGCGCCTGCGCGCGGGGCTCCGCGACCTAGAGACGCGCGGCGTGGGCGGCCTGAGCGGCGTCCGCGGCGTCGGCACCTTCTGCGCGTTCGACTGCCCCGACGCTGCTGCCCGCGACCGCCTCGTCGGGCGCGTGCGGCACATCGGCCTGGAGATGGGCGGCTCGGGCGACCGCTCGGTGCGGTTCCGCCCCGCGCTCATCCTCGCCGACCGCCACGTGGACGAGGCGCTCAACCTGCTCGAGGCCGGCCTGCGCGGCGGGTGAGTCGCGCGGAGCCACAGAGCGGGAGCGACGCGCCCCTATCTGGAGTACCGGCCTTGTATCAACTCCGTTCGCCGCGTCCTGTCCCGTCCGGCATGTCGCTTGACAAGGACGCTGGCGCGCGGCCTGATCGGAGCATGGATAACGTCCCTCTCATGGCGCGCATCACGGTCGACCCGACGGTGTGCCACGGTAAGCCGTGCATTCGGGGGTTGCGTTACCCAGTCGAGGTTCTCCTGGGTCTCTTCGCGGCCGGCATGAGCGCCGAGGAGATCTTGGCGGACTACGAAGACCTGGAGCCCGAGGACCTGCGCGCCTGCTTCGTGTGGGCGACGCGGCTCGCCGAAGTGAAGTCGATCCGCGTGTTTGCGGCGTGAACTTCCTCGTCGACGCGCAGCTCCCACGCCGCCTCGCTCACTTCCTCACGGCGCATGGTCATGACGCGATTCATACGCTCGACCTCCCCGGGGGCAACACCACGCGCGACCGAGAAGTCGCGAGGATCGCAGACGCGGCGGACCGGGTTGTCATCACCAAGGACGCAGATTTCGTCGTGGACCATCTAGCAAGCGGCAGCCCCGCGCGACTCCTGCTCATTGCCGTCGGAAACGTCTCAAACGGAAGGCTGCTCGAGCTATTCGAGCGCCATCTCGGACTCATCGTCGAGGCCATCGACAACGCCACACTCGCGGAGCTGCACGAGGATCGCGTGGTGAGCAGGTCGCGGTGATGGCGGTGACCTGAACCGGTCCCGCCTCAGTCGCCGTCGCGCGCCGGGTCCAGCTCCACCGGGAGCGTGTCGCCGTTCCACGAGAAGCCCTTGTCCCGGCTCGCGTAGACCCACTGCGGCCGGGCCTCGAGCTCGCGGGCGATTCGGGCGAGCGCCTCGTCGAGCCAGCGCGGGTTCGCCTTGACCTTCTCGCGAACGCCGCTCTCCAAGTAGGGCCGCGTCTCGGGCGAGTTGGGGTAGTAGCGCTGGTAGGCGCTGAACCGAAACAAGCGTTTCAGGCGGTGCAGGTCCTTGGGGCCCGTGGGCAGGGGCACGAGCTCCACGAAGTCCTTGCCGCTCGCCTCGCGCTGGTCGAGGCGGTCGAGCACTAAGTCCAAGCTCACCTCGAGCTGGTCGGGGCTGCAGAACGTCTCGAAGTCGTCGTAGAGCAAGCGCATCACGGCGCGGGCCTCTTCGAGCGGGAGCGTGGCCTGCCGCTCACGCCCCATGCGCCGCAGCAGGAGCATGAAGGGGATGGGCTGGTTGCCCGTCTGCGCGATGACCTCGGCGGGGCGAAAGTCCGGCTGCCGATAGGGGAAGTGGCGCGGGTTGATGACGTCGAAGCCCCCGCGACCGTAGAAGAGAATCCGCTGCCACGAGATGCGCTCCTCGGGCGTGAAGAACTCCATCTCGGCGCACAGGTCGACCGTCATGCCGAAGTGCTTGCCGGGGGCATCCGGCTGGGGGAGCTGGATCAGGCCGCGGGCGTGCAGATCGGCCATGAACTGGTGGGCGATGTCGAGGGGCGCGGTCCGCAGCCAGTACGACAGCACTGTCCCGCGGGCCTCGGGGAGCATGTAGATGTGCGACAGGTAGACGAGGCAGAGGTCCGGGTCGTACGACGGGTTGATGAGGACAGTCCCGTCGCGCACCCCGCGCAGGTTGCCCTCGCGGTCCTTCGCCACGAACATGAAATACTTGAAGAAAGTGCCCGATGGGCTCGGCTCGAAGGGGTCGTCGTCCAAGAAGTTGCGGATGGCCTCGATGGGCTCCATCTCGCCGTGGACGCCGAACTCGTCCCAGAGCAACCCGAACGCGCGGTCGAAGTCCGGGTCGCGGTGGCTCTCGATCGCGTAGATCTCGAACGGCCGGGTCTCGCGCTCGATCATCTCCACCACGTCCGCGTGGTAGAGGTCCTTCATGCACAGGCGAATTCGACGACGCGTGCTCACGACGCCTCCACGGGCCTGCTGGCCCGGCGCGGCGATCATGCCAGACGCCCGCGCCGAAGTCATGCGAGCGGCGTCGACGTGCGTGCTGCGCCGGGGGCCGCTACGCTGAGGCCATGCGCACGACCTCTCCAGACGGCACTCAGGCGTGGATCGACGCGGGCCGCGTTTGGCTGCGGGCGCCGACGGACGCCGCGCCCTTCATGCTCCCGCTCCCCACGGATGTGACGCCCACCGCGCTCGCGTTCGACAGCGAGGGCGAGGCCCACGTGGCGGGACTCCGTGCGGCGCCCGAGGGGGCCACCCCCGTGTGGCTGCACGCCGCCGCAGCCGGCCTATCGCCGCTCACACTCCCGCTGACCCCCACGCAGGCAGACGAGCTCACCGCGCTCACAGGCACGCCCCGCCCGACCGCGCTCTCCGTCGACGGGCTGCCGCTGGTCGTGGGGTTCAGCGGTGCGCGCCTCGACGCCCCACGACGCGGCGTGGTGGTCTTCGCGGACGCCCATGCAGCGCAGCGCGTGGTCTTTGACGAGGCGGACGTCGTCGCGGCGCTGCGAACACCTTTCGGCGGCCTCGCGGTGCTCGACGACGCGCGGTGGGCGAGCGCAACCAGCGCGACGAGCCCCGCCCGCATCGGAGACTGGCGGCGCGCGCTCCGGGCAGCGCTGGGGACGCAGCGCGGACAGATCGTGGTCACGGGCGCGCACCTATCAGCCGAAGGGCTCTCCCTCGAGGTATCGCTCGAGGATCCGACCGAGCACGACGTCCCGATCATGACGGCGACGCTCCGCGCCGAGGGGCCGGACTTTGAGCGGTTCGTGGCGATCCGTCGGACCTCGGTCGCGCCGAACGCTTGATCCAGATCAAGCGTATTTCGGGGCGGTCGTTTGTCATCGGCCGCTCCAAAGGCGCAGCATGTCGGCCAAAGGAGACACCCATGAACAAGATCGGTCGTTGTGCGCTCGTTGCGCTGCTCTTTGTCGCCCTGCCCGCCTGTGAGAACACAGGGTCTACGGACCCCGCGAAGGCGGACGCCGCGGGCGGCGCGCCCATGGGGGGCACCCCTGCGCCGGACGGCGGCGGGCTCGGTGGAACGCCCGTCGGTGGCGCGCCCGTCGGGGGCACGCCGGTGACGGCGGACGCAGGCGTAGACGCGGCCGTCGTGGACGCGGCCCCGGTCGAGCCGGCGTGCATCACCGACCGGATGTGGACCGGTGGCAACCGCGAGTCGCCGCTCATGCACCCCGGCGGCGAGTGCATCGAGTGCCACACGCGGCGTGGCGGCCCGCCCTTCGACATCGCGGGCACGGTGTACGCGGGCTTTCACCAGGTCCTCGACTGCAACGGCGAGTCGGGGGCAAGCGTCGAGATCACGGGCGCGGACGGTCAGACCTTCACGCTCACGAGCAACTCGGCGGGCAACTTCTACCTGCCGGTCGGGCGCGGGCTGCAGACGCCGTACACGGCCCGGGTCGTCGTCGACGGCGTGGAGCGCGTGATGTTCTCCCCGCAGACGAACGGCGACTGCAACAGCTGCCACACGCAGGACGGCGCGAACGGCGCGCCCGGGCGGATTCACACGCCCTGAGGCCCGCTCAGCAGCGCGGTGAGCGCGCCGCGGTCGGCGGGCGTGAACTGCCCCTCCCCGGCCCAGAGGCGCGCGTCCGCGGGCAGGGCGAGGTACAGGGAGCGGGCGGCGCCGCGGGCGCGCTCGACGCCGACATCCCAGTGGAGGCGGGCGCCGAGGTCGGCGAGCGTGGACGCCTCTCGCGTCAGGCGCTGCGTCCATCGGCCGAGAAAGTCGAGGCCCGCGAGGCGGTCGCTCTTGTTGCCGTTGCAGCGGGCGTCCGCAACGACGAGGTTCGCGAGGCCGTTGTCCGGGAACCGCGTCCACGGCAAGAAGTGGTCGACGTGCGGGGTCGAGCCCCGGAGCGCGCCGTCGCAGTAGAAGCACCGGCCGCCCTGCAGCTCGGTCAGCGGCCCGCGCGGGGTGTTCAGGCTCGTTCGGTCCACGCCGAAGAGGTGCGCGGACAGGGTCGCGCCGTCGCCGAGCACGTCCGCGTTCAGCGCCGTGACCTTGTCGATCCACCTCTGCTGAATGAACGACCGCAGCAGCGGGGCGAGCCGCGCGAAGGCCTCGCAGACCCCGGGCTTGAGGCGCACGGCGTTGTCGAAGCCCGCGCCGGTGCGCTGGTAGCGTCGCAGGGCCGCGTCGCTCGGCAGCGCGGGGCCGTCATCCCACGTCAGCTCGCACAGGAGCGGTAGCATCACCCCGCCCACGCGCTGGAGCTTGGGCAGCGGCATGCGGATGAGCACGCGCTCGACGTCGTCGCGCAGCGCCGCATACTCGGGGCGTCGGCGCGCCACCGCGAAGGGCAGCCCCCGGTCAGCCCCGGTGAGCCCGCCCTGCCACTCGGCGATCACAACGAGCAGCGTGCGACCGCCACGCTGCTCGGGGTGCGACGCCCCCTGCCGCAGCGCCATGTCGCGCCCCGCGTAGGGCCGCGCCTGCGGCCAGTAGAGCTCGATGACCTTGTCGGCGAGCTGAGGGGTCGTGAGCACCGCGCCCGTGGGGCTGTCGAGCGCGGTCTCCTCGAAGCACAGCTCCACGAGCGCGAGCAGCACGGCCAGCTTGTAAGTCGTCGTCAAGGTGCCGTCGTCGAGCACCTGAAGCACGCGCTGAACGACATCGACGGGCTCAAGCGGCGCGGTGTCGCGGCTCATCGGCTCAGGCCGCCTCGTAGTGGGCGAGCGCCTCGGCCGCGATGGCGCGCCAAGTCAAATGCCTGAGCGCGTGCGCGCGCGCGGTCTCGCGCAGGCCCGCGAGCCGCAAGCGGTCCCGGAGCAGCGCCCGCAGCACGCCGCGCAGCGCCTCGGCGTCGCCCCTCGGAAAGTCGGCGCCGTTGCCCCCCGCGATCACGTGGTTCGTCACGCGGTTCGCAGGCGTAACGACCGGCACGCCGCACATCGTGGCC
>Ga0209598_10002889_pt1 | contig 13182 bp, 10 predicted proteins | sample M_140807_EF_Meta_FD_187317 | JGI IMG/M metagenome (GOLD analysis project Ga0209598, IMG submission 187317) | Freshwater microbial communities from Lake Montjoie, Canada to study carbon cycling - M_140807_EF_MetaG (SPAdes) (version 2) | ecosystem: Environmental > Aquatic > Freshwater > Lake... | reverse complement strand
GAAGGGATTGCGAATGCGGGTTGTGGTGACAGGTGGTGCCGGGTACATCGGAAGTGTGGTCGTTGCACGACTTGTCGGTTCCGGACACGCGGTAACGGTGGTTGACGATCTCTCAAAGGGCCATCGGGATGCAATTGCCCGAGGTGCTGAGCTAGCTGTTTGCGATCTCGGGGATCCCACGGCGCTGGGGAGCATCTTCAAGGAGTTCGCGCCCGATGCGGTTGTCCACTTGGCAGCGCGAAGTCTCGTCGGCGAATCAATGGCCAGTCCCGGTACCTACTACCGCCAGAACGTGACCAATACGCTGAATGTGCTTGAGGCAATGGACGCGGCGGGATGCGGGTCAATCGTGTTTTCGTCGACGGCGGCGGTCTACGGTGAACCGGGCCTTGCGGTTGGCGGACCGGGAATCGTTGAGGAAACACCGACGGCTCCGACAAACGTCTATGGCGAGACGAAACTCGCCGCCGAGCGCATGATCGGTTGGTACGGCGCGACCCGAGGCTTTCGGAAGATTGTCTTGCGCTACTTCAATGCCTCGGGTGCGGTTGGCGGGCTAGGGGAGGATCACCGGCCGGAAGCGCACCTGATCCCGAATGTCCTCCGTGTGGCCCTTGGGCAGGCACCGAACCTCGCGATCTTCGGGTGTGACCACCCGACGCCGGATGGCACGCCGATCCGCGACTACGTCCATGTGTCCGATTTGGCGGCTGCACATATTCGCGCCCTTGAAGTTCTCGACGCTGGAACAGTGCGCAACGATACGCTGAACCTCGGTAGCGGCAGCGGATTTTCGGTCGCGCAGATTGTGGAGACGGCGAGGCGCGTCACTGGTCACGCAATCCCGACGGTGACGACGGGTCGACGGGCAGGCGACCCACCATCCCTCGTTGCAAGTGGGGCGCGGGCACGCACGGTCCTCGGCTGGAACCCCTTGGAAAGTAGCATTGAAGCGATCATCGGTAGTGCCTGGGAATGGCACAAGGCCCATCCTCACGGCTATTCCGAATTTCGCTAGCTTGGACCCAACCACTGTGCGGGTAGTGTGCTGGTCTAGCGATACGGACGACCGAGCATGATTCCGCTCAGCGACGATAATCCCACGAGGCGCATGCCCGTGATCAGTGTCACGCTCATCAGTGCGTGTATCGCGGTGTTTGCCTACCAGTTCCTGCATTCCGCCGGAAGTGGTCCGTCATTCACCGCCAGTTGTGGCTTCATTCCGTACGAGTTCCTGACAGGCAAGGATCTGCCGCCGTTCTCGTGCGTGACGCCGGTTCAGGCAACCATTCTGACGTCAATGTTCATGCATGGTGGTTTCCTGCACCTTGGCGGGAATATGCTCTACTTGTGGATATTCGGGAACAACATCGAGGACATTCTCGGTCGCCGGCGATTTGCCATCTTCTACGTAGTTTGTGGAGTGGCGGCGGCCCTGACCCAAACGGCTCTGACCTTGTTCACCGCACCCGAGGAGATTGGCATCCCGATGGTTGGGGCCAGTGGTGCGATCGCGGGTGTCCTCGGGGCATACCTGGTCAGGTACCCCACGGCGCGCGTGCGCACGCTCCTGACATTCGGGTTCTTCTGGCGAACGATCCAGCTTCCCGCGTTCCTTGTGCTTGGCGGATGGTTCGTGCTGCAATTCTTCCAGGGCGTGGCGTCACTCGGAGGGAGTAGTACGGGAGGGGTCGCCGTCTGGGCACACATCGGCGGGTTCGTCGCGGGCCTCTTGCTGATCACCCCGCTTGTGCCCCGACGGCAACCAGGGTAGGCAGGATGTGGGGGACTTTGACCCGCGTAATGAATTGAGTTAATGTAATATGGTAACAATAATTTGGCCTGTGTGAGGGGCAAGCACCCCCGCGGGTTCAATCCGGGTTCCCGCCGGCTTGGGTCACCGCAGCGCGGGCGGCATCCTGGGCTTCGGCGAGGACTTCCCTGACGGGACGCTGTTGATGGAGGACCGCCTTCAGGGCAGGGGCTAGCACCCTTGAAATCTCTGGCCAGTACGCCCCCTGGATGCACGGCACCAAGTTGGTCGTTGCGTCGCGAAGCACCTGTCCGATTGGTTGGTCGTGGAACCATGCGATGCGGTCTCCGAGGCGCGGTTCGTCAAAAAGTCGCCGGTTTACGGGCCACGTTTGGCGCTTATCAAAGTCGTGCAAGACCGCCTGCGTGGTGTGGGCCCAGAGCGCGAAGTCGGTGGCAATGTCAACGTCCGGGCTGTGCTTCATCACCCCGACGCCGGTGCCTCCGCTTGTTACCGACGGAGGCGTGTGGGACATGCCGGTCCAACGAGGCAGCGGTTGCACCATCCATTTCCCGAAGGTGTCTGGCGCGTCAAGTCGCATTTGTCCCGAAAGGCGCGACATTGGTCCGATGTCGCCCGCGACGCGCCCACTATTGAATGAAGCCTTAGCGACCGCGCCAATCATGTCACCGCCTTCACGGTTGCCTCCGGGGCGATCATATGGAAGCAATGTTGCGACACCATGCTTGAAGACCAGATCCGATAGGAATTCGAGGGTGCGGACGTTCGCTGGATGGTCGATCTGCAGGCGTCCCCCGGGTGCAACATATCCGCCTCCTGCCTGTGTGGACAGGGTGAGGTGCGTGCCTGCCGGATCGGCGCGGATATAGAACAGGCCGTCGGGTGAAGTCGAGATCACTCGCTTGCCCGCGGCGATGACGTCCTCCCACACCGTGAGCGCGTTGCGGACGCCAGTGCTGTTCCAGATGTCATGGCGGTATCCGAACAAGGCGACGTTCAGCTCGTTACCGAGTGCGTAAAACCTGCCGCCCTTCGACCATGGCTCGGAGAATGCCGGACCAATGAAGTCCCGGTCGGCGCCCTTGAGTCGGTCGTTGAAGGCGACCAACGGGATGTCAGGCAATCGCAAGATGCGTCCAATGAAGGATTGGTCGAGATCGACGATGTCGGGAAAGCCACCGCCGGCGGCAATCGTGATCATCAGGGTCTGAACAAGTCTCGATGGGTCGGCTTGTTGGGTCCACCTGATCCGGAGTTCTGAACCGCGCGAGGCGTTGAAATCGGTCAGAGCGGCATCAAGCCACTCATACCGCCCTTCGATGGTGTACCAGGCTTGGAGGTCGGTGGTTGCCGTCTTCGCGGGGGACTGACCAAGTGAGACTGCGCCCGGGGAACATGCCTCAAGGAGTGAACCAAGGGCTCCGGCCGTACCGATGCCGAGGGCGGACCGCCTTGTGGAGAAGGATCTCGGGGATTGCACGCCGCAGATGGTGCCACGGGCTCAGTTCTCCCGACGGGAGACGTCATGTTTGCGTTGTAAAGATTCCGGGGCTATATTGGCCCCCCGGGGGGCCGCATGCGATGTGCGCGGGCTGAAGTTGCAAGTTAGTTGCGACATCGACGGTTCATAACGCGTCACGCTGGCGGGTTCCCTTTCGGACAAGGAGAGCAGGACCATGATCAACGGGGAATTGGAATTCGGGCGGCGCGCTCCGTCGCGTCGCGGGTTCCTTGCAATGGCAATGGTTGGGGTGTCAGGTGTGCTCGCTGCTTGTGGCGGCGAGGAAGCGAAGCCTGCAGCTGAGGCGCCGAAGGCGCCAGCCGCCGGTGCCGCTGCACCGACTGCAGCCGCAGCCGCGACAAAGGCGCCAGCTGCTGCGCCGACCACTGCACCGGCGGCCAAGCAAGTCGAGATCCACACCAACTTCCGTCAGGGTGGCGATGCCGAGTGGCAGGCGCGACTGATGCCGAAGTTCATGGAAAAGAATCCGAACATCAAGGTGGTTCTCGACACACTTCCGGCGGAGCCAGAGTACTGGGCGAAGGTCGCGGCGCTGTTCGCAACGGGACAGGCGGGCGACTTCATTTGGGCAAGCAATGGCAACTTCCTGGGATATGCGGAGAACGGAGTTCCACGTGAGCTCGATTCGATTATCTCCAAGGACAAGTACGACCTCGGTGACTACACCAAAGTTGGACTGGACAACATGCGGTACCAGGGCAAGGTATTTGGCATGCCGTGGGGTTCCCATTGCCAGAACTGTCTGGTCATGTACAACGAGGATCTGCTGAAGGAAGCGGGCGTGACGATCGAGCAGGCAGTCGCCAGCTACGATGCCCTCTACGAAGCAGCCAAGAAGGCGACCAAGGGCGCCGCGGGAAGCCGGACTCAATTCGGCTTCTTGCCCGCCGGCGGACAAACTGCCCTGAACTGCAACCTCCGTGCATTCGGTGGCGAGACCTACGACGCTGCTGGCAAGAAATTGCTCATGAACGATCCCGCAGCGATCGAGGCGATCAAATGGACCCAGAAGATGTGGAAGGACACCGCCCCGGTCTTCGGGTCGGGGTTCAACGGTGACGAGCTCTTCGCAACCGGGAAGATCGCAATGGTCCAGGCGGGGTACCCGAACCACTTCGTGCCCGGTGACAAGGCAATTGCCGGCAAGTTCAAGTGGGGTATCACCCTGATGCCAAAGGGTCCGAAGGGCATCGTTGGTACCCAGTTCACCGTCAACGGCATCACCATCAACTCGGCCAGCAAGCAGCCTGACGCAACCTGGGAATACATGAAGTTCATGATGGACCCGGTCACGCAGGAGGAAATCGTCCTGAACAACGGTGGTCGTCCGGCAGCCCGCAAGGCAGTCCTTGACAATCCCAAGATCATGTCGACGGTCACTTCTCACAAGGCGATGCGTCCGCTCTATGACACAGCCTTGGGGTGGCCGGCTCCGGCGAACAGCCGCTGGCCAGAGTTCACGACCGCGCTAGATCAGGTCATGGGCCCGATCTGGACCGGCGCAATTGAACTCGATCCGGGGATGAAGTCTGCGACCACCAAATTGCAGGAAATCCTCGACAAGCCGAAGTCCTGACATCGCCGCTTCGGCGGTTGCTTCATCACTGACCGGAGGTGCCGTGTACCCAGACCGGGTATGCGGCACGTCCCGGCGGGCGCCTCTACGGGGAACCAGCCCAACACGTACTTGGGGGAAACCTGCACACGCCATGGTTGCAGTCGCAAACACTTCGTCTGTCCGAGCCACTCCTGCGAAACGTCGTCGATGGCGCGCAACGGATTTTCAAGGATGGCTCTGGGCTTCCCCGTGGATCCTTGGGTTCGTGCTCTGGACCCTCGGACCAATGTTGTGGTCCCTGTATCTCGCCTTCACACGCTACAGCATCATCCGCGCACCCATTTGGGTCGGTCTTGACAACTTCGAGCGCGCGTTCCAGGGAGGCGACAGCCTGTTCTGGCCGTCATTGGGGCGGACGTTCACCTGGGCCTTGGTCATGGTCCCGCTAAGTCTGATGGGGTCATTGCTGACCGCACTGATGCTCAATCAGGGCTTGCGAGGCACCGCAATTCTCCGCACATTGTTCTTCATCCCGTCGCTCACGCCTGCGGTTGCATTGGCGGTGCTGTGGAGATGGATCTACCAACCAGACTTCGGCGCACTGAACTATCTCCTTCGCGAGATCGGTGTCAACTCTCCGCCTGCTTGGCTAGCCGACGCGCGCTATGCCATGCCTTCGCTAATGGTGATGTCACTATGGGGTGCGGTGGGCGGCGGGACCATGCTGATCTTCCTGGCAGGCCTTCAGGGGATTTCGCAGGAGCTCTACGAGGCGGCAGAGATCGATGGTGCGGGGCGTTTGGCGAGATTTCGCAATGTCACGCTGCCGCTTCTTACGCCGACAATCTTCTTCAATCTCATCATTGGCGTGATTGCGGCTTTGCGAACCTTCACGACCGCGTTTGTTGCCACCGGGGGTGGCCCGAACTACGCGACGTGGTTCTATATCTTGCACTTGTATCAAACTGCGTTCCAGAACTTTGAACTTGGATATGCGTCGGCCTTGGCATGGATTTTCTTCGTGATCGTGATCGGGCTGACACTGGCCAACCTCAGGTTGTCGAGGCGGTGGGTCTATTACGAGGGCGAGGAGGCGATATGACCGCCATCAGGATAGAGCCCAAAGCTCCCGCGTCGTCCGAGGCGCGCCAGTCCTCAATGCCCATCGACCAGCGGATCCGTCGCTTTTTCCTATATGCAGGGTCTGTGTTGCTGGCGGTGATGTTTTCATCGCCGTTCGTGTTCTCGGTCGCGAGCAGCCTGAAGACGGTTGCGGAAATCCATGCATTTCCGCCGACGCTGTTGCCCGCGGTCGCCCAATGGGAGAACTACGCCGCGGTCTTTTCACTCAAGGGAGTGCCGTTTGCACAGTTCTACTGGAACTCAGCGTTCATTACATTCACCAGCATGTTCGGGACCATAGCGACGGCAGCCGTGTCGGCCTATGGTTTCGCGCGGTTCAAGTGGCCCGGTCGCGATGCGATGTTCATGGTGTTGCTTAGCACCCTGGTCCTCCCGGAAGAGGTCGTCCTGATCCCGAAGTTCCTGATGTTCAATAACGTGCCCAAGGCGCTGATTGGCAAGACCCTGATAGACACGTATTGGCCGTTGATCCTGCCGTCGTGGTTCGGAGGCGGGGCGTTCAACGTGTTTCTTTTGCGCCAATTCTTCATGCAGATTCCGCGCGACTTTGACGAGGCGGCGGTTCTTGATGGCGCGTCAAGTTGGCAGATTTTCTGGATGATCATGCTCCCGTTATCACGACCGGCGCTCGCAACGGTGGCCGTTTTCTCGTTCCTGGGCCAGTGGAACGATTTCATCCATCCGCTTATCTACTTGAATACCAGCGACAAGTTCCCGCTCAGTTTGGGGCTGAGGTATTTCCAACAGCAGCCTACAGACGCCATGGAGCCCCGCGAACACCTGCTCATGGCGGCTTCGCTACTCATGGTTGCCCCGGCGATTACGGTCTACCTGTTCGCGCAACGATATTTCGTGCGTGGGATCGTGATGAGTGGGATCAAGGGGTAGCGCTCGCGCATCCGGTGGATGCCGCCTTCGACGGTACCACCGGTCGCATATGTTGTGGGGAGGCTAGGCGTCAGGTCCGCGTAACTTGGCGCCAACCTGCCGTTCAGCTTGCGCGACTATCTTGGCCCGCAACGGCGCGACTTCGTCGCCCGCAAGCGTGTGGTCCGGCGCGCGGAACGTCAGCGTGTAGGCAAGGCTTCTCGTGCCAGTTGGGACGCGGTCACCGGTATAGACATCAAACATGTCAACCCTCTCTAGTAAAGGGGCTCCGGTGCGAAGGATGCTCGACGTCAGTCTTTCAGCCGGGATCGCGTCGGGCAGGATGAACGCCAGATCCTCGATCACGGCTTGGAAACGAGGCAGTGGTGATACCGGGACGACGTCACGCGCCTTCGCAATCAGTCGGTCGAGATCGAGCGACGCCAAAAGGACTCTCTCGCTGATCCCATTGTTGCTCGCGACGGCGCGATCAACTTCGCCGATGACCCCAATCACATCCTCGGGTCTTACGGGTTTGCGTCCGGCAGCTTCCGGTCGGTGGTCCAGGACAATTCCGGCGGTGCGATATGGATGAAACGCAGGGTGCGCAAGTGCGATGTAACCGTGACCACTGACGCCCAGGCGGCCTAGGATCGCCTCAACGGTCGCCTTGAGGTCGTAGAAACTGTTTTGATGGCGTTCACCGATCGTGTCCCCGGACCGATGTGCGCCCATGCCAATGGTCACAATCCGGCGCTCTTCCGGCAGGTCGTCGGGTCTCGGGACGAAGATCCGCCCGACGTCGAACAGATGAACATCCCGGTCTTCATGCTTGAGACCCGCGCGAACCGCGTCGAGCATTGACTGAAGGGATGAGGTACGCATCACTTCCTGGTCGGCCGAGGCAGGGTTCGAGATCCGAACTGGACTGACATTTGGATGCACCCTGGCATCGACGAGTTGAGCCAGATCAGCGGATGAGGCGTGCGGGACCCGTGAAAGGCGTGCCACGCTTGTCCACGTATAGGGGACGATTTCCGCGTGTCCGGACCCAGCCAGCACGTCACGGACCGCGTCTTCCCAGAAGATTGAAGGCGCCTGTGGCAGCTGGGGCAGCGCTCCCTCCATGATGGTTGACGGAACTTTCTCGTAGCCGTCGATCCGGGCAACCTCCTCAACGAGGTCCGCTGCCTGTTCGATGTCGAGACGCCAGACGGGTGCCTCGACGGTGAAGACGGTGTCCGATCCGTCACCATGCATAGAAAACGAAAACCCGAGGCGCGTGAACACGCTTGCAACCGCATCGGGCGCATAGGTGATACCGAGGAGACGGGTGCATTCTGAGAGTGGCATCTTGATTGGACTGCGCGTCGCGTGACCAGGCCATGCGTCAATCGCATCGCCCACCATGGTCGCCCCCGCGAGATCAACCATGAGGCGGGCAGCGCGCAACGCCGCGGGAAGCGCGTGATCCTGAGGCACCCCGCGTTCAAACCTGCGCGAAGCGTCGGTCGGGCGGGGAAGCAACGCGCGTGCAGTTCGCCGCACATTGGACTGCTTCCAGTTTGCTGCCTCAAGCAGGATGGAAGTGGAGGTGTCGCTTATCTCCGTTGACGCGCCGCCAATGATGCCTGCAAGGCTGTACGGATGGCCTCCGTGGTCCGGGTGACCAGCGACGACCACCATGTCAGGATTGAGTGTCACCGCCTCGCGTTCGGCGGCGAGGGTTTGCAGCACCTCGCCCGGTTTCGCCGCCCTCGCAACCAAATGACCTGCGGGAACGTGGTCGTAGTCAAACGCATGCAGGGGCTGACCCCATTCGATCATCACGAAGTTCGTGATATCGACAACGTTGTTGATGGCCCGAATGCCCGCTGCTTGGAGACGCTCTTGCATCCAAGCTGGCGACGGGCCAATCTTGACGTCCTTCAGAAGGACCGACACGAACCTCGGGCAGAGAGTGGGATCGTCGACTGTCACGCCCAGTGGCTCGTCTGACCTCCGCCCGCGTGACGGAGTGATATCCCCGACGGGAAAACGGATCGACTGGTTCGTCAGGGCTGCAACCTCGCGAGCCACACCGATCATCGATAGCCCGTCTGGCCGCCCCTTCAGGTCAAGTTCAATGACAGTGTCGCCAAGCGCTTCTGAAAGTGGAATACCCACTCTGGTCTCGCGTGGGAGGATCAGGATGCCCGAATGATCATCATTCAAGCCGAGTTCAAACCCGGACATCACCATCGCTTCCGAAGGAATGCCACGCATCACGGTTGGTTGAAGGATTCGTTCGGCCGGTGGCGTCACGTGGGAGTCCCGATATCGCGTACCCACCAGTCCGACCGGAACAATGTCGCCGACCGAGATATTAGTTGCGCCCGTGACCACTTGAATGCGTCGGTCACCACCGTAAAAGGCGTCGACCAACTGCAGTCTGTCTGCGTTCGGATGCCGCGATAGGCCGTCGATGCGGGCCGTCCAGACGTGGTTCCATGCCTCTCCCACCGGATGGATTGCATCAACCTCGATGCCTGCCATTGTCAGGAGACGTCCGAGTTCTTCGGCGGAAACCGTCACATCGACGTAATCCTGCAGCCACTTCAATGAGACGCGCATCGTGATCTCCTGTGGTGGGGCCCATTGGTCCACCGTGAACGAAAGCCAAGTGCGAAAAACGAACTGTTCTCAGACATCGACGGACGCCCGACCAGGCGCGCAGGTCCCGTCTGATGGTTCATGCAAACTGTCGAAGGAACCTGAGGTCGTTGTCATAGAAGAGACGGATGTCATCGATTCCGTATCGCAGCATCGCAAACCGCTCAAGACCGCAACCAAATGCCCACCCGGAATACACGTCTGGATCGATCCCCACATTGGCAAGCACCTTGGGATGCACCATGCCCGCGCCGCCGAGTTCGATCCACCCGGTGCGCTTGCACACCCGGCAACCACTGCCATTGCAGACATGACACGTCATATCCACCTCAGCGCCCGGTTCGACAAATGGAAAGTACCCGCATCGAAACCTGATTTCCCGGTCTGGGCCGAACAGTGCGCGGGTAACCGCCGTCAATGTTCCGCGCAAATCGGCCATAGTCACATTCCGGTCAACGCAGAGGCCCTCCACCTGGGTGAACATGGCCTCGTGCGATGCGTCTGTCGCTTCGTTCCGGTAGGTTCGCCCCGGGGCAATGATGCGGATCGGTGGCTTGTGCGCCAGCATCGTGCGTATCTGCACCGGTGAGGTTTGCGTGCGAAGAAGCATTTCGCCCCCGGATCCCGATCCACCTTCGATATAGAAGCTGTCCTGGATATCACGTGCCGGATGGTCCGGAGGAATGTTGAGCATAGTGAAGTTGTACTGATCCCATTCAACTTCGGGACCCTCGACCGAAGTGAAGCCGAGACGTGCAAACGCCTCTTCGATCTCACGCCGGATCTTTGTCACTGGGTGAAGTGATCCGCGTGGCCGTGGGCTCGCGGGTAGCGTCACATCAAGGCGCTCGGCGCCGAGTTCTACGCGACGAACTTCCTGCTGGATGGCTTCCAATCGGGCAGCAAATGTTGCCTCGAGTGAAGCTTTGACCCGATTGGCCACTTGACCAGCTTGCGGGCGCTGGTCGGCCGTGAGAGTTCCAAGCCCCTTCAAGGTCTCAGCGAGCGAGCCCCGTCTCCCAAGTACCTCAAGGCGCCATTTTTCGAGACCCTCGACATCCGAGGCACCGACCAGACTCCGGAGGGCGGTTTCTTCCAACGTTTCGAGGGCCTTGATGAGATCGCTCATGCTCGTGTTCCTTGCACTACCCGCCTCTCCGAGGCACCCGAATTCCGGTCCGCGGTGCCGGGCTTGCGGCCTGCGGTTGTCCTTTGGCGCAGGACCTCGTAGAGAACCAAGCTGCCGGCAACCGCCGCGTTCAACGATTCTCCCGCAAGAAGTGGAATCCTTACGGCGTCAGTTGCAGAGCGCCGAGCCTCGGTCGACGGCCCTCGTGCTTCATTCGAGACGATGATTGCGACTGGTCCGTCAAGATCTGCGTCCCAAAACGTCCCGGTGGCGTGCGCATCCGTCAGGCAGATTCGTGATCCCAAGGGGAGCAGGGCCGGGATCTCTTTCCATGGCACGTGACTCCGGATTGGAACAAGGAAATGGGCCCCCGCACCTGCACGCACAACTTTGGGGCCCCAGAGGTCGGCCGTGTCCCCGGTTGCAATTACCCCCGCACCAACGCCCGCGGCCACACGAATGAGTGTTCCAGCATTCCCTGGATCGGATATGCCATCCAGGATGACCGTGATCGGCAACTCGGTGCCTTTTCCCCCAAGGAGTGTGCCCGGTTCGGGCAGGGGCATGACCGCAACGATCCCCTGAGGCTGGACCGTGTCGGTCAGGAAGTTGACGATGGGTTCAGTGACCAAGCGCACGGGCACGCCAGCGGTTGCGAGGCGCCGCAATAGGGCGCGTGGCGCAGCCGAATTCCGGCCGAAACCTTCGGTGTGGAAAATTGCCAATGGTGTGACAAGCGCACAAGCGCCCTCAACGTGCCGCCATCCTTCAACAAGGAATGCTGCGTTCTTCTTGCGTCCGGATGACTCGAGGAGCGAGTGTGCAAGCCGGACGTGAGGGTTCTCGCGACTGGCGATTGGCAGGTCGCGATCACGGACGGACGGCATTTTGGGTCTCTTTTCTTGCGACAAACGGTTCTGTGTTACCGCCTGAAACGACAGAAACGGAGCCTCACGGCTCCGCTTCGTCACGATCCGATGCTGTCAGCCAGTCTCAGGCCGCTGCGCGGGCGAGGTGGACAATCTGGGTGAATGCTGCCGCGTCCCGCACCGCGAGGTCGGCGAGCATCTTGCGATCAATGGCGATTTCGGCCACCGTCAAATGATGGATCAACTGGCTATAGGACAGACCGTTCAACCGGGCCGCCGCATTGATACGCATGATCCAGAGCCGACGCATGTCACGCTTGCGGTGACGCCGGTCACGGTATGCGTACGCCAAGGCATGCATGACTGCTTCATGTGCTGCCTTGTAAAGCTTGCTCCGACCAAGGAAGTAGCCCTTGGCAAGCTTCAGTATCTTCTTGTGTCGACGTCGCTTGGTGACGCCCCGCTTGATCCGTGCCATCGCGCGTTTCCTACCTGGTGCAGGTCGTGAAGACGAGGCTAAGCAAACTGCTGCCTTCGACGCTCACCCTGATTTGCCCTAACTGAGGCCGTATGGAAGCATGGTCTTCACGGCCTTGGCTACAGAAGCAGGCACCTCGAAGAAATCGGCATACGAACGCTTCGTACGCGAACTCTTTGCGAGACGCTTCTTGTTGCCCCAACCCTTGGGACGCATGACCTTGCCGGTACCGGTGATCTTGAACCGTTTCGCCGCGCTCTTGCGCGTCTTTAACTTGGGCACAGTTTGCTCCACGCTCTCCCGAGACACTGAAGTGTAGCAACGATGCTCCATGTAGGGCGAACTCGCGTTGGCGTGACGGTCGAATGCGGCAGCGATGACGGCGATTGCAGAGGGTTTCGGTGCGCCGTACGCTGATCGTGAGGCCGGCGAGATTGATGAGTGGCTGGCTGGAGGATGGGTATGGCGTCATTGGTTGGCGGATCGGTGGTCATTGTGGGTTCGTGCAACATTGACATGGTCACGAGGGCCACACGGTTCCCGTCTGCGGGCGAACACCTGATAGCCAGTGACTTTGGCACCTACCTTGGTGGAAAGGGTGCTAACCAAGCGTTCGCAGCGGCGCGTGCCGGCGCCAGTGTTTCAATGGTCGGGAGAGTTGGCTCCGACGCATTCGGAACGCAGATGATCGAGGCCTTGGCTGAAGCGGGTATCGCGATCGACGCGGTTGCTGTAGACCATGATGCTCCGACCGGAAACGCATCCATCTGGCTCGATGCCTCGGGTGAAAACCGGATCCTGATCTTTCCTGGAGCAAACGCGAGGGTCTCGAAGTCGGATATCAGGAAGCAACTCGGGACGATCGGGGCAGCATCGGTGCTTCTCGTCCAATTGGAGGTTCCGGTTGACACGATTGCCGAGGCCTGCCGGGCAGCAAAAGATGCAGGTGTCCGGGTGGTCCTGAATGCAGCGCCCGCGTCTCCCTTGCCCGCAGACCTTTGGTCACTGATCGACGTACTCGTTGTCAACCAGACCGAGGCGCTGGCACTTGGAGGGGACACGGATCCGGTCCGGTCTTCCCGAGTGCTTATCTCCAAGGGGGTAGGCACGGTGGTCGTGACTTTAGGTGGGGCAGGGTGCATTGTGATGTCGGATGTCAATCCTGAGCCGATAGCGATCCAGTCATTCCC
>Ga0209598_10002884_pt1 | contig 13186 bp, 11 predicted proteins | sample M_140807_EF_Meta_FD_187317 | JGI IMG/M metagenome (GOLD analysis project Ga0209598, IMG submission 187317) | Freshwater microbial communities from Lake Montjoie, Canada to study carbon cycling - M_140807_EF_MetaG (SPAdes) (version 2) | ecosystem: Environmental > Aquatic > Freshwater > Lake... | reverse complement strand
CCGATCGTTGCCTTAACGACGTCGGTCACGAGGATTCCCTTGATGATCTCGTTTTTGAGTCCTAGGGAGGAGGCGGTTTTGGAGGAAAGGAGAATCGCGTTGTCCCAAGTCAGTTTGGTCATGGGGTCCGGCCACTCCTGTAACCAACCGTTGTTGGCGTAGCGTCCGTCGTCCACAGCTCCCGAGTGAGTGAAAACGGCCTCCAAGGAGTTGGCGTCCACGGTGTTGGCGGAGCTGATGTCGGACAGTAGGGAGGAGACGGCTCCGGAATTCAGGGGGCGTGACGAATTGGTTGCGCCGCCAGCCAAAAATCCTTCACGAACAAAATCGTTCCAAGCCTGTTCCTGTTTGTCGTCGCCTAGTTTGGTGCGGGCAGCAAAAGTTTCGCGAATCAGGGCCGGGCCAATGGGTTTGGGTTGTCCGATCAACCGGGCGAGAAACTCAAGTTGGCTCTCGCCTGCCCACAAGGGCTGCAGGGTCGGCTGGATGGAAAGGTAGGAACCATCACCTGCCAAGGCATCGCCCCAGGACTCGAGATAGTGGGTGCCCGGGACAAACCAGGTCGACTTTGCTGAGGTGGCGTTGAAGAGAGGAGAGAGGTGAATTGAGGTGGGGATGGTGGCGAGAAGATCCGACCAACCCAGATCAGCGGGGGCATTGTAGACTGGATTCCCGCCCAAGATCACTAGGGTGCGGATAGATCCCGTTCGAATTTTCTCCGTCAGGCTCTGGAGCGAGGTAGAGGGAACGCTGAGACGGGGCTGAATGATTAGGGTGGTTCCGACATTACCGAGGGCGGCATTGATGGCATAGCCCAAGGCCTGCGTGGACACGGAATGGCGACGGCCCACCAGAATGAGGGAACGATTGCCGTGGGCAACGAGATCGGCGGCACATTCTCGAATCCATGCCGGATCCACCCCGGAAGGTAAAGGGAGGTCGGGAGCTTTGGCCAAGACGGTGTTGAGCTCCGAGTTGGGACGCAGGGAGCGTATCTGGCGGGCCAATTCCAAGAGAAATGCCCCTGTGGCGCTGGCCCGTAGGCGTAAACGATGGTCGGCCATGGTGCCGGTGAGGGAGAAGCGAGGTTCGGCCACATAGAGACGGTTCGATTTGTCGCCTGGTTTGCGAATCCGGCGCCCGGAAGCGAAGCCGCGGGTATCGGAGAGATCTCCCTCGTCGGAACCCAGAAAATCGCAGTCTACGGACAGAATGGCCTTGGCCGCGGAAAGATCAGGGCGAACTTCCGTGCCCGGTCCGAAGGCGGCAGCCGAGGCCTCGAGATCACGACCCAGGGCGAGGGGTTCGTACACAGCCCAAGTGGCCTGCGGGAATTGGCGCTGGAGTTCAGAGCGCAGTCTTTCGCGGGTGGGGGAGAGCGTTTCATCGGCAAGAATGGCTAACGAGGCTCCGGCATCACGGGTGCCCTCAGTACGGATTTTGGTGATCTCGGCTTCGAAATCCGTGACGGTGGCTTTTTTGCCGGAGCGGGTGAGAAAGTGACGTCGAGCCGGGTCGTATAAATCCAGCACCGAAGCTTGGGCATGATTGTCGCTGGCCCCGAGGCTTGCGGGATGCAGGGGATTGCCCTCCATTTTGGTTGGACGTCCATCGAAAGTCGTGGCCAAGAGAGGAATGGCACCGCGACGGCGGGGCTGGGCCGTGGCGAAGGAGAGGTTCTTTCCCATGATCACCCATTCGGGTGATTGGGTGAAGGGAACTAAGTGGGCTTCGGGGCGACGGCATCCGGAAAGCCCGAGCCCGGCCAAAGCAAGCGAGGCGCCCATCAGGCGGATGAAGCTGCGTCGGGAGAGAGGGTCTTGATCCCACTCGGCTGCCCCGGCGGGAAACTCCCGGTGCAACCATTCCTCAAAATCAGGCGTACGGGCATACTCGCCCAAACTCCGCCAATAGGTGCGACCAGTGGCGGAGGAGGTTGGATGCTGGATGACTCGTTTCATCTTGGTATTAGCGGTGACACCCGCTGCAACTGACGGGCGGATTTACATTCCAGTCGTGGACGAACTTCTCGCCCAACTCCCGCTGGGTGGTGCCGGCCGGAGGTTTCCAGTCCAAGTTGGTGACCTGGTCCAGCGGACGTAGGTGATTTTGCGGGGCGCGATGGCACTCGAGGCACCAACCCATGCTGTGGGGCTTGGCGTGGTAGACGACTTCCATGTGGTTGACCTGCCCATGGCAAGCCACACAACTGACGCCCCGATTTACGTGCACGGAATGGTTGAAGTAAACGTAATCGGGGGCCTTGTGAATCCTGACCCAGGGAACGGGATTCCCGGTTTTCCAGGATTCGCGGACGGGTGCCAATTTCGGGCTCAGGGATTTGATCTGAGTGTGACAGTTCATGCAGGTCTGCGTTCCGGGTACATTCGAGTGGGATGATTTTTCCACGCCGGTATGGCAGTAGCGACAGTCCATGCCGAGTTGGTTGACATGCAGGGAATGGTCGAAGGCCACCGGTTGAGTGGGTTGATAGCCAACCCGTGTGTATTTTGGGGTAAAGTAATAGGCCATGCCTGAAATCACGCTCGCGGCCACCACGGCAATACAGACCAGAATTTTGATCGGAAGCCAGTTGGTCCATCGGGGGAAAATGTTGGCCATGAGGGATAGGGAGCAGGGAAATCGGTTGGGATCAGGGGGTTGGGTTAAGGTTGACTTCTAAAATTGCGGGTTTCATCGAATCTCTTCAAGAAAGCATTAGAAGTATTAACCGATAACACCTGCCTATTAGGTTTCTTAAAGAGACTGTTTTCCCCTCGGGGGGAAGGATTTCCAAAGAGGAATATGGAAAATTTGCCCTCCCACCAAAGGGAAGGGGGTTGAAATCCTAGGAAACCATTGGAAACTCATCCGATGGCACGATCTTTGATGAGCAAGCTTTTCATTCCCTTGGCAACGCTCCTGCTGACCTTGTCTCATTCGCATGCTGAGATCCGTCAGACCAGCGTCTGGTGGTTACCCCGGAACGTGAACATGTTCGGGCATGAGATCGACTTTATCTTTTATGTGATCCTTTGGATCACCGGGATCACCGCGGTGGCCGTGTTTTCCGTGATGATCTATTTTATTGTGAAATACCGCGCCCGTCCCGGGGTTCCCGCCATCCACAGCCATGGGAACAACACCCTTGAGGTGATTTGGACCACGATCCCAGTCTTTATCTTTTTGGCCTTGGCGATTTATGGCAACGAGCAATGGACCCGGATGCGTTTACGAACTCCCCCTGCCGACGCTCTCCCGGTGGCCGTCGTGGGAGAACAGTTTGGTTGGAACGTTCGTTATCCCGGACCCGACGGGAAGCTCGCCAAAATGACGGCTGCCAAGGTGAGTAAGGAAAACCCCTTTGGTATCGATCCGCAGGATCCTGATGGTCACGATGATTTTACCACCTACGGGGAATTGGTGTTTCCGGTGGGACGGCCCGTGCGGCTCTATCTCAGCTCCAAAGATGTGATCCACGCCTTTTATGTTCCCGAGTTCCGTCTCTATCAGGACATGGTTCCGGGCCGCGTGTATGATTTCGTCTGGTTCAAGGCAGAGGCCACGGGTTATTTTCAATTGGCCTGCAATCAGCTCTGCGGGCAGGGGCACTACAAGATGTTTGGCAAGTTGTCGGTGGTTCCAGAGCCGGAATATGAGGCTTGGGCCAAAGGAAAAGCTCCGGCCGCCACCGCGAGTTCAGAATCCAGTTCCACCCCGGTCGCTGTCGCCGGACGTTAAAAGGAGATCCATACATGAGCACAATCGCCGCATCGCACCCTGCCGAGGCCCATGGCCACGGCCACGAAGAGGCTACAGGATGGAAAAAATACCTATGGTCCCTCGATCATAAGATTATCGGACTCCAGTATCTTTTTACCTCTCTGGGTTTTCTTTTGTTGGGCGGTGCTCTGGCGTTACTCCTTCGTTGGCAACTGGCGTATCCGTCCACCCAGGTGATGCCGAATGGGGACGTTGGAAATCCCATCTCGCTACCGTTCATCAACCCGCAGTTTTATAACGCCCTCTTTACCATGCATGCCACGGTCATGGTCTTTTTGGTGGTGATGCCATTGCTCATCGGTGCTTTCGGGAACTACCTGATTCCCTTGAAAATCGGGGCAGGGGACATGGCATTCCCCCTGATCAACGAACTTTCCTACTGGTTTTTCGTTGTTTCGGGTGCGGTGATGCTCGCTGGTTTTTTTGTCGCGGGCGGAGCGGCGGCCGGTGGATGGACCTCCTACGCTCCCTTAAGCAGCGTGGCGGCCTACAACGGGACCAAGATGGGGCAAACCCTCTGGGCGGCCGGAATCTTTATCAACGGCTTGGCTTCGATCATGGGTGCCTTCAACTACATCACCACCATCGTCAATATGAGGGCTCCCGGCTTGGGCTTCTTCCGTCTGCCGCTCACGGTCTGGGCACTCTTTATTACCGCCTTTCTTCTGCTCTTGGCCGTACCCGTGCTTTCGGCAGCTGGAGCCATGCTCATTCTTGACCTCAATTTCGGCACCAGCTTCTTTAATCCCGCCAAGGGAGGTCAGCCGCTTCTTTGGCAGCACTTGTTCTGGTTCTTTGGCCATCCGGAGGTTTACATCATGATTCTTCCGGCGATGGGGATGGCGAGCGACGTGCTGTGCATCTTCAGTCGCAAGCCTGTCTTCGGATATAAAGCGATGGTATTTGCCATGATCGCTATAGGATTTTTGGGATTCATTGTCTGGGGACACCACATGTTTGTGTCGGGAATGAACCTGGTGTTGTCGGCCGCTTTCGGTGTTTCCACCATGGTGATTGCGGTTCCCTCCGCCATTAAGACTTTCAATTGGCTAGGCACGCTCTGGGGGGGCTCCATTCGGTTCACCACAGCCATGCTCAATGCGTTGGCGTTTGTGGCGATGTTCGTGATCGGCGGGTTCTCCGGTATCTTTATGGCCTCGACGCCGGTCAACATCTTCGTTCACCACACCTACTTCATTGTCGCCCACTTCCATTACGTGCTTTTTGGTGGGAGCATCTTTGCCATCTTCGCCTCGATCTACACTTGGTATCCGAAAATGTTTGGCCGAATGCTGGATGAGACCTTGGGCAAGATTCATTTCGCCCTGACCTTTGTTTTCTTTAATCTTTGTTTTTTCCCGATGCATAACGTGGGTTTGGGTGGGATGATGCGCCGGATCGCGGATCCCACCGCTTACGAACATCTGCGTTCCCTACAGCCTATCAACCAGTTCATCACGATGTCCGCGATCGGGCTTGGATTCTCTCAGTTGATCTTTTTCTGGAATTTCTTCCGGAGCATGAAACATGGGAAGCCGGCTGGCAAAAATCCCTGGCAAGCCACCACACTGGAATGGACGGTGGATTCCCCTCCTGGACACGGGAACTTTGCTGTGACGCCCACCGTTTACCATGGAGCCTATGAATACAGCCTGCCGGGTCATTCGAGGGACTTTGTGATGCAGAACGAGCCCCCCACGGCTGACGCTGGGTCGCGTCGACCTGTACACGCGGGATGAGTTCCCGCTGGAAGGTGGCACCCGTTTATCGGGCCGCCTGTTTCTTAGTGGGATCCATTCTGGTCTTGATCACCTTGGGCGGGCAGGTGACGAGCAAGGTGGCTGGTATGGCCGTGCCCGACTGGCCGGCAACTTTCGGTCATAACATGTTTTTGTTTCCCTGGTCGAGGATGACTGCGTCCACCATGGTTTTTTTGGAGCACTCTCACCGGCTGGTCGCATCCGGGGTGGGGTTGATCACCCTGGCCGTGGCCGCCATGGTATGGATAACCCGTCCAGACAAGCTGGCCCGACGATTGGCGGTGGCAGCGGTTGTCTTGGTGGTTACGCAAGGAGTTTTGGGCGGGCAACGAGTCATTCAGGTTTCATGGGTCTTGGGATTGATGCACGGTTGCTTGGCACAATTTTTCCTCTTGGTCGCGGGAAGCTTGGCGCTGGTCCTCTCCAACTTTTGGAAAAATCCCGGCCGGTCGGACGATGACTCTCTTTCCCGCGCCCGCATGGTCTGGGGTTTGACCCTCCTCGCATTCCTACAGACCGTTCTTGGGGCGCTCATGCGTCACGAGGGACCTGGATTTCTGGCCATCCCTGATTTTCCTAAAATCTATGGAGAGTGGTGGCCGGCATTTTGGGATGCCGCAGTTCTGCAGAAAATCAATACGCTTCGTGCCGTGGATCTCCAGTGGCCCGCCACAACTTCATCCCTGATTCTTGCCCAGTTTCTCCATCGGACTCTCGGCGTGATTTTGGCCATCAGCATGGTCGTTGGCTCTTTCTGGAGTATGCGATCCGTGTCCGCACCCGATTGGTGGAGGAAGGGGATCATCGGTTGGTCCTTTCTGGCCTTGTTGCAGATGGGGCTAGGGGTATCGGTGATCTGGACCGGTCGTCTGCCTGAGCTGGCTACCCTGCATGTTCTTTTCGGGGCGAGCCTTCTTTTGACCGGATGGCTTCTGGGTCTTGCTTCGTGGCGTAGCGCCTATCCCCCCACCGTGAGGTCCTTTCAGCAACCGACTCTGGGTCGAAAGGCAGAAGTATCATGAACTCTGCGGGGGAGATGTCAGCCGCGCAGTCGATGACGGGCATGAAAATCTGGATGAAAGATTGGGCTGAGTTGATGAAGGCCCGGTTGTCTCTCCTGGTCCTGCTGACCACTTTGGTGGGTTTGTACTGCGGATCCGGAGGTCAACTGGAGCTATGGCGAACGGTCTTTACCCTTCTGGGGACCTCGCTCGTAGCGGCTGCCGCCGCCACCTTGAACGAATGGATGGAGCGTGATCTGGATGCCAAAATGGTGAGGACCGCACAACGCCCTCTGCCAACGGGTCGAATCAGTCCGGATGAGGCGCTGGTGGGTGGTGCCGGGATGGCTGGTCTTGGCCTGGCGACTCTTTTCTTCGGAGTGAATGCTCTGGTGGCCTTCCTGGCTGGCATGACTCTGGCCCTTTATCTGTTTGTTTATACCCCGATGAAAAGGTGGACGGCACTTAACACTTTGGTCGGAGCTGTGCCTGGGGCGATTCCTCCCTTGATCGGATTCGCCGCCGGCAGAGGGAACCTTGGCATCGAAGGTTGGGCGCTTTTTTCGATCCTTTTCCTTTGGCAGATCCCACACTTTCTGGCGATTGCTTGGCGACATCGGGAAGATTACCGCAGAGCTGGATTTCGGATGCTGCCTTGCCATGATGATCAAGGGAGAGTCACGGGGCTGGTGGCTTTGGTTTATTGTTTGGCCTTGTTGGCCGCCTCGATCTGGCCTGTTTATTTGCATTCGGCCGGCCATCTCTACGGGTTAGGTGCCTTGATTCTGGGTATTGGGTATGCCTTTCTCGCCGGGAGCTTTGCCTGGAAACCAAACATGGTATCGGCCCGGAATCTTTTCTTGGCCTCGATTGCTTACCTTCCCGTCTTATTGATTCTACTGGTGCTCGACCGGAAATGAGTATGACTCCTCTGCAAAAATCAAACCTCCGAATCGCATTGGTCCTCTTGGTGGCCTGTTTGGCTATGACGGCGTTCTGGATTTATTTCATCATCGCCAAGGAGCCGATCCGGCCCTAAATCGGATTTCCCATGAGTACCGCAACTCTGACTTCCTCTGGACCTGTTCCTGCTTCCGCTGGAGGCCCGCGTTTTACCCTTCCCAAGTTTGGGATGCTCGTTTTTCTGGCTTCTGAAGCCATGCTCTTTGCCGGGTTAATCGGAGGGTATATCGTTTTGCGGTTGGCCCAAGGTCCGGGTAATTGGCCGCCCCCCGGAGCCCCGGAAATCGGTGTTCGCCTTCCGCCCACGTTCCTGAACTGGGTGATGATCGTGAATTCCGTTATCCTTGTGTCGAGTAGTCTGACTTTTCATTGGGGAGAGGCCCGTATGCGCAAGGGGGGGAGCGGACTCATGGGCTACGCTCTGACGGCCCTCTTGGGTGCCATCTTCCTGGGGGTGCAAGCTTGGGAATGGCATCACCTGAAAGAGGAGGGGATGTGGTTTGATTCGTTTGGAACGTACGGATCGTGTTTTTTCACGATGACCGGTTTCCACGGGCTGCACGTCTTTCTGGGGCTTTTGGGCGTCCTTTGGGTGACGGCACGTGCGGTGCTTCGTCAAATGAAGTTATTTTCGGGCCAAACCCCGAATCCTTCCCACACCTTTGAAGAGCTGACCGGCTATTACTGGCACTTCGTGGACGTCGTTTGGATCTTTCTCTACTCCATCCTTTACGTTCTTTAGGGCGCGCGATCCCGGATCGCCCGAGGAGGCTTGGGCGCTTATTTGTTTTTTAGAAACTCCGCAATGACGTGGCCCAACGCAACCGGATCTGAACACGGGGTCGGTTCACCCGCGGCAGGCAAAAAGAGGTAACCATCTCCGTAGGCCGGCCCATTCAGAACACAGGCATCGGTGTGGCACTCTAAAATCTGGGTTCTGGCCGATTCGGTGATTTCAGCTTTGGTTCCCTCCGCCTCCCATTTCCATCCGATAATTTTTAACTTGGGTGCCCAGGAGCGTATTTTATTCAGGACGCGGGGGGCAGGCTTGAGTTCAAGTTGAATTCCCTGCAGATGTCCCGGCCATTTATCGCGGGAAAGTTTTCGGCCGGCCATATCCGTGGCGGCGGCTAGATCATAGTCCGGAAGAGCGGCTGGGAGGAGAATGGCAGAAAAGTTCTTCAGGGAAGTTGTTTGCAGGAGCTTTTCCAGATCGTGAACGGTCTGGAATCTTTCGGCTGAATGAAGGCCCGTGGGCAGGGGATGCGTGGAGGCGGTCCCATACCAGAGAGTGATATGAAGCCCTTGTTTTCGAAGGGTCTCCGCCAGCAGAACACCCGTACGACCGGTCGAAGTGTTGGTTATGACCCGGGCGCGATCTAGAGCGACGGAGGCTGGGCCGGCTATGAGTAGAACTTCCACTCATCCATCCTAGAGCAATCCACAGGAAGGGAAACATCAGGCTTGCGCCGGAGGGGTGAAACCCCGAAACCGATAGAAGACAAATGAGCTATCTAGGATTTCATCTGACCTTCAATCTTCCGGTTTTGGTGGTTCTCTTTTTCCTTTCCGGTCGGGGCTTATGGCCCATGGAGATGGTTCTCGTGATGGCCGGTGTTTTAGGGATTGTGGTGGCTTTCACCTCGCCTTGGGACAACTGGGCGGTTTCCAAGGGAATTTGGGATTTTCCTGAGGAAAGGACCCGTTTTCGGATTGGTCGCCTTCCGGTGGAGGAGTATGCCTTTTTTATCATCCAATCCTTAGAGGTGATGTGGCTGAGCTGGATCCTTCTTCGATGGGTGCCCCCGCCTCATGGAGCGCCGCAACCCCGTTGGATCGGAGAACCTCAGGTTTTGCGGCAAATAGGCTTCCTACTCATCGTTTGGGTCGGTATGGGGATAGCTTTAAAGGAGTGGCCGAAGAGGGAGCGGAGAGTTCACTACGCTTGGCACCTGCTCTATTGGTTTCTGCCGGTGGTGGTTTTGCAGTGGATGGTCGCCGGACCCATGTTGAGGGCTTACTCGTTCCATGTGTGGGTTCCTACCCTGATGATCGGCACCTACCTTTGTCTGGCTGACTGGTATGCCATCGGCAAGGGAATCTGGTTTTTCGATTCCAAGCAGATCACGGGACTCAAAATCGCCGGGATTATGCCATGGGAGGAAGTGGCCTTTTTCTACATTACCAGCCTGCTCGTATCCCAGACTTTCCTGATCCTGCTACCCGCGGGACTTCGTTGATTTGCCCGCAAGGGGTTTTGTTTGGGGTTTCTTACAGCTTGGGTTCGTTGCCCGGCTTCCACTTGATATTGCAGCCCAGGCTAGGCACTTGGGGCGAGGGGACGGGCTGGTGGGCCAGTACGGCGTCCATGGCAGCCTTGAGATCCTGACCGGTTGCCACTTGATCACTCTTGGGACGGGTGGAATCGAATTGCCCGGCGTAGACGAGGTTTCCCGACCGATCCAAGAGAAAGAAATCCGGGGTGCAGGCGGCATGCCAGGCGTGGGCGACTTCCTGGCTCTGATCCACCAAATAAGGAAAATTCCAGCCCGCCCCCTTGGCGAAGGCAGGCATCTTCGCAGGTGAGTCGTCCGGATATTGGGTGACGTCATTTGAATTGATGGCCACGAAGGCGACCCCTTTTTTCAAGTATTCGGCGGAAAGTTGGCCGAGCTGGTTGCTGACATGAATGACGTAAGGACAATGATTACAGGCGAAGACCACCACCATGGGTTGGCCGCCGGAGATTTCCCGGCTTGCCCAGATTTTGCCGTCGGCATCCGGAAGCTTGAATTCAGGGGCGGGCGATCCGAGCGGAAGACGTTGGGTGGAAGGGGTGCGGGCCATGGATTACTTCACCACGGCGCTTTTGGCCGGGTCCTTGTCTTTGGCGATCGTGGAATGTTTGAGGGCGGACTGGATATTTAGCCAGTCCGACATGATATGAAGTGCCTCTTTGAGTTCGATGCTTTCCGTTAGATCGATCGCATCCGTGACGCCCTCTGACTCGCCATCCGCCGAGTCTTCCAGGCTCGGTTTCTTCTTTTTTGGATCCTTGTCGGAAAGGATGACTCCTTTTTTGGCGTCAATCACCAGGCGGGCCACCGGCTTGGAGGTCTTATTGATCTGCTCCTCAAGTTTCTTTCGCTCATCGTTACGCATGTCTTCCGTCTTTTTTTCCTCAAGCCGTGAAGTTTCATTCAGCGAGATCGTACCGCTTTCCAGTCGGGCGCGGATCTTGTCGATATCCTTCTGTAAAAAATCCATATCCTTGTCCACCGCTAGACGATCTTTGGATTTTTCGCCTAGGATATCCCGAAGGGAAGGGTCAACGGAGAGGGAGTCAAAATGGCTGGGCCCGATCTCATCCCAAGGGAGTGCATTGGGGAGGTCAGATTCCCCGATTTTCATGTAATCGAGAGGGGAGGGTATGGAGATATCGGGAATGACGCCCCGATTTTGGGTGGAGTGTCCGTTGGGAAGGTAGAATTTCTGAATGGTGAGCTTCATGGCGCCGGCTTGGGGCTGGGAGTGGTCTGGCTTCTGTAAGAATTTACCCAACTCGACTACCGCCTGCACGGTGCCTTTACCGTGGGTGCTCTTTTCACCCACGACCAAGGCGCGACCGTAATTTTGCAGGGCTCCAGCGGTGATCTCCGAAGCTGAGGCGCTACGACGTCCGGTCAAGACCATGAGGGGACCCTGATAGATTTCTCCCGGGCTGTCATCGGTCCGCTGGATCACGGTTCCTTTTCCGTCCCTGACCTGGACAACCGGACCCTGATCGATGAAGAGGCCGGTCAAAGCCACCGCCTCATCGAGCAGACCCCCGCCGTTCTTGCGAAGATCCAGAATCACCCCATCCACTTGCGACTGGTTAAGTTTTTTGAGGAGAGATTCCACGTCTTGGGAGGTGGAGTTCGGGGTAGCGCCATTTCCGCTTTTGGAGGACTCCACGCCACCCACTTCACCATAGAAACTGGGAAGGTCGATGACCCCGATTCTCCAGGAGTCGGAATTGGGCTCCGCGATGGCGAGCTTGGGCGAGTTGTCAGTCCCTGAATTGCCAGAGGAGAAACGATCTTTTAACTGAGCCCACCAAGAGTCGCTGGCTTTCTGGGTTTCGGGAGATTGGTTTTTCGGCGGGAGGTCCTTCGGATTGAGGGCGGTTCTAGGAATATCGAAGATCGAGGCGCTGGCCTGCTGGGCAGCGAGTTTGACCTCATCCCGGGTGATCTGGATTTCGCGCTGCTCTCCGGCGCCGCTGCCCGCGGGATTCACCTGAAGCCGGACTATGGTCTTTTTGGGACCACGGATCTTCTTCACCGCATTTCGAAGTTTCATATCCACAATATCCTCGAAGGGCCCTTCGCCCTGGGCCACACCGATGATTTTGTCGCCCACCTTGAGCCGGCCATCCAGGTCGGCGGGACCCCCCGGCACCAACTCCTTGATCACGCAGTAACCATCTTCCGACGCCAGGACGGCACCGATGCCACAAAGGGCCAGTTTGATGCCGATGGAGAAGTCCTCCAAGGTCGAGGGGCTCATGTAGCTTGAGTGCGGATCGTACAAACTGGCGAGGGCGGTGAGATACATCTGGGAGATTTCTTCGTTGTCATAGTCATCCAGATTTTTCACCAAGCGGTCGTACCGCTTGGTGACCGTGGCGAGGGGGTCATCGGCTGTTTTCGATTTTTCTTTGGCCGGTTTTTTCTGCGTGACGAGCTTTTCTCGCAGAAGATCAAACTTTAGGCGGCGCTCCCAGAGTTCGTCTGCCGCGGCCTGATCCGCGGGCCAACCGACCTTGGACCGATCCAGCTCGTAACTTTGGTCGCTGGAAAAATCGAAGGGGAGGGAAAGGCGTTTTTTGATCCAGTCCAATCGGGCCCGAACTCGTTCATTAAAGCCTGCGAAAACCTCAAAGGCGGGGCTGATGTTGCCGTTCTGCGTCAGTTGAGCCAACTGGGGCGCGTAAGTGTCCTGGTACGCTTTGAGGTCGCTGTTCAGGAAGAAGGCATGGTTGTAGTCCAAGGCCTCCATATAATTCTTAATCCAATTCTTGGCGCGCTCCTCAGTCAGGGGTTTTCCCGCAAAGTGGTGATCTTGCAGGAGTTTCTGGACGAGAATCGCCGTGGGTTCCGCCCCGGGCTTGGGTCTTGGGAGATCAGCGAAAACCGGGTTCAGAGCCGTGAGGAAGACAGCAAGGGCGACCAGAAAAGTGGAAATCTTCATCAAACGCATAGTTTGAATATAGCGCAGATTGGTCGTAACGCACTTCTATTGCGAAAATAATCGAGAAACTTGGCTACTTTAAGTATGGATATATCCCTCTCAACATCAGCGATATGCGATATTATTAGCCCAATAATGAAAGGTCCTGGAGAACCTGTTTTTGCGAGCGCTTGGAAACAAAAATGTTGGCGCCTGATTTCAGGTTGATGATGAGATGCCCCTGCTTGTCCCGTTGCCAAGTTTGAATCTGATGTCGGGCAATGACTCGCCCCCGCCCCACTGCCAGGCAGAATCCGGCGGGAAGTCTTTGGATCATCTTCGCGAAGGTCGAGCGAATCAATCCGACCCCAAGGGCGGAGTAGACCTCGACATAATTTTCGCTGGATCGGATCTCATGAATATCGGTGATGGAGAGAGCTCTGGTTTTCCCATTGATTTCCAGAT
>Ga0209598_10002883_pt1 | contig 13186 bp, 7 predicted proteins | sample M_140807_EF_Meta_FD_187317 | JGI IMG/M metagenome (GOLD analysis project Ga0209598, IMG submission 187317) | Freshwater microbial communities from Lake Montjoie, Canada to study carbon cycling - M_140807_EF_MetaG (SPAdes) (version 2) | ecosystem: Environmental > Aquatic > Freshwater > Lake... | reverse complement strand
TGACAGACTGTTGGAGTGCCGGTCCCACAGCTGCTCTAAGACCCCAGCCCGTTTGCGGTCCGTAGTCATCTTTCTTGGGTATAGGTTTGGGTTTGGTTTCAGCAACTAGCGGTGAAATGGCATTGGTGCCCGTGATTGTGGGGGAGGGCGAGGGTGTGACCATGGGATCATTGTCGGGTGAGGGAGAGGTGGTGAGTGATTTCCATTGGTCTTGAGAAGATCCGTTATCACTGGGTGTCGTGTTGGCGCTGGAGGCCAACGTAGCCAACTGCACGTCTTGGGAGTTCGTGCGTAGAGGCAGTGGGTTGGAGTTGAGCCCAGTGGCATCTTGACTCAAGGTAGAAAAACAAGGCCAAGCCATACCGACTAAAAAAGTCAGTGAGTGAAAAAAGCTGAACCGGGACTTGAAATTAGGGGTTTTGTATTCGCCAAATCTAAAATAAAGCCCCATCCCGTATATCTATATATATGATGAAAACAACAGACAACACAATATGTTGTATTGTAAATGAATGAAGTGCAAACTTCTTACAATCAGTATTTAAGGGAGGCGATCAGAGGTCCCAAGAAAAGAGCAGTTGGGGTTAAAAGAGAGGGGCCACCATTACGGATGGCCCTTCTTCACAAACAAACAAACCAGACAAGAGCTACGGAAAAAAAGAAATCAAAGGCAACTTAAAATCGCCAATTCATACCAATTTCGACTGTATGATTGTAGCTGGCTTGAAATTTTCCCAAGTCCTGAAAACTGGGGTTAGGCGCAGAAAGCATCTTATACGCGATGTCTATATCGAGTCCCGGGGCAACGGTGTAACTAAAACCAGCAGTTAATTGATAGATAAAATTCCAGTAATAGCTGGTGTAGGGCGCATCTCCACCAGAAGAGGCTTGAAACACATCCCATGCAGCTCCCACGCCTCCTCCAGCGTATCCCCGGTACGGACCATCGGATGGGAATTGAAATCGAACATTAGTTAAAATAGGGACTTGAAACAGTCCAGCATTACCTAGATTGGAGTCTCCTGGATATTCTACCGTACTATTGTCTGAAGATCGCTGAAGAGAGTTATAAATGAATGAGGATTCCAACCCAACCCTGAACCATTCGAACACATCGTAGGAGGGTTCAAGGTCAAAACGGATACCTGGTTGGAATGCAAAATTATAATAACTCAATCCATCATTCGACCGACCGCTCAAAGACTGTTGGAATGAGGCACCTACAGCCGTGCGAAATGCAAATCCCTCTATTGGACCATAATTATCCGCATCGTTCATGGATTTAGCATCTTTAATCGCAGGCCCTTGTTTGTCCGCCATCATGGGTGATGGGGTTGAATCTTTTGGTGTGTTTTGGGGTGCTTGAGTAGAAGGTTGTCCAATGGGCACCACTCCGTCCTTGGACGGGTCGTAGGCCACAATCTTGGGGGCGCCACCATGCGTGCTGCCGTTGTCAAAAGTCTTACCCACTTCACTCCATTTGAGTATGACTTTTGTCCCGTCCGGGTAGATTTTCATGACATACGGATCATTGGCAAAGGAAGTGCCCAGCGTGACCCACAGTACTAAGGCGATCACCCCTAGCCAGAACGCCAAGCCTGTTCCTAGAGTCGCCAGAGGAGAAGGATTTCCTGTAGCGTTGTCTTGCTCCAAGTCGTCAGACGAGTATGATTTTACGTTAATACGCATAATTAATCTCCTTTTACTATTATCGCCGCTTGGTCTGCTCCATACACAGAATTGCGGTTCATTTGCTCTAAATCCCATACTTATAGTGTATGTCAATAAATTTGTTAATAATATTTTAGTAACTAATATACAAAAACAATTAATAAGTATATTAAAAAATTATCACCGAGCCCTTTGCTTAAGAGAGATTATCGGCCTCTTCATGGGCCGTTGGTAAGGCTTTGGGGAATCAACCGAGAGCCCTGGCTGGCTCTTTTATTGAGAAATGAGGATAGAACTAGAGAGTGCTGGCAGCAGCAGTGTGAGTTTGCCTTTTTGTACCTCTTGTTTGCCCAATGATCCAAGCGGGTCAATCAAGGGGCCGTCGGAAAACTCAGGATCTACCTCTAGATTTATTTCCTTCGGTTGCGCTGACCGGTTGTAAAGAATCAGGACCCTATCTTTTACATAGGCCCGTAGGACGGCATAGGTCTCCTGATCGGCGTGAAGGCAGCGACGACTCCCGTAGCGAATGGCAGGATGAGCGGCCCGAATTGCGTTGAGCTTGGCAACGTGTTCCTGAACTTTTTTCTCTTCGGGTGATAATTTCTTCAGATCGGGGAACATTCGACGGTTGTCAGGGTCCTGAGCCCCAGTCATGCCGATTTCGTCGCCGTAATAGATCATGGGAACCCCGGGGCTGGTGAGGACGAAAGTGAAAGCTAGCCGAAGCTTGGCGTAGCTGGATGGATGGTCGACCTTGGGCGGTTTGTTCCAACCGACGACGAACTCGTCCGGCTCCTTGAGGTCCGGCAGGTCGCCGTCGGCGTAGGCGAGGAAGCGGGACTTATCGTGATTTCCCAGCAGGGGCGACATGGTGGTTTCTGGTCCAAAGACACGATCCGAGGCCAAGGCCGAGGCTTCGAGGGATGTAAAATCCTCGGTCCCCATGCCGAAAGTCGCTAGGATCGAATCGTACAAGGGGAATTCGAACTGGCCGTCGAGCCGATTGGGTCCGATGAAGGAGTTGATGCCTTTACGGTCCATGAAAGTTTCCCCGACCAGATAAAAAGAGTCTGAGGAGGATTGCGGGAGGCGGGAGCGCAAACCTTGGCGGAAAGAGGTCCAAAATTTAGGGGGAATATGTTTGACGGCATCCAAGCGGAAGCCGTCGAGGTTAAAGCGCTGGACCCAGTTCGCCGCATTTTCAATCAGGTAGTTGCAGGCCTCGGGTTGGTCGTAATTGAAGCGGGGGAGAAAAGGTTCAAACCAAGTGGTAAATTGGGTTTCGTTATCCCATTTGCGGAGGTTTTTGCTTCCGTCGGGCAGGGTGAGTGAGCCGAACCAATTGGGTTGTTCCCGGTAGAAGGGATGCTCCTCGTGAACATGCGCTAGCACGAGGTCGAGAAGGAGATGTAAGCCCCTTTTTTTTGCTGCGGTTGCCAAGTCGGTCAGGGCCTTTTCTCCGCCAAAACGGGTCTCCACCTCGGTGGATGAAGTCGGCCAGTAGCCATGATACCCGGTATACCAACGCCGAGGTTCCTTGAATTCCTGGAAGGGGAGAAGGGGGTTCTGGTTCACCGGCGTCAACCAAAGGGTATTCACCCCGAGTTTTTCAAAGTAACCTTGCTCGATCAATTGCCGAAGACCGATGAGATCGCCGCCGTAGTACTGGGCGGGTGGCTCCACTTTGGGATCGGGTTTTGGATTGTTGGAGGGATCGCCATCAACCATCCGGTCGATAAAGGCCATGTACATGATCAGATCGTGTCGATCCGCGCCTAGGGCGGGGTCGGGTCCGGCTCTGGCCCGGGCGGGAAGGGTGGGTATTCCATCGGCACCCACGCCCATCAAGCGAACCCAGGCCAAGGGGGGAAGATCCTGAGTCGATACTTTCCAGCGACCGTCCGGAAGGGGCTCGGTAGGTATTTCTTTGGAGGTCCCGTCTGGCATTTCCGCCACGGCTGAGGCGATCTCCATTTTTTGATTGGCTGGAGCCGAGGCGAAAGTCAAAGAATCCAGGGAGCGGCTGTCGGCATAAAGAAAATATGCTGACGACGAGGGAAAAACTTTGAGCAGGGAATTCTGGTTCCCGGACCCATCGGGAGCCTTCTCCGGGTTGGTTGGATCGAGGGACCACTTTCCATCGATGACCAATTTATAGGGGTAGGATCCTGTCGCCAGCGGAAGGGACAATTCCCACAAGTTCTGGGATGTTTTCTTGAGAGGGGTGGAGGAAGGATTCCATTGATTGAAAGAACCGGCCACGGTGACCGTTTTCTCGGACCCCAATCCAAAAAATCTGAATTTGGCTGAAGAGGAGGGCTGGATAGCCAAGGTCATGACTGCCTCTAGCGGAGGACTATTTGAGGGGACCAGCTTGAGGATGAGGTTTTCCATGCCGGTGGCTTCCGGACGGGATTGGACGATAAGAATGTGATCTTTGGTGATTTTTGCCTGAATTCCCGGATTGGGTTTCTGCCGAACAAGTTGAATTCTTCCTTCGGTTCCAGAATCGAACCAGCGTGCCAGATCATATTTTTCCTCTGAGCCACTGGAGACAATTTGAACCGGGATCCAGCCAGCGTAAGAGGAGGACAATTTTTCTGCGGCATGCGTGGTCCAGCAGTCGATGCTGAAAAGGAAAATGGAGGCCATGAGGCCTCTGAATTGTGATTTTATGAGCATCGTCAAGGTAGTGTCTCTCGATAAAAAATAGGGTGGATAGAAGCGTGAGGTAAGAAAATTATAAGAGTCTCCTGTGGTGAGACTTCATGGAGGGCTGTAGGGGAGGGGGGCACAAAAACATATTAATACGCAAAAAGAATAAAAAGCCGTTATATCAAATATTTAAAAACACACTATATGTAGTCAAAAAATGGGGACATATCACAACTAATGTGTATATGTTCGTCTACTTAAGTGAACTTTAGGCCCAAAATAATTACTCGAAATACAGTAATATATTCAGTTGGACCATTTGGCCTATTCTTTGGGGTTCTCTGTTCTTTTATTTTTTCAAATTTGCAGAGCCTTGGTCAGGAGAACAGTTGGCAATCGTTGGCAGGCGAGGCCAGCGCAATAAATCGAAAGGTCAGTCCGGAAAAAATCGACTATAATCTTGAGGTGGGACCAGTCTTGCTGAAGTTAAAAGCGGGATTGGTCAATGGTTATAGCTCAAATATTGGCCTTACCGGTTCTGGAGGCGCTGGTAGTGCCTACAGCACCCCTTCCCTAACTTGTAATTTAAGTTGGCCGATTAGCGATTTAAACATCCTGACCTTCGGAATGCAGGGGGGGTATTCGTACTATTGGCAGGCTTCCCAAAGCGCAAGTCCGGGCGGGTTATTCCTTCAACCAACAAGTATTTTAAAGGGGGATTTTTACGTCAGTAATTTCAAAATTACGCCCTCGGACGGCTTCTCATTGCAGCAGAACCCCACCCAAGCGGTTGAATTAAGTGGGGTATCGAAGTTGTCCCTTTTCCAGAACAATTTAGGGCTGCTGGTCACTTGGGATGCCGGCGACTTTTTAGTCACCGGAGGTGCCTCCATCTTCACGGTAAAGGCTCTCAACTCCTCGACTAATAATTATCTCGATCGTAATGCACTCTCCCCATCCTTTTCGGCACAATACAGCGTGACGAAAACTTTGGCGGCAGGAATCAATGGGTCGGCTCAGTTCAACCGATACCAGAATCCAGCCGAGCTGGTGACCACTACATCCAACGGGGTGGTCAGCTATAGCGTCCAAGGGCAGAACAACAGTGACCTTTTTCAGGTTGGCCCCTTTGTCCATAACCAAATTACCGAGTTTATCGGGATCGATTTCGATTTGGGTTATCTTTGGGGAACCTTCGACAAGTTGCCCGAAGTTCAGCAGGGGGGCTATCCCTCGACCTTCTACTTGGACTTTAGTTGGAATCATACTCTCAACGAATACCTAAAATATGCCATTACCGCAGGAAGAACAGAAACACCCTCCGTTTCTAACGGTGTCACCTTCTTTACCCAGTGGACGTTTGGCTTCGCTCCGTCTTGGAATGTGATCGAGAACCTATCCTTGACGACCCCGGTGTCCGCTTTGATTGGAGATCAATCGGGTAGTAATGGGCAAAAGATCCAGAACTATACCGGTAGCATTAATTTGGGTTATCAAATCATGGAAAAGCTGAGCAGTACGGCCAGCTTCACCTATTTGATCAAAGATTCCAATCAACCCAATCAGAGCTATAGTCAATGGAATGCTACCTTGGGGTTCACTTATGACTTCTGATCGACTGGTTCTTTCCCCAAGGAGAGCCTGGCTCTTTCGCCTGATGTTTCTCTCGGTGTTGCCTTTTATTTCTTTGGGCCTAGGGCAGGAAGCGCCACCTACGCCCCCCGCGGAACCCGCCAATCACGAGGTAGCTCATGAGGCGATTCCTCCTGCGGTTGTGCCTGACCCATCCAAGACCAATCCCATGGACTCCTTGGATGATAAGAAGATCATTGCCGTAGGAAATCTTTTGGAATTCCGGGTGATCGAGGATCTGGATGAGGAGCCGGATCCAAAGTCAAAAAATGAAGCGAGTAAGTCTGATCAGCGACCTCAAAATTTGCTGCAAGTCTCGGACAGTGGCGAGGTGGAGCACCCTTACTTCGGTCGGGTTCTTGCCAAAGGGAAGACGCACAGGCAGTTGGCGGAGGAGATTAAACGGATCTTGGAGAAGGATTTGTACTATCAGGCCACCGTTCTCATCTCATTGGCCACCTCGGGTAAGTCGAGGGGTAAGGTCTACATTAGTGGTGCGGTAACCAAGGCGGGCCCGTTTGAAATTCCCGTGGATGAGAACATGACGGCGAGCAAAGCGCTTTCGTCAGTGGGCATTGTGGAAGACCGCGCCAACATTGCCCAGGTGAAATTGGTCCGCAAGGCGGTGGAAGGCGCGCCGCCTCCGGATCCCGTGATTATCAATCTCTATGATATCCGGCAGGGGAAAACTGAATCAGACCGGGTCTTAGAGCCGGAAGATCAGTTGATCGTCCCGTCGATTACGAGCCGGGGGCAGGTCAGTATTGCGGGCAGTGTCAAAACCGCGGGTAACATTCCCATTCCGCTGGATCGAAATCTGACCGTCAAGGATGTGATTGTGCAGGCCGGCTTAGGTGATTTTGCGGACAAAAGGCATGTGAAACTTTTTCGCAAAGGGGAAAAGGGGGAACCGATGGTGGTGGACATGGTCAAAATTCTTGAGACAGGCGAGGAGGAGATGGATCCCGAGGTTTCGGATGGGGACCATATCTTTGTTCCCAAACGCCTGATCAACTTCTAGGAAAGACCATGGCTGAAATCGGACAAGAAATGGGAATCGGGGGGCCGTTATCCCCGGCAGTTCTGCGAGCCCGACTTTACCGCTACAATCTTTTGCTCAAAAAGTATTGGTGGTTGCCGGTTCTTTTGTTGTCCGGCTCGCTGTTGGTGCAAGGCGTCCGGTATTTTCTGGGTGAACCGATGTATGTCAGCGCCGGACGGATGATGGTTAGTCCCCGGATCATGACGGGGGAGGCGGCGGTCTATACGGAGGAACTGAGCAACTACTTTGGCACCCAGGTTTCACTCATGCAGAGCGAGGCCATCAAGCATCGAGCCACGACGGCTGTGGAGAGTGCCCATCCGGATTTGAAGGGAATCTTGGCGGTTCTCGCGGTTCAGCAAGAACCGAAGGCATCCATCTTCATTCTCAAAGTCACCAGCCCTGATCCGAAGTATTCCCAGCTCTTTGCGGATGCTTGTATGAGTGAGTTTTTGGAATTTAAAAAAGAAATGCGCGGAGAGACCTCCCAGAAAACAGTCGATGCGGTGGCCAAGCAGTTGGCGGAACTGGAAAAAGCCATCTCCGATTTGGATCAGAAACTATTCCAATTCAAACAAGAGAATAACGTGGTTTTCCTGCAAGAGCAGGGGAACTATGTCGGCACCTACCTAGTAGATCTCAATAAGCAATTGGCGGAATTAAAGAAAGAGGGTCAGCTTCTGGATTTGATGAGCATCGATCAAACCCTGGAGCGACAGATGCAGAACGCGCCTGAAGCCACGGCCAAAAAGGATGACATGAGTGGAGCCAGCCTGGTGGAGGGGCCGCAGTCCGAATACATTCAGACCAAACGGCAACTCCAACGAGCCAGGGCCCGGTTGGAACAGTTGGGCAAGTATCTCAAGTCCAAGCACCCGAAGATCCTTGCCCTGAAGGACGAAATCACTCGAGGGGAGCGAAAACTCGAGATTGTCAGGCAACAGAGCCAAGAGTCCGTGTCGGAAAAGCGGCAAGCCATTCAGTTGCAGATGACCAATCTGGAGAAACTCGTGGCAGAATCCGAGACCAAGGCGCTGGATGTGGGCAGAAAAATGGCGGAATACGAGAAGATGAAGACCGAGCGGGATCGACAGCAACAGCTTTACGACCGCCTTTTGGGGACCGTGCAGAACGTCAATGTCAGTCAGGACGTCAGTCAGTTCGACGTCAACATTCTGGAAAGGGCCACTCCAGCCATTTCCGTCAAACCGGGTTTCGTCCGCTCCCTGATGATCGGCTTGGGCGTGGGGCTCATTCTTTCCGGTGGATTTCTCTTTCTGCTGGATCGTTTTAACGATCGCGTCGCCACCGTGGTGGAGCTTTGCGAGCATTTCACCGAACCGATTTACGGACAGGTTCCGCAGGAAACTTCGGATGCCGATGGTCGTCTCCCCCTCTTGACGCCGCAGGATACCCGGCATGTGTATGCCGAGAGTTTCCGCAATATCCGTTCGAGTCTTCGTTTCGTTGGCGGGGAGGCCAAAAAGAAGAATCGCGTGATTTTGGTGACGAGCCCCACTCCTGGAGATGGCAAATCCACCACCACGGCCAATTTGGCCCTGACCCTCTCCTTCGCTACGGATGAAAAGGTGCTGCTGATTGACGGGGATTTGCGTCGTGGGGGTCTGCACCGACTGTTTGGTCTGGAAGGGGAACCGGGCTTGGCCGAGGTTCTCGGAGGCCAAGCCGAGTGGCGCAAAGTGATCCAAACGACTCCTTATAAAAATCTGTTCTTTATTTCGGCCGGTGAGCCAGCAGGCCATCCCGGAGAACTCTTTTTCAACGCCTACTGTGAGACCCTGCTCCAGGAGCTAAGAGGTGAGTATGAGACCGTGGTCATCGACACCGCTCCGGTCCTAGCGGTGGATGATACGCCCAGTTTGGCTCCGAAAGCTGATGGGACATTGATTCTTTACCGGGCGGGCCGAACTTCCTGCCGGCTGATGAGAAATTCTCTAGAAGCTCTCTATTCAAGAAATGCGAAGGTCTTGGGGATTATCTTCAACGGCGTCGACCCCAAGCAACCGGAGTACGGTTATTACAAGTACACCGAATATTACTACAGCAAGACAGTGAGCCGAAAAAAAGAGAGCCCTGTCGAGGGCGCGGGTCCGGTTTCGAAGGATACGATCAGTCAGGTCAAAGAGACCACGCTACCCAATCCATTGCCGCCGCCGCCGGTTCCGCCATCCGCAAGGCAAGGTTAAGAAAGTTCGATCCCAAACTGCCGGAGGGACGATTCCAAATCGGTCCCTGGGGGCAGATGAAGAGTGTGCCAGCCCATGCCAGCGGGGGTGGTCAGGTTCTCCGCCAGATCATCAATAAACAGTGATTGTTCGGGTAAGGCGCCCGACTCTCTGATGGCGTCTTCGTAGATCTTAGGGTGTGGTTTGCGGGATCCGACCTCATGGGAGTAAATCCGCGGGTGGAAAAGAGGAAAGAAATCAAAATGGGCCTCGAGGTGTCGGATGTGGGCGGCACAGGTGTTGGAAATCAGCGCCACAGGGTATCTTTGGGCTAAGGCATGAGCGATGGCCACGCGCTCCGGCAGGGGATGGAAAATATCACAAAATGCTTCCTGTAAAGCCGGGATGGCATGCTGGAGATGGAGCTCTGCAGCTAGACGATCAAAATAATCCCGGCAGGAGTAGTGACCGCGCTCGTAATCGTGGGCTTGATCATGGGACCAGATTCTTTCACAAAAAGCCTCCACGGTCTGACCTGAGCTTTCGGCCAAGGCCCGAAGTTTTTCGCCGGAGCGAAGACCCACCAGGATATTGCCCAGATCGAAAAAGATGTGCGTGACAGGTTGGGAAGGCACGCCGGTGAAATCCGCCTATTTCGAGGTCTGGATATATTCCCCGGCCCAGCTGGCCGGAGGGGGGGTTTGGATGAATCCCTCGCAGATTTTTCGATAGGTCTTGGAGGGACCGTCCTCCGGATCGAGGGCAAGGGCTTCGTCAAACTTGGCAATCGCCTCATGAAAGCTTTTCGCCGCATGGAGTTTCCAGGCCTCTTCGAAGAGGTGGACTACTTTTTGCTTCGCCTCGGATAGTTCGCCCTTTTTGGCGAGGAGTTCGTAGCATGGAACCGGCTCGGTTTTCCCCTTCACGATCATGTTGGCGAGGAAACGGGCCTCAATCTTTTCCTTGGCCATTTCATAGGTTTTCCCTCCGATCATGATATGGGTATCGAAGGGCTTGTTGGCCGGTTCAAACCGGGCGGCTTGGTTGACGGCGTCCCCCATGACGGTGTATTGGAACTTTTTGTCGGACCCCATGTTTCCGGCCGCCACTTCCCCTGTGTTGATGCCCATGCGGGCGTCGATATCGCAGCCATATTCGGCCTTTAGTTCCTGCTTGAGGGATTGGAGGCGCTCTTGTTGCTCGAGGGCCGACCAGCACGCTTTCCAGGCGTGCGAGTTCGGATCGGGATCGAACCAGACTGGAACCCCAAAATCGGCCATGATCGCATCCCCGGCGTACTTATCGATATACCCTCCAAACTTGGTCACCAAGTCACTCATAGGGGTGAGGTAGCGATTCAGAATTTTCGATAGGTCTTCGGCTGAGACGGATTCCGAAATCGTGGTGAAGCCCGCCAGATCGGAGAAGAAGATCGAGGCCATTCTTTTCTCACCGGTAAGGCGAAAACGGTCGGGGTCCTCCTGCATGTAGGCCAGAACTTCCGGGCTGACCATGGTGGAAAACATTCCGCTGACCCGGCGTTTGGCCCTTTGTTCCAGCACGAACTCATATCCCAGGCAACCGATTCCGCCAAAGAGCAGGGTTAAAGCGGGACTGACCGAAGGCAGGACCAGGCTGAATCGATCCTGCACCAAGAAGGTGAGCACGGCATATCCAACACCCGCGATGAGAAGAAGGAGGAGGCGAAGCACCGGTTGACTGGTGGCCAGAATGAGCAGCAACGCCAGCAGGGCTCCGGAGAACAAGAGGGCGGGTCCCGCCCATGGCGGGGGGAGGTTGAGGAATGAGCCCGCAAGGGCGGCGCCCAGGGCCGCCAGATGAACTTCGGGTCCGGGCATGGGGTTCGGATAGGGGGTTCGGATGACATCTTTGGACCAATTTCCGTAAGGACCGACCAAGACGAGTTTGTCTTTTAGTTTTTCCCCATTGTCAAAAACCTTCTCCCAGGTGGAGGGGACAAACAGCTGGTACACGGGGATTGATTTATAATTAAAATTAGGCGGTCCAGGAAAACGAAGTAGGCCGGAACCACTCGAGGGAATCCGATCCCCATATCCGGCTTTCTCCAGCATCCGGCATGCGAGGGAGGCGGCCATCGTGTCTTGAAATTGGCGCCGGTAATCCGCCCGACGAACGATGCCGTCACTATCCGGCCAGAGGTTGACGTAGCCGACGCGGCCGTTGGGGTTGTCCTTGGATATTTCCGCGGCTCCCATGGGGGCGAGGGCTGCCGGGAGAGTGAGTTGAACGGAGGTGCGTCCGGCATTGCTGACTTCCTCGAAAGTTCCGCCCAGCACGGCGTGTTCGCCCCGTTCATTCATGACTTGGATGAGTTCCTCATCTCCCTCTTTCGGGGTGGGAAACATCAGGTCCAAGGCCACCACTTTGGCGCCGGCATCGGTAATGCGCTGGATCACCTGGGCCCAGACGGAGCGGCGCCAGGGCCATGACCCAGTGGACATTTCGGCCAGCGCGGGGGCGGCGGCAATCTCCTCGTCGGAGAGGATGTCTTTGTAGGTTGCCTTATCGATGGCAATAAAGACAACGTCTGGACTGATGGGGGCGGGTTGGCCGAATCGAATCCGCAGATCCCGGGTATAGAGTTCCGCTTCGGTCAGAGGTTTAAACTGAATCAGTCCTAAAAGACCAAGAAAAAGAGCGGCGCCGGCACAGATCCCGGCAAGGATCAAACGTCTTTGCAGGGCGTCTTTTTTGGCGGTTTTTGCCATGCGAAAGGTTAATTGGACCAGGTTGGGCGCGCGAGGGTGGATTCCTGTTTCGTCGCTTCCTGACCCAGTTCGTTTTCAAATTCGCGGAGAAGACGATGTTCATAATCGGTGACCTGTCGCTCGATGGCCGCCACAACCTCACGGCGGGCTGCTTTTTCACGCTCCACTTTCTTTTCCTGTTCCGCATTGGCGATCAAGGCCCCGATCACCATACCGGCCAGAGCCCCAGCTCCAGCACCGATGGCGGCCCCATCCCCACCACCCGCCATGGCACCGATTCCGGCTCCCGTGGCGGCCCCTCCCACAGCTCCGATTCCTGCCCCGGTGGGGACTCCGCTCCCGGCACCCAGGCCTTTGCTTTTGGCGGCTGCAGGAGCGCTGGCCATAAGACTGGAGCGATACTGCTTCACGTCGGCGGCAATGGAGGCGAGACGATCATCCAGACTCTGTTTGGCGGCGATCTGCTTGTCGCGGGAGTTGATCAGTTCGCTTTGCGCACGCAGCAGGGCAGGGGCCGGTTGGGAGGCTTCGCGGACAAAGATGGATTCGAGGGCTGGAACTCGGGTCAGGGGAAGAAGGTCCGCCCGGGTTACTTTCCATCTGCCTAAAGATTTTTCCGCATGGCGGAGTGTCCACCCCCCCTCCATGGTTGTGCCGGCTGGCAAGACCGTTTTCTGACCGCTGAGGTCAAAAACTTTTCCAGGGGGAAGATCGTAAGCGTAGACGCCCTTGGGGTAGAGACGTCGTTGGTTGGGGTGTAAATCCTTTTCCAGGTTGATGGGAATGACTGGAACCAAAAGGATATCTTCCTTGGCCCGTAAGGAGATGGCGTAATCCACGGTGACTCCGTCTTCGGAGGTGATCAGCCGATGGGGAGTGAGGCCAACCAGTTCCACCTGTTGGGGTAAGCGACGGGACAGGACAGCGCGGGCCAAGCCATCGGGCGGAAGATTTTGCCAACGATTCCAATGACCCAGAGTTGAATCATCTTTGGGAATGGCTGGGGGCAGGATGGGAAGAGCCGGGGAATGATTTTGGGAGACAAGTTTGGAGAATTCACGCAAGGATGAGCTCCAGAGGGCATAGTCTGCCTGAAGGGCCTGGGGGGTCCTGATTTCATCGTCGGTCCTGGAGTAGGATGAGCCACTGAGGAAAAAGAAAAGGGCCAAAGCACCGGCCAGTAGGCATCCGACTGCCAAGGCGGTGAGTCCAACCAAGAATTTCCAAGAGGGTCGCTGAATTTCGGG
>Ga0209598_10002876_pt1 | contig 13194 bp, 10 predicted proteins | sample M_140807_EF_Meta_FD_187317 | JGI IMG/M metagenome (GOLD analysis project Ga0209598, IMG submission 187317) | Freshwater microbial communities from Lake Montjoie, Canada to study carbon cycling - M_140807_EF_MetaG (SPAdes) (version 2) | ecosystem: Environmental > Aquatic > Freshwater > Lake... | reverse complement strand
AGGGGCTCTCGATTCGGCGAGATCTGTTTCGGCAGGCGGACTTCATTCAGATCGCCGTCGACAACATGAAGGCCGTCCTGCGGGACGGCGTGCTGCTCGTGCTCGTCATCGTGTCTCTATTTCTGGCGAGCGGGCGCGCGAGCCTGATCACGCTCGTCGCGATCCCCCTGTCGCTGGTCACCGCGGTCTTTGCGTTGTCGAGCTTCGGCGCCACGCTGAACACGATGACCCTCGGCGGCATGGCCATCGCGGTGGGTGAGCTGGTGGACGACGCCGTCATCGACGTCGAGAACGTGATCCGGCGCCTGCGTCAGAACGCTGGGTTATCGGACGAAGCGCGGCGGCCGGTGCTCACAGTCGTGCTCGAGGCGAGCCGGGAGATTCGCAGCAGCATCGTCTTCGCGACCCTCGTCGTGGGCCTGGTTTTTCTCCCGCTGTTCTTCCTCGACGGCGTCGAGGGCCGCTTGCTCGCCCCGCTCGGCGTGGCCTACGTCGCCTCGCTGACGGCGTCGCTCTTCGTCGCCGTGACAGTCACACCGGTGCTGTGCTCGTTCCTGCTGCCGGGATCTGCGGCCGTGCGCACCGCCCACGAGCCTCGCTTCGTCGCGTGGCTTAAGGGGGCCTACGCACCTGCGCTCGACGCGCTCATCCCGCGCTGGCGCCTCGTCGCGTCGCTGTCCTTCGGGCTGCTTGTGGGCGCCGTCGTCGCGCTCGCCTTCGCGGGGCGTGCCTTCTTGCCCGAGTTCCGCGAAGGCACGCTCACCATCGCGGCGGTCACGCTCCCCGGCACGTCGCTCCCCGAGTCGGATGCGATGGGCCGCCGCGTCGAGGCGCTGCTCCTGCGTCACCCCGAGGTGGTCTCCGTCGCGCGCCGGACAGGCCGCGCGGAGATGGACGAGCACGCTCAGGGCGTGAACGCCGCGGAGCTGGACGTGACCTTGCGCGAGACGGACCGCACGCGAGAGGCGTTCCTCGATGAGCTGCGGCGCGACTTTGCCTCGCTGCCGGGCATGAACATCACGATCGGGCAGCCGATTGGCCACCGCATCGACCACATGCTCTCCGGCACACGCGCGAGCATCGCCGTCAAGGTCTTCGGCGACGACCTCGCGGAGCTCCGCCGCCTCGGGGCTGAGGTCGAGGCGGCGATGCGGAGCGTGCCCGGGGCGGTGGACGTCGCGCGGGAGCAGCAGGCAGACGTTCCCTTCGCGCGCATCGTCTTCGACCGCGGCGCCATCGCGCGCTACGGACTGCGCGTCAGCGAGGTCGCAGGCGCGCTCGAGGCGGCCTCCGGGGCGCGCGCCGTGTCCCAGGTCGTTGAGGGGCAGGCGGCCTACGACCTGGTCGTTCGCGCGGGCAGCGACCACATCGAGCGCGTCGATGACCTGAGCGCGCTGCTCATCACCTCGCCCGCCGGCGCGCAGGTGCCCTTGGGCGCGCTCGCGCAGGTCCAGCGGGACCGCGGCCCGAGCGAGGTGGGGCGTGAGAATGGCCAGCGGCGCGTGGTGGTGAGCTGCAATGTGGCCGGCCGCGACGTCGGCAGCGTCGTGCGCGACATCGAGGCCGCTGTAAAGCGGAGCGTGGCGCTACCCACCGGCTATGGCGTGGCCTACGGCGGGCAGTTCGAGAGCGCGGAGGGCGCCTCGCAGACGCTCGGCTGGCTGAGCCTCGTCTGCATCGCGGGCATGTTCGGCCTGCTCTTCACAGCGTTCGGGTCCGCGCGGGATGCCACGCTGGTGATGGCGAACCTGCCGCTCGCGCTCATTGGCGGCGCGGTCGGCGTCTTTCTTGAGGGCGGCGTGCTCTCCGTCGCGTCTCTCGTCGGCTTCATCACCCTCTTCGGCATCGCGACACGCAACGGCATCATGCTCGTCGCGCACATTCGGCATCTGCGGCTTGTCGAGGGCGTGCTCGACTTGGACATGGCCGTCCGACGCGGCGCGCACGAGCGGCTCGTTCCGATCCTGATGACCGCGTTGGCCGCGGGGTTGGGGCTGGTGCCGCTCGCGCTCTCGGGGGGCGAGCCCGGGAGCGAGCTGCAGGCCCCCATGGCGGTCGTCATCCTGTGCGGCCTGCTCTCGTCGACCGCGCTCAATATGTTCGTTGTGCCCGCGCTGTATCGACGCTTCGGCGCGCTGGCAGTGAACGCATCGGTGATGTAAGAAAGACGGACGCATCGCACAGAGGACGCTGCCCAAACACCCCTGCTTGGCGCCGACGCCGCCCCCACGGACGACGCTGCTGCCCCTTCGGCCGATGGTGCGGCCCCTGCAAGCGACGCAGCGGTCGCGAGGGGTGAGCCTGTCCAAGTCGGGCTGTCGGCTCAGGACTTCTCGCCCGGCGATCTCACAGACAGACGCGCGCCTCACGCTCCTGAACGCCGCGGGTGAGGTCGTGACCACGACCTCGCACAGTTTCGAGATGGCCGCCGGCGGCTCCGTGGAGCTCTTGAACAACGATCGCCGATACCGAGGCGACGTCAGCGTCCTGCATGGCTCAGACTACATCGAGGCCTTGTTCGGTCATGGGGATGTGCTGCCCGCGGGCATGATCAGCGGCCGCGCGGGCCTCGAGGCGGGTTGGGTGGAGAACGCCGCCGAGCGCATCTACTACTTCCGCAACAACGTGACCTACGTGGGTACGCGCGTGCCCGAGGTCTTCGCGCACCTCGCCGGCACGTATACGGGGACGTCCTACGACCCCAAGCTGAGCGGCGCTTCGGGCGAGGTCACGGTCACCGTCACAGCGGCGGGCGAGGTCACGATGGCAGGCACCGACCCGCTCACTCGCCAGGCGCACACCGGGACGTTCACGTGGGATGGCAATGATGACTTGATCGCGCCGAACCTGCGTTCGAACGGCGACACGGTCGAGAACGTGCCGGGTGAGTTCCGGCTGACGATCAACGAGAATCACGGCTACGGCAGCCTGCCCAAGGGCGGCATGTGGCTCACGCTCCCGGTGCTCGAGACCCTGGCCGCCACGCCGGCGGTCCTGAGCGCGCGCCGAGTACAGCGAGGGCGGCACCATCGAGGTGCGCGAGTTCACGCGCAACTGACCGACGATTTGGCCGCCCGGCGCGCGGAAACTGCGCAGAAGCAGAGCGCATACGGCTCAGCGTGCTCAGGCAGGCGTCGGCTGACCCACGGTCATGGCAGCAGAGCCGCGCATCAGGGCGCCTGAAGGCGGGCTTCGAACCAGCGTCGACACTGGTCGAACTCATTACTGTGGCAGGTCAGGTGCCCGTCATTGGGCAAGGCCACGAAGCGACATGTGTGGGTCTGCGATGCCTCGAGCCGCGTGCACAGTCGCTCGATGGGCGCGCCTGGGATGATGTCTCCGGAGCACGCCGGTCGCGCGCTGCCGCACTCGACCATCATCAGGTCGTTGACGGCGAAGGTCGCGGGCAGCACCTCGGTCACCGTGTCGAGCTGGGCCTGCTCGTTGGCGCTCAGGTCGCAGGTCGCCTCCGTCGCGCCCGGGCCGCAGTAGCGCTCGAGCCCACGGTTATACGACACAGGCGCCATACACGGTGACCCGCCGCGCGCGCCGGTGCGGAGCAGCTCTGCGGTGGCCACTTGGTCGTAGCTGCCGTCGAAAAAGCAGCCCGCCGTGAAGTGACTGCCGCGCCAGTGGGCCTGCTCGTCGAGGCGTGTGCGCGCCATCAGGATGACGGGCGCGGTCGCGCCGTGGCTAATGCCCTCGAGCAACAGGTCGCGGCCAGACCAGTAGGCGCGCGCCCACGGGCCGGTCGTCGCCTCGCGCACGGCCAGGTCCAAGCGTTCGGCCTCGTCGAGGTAGGGCGCCGTGCCCGAGCCTTCGGGGGTCTCAAAGTAGTTGATGCACACGGCCGCGTAGCCGCGCGACGCGTACCCCTCGAGCACGCTGCTGTAGCCTGCGCCGCTCACGCAGCCCATCTCGCCGCCCGAGAAGACCACCACCAGACGGTCGCAAGGGCCCGACACGCAGGCCGTGGCGTTCGTGACCAGGGTGCAGCGCTCGTTCACGCCCGTCTCGCCGCGGCAGGCCTCGATCTCGATTAGCCCCGACGGCGGGGGAGGGGGGGCAGGCGGAGGTGCAGCGTCGGCCGGGCGAGCGTCGGCCATGCGGGCATCGACCGGGCGGGCATCGACCGGGCGGGCGTCGGCCGGGCGGGCGTCGACCGGGCGGGCGTCGGCCGGGCGGGCATCGACCATGCGCGCTTCTGTGTCGTCTTGGGCGTCGTCACAGCCCGCGGTGAACGAAGCCACCGCGCCCAGCGCGACTGCCACACTGCGGAGCGAAGTGAGACATGCGGCCATGTTCGGCGCCTCCTTTGCGCTGGCGACCATACTACCGCTGCAGCGTCTCTCGCATCCGCACTGCGACGACGCGCCCGTCCCGAACTGTGCCAAGCCCCATACTGCGGGATAGATCGCCGCGAGGGCGCCGATGTGGGCAAGGGACAAGCCCGCGGCGGCGAAGACCAGCGGAAAGAGCCCCCACGCCATGCCGTCGTTCAGGTTGTTGACCAGCCCGGCCTGGCACACGGCGGACAAGTCGGGGTCGGTCAAGCTCGTGCGCGTGAAGACCGCGCGCTGGCTGAGCGGCTCGCCCGCGGGCTGCGCGTTCAGCGGCACCTCGCGCATCACGTGCTGCCGGGTCTCTCGCACCGCACAGACCGAGAGCAGGGTGCCCAAGACGACATACCCGACGCCCAGGTAGAAGGGCTTAGGTCGCGGGCCGAACTCGGCGGCGACCACGCCGGTCGCCAACGCAGGGGGCCCTTGTCGCAGGTGGCCGGGGCGGATAGCGTCGAGGCCCCGATGGACAAGCACACGCTCCGAGCCTTCGGCTGTCTCTAGACTCATTTTGCCCGCCAGACGCGGCCGGCGGCGGGCTACTTTCTTGCGCCGGGCGCGCTGGCGTCCGTGCACATGCCGATGCTGGTGTGGTCGGCCAGCGCGGACACCATCGCGCCGCCGGCCCACGCGGCGTATCTCCAGCAGGCGCTCGCGGGGCGGGTGGACGTCGACCTGCGCGTCACCGAAGGGGCGAGTCACCTCTCGTTCCTGAACGTGCTCCCGCCCCACATTCAGGACCCGCTGCCGGACCGCGAGGCCTTTCTCGACCACCTGACGACAGAGGTCTGCGCGTTCGCGCTCGACCGCCGCTCGGTCTCTGAGCGCTACTCGCCCTGACCGAGTGAGAACCCGCGCACGCCGTCGAAGAGGTAAAGGTTCTCGGTCTTGACGACCTCTGCGCCGGCCTCGCCCAAACGCCGCAGCGCCTCGACGATCGCCGTCGGCTCAATCGGCGTGTACGTCGCGCGCGGGTCGTTGATATCGATCGTCGGGCCGACGAAGCGGCACCGCCAGTGGTCGGTGCAGAACGTCTCGGGGAAGCCCTCGGGCCAGACCTTGACGCCGCGGTTCGTGATGAGCTTCAGCTTCAGGACACCCTCGGTCGCCCGCTGCAGCTTCTCGGCCAGCGCGTCCGCCGTGCTGTCCGCGTCGCATACGAAGAAGTCCACGCCGCACAGCTCGCGCTTCACCGAGGGCCGGTGGTAGACGAACCGCAGGTCGGTGGCCGACTTCATCTCCACGCTCTTGAGCTGCGCGGGTTTCCGCCCCAAGCGCTCGATCACGGCGTCCGCGAACTCCACTGTGCCGACCTGCCGCTTCGACACGCCCTCCTGAAAGACATCGCCGGTGTGGAGCCCGTCCTCGAGCGTGGCGAGCCAGGCATTCTGGATGGCCTCGGCCTTCGCGGGCAGCCCGATGTGCACGAGCATCATGCACGCGGCGTTCAGCATCGCGCTCGGGTTTGCGAGGCCCTTACCGGCGATGTCCGGCGCGCTGCCGTGAATCGCCTCGAACATGCTGATCTGGTCGCCGATGTTGGCGCTCCCCGCCATGCCCACGCTGCCGGTCAGCTCGGCTGTCACGTCGCTGATAATGTCGCCGTAAAGGTTCAGCGTCACGATCACGTCGTAGCGGTTTGGCTGCGTCGCCACGCGCGCCGTGCCGATGTCGATGATCTGCGTCTCCTGATGGATCGTCGGGTACTCCTTGCCCACGCGACGGAACATGTCGGCGAACATGCCGTCGGTCACCTTCATGATGTTGTCCTTTACGAGGCAGGTGACCTTCTTCCGACCGTTCGCGCGCGCATACTCGAACGCGTAGCGAATGATCTTCTCCGTGCCCGGCAGGCTCAGCACCTTCAGGCACTGAAAAACGTCCGTCGTCTGGCGGTGCTCGATGCCCGCGTACAGGTCCTCCTCGTTCTCCCGCACGACCACCACGTCCATGTCCGGGTGCTGGGTGCGCACGAACGGGTGGTAGCTCCGGCACGGGCGCACGTTCGCGTACAGCCCGAGCGTCTTGCGGATCGTCACGTTCAGGCTCTTGTAGCCCGAGCCTTGGGGCGTGGTGATGGGCCCCTTGAGGAATACCGGGTTTCGCCGCAGCGTGGCCCACGCCTCGGCCGGGATCCCGCTCGAGTTGCCCGCCAGGTAGACCTTCTCGCCGACGTCGATGAAGTCGTACGCCAGCCCGCACTCGGCGGCGTCCAGAATGCGAAGGACGGCGTCCGTGATCTCGGGGCCAATGCCGTCGCCGCGCGCGACAGTGATGGTGTGGGTCTGCGGGGTCATTGTGCGTCTCGCGGGGGCGTGGCGTTTTCGGTTTCGACGAGCGACTTCAGCCTCTCGAGCCCGCTCTGCAAGGACTTCGTCATCATCCGGTCGAAGATGAGCTTGCCCATCAGGTGCATGCCGAGGCTGCGCTCCTGGTCGAAGGCGTCGACGGAGACGACCTGCATGCGGCCCTTGCCGAGCCGCTTGCTCTCGTGACGCGAGACCGTCGTCGGGTCCATCTGCGGAAACAGGTTCCAGTCGTTGAGGCGGCTCAGGTCGCCCATCCGGTCGAAGACCGCCTGCGCGGGCGCATGAATGTTGAGGGAAGCGTCGAGGTGTGCGTGAGGCATGCGCCGAGTATACATCACGCGCCGCCCTTGAGATCACAGGGACGCGCGGCGAGCGTGCCCACGCGCGGAGAGCCCGATGCACCCGCTCACTCGCTCATTCGCCCTCCTGTCGAGAGTCCTCCTCTGGGTGAGTGTCGGGGCGTTCGTTCTTTCGGCCAATCGGTGGCCGTCCACTGCGCCACGTCGACTTCAACGGAGCGCCGGTGCTTGACCGTGTTGCCCAGTGGGGCCCCGAACGCGTGCGTGGTTCCCGCGCTGTACCAGCGCTTTGGTGTCCTTCGTGTCCAACGGAGCCACGCACCCGCTACGGCAGGCTGAGTCCACTGAGTGCGGCATGATCCTCACGGGGTCTAACGGTCGTAGGATGCGACGAAACCTCTCAGGGAGCACTCATGCCGTCTCGGCTCAATCGGTTCTCATTCGTTCTCTGCCTCTGGGGGGGCGCGCTTGGCTCCCGCGTGGCGTTCGCCGCGGCGCCGCCTGCGCCGAGCTCGGCGGGCGCAGCGACTGCGCCCGCGTCATCCGTCGTGCAGTCACCGATGAAGGCGAAGAAGCCCAAGGGCAGCGCGTGCAAGGCCGACCGGGAGCGCTTGTGCGCGGGCGTCTCGGGGCGCGACGCCCGCCGCGCCTGTCTAGTCGAGCACCGAGACGCGCTCTCGGCGACCTGCCGCAAGGTCATCGACAAGGCCGAGGCGGAGCGTCGGGACTGTTCCGCCGACTCCGAACGCCTGTGCAGTGAGGTCAAGCCGGGCTACGGGCGCGTCATGGCGTGTCTCATCGGCCGCAAGGCAGACGTCTCGGTGGCGTGCCGTGCTCATGTCGATGCGAGCATCGCCCGGTACAAGGCTTCGCGCGCCAAGAAGTCCAAGGGGACGCCATGAGGCGGGTCGGTACGTGGGCGCTCTTGGCGTGCCTTGCGATGAGCGCGTGCAGCGCGGAAAATCCAGAGTTGCACCCCCCACGCCCAGACGCCATCGCAGCGGATGGGGCGCCGGCAGGCAGCGAATCGGGAGACGCTTCGGCCGGCGGTGAGCCCGCGCCCGGCGGCGATCCCGCGCCCGGCGGCGATCCCGCGCCCGGCGGCGATCCCGCGCCCGGCGGCGATCCCGCGCCCGGCGGCGATCCCGCGCCCGAGAGCGCCGACGAGGCCGCATTTCAGGCGGCGCTCACGCTGTGGGACGGCCAGCAATACGCCGCCGCGCTGGCCGCGTTCGAGGCCTTCCTGCAGGCCTTCCCGAACAGCGCTCGGGCAGACAATGCAGAGTATCTAGTCGCCCGCGCTCACTTCGAGCTGGGGGCGTTCGACCGCGCGCTGCCGCTGTTCCAAGGCTTCGCCGGACGGTGGCCAGCCAGCTCATTGATCGACGACGCGGCCTACTACACTGGGCGAACACTCTACGAGCTAGGCCGCTTCGCCGATGCCGTCGTCGCGTTCGATGCCCTCCTGCGGAGCTTCGCGGACACTGTCTATCTCGATAACGCGCAGTACTACTCGGGGCGCTCGCTCTTCGAGTTGGCGCAGTATCCTGCAGCGATCGCGTCGTTCGCCGCCGTCGTTGGGAACGCGGCGAGCACCTACCGCGACGCGTCGATTTACTATACCGGACGGGCAGAGCTCGAGCTGGCCGGCGTTGACCCCAACCAGCCCTCCGTCCACTACCCCGCGGCGGACCGTGCTTTCGAGCGCCTCTTCGCGGACTACCCGAACGACACCTACGAAGACAACGCGCGCTACTACTACGGCTTGAGCGCGACGGGCGCGGGACGTCTTCAGGACGCCATCGTTCGATTCACGGCGCTTATCGAGGGGTTCCCCAACTCCAGCTTCATCGATAACGCGTGGTTCTACCGCGCAGACGCCCGCTACAAGCTCGCGGACTTCGCCGGCGCGCTTGCGGAGTTCGACGCCTTCGTCCAGCGCTTCCCCGCGTCCATCTATGCGGACAACGCGACCTACTTCTCGGGACGCTGCCACTACGAGCTGGCCCGCGGCGCCGGCGATGCCAACGAGTTTCAGGCCGCCATCGCCCGGTTCGATGAGGTCGTCACACTCTTCCCTCAGAGTCAGTACGTCGACAACGCGCTGTACTATGCCGTCCGGTCCTACGTGAACCTGGGCGACTGCGCGGGCGCACGCGCGGCCTACGACCAGCTTCGTCGAGACCAACCCAACAGCCCCTACGTGCAGCGCGCCCTCACCGCGTTGAACGCAGCGGGGTGCTGAGTCTTTCCCACAAAATCGCAGAGCGAGAGTGACATGAAGAGCGTTGCAGTGGTGGTCGCGATGAGCGCCGCAATGATGTTCGCGGCCTGCACAGAGGACAGCCCCAGCGGCCCCGTCGGCGTGCTGCCCGACGTGGGGGCTCAGGCCGATGCAGGCGCCGGTGGCGCCGCGGGGGGGGCCGAGCCTGCGCCCGACGCCGCGCCGGGGGGCACCATGCCCGACCCCGGCGCCCCAGACGAAGTCGCGTTTCAAGAAGCGCTCGCGATCTACGACGCTCAGCAATACGCAGACGCGCAGGCCGCGCTCGAGGCATTCTTGGCGGCGTACCCGAGCAGCGTCCGCGCTGACAACGCCACCTACCTTGTCGCGCGTTGCCGGTTCGAGCTGGGCGACTACAGCGGCGCCCGCGCAGACTTCGCGCGGTTCGTGTCCGCGTTCCCCGATAGCAGCCTCGTCGACGACGCCCAGTACTACGCTGCTCGGTGCGACTACGAACTCGGCGACTTCGGGGCCGCGGCGCAAGGTTTCACGCGATTCGTCGCCGCCTATCCAGACAGCACGCTCATCGACAACGCCCGGTACTACTGGGCGCGCGCTGACTTCGAGCTCGGTCGCTTCGCCGACGCGATCGGCGCGTGTGCGCCCGTGGTCGCGCTCGCAGACTCCGCGCTCCGGGATGCCTGCCTCTACTGGTCGGGTCGAGCCGCAGACGCCCAAGGTGAGCTCGAAGGGCCGACCTCGGCGCGATTCGCCGAGGCCGAGGGTTTCTTTGAGCGGCTCTTCGCGGACTATGCCGGCGGCGTCTACGAAGACAACGGCCGCTTCTACTACGGCATGGTCGCCTACCACCGAGAAGACTACGCCGTCGCGCAGGCACGACTCGATGCGATGCTGGCCCAGTTCCCGGCCAGTCTCTACGCCGACAATGCGGCGTACTTCTCGTCGCGCTGCGTCTATCACGGCGCCGACTTCCGAGGCGCTGCCAGCGCATTCGAGGCGTTCTTGGCCGCGTACCCGAACAGTGACTACATCGACGACGCGACGTACTACCTCGGGCGCGCTCACTATGAGGCGGGGCGGCAGACCGCTGATATCGCTGAGCTCGAGGCCGCCCTCGTCGCCTTCGACGTCGTCACGACGATGTACGCGGACAGCGTCTACGGGGACAACGCCTGGTACTACACGCTGCTGACCCACATTGAGCTCGGCGACTGCGCCGCGGCGCAGGCCGACGCGGCCGCGCTGGCGGCGGGCTACCCCGCGAGCACCTACAACGCACAGGCGCAGGCGCACCTGGCCAATGACTGCTGAGGGCCTCGGGGTCAGAGCGCGCGTCTGGCTGGCTTCGGTCACGCTGCTCGTCATCGCGGCCGCGTCGATCATCAGCCGCCTGCCCGAGTTAGAGGGCGACTTCGGCTTCATGATCCCGGAGTTGGTCTACAACGTCACCGTCTCCCAGACGTTCACGGGGCACGGCGACGCTGTCTCACTGCAGACCTTCCTGCCTCAGAGCGACGACCGCCAGTCGGTGGTTCGCGAAGAGAACCGGAGCAACGGCCTCGACTTCGACCCTCAGCTGGAGAGCGGCAACCGCCTCGGCGTCTGGAAGGCCGGCGCGCTAAAGGGGCGCCACAGCGTCGCCTACGAGTTCCGCGTGCGGACCCGCGCCGTCGAGTACGAGATCTCGCCGGACTTTGTCCTGGGCGAGGCGGGGAGCACGGGCGAGACGGACGATCTCGCGCCCACGGACGTCATTCAGTCCACGGACCCTGAGATCGTGCGCCTCTCGGACGAGCTTCGGCCCGCTGACGGGCAGCTTGTGACTTACTTGCGCAACGTCTTCGACCGCGTTCAGTCGCTCCAGTTCAAGCCATTCAAGGGGACGACGGACGCCCTCACCGCGTTGCGCCTCGGCGAGGCGAGCTGCAACGGCCGCGCGCGGCTCTTCGTCGCGCTGATGAGGGCGCAGGGCGTGCCGGCTCGCCTCGTGGGCGGCTTGGTCCTCAAGGGCGGCAAGCGACGGACGTCGCACCAGTGGGTCGAGGTCCGCGCAGGGAGCCACTGGGTGCCCATGGACCCAACAAATCACCACTTCGCGTCGCTGCCTCACAACTATCTCGCTCTGTACCGCGGCGATGAGACGCTCTTCAAGCACACCCAGGACATCGGCTTCAAATACGCCTTCAACGTGCGCAGCCACCTCGTCCCTGCGCCCGAGGTTGACAAGAAGAAGCACGCCTTGGGTCTGTGGGCAGTGTTCAATCGGCTCGGGATTCCGCTCGACCTGCTGCGCATCGTCGTCATGGTCCCATTGGGCGCGGTCGTCATCGTGATCTTTCGTAACGTCCTGGGCTTCAGCGTCTTCGGGACCTTCCTGCCGGCCCTGATCGCGGCGTCGCTGCGCCACACTGGCTTCGCGATGGGCATAGCCGCCTTCGCGGGCGTGATCCTCACGGTGAGCCTCGTGCGGCGCTTGACTCAGAAGCTCCAACTCCTGCACTCGCCCCAGCTCGCGATCCTGCTCACCACGGTGATCGGACTGATGCTCGCGCTCGCGGCCTACGCGGACACACACGACATCCCTCGGCTCGCCAAGTTCACGCTCTTTCCCGTCGCGATCATGTCGATTACCGCGGAGCGCTTCGCCCTAATGGAGATCGAAGAGGGACGCAAGAAGGCCTGGACGACGCTCCTGCGCACGATGGTCGTCGTCTACTTCTGCTACCTGACGATGACGTCGCTGTCGCTCCAGATCCTCTTCTTGGCCTTCCCTGAGCTACTCCTCGTCCTCGTTGTCATCGAGATTTGGCTGGGCCGCTGGACGGGGCTGCGCCTCTCGGAGTGGTTCCGCTTTCGCACGATGCTCGGGCGTCCTCAGGCGGCCGCGCCATGATGCGCGGCTGGCGCGACATCGTGGTCGGTCTGCTTCAGGGGCCGGGCGACGAAGTGCTCGGCATGAACCGGCGCAATGTCGAGTTCATCCTGTCGCGCAACCCACGGCAGCACTTTGCCATCGCAGACGACAAGCTGCTCGCCAAGCAGGTCCTGACGGCGGCGGGGGTCCCGGTCTCTCCGACGCTCCTCACGTTCAGTGACTTCTTCGAGGTGGGCCAGATCGCGGAGCGGCTCGCAGGCCTTGAGACCTTTGCGATCAAGCCGGCGCGCGGGCACGGCGGGATTGGCATCTTGATCGTCGCTGAGCGGGTCGGGGACACGTTCACGACGCCGGGTGGCCGGCGGTTGGGCATGGACGAGCTCAGGAAGCACGTCGCGGACATCGTCTTCGGTGTCTTCAGCATGGACCACGCAGACGTCGCCGTCGTGGAGCCACGCCTCATCCCCGCGCCCTTCTTCGCCGACTTGTCGAGCCTCGGCCTCTCAGATGTGCGTGTCATCATGTGCGATGAGATCCCCGCGCTGGCCATGATCCGAGTCCCGACGAAGGCCTCAGACGGCAAGGCCAACCTGCACCAGGGCGCGCTGGGCCTCGCTGTGCGCATCGACGACGGCCGGATCATGCGCGCTCAGCTCAAGGGACTCGAAGTCGACCGTCACCCCGACACCGGCGCGCCCCTCGTCGGACGCACCGTGCCGGGGTGGGACGACATGCTGGCGATCTGCCTCAAGGCGGCCCCCGCGCTGCCGCTCAAGTATCTGGGCATGGACTTGGTGGTCGACGCGACGCGTGGGCCGCTCGTCCTCGAGATCAACGTCCGCCCGGGGCTCGAGATTCAGAACGTCAACCGCATCGGCCTGCGCGGTCGGCTACGAACACTGGGGGTCACGTGATCATCCGCGCGCTGCGTCGCCTCTTCGCCGAGTCCTTCTTGCCGCTGCTGCTCGTGCTCCTCGGCGTGCTGGGCACGACGCTCTATCTAGACCGCTTGGCGCGCGACTACGCCGTGCGGCCGACGCGCGTGCAGGTGCAGCCTACGCTGGGGACCTGGGACGAGTCGCAGCTCTCGGACGACGGCCTCGCGGGTCCGCGAGGGACCGCGCTG
>Ga0209598_10002875_pt1 | contig 13198 bp, 14 predicted proteins | sample M_140807_EF_Meta_FD_187317 | JGI IMG/M metagenome (GOLD analysis project Ga0209598, IMG submission 187317) | Freshwater microbial communities from Lake Montjoie, Canada to study carbon cycling - M_140807_EF_MetaG (SPAdes) (version 2) | ecosystem: Environmental > Aquatic > Freshwater > Lake... | reverse complement strand
GCTGGCCGATCTCGAGAAAGCGTGCCGGGATGACAAAGTCGCCGGACTCGACGGCTTCGGGGCGAAAACGCAGGAGAAACTTCTCCATGCCCTCGACACGCTGAAGCAGGGTGCCGGCCGCCATCTCGCGTCCGTCGCCGCACACGCCTCGTCCACTTTACTCGACGATCTGCGGGCCCATCCGGCCGCCATCCGTCTCTCCGCCGGCGGCAGCACGCGCCGCCGCAACGAAACGGTCCACGACATCGACATCATTGTCTCGACCAAAGATCCCGCCGCCATCTCCCGCGCCTTCCGCGAACATCCGTTGGTGGCAAGTGTCCTCGCTGCGGGCGACACCAAATCGAGTGTCATGCTCAAGAACGGCCTGCAGGCCGACCTCCGAGTGGTCTCCGACGAGGAATACCCGTTCGCCCTCATGTATTTCACCGGAAGCAAGGAGCACAATATCGTCCTTCGCGGATTGGCCCAGGATCGCGGCTGGACACTCAACGAATACCGCCTCGCGCCGGTAAAAAAGGGCGCGGCGAAAATCCCGAAGATCAACGACGAGCGGGAGATCTACGAATTGTTCGGGTTCGACTACATCGAGCCCGAATTGCGCGAGAACCGCGGCGAGTTCGAGGCCGCGGCCAAGCACAAGCTTCCCGATCTGGTGAAGCTCGAGCAACTCAGGGGCACTTTCCACAACCACACGCGCGCCAGCGACGGACGCAACACGCTCGACGAGATGGCCGCTGCCGCGCAGGAACTCGGCCTCGAATATCTCGGCATCGCCGACCATAGCAAAGCCTCCTTCCAAGCCAACGGACTCGATGCCGCGCGGCTGAAAAAACAAATCGCCGAGATCAAGGCCCTCAACAAGGACTTTGACGGATTCCGTCTTTTCAGCGGCACCGAGTGCGACATCCTCAAGGACGGTTCACTCGACTTTTCCGACTCCGTCCTCGCGCAACTCGACTACGTGGTGGCCAGTGTGCATTCCTCCTTCACTCTCCCCGAGGCCGAAATGACCAAGCGCCTCATCCGCGCGATGGAAAATCCGCACGTGACCATGCTGGGACACCTGACGGGTCGCCTTCTCCTCCGGCGCGAGTCCTACGCGGTCAATGTCCCCGCCATCCTCGATGCCGCCGCTGAGACCGGAACATTCATCGAACTCAATTCCGACCCCCACCGGCTTGATATGGATTGGCGCTGGTGGCGGCTGGCCAAGGAAAAAGGGGTCAAATGCGTGGTCAACCCAGACGCGCACTCGACCGAGGGGTTGCAAAGCCTCTACTTCGGTATCGGTGCTGCTCGCAAAGGATGGCTGGGCAAAGACGACATCGTGAATTGTCTCCCGCTGAAGAAAATCATCCCTGTGCTCGAGGCCAAACGGAACCGATGAAGAACAAAATGCCTGCAGCGCGTCCGTCCGCCGCCGCCGCCCGTTGCTCTCGGGGACGTTCGCCTTCCGAATCACTTGATCTGTGGATCAAGCGCACCTGCATCCTGATCGAAAAGTCGCTGCGCTCCTCCGTCCCGCCCGCAGCCGCCAAACCGGCAACCATTCATCGCGCCATGCGCTACAGTCTGTTGTCCGGCGGCAAGCGCCTCCGTCCGCTGCTAAGCTGCGCCGCGTCCGAAGCATGCGGCGGGACCGCGCGCCAAGCGCTGCCCGCCGCGTGCGCGGTCGAAATGGTCCACGCTTATTCGCTCATCCACGATGACCTGCCATGCATGGACGATGACGACCTGCGCCGGGGCAAGCCGACGTCGCACAAAATCTTCGGCGAAGGAATGGCCGTATTGGCGGGTGACGCCCTTTTGACCGAGGCCTTCGCGGTGCTCTCATCGGCAAAACCTAGACCTCCCTTCACGGCGCCTGAACTTGTCGTGGAGTTGGCCCGCGCCGCCGGATCGCGCGGGCTCATTGCCGGGCAAGTTGCCGACCTTGAAGCCGAGGGACGCAAGCCCTCCGAGCCTGCGCTCTATTTCATCCATGCCGCCAAGACCGGAATGCTCCTGCGCGCAGCGTTGAAGTTGGGCGGCATGTGTGGCGGCGGAAGCAAAAAGCAAATCGCCGCCCTGGACCGCTTTGGTTTCGCTCTGGGACTCGCCTTCCAGATCCAAGACGACATCCTCGACGCCACGCAAAGTGCGGAAAAATTGGGCAAGACCGCGGGCAAAGACTTGGCCGCGGGAAAAGTGACCTTCCCCGCACTCTACGGTTTGGAGCGCTCGCGCGAACTGGCCGGACAATGGACGGCGCAGGCGATTGATGCGCTCCGTCCGTTCGGCCGGCGAGGTGATCAGTTGCGTGCGTTGGCCGGGCTGATCCTAAGCCGCGACCGCTAGCAAGCTTGCGGTCGCACGGTGCCGCCCCCCGCGAGGATATCGTCACAGGCCGCGATGACCCGGTCCGTGCCGATTTCTTGCATGAGAGCGGCGTCTGTCTGCCGCGCGGCTGCCTCCTCACCGATCCAGTCATGGGCGCGGAGGACCACGCTGCGGACGCGCCACGGATACCATTCGAAAACTTTCGACCCGCCGAAAAGTGCCACCGTGGGACAATCGCAGGCCGCGGCCAGGTGCATGGCGGCGGTGTCGACGCCGACGAACATTTTCGCGCGCGACAGCAGCCAAGCAAGTTGGGACCAATCGGTCTGTCCTTCGGTCGAAAGCGCGCGATCGCCCAGTGCTGCGCGGATGCGCCCGTTCATGGCGCGTTCCGCAGGGTCAGGACCGCTGCTCAGGATAATTCGCGGGACACGTTCCAGCAGCGCGCGACCCGTTTCGATCCATCGCTCCTCCGGCCACGACTTCCGGGCCCAGCGCGTTCCCGGGTGCAGGACGGCGAACTCCTCCGTGCTCTCGGCCGGGGCCCAAGGGTGCATGGCCCCCCGGTCGAATTGCAATTTGGGGATTTGCTCCGGCAGAGGCAGCACCTCGGCGACGACTGTGTAGTCGCGTTGCACCTCGTGGCGTCCGTAGCGGTGCGTCCGCGACGGACGGTTGAAGGCAGGGCGCCACCATTTTGGGAAGCGCTTTGCGGCGATGCTTGCGGTCCGGCCGCGCGCTCCGCTCAACAGCGTCATCCACCGCCCGCGGTCGCCGCCCCCCAACTCGAAAGCATGCTCGAAACGCGCGGCGCGGAGTTCGCGCACCAACCCTTTGTCACGCCCCCGGTGTTCGTCGCGCGCCGCTCCGTGCTCGGGAATCATTGCTCCGCGCAGTTGGTCGATGTGCGGACAGCCTGCGAGGATTCCTTCGCTGCCCTTGCGCACCACGACCCAAATTTCGCAGCGCGGAAGCGCTTGTTTCACCGCGGCCAGCGTTGGCGTGAGCAGCAACGCATCGCCGATGTGGCGCAGTTTGACAAAAAGCAGGCGCATCAGCCGGGTATGCTCCCGGACTTACCAGAACCGGATGCCGAAAAGGATGAAACCCTTCGGTTTTCCCTCGTCATCCGGATCCCACGAGGTGAGGTAGCGCCCGTCGCCGTAACCTTTCGGAGCAAGCGGATTGATCAGTTGCCAAGGCTGTCTCGTTTGGAATGCGGCCGCGACGGCGCCCTCGACTACCGAATCCGGATCAAGCGGCGTAACCGGTCTCGGTGCGGGCGGCCTGATTTCGCGGCGCGGTTGTGCGGGCGCGACGAAGTCCTGCGCGAGGGCGGGCGTCACGAGCGCCAAGAGAAGAAGGGCGGCGATTCCGCGGCTCATTGCCCTCAATCTTAAGGGGCGGCATGCCCGCGGCAACTCCGAAAATCGCCTCGCCATGCGGGTCGCCTGGAAACGATCATGGCGTGTTGTCATGGATTATGTTGCCAAAGCGAGGCGGGTGATCGGTGTCGAGGCCGACGAACTCCGCAGGTTATCCGACCGTCTGGACGGTGAGGCCTTCGGCCGTGCCATCGTCCTGATGATGGACTCCCTCTCCAAGCGCGGGAAAATCGTCGTCTGCGGGGTGGGCAAGTCGGGCCATATCGGCGACAAAATCGCCGCCACGCTCACCAGCACCGGTTCCACCGCCGTGGTGCTCAACTCGCTCAACGCTCTCCACGGTGATCTCGGCTTGGTGGTCGATGGTGATGTGGTGCTGGCCATCAGTTATGGCGGCGAAACGGCGGAGTTGCTCAACATTCTCCCTCCGCTCGCCCGCTTCGACGTGAAACTCATCGCCATCACAGGCCAAACAAAATCCACACTCGCCCAGGCGGCGGACGTCTGTCTCGACGTTTCAGTCGAGCAGGAGGCCTGCCCGTTTAACCTTGCGCCAACCAGCAGCACGACCGCCATGCTCGCGCTCGGCGACGCCCTTGCCATGGTCCTGCTCGAAGCGCGCGGTTTCAACCAGGAAGACTTCGCGCGCTTTCATCCGGGAGGCACGCTCGGTCGCGCCCTGCTCTACCGAGTGAACCAGATCATGCGCAAAGGCGCGCAGCTTGCCGTCTGCGTTCCGGACGACCGGATCCTCGACGTGCTCAAAAAAATGACCGAATGCCGCACGGGGGCGGCGGCCATCGTGGACGGGGACGGAAAACTCTGCGGCGTCTTCACGCACGGCGACCTGGCGAGGCAATACCAGTCGCATCCCGATCTCGGTTCGCAGGCGGTGCGCGGCTTTATGATCGCATCGCCGGTCACCATCGGCGGGGACAAGCTTGCCGCCGAGGCCCTGCACGTGCTAAAGACCCACCACATCGACGATCTGATCGTGGTGGACGAAGAAAACTGTCCGATCGGCATCATCGATTCGCAGGATCTCTCGCGCCTCCAAGGCGTCTGAACGGCGACATCACAGAACTCACCAACACCACTTTTCCCATGCCCGCAGCCAACGATCTCCGCAAAGGAATGGCCATCAAATACAACACCGACACGTATGTTGTCCTCGAGGTCCATCACCGTACTCCCGGCAACCTCCGCGCTTTCGTACAGGCCATTATCCGCAGCATCAAAACCGGAAAATCGAGCGATGTCCGGTTCAGTTCGACGGAAAAAGTCGAACTGGTCGACCTGCAACGCCGTCCGCTCGAGTTCAGCTACAAGGACCACGAGGGCTACCACTTCATGGATCCCGAATCCTACGAGACGATCGAGCTCGACGAGGCGCTCATCTCTGGTGCCAAGGATTACCTCGTGGAGAATCTCAAGGTCGACGTCCTCTACGCCGAGGGCAAAGCGGTTGAAGTCGAGATCCCTGCATCGGTGACGCTGAAGGTGATCGAATCCCCCGAGGGCCTCCGCGGAGACACGGCAAGCAACGTGCAAAAGCCCGCCACCCTCGAGTCCGGCCTCGTCGTCAACGTCCCGCTCTTCATCAAGGAAGGCGAGATGATCAAGATCGACACGCGCACCGGCGGCTACATGGGCCGCGCCTGAACCGCGGCGCACGGAGATGCCGAAACCTTCCCGCCGCAAGCCGCCGCGGGGCAACCGTCTCAACGCCTCTTTCGCCGCGACCGGCGACGTCGCCACCGTTCCGGTCCGCTATGTCAAAGTCGTTGTCGGACTATTCCTCCTGCCGGTTTGCTGCGTGCTGACCGCCACGTTCTTCAACGCACTCATCGAGGCCTTCTCCTCGCAGGCTGCCGGGCGTCCGCATTTTTGGATGACGCCGCAGTTCTGGTTCTTCAGCCTTGGCGCCCTTTGCTGGTTCATCGTCTATTCGGGGTCGCTCCTCTTGCCCAAGTGGCTGACCGCTTACGTTTACGGCCACGAATTGACTCATGCGCTGGTGGTCCTGCTCATGGGGGGGCGGGTGACCGAGTTCAGCGTCGGCCGCGATGGAGGCCACATCGTTTCTTCGAAGATCAACACCTGGATCGCCCTCGCGCCATATTTTGTCCCGATTTACAGCGTTTTCACCATCATCATCTACGGTCTCGCCTCGATCTTCGTCGACCTTGAGCCGCACCGCGATCTCGCCGCGGGGACTCTTTATTTTTTCCTCGGCGCGACGTGGTGTTTCCATGCCTGCTTCACCATTTCTATGATTCCCAAAGGGCAATCTGATCTCCACTACGGCGGCACGTTCTTTTCCCTCACCGTCATTTATCTGATGAACCTCCTCCTTCTTTCCCTCCTGCTGATCCTCGCCACACCCTATGTCAGCTTCGCCAGCTTCGGCCGCGAATTGCTTGCCCAAGCGCAATCCTTCGCCGTGGAGGTTGCATGGTTTTTCGACGCCCTGCGTCGCGCCTACCTGCGCTGAACGCGCCTTCCCTCGGGTCGCTCGATCTGTTTTCATTGCAGCCATGGCCAAAACGGCGTGGCACAAGATCAAAGATTACACCGACCTGAAGTTTGAAAAAACGGAGGACGGGATCGCCAAGATCACGATCAACCGCCCGGAAGTGCGCAACGCGTTCCGTCCACAGACCGTGGAGGAAATGAAGGACGCATTCGATCACTGCCGCGATGATGGCTCGATCGGCGTGGTTATCCTCACCGGCGAGGGAGACCAGGCCTTCTGCTCCGGCGGTGACCAGAAAGTGCGCGGCGATGGGGGATACATCGGAGCCGACGGCGTGCCCCGCCTTAATATTCTCGATGTGCAAAAGCAAATCCGCAGCCTGCCGAAACCGGTTGTTGCGATGGTGGCCGGCTATGCCATCGGTGGAGGGCACGTGCTGCACGTGGTCTGCGACCTGACCATCGCGGCGGACAATGCGCGGTTTGGTCAGACGGGTCCGCGGGTTGGTTCCTTCGACGGCGGTCTCGGGGCAAGCTATCTTGCGCGCGTTATTGGTCAAAAGCGCGCGAGGGAAATCTGGTTCCTTTGCCGCCAATACGATGCCCAGCAGGCTTTCCAGATGGGCTTGGTCAACACGGTGGTCCCTCTCGCGCAGCTCGAGGAGGAGGCACTCAAGTGGTGCCGAGAAATGCTCGAGCTTTCGCCCATGGCCCTGCGCTGTCTCAAAGCCGCGCTCAACGCTGACTGCGATGGTCAGATGGGACTGCTCGACCTCGCCGGCAATGCGACGCTTCTTTATTACCTGAGCGAGGAGGCCAAAGAGGGCAAGCAGGCCTTCGTCGAAAAGCGCAAGCCGGACTTCTCCAAGTATCCTCGCTTCCCCTGATCTTGCGGGTATAATCGGCGCAAATGTCCAGCATCGCCGGCCAACTTTTCCGCATCGCCACGTGGGGGGAATCCCACGGGGGCGGCGTTGGTGTGGTTATCGATGGCTGCCTGCCGCAAATCGACCTGACCGAGGCCGATATCCAGAAGGAACTCGATCGCCGCCGTCCCGGACAGAGCGACATTGTCACCCCGCGCAAGGAAGCGGACCGCTGCGAAATTTTGTCCGGCGTATTCCAAGGCAAAACCCTCGGCACACCGATCGCCGTTCTCGTACGCAACGAAGACGCGCGTCCCGAGGCCTACAGCGAGATGGAGACGACCTTTCGCCCGTCGCACGCCGATTTCACCTATCAGGCGAAATACGGCATCCGCAATTGGCAGGGCGGGGGACGCGCCTCTGCTCGTGAAACCATCGGGCGCGTCGCGGCCGGCGTCGTGGCCCGCAAGGTGCTCGATGCTCTGCACCCGGGCATTGAGGTTCTGGCATGGGTCAGTCGTATCCACCAGATCGAGGCGAATGTCGACATTGCCAAACTCACCGCTTCCGCCATCGAGGCGAATGCGGTCCGCTGTCCCGATGCCGCAGCGGCAGAACGCATGATTGCCCGGATCAAAGAGGCGCGGTCCGACGGCGATTCAGTTGGAGGCCTTCTCGAATGTGTGGTGCGTAATTGCCCGCCGGGACTGGGAGAACCCGCTTTCGACAAACTGGAAGCCGACTTGGCCAAAGCCATGCTCAGCCTGCCCGCGACGAAGGGCTTTGAAATCGGATCCGGCTTCGAGGGAACGAAGCTCACCGGACGCGAGCACAATGACGCTTTCGAAATGCGCGAGGGCCGCGCCCGAACAATGACCAACCGCTCCGGCGGCGTGCAGGGCGGCATCAGCAATGGCGAAGACATCACGTTTCGCGTGGCTTTCAAACCGACGGCGACCATCGCCAGCGCGCAGCAAACCGTCACCGATTCCGGTGAAACCACCAAGCTCGCCGCGCGCGGTCGTCACGATCCCTGCGTCATCCCGCGCGCCGTGCCCATCGTCGAAGCCATGGTCTGGCTCGTGTTGGCCGATCATGCTTTGCGTCAGCGCGCGCAAGCTGCAGTCTGAATCCGCAAGTTCACCGGCCCGACCTTTTGATGGTGCTGCGGCGGCGCATCTCGAAGGAACTTTCCTTACCCGATGTCGTTCTCGACAACCCGCTCGGCGCGCGCGGTTGGAACGGATCGTCGGGACGAGAGTTGTGGTTCTTTCTTCAGTTTTTCAGAGCGTAAGCTTGAAGTATACGCTCACTAGTATATACTGTTTTCGAGAGTGAAAACGGCGAAACTTTTCAAGAACGGCCAAAGCCAGGCTGTGCGCCTTCCCAAAGAATTCCGGTTCAAGGGTGATTCGGTTTTTATCCAGCATCTCGGCAACTGCGTGGTCTTGGTGCCGAGACAGGACCCGTGGGCCTCGATGTTCGCGGCGACCAAGCTGTTCAGCGAGGACTTCATGGCGAAGCGTGATCAGGGCTTCCAATCCGAACGCGAAAGTTTCAGCTGATGCGCTATTTGCTCGATACGAACACCTGCATCTACATCATCAAACGCTCCCCTGAGCAGGTGATGCTTCGTTTCAAACGGCTCCGTGTGGGTGACGTTGGTGTTTCGGCAATTACCGTTTGCGAACTGCAATTCGGGGTTTCCAACAGTTCCCAACCCGAAGGAAACCAGCGTGCTCTGACCGAGTTTCTCGGTCCGCTCGAAATTTTGGATTTCCCCGCCGGCGCTTCCATCGCCTACGGCGAGGTTCGCACGCATTTGCAGCGGTCCGGAACACCGATCGGCAGTTACGATCTTCTCCTCGCCGCTCACGCCCTTCACAACAGGCTGACAATGGTGACAAACAACATCAGAGAATTCAGGCGCGTGCCCGATCTTAAGATGGAGAATTGGGTGGAGTGAGATAAAACGAGTCTCGGATATGCCGCTCTCTTCCTCATGGCTCTGGCTCGCTGCGGCACTTTATCTTCTGTTTGAAATCTGGCGCGGCTGGCGGCGCGGGGTGGTTCGGCACGGGGTGAGTGTCTTCGCGCTCCTGACCGCGGGCGGGATTGGATGGATCTTCGCGTGGATGACCGGCGCGATTTCGGACCGCGTCATTCCGCTGCCGGTCCCGGTGGGCCGGGCCGTGTTCGGGCTCGCGGCGGGCCTCGCCTTTTACCTCGCCGCGGTCGTGCTCTCATCGCTGCTTTTCAAGAAAACCTCGCAGCAAAGCGCCGGAATCGTGCGGCTTTTTTACGGCTTTGGCGGAGCCTTCTTCGGGCTCATTTTCGGTCTGCTTGTCCTCTGGGGAGGTGTGACCATCTTCCGCACGCTCGGCGCGGTGGCCGAGGGAAAGCAGGAACTGGCCGCGCAAGCGGGCCTTGGTCCAATGGCGGGCGACAGCAGCCTCGTCGCGGTGAAGGATTCTCTCGAGCAAGGATCGGCCGGAGGGTTGGTCGAGAAAGTTGACATTTTACCGGCCAGTTTTTACGGCTCGCTGACCAAGCTCGTGCAGGTGACCGGGTCGCCCGAGGCAGCGGCGCGGTTGTTCACCTATCCGCCGCTGCAGGAGCTACTCGCCCAGCCGAAAATAGCCGCCATTTTCACCGATCCCGCCGTGAGCAAAGCGGTGGCCGAAGGCAACTATTTCGCATTGCTCTCCAGCCCTCAGCTAGCCGCAGCTGCCTCCGATGCCGGGGTGCAAAATTCTTTCTCCGGCTTCGACTGGCAAAAAGCGCTCGACTACGCACTGGAGGAAAAGCCACCTTCGCCCGCTCCCAATCCATGAGTCAGGAATACATCGCCACCATCGGACTCGAAGTCCACGTGCAATTGAAGACGCGCAGCAAAATGTTCTGCGCCTGCCCCGTCGAATACGGGGCGATCCCGAACACGCACACCTGCCCGGTCTGTCTCGGTCTGCCCGGCGCGCTGCCGGTCATGAACGAGGAGGCGCTGAAACTGACCATTCTCACCGGCCTGATGCTCGGGTGCAAAATCTCCGAGGTCTGCAAGTTCGACCGCAAAAGCTACTACTACCCGGACATGCCGAAGAACTACCAGATTTCGCAATACGACATGCCGCTCTGCCTCGGCGGCGGCGTGCCGTTGCATGATCTGGCTTACCCGAAGGACGCTCAGAAAACGATCGCGACAAAAGACAAGGTCATCCGGCTCACCCGCATCCACCTCGAGGAGGACGTGGCCAAAAGTTTCCACCTGGAAAATTCCTCCGGCATCGATTTCAACCGCGCCGGAACGCCGCTCATGGAAATCGTTTCCGAGGCCGAGATCGCCGGCCCCGAAGAGGCCTTCGCTTATCTGACGTCGCTCAAGCAGCATCTTCTCTACGCCGGGGTTTCCGACGCCGACATGGAGAAGGGCCAGATGCGATGCGACGTGAATGTTTCGGTGCGGCCCGTCGGCACGGAAAAATTCGGCACCAAGATCGAACTGAAGAACCTCAACACGATCAGCGGCGTGCGCCGTGCCTTGGCCTACGAAATCGACCGACAGACCGACATTGTCCGCAATGGAGGAACGCTCCAGCAGGAAACCCGCCGCTGGGACGATGATCTGGGCGAAACGCAGCTCATGCGTATCAAGGAATCGGCCCACGACTACCGTTACTTCCCGGATCCGGATCTTATGCCGGTGAAAACGGAGAAGCTTCTCGTCGCGGCCAAGGAGATGCTGCCCGAGACGCCCGCGCTGAAGCGTGCGCGCTACGAGAAAGATTTTGGGGTGAGCGAATACGATGCCGCCGTTTTGGCCGACAACCTCCAATTGGGCGGATACTTCGAGCAGGCTGCCGTCGGTTCGCCTCGCGGCAAGCAGATTGCCAACTGGATCCTCAACGATCTGCAGAGTGCGCTCTCCTCCGCGGACAAAACCATCGCCGATTGCCCGATAAAACCGGCGCAACTCGACGCGCTCGTAGCCCTGGTGGCCGGCGGACAAATCAACGGCAAGCAGGCCAAGGAAGTGTTTGCCGACATGTTTGCCAACGGACGCGATCCGGCGGCCATCGTGGAAGAAAAAGGCCTCAAGCAGGAAAGCGATGCCGGCGCCATCGGTTCCCTTTGCGACGAAGTCATCGCGGCCAACCCGCAGTCCGTGGCCGATTACAAAGCGGGCAAAGAAGCTGCGCTCAATTTCCTCAAAGGCCAGGTGATGAAGCTGTCCAAAGGCAAAGCCAACCCGTCCATGGTCGGCGACCTGTTGGCGCAAAAACTGGGCTGAGCAGGTCGGCGTTTCAGTGTGCGCTAGTCTTGGTTGGCGCTATCTTCCTTCCCCGCGGCACGGCGCCACTCGCGCAGGGCTTTGCGCGCGTTCGAGTCGGACCCGCTCATCTCGGAGCGACCGTCTTTGGTGATCAGATTGCCCTGATCATCGATGATGACGAGTGAAGGAATGCCGCGGATGCCGTATTTGGCGCCGAGTTCTTGGCGCAGCGGAGATTCGAAAGGAATGGCCGGCCATTCCATGTCGTAGTCTTTCATGTATGCCTGCTGATCCTCCGCGCTGCGGTCGCTGCTGACGAAAACAACTTCGAACTGATCGTCCTTGCGGTCGCGCAACTTGACCAGTTCCGGCGTGAACATTTTGCAAGGGCCACACCATGAGGCGGAGAAATAGAGACCGATGACCTTGCCCGCGAGTGACGAGGTCTCGACTTTGTTGCCCTTGGCATCGACCAATTCCGTGCCGATGAGTTCCTCGAGCGAGGCGAACGATGTGAAGGGAAGAAGAAACAGGAGGGAGAGAAGGGTTTTCATCGCGGGGAGTATTCAATTTTCATCAACCGGTTTACAGCCGGAAATTCCGGCCCCGCGGGAGTCATCCCTCCGGACGCTTGGCAGCGGCGGGCCGCGGGCCTAAACAGGACAGATGCGGACAGCCCTTCTTCTCCTTGTTCTTGCCTTCATGGGCGGTTTTGCCTCGGCTGCACCGGTCAAAATCGGTGCGGTCTATGCGAATTCCGGATTCCTCAAACCGCTCGATGATGCCTCGTGGCGGGGCACGCAGGCCGCGGCGGCGGTCGCGAATCGCTCGGGGCAGCCGGTCGAGTTGATTTACGCTCCCTACGACAGCACGCCGGCCTCCGCCGCGCAGGCGGTAAGGAACGTTTTGCAGAAGCATCCCGATGTGGCTGGTTTCGTCGGCATCTCGGATACCGGCGTCGCGCTGTCCGCCGGACGCGAAGCGGTGCGGGCGGGAAAAGTGTTTGTCACCTCCGGCGCGACATCGCCGCTCTTGCCGCGGCAATTGGGTCCGCGTTTCTTCCTCGCCTGCTTCGGGGACAATGCGCAGGCCGCCGCCGCGGCGGAGTGGCTGAGAGCCGCCAAGAAGGTTTCTGGAGCCGTGGTCATCTACAATTCCGCACAGAACTACACGCGTTTGCTGCAGCGCTATTTCCGTGATGCTTTCGAAAAAAACGGCGGCAAGGTGGTCGAGATCATGTCCTACCGCGGGAATGAACCGGTCGGTCTGCCCCGCGACCTCGGTTCGTGCGAGGCTATCTTCCTCGCCGCCGAGTCGGCCAAAGAAGCGGGCCGCATCATTGCCAAGCTTCGCGCTGCGGGATTCAAAGGACCCGTCGTCGGCGGGGACGGATTCGACGATCCGTCCTACTGGAGCGGTGAACCTTTGGCAGAGGATGTTTTTTTTACCACGCACGCTTTTCCCGCGCGCGGTGCCGGCGCGGCCGGGCCTTCCGAGTTGGCTGCGTTTCGCGGAGCTTTTCGCGGAACGCCCGACGCCTTCGGCGGGCTCGGCTTCGATGCTGTGCGCGTCCTGCTGGCTGCCGATCCCGCGAAGGGCGGTGACCTCGCCAATCGCCTGCCGAAAATCGCCCCAGTGGCCGGCGTGACCGGACCGATTGCCTACAAAAGCGGCAGCCGCGTGCCTGCGAAACCGGTCGCGCTCATCGCAGCCGATCGCTCCAACCAGATGCTTTCGCAGATCACGCCGGCCTACGTCCCCGCGCCCTGACTGCGATGGGAGCCCTGCGGAGATTCTGGCGACTTCTTGCCTTTGCGCTGTTTTTGCCTTCCACGCTCGCGGTGTATCCCTTTTTCCGTCTGCGCGGTCCGCGCGGCGGT
>Ga0209598_10002874_pt1 | contig 13202 bp, 8 predicted proteins | sample M_140807_EF_Meta_FD_187317 | JGI IMG/M metagenome (GOLD analysis project Ga0209598, IMG submission 187317) | Freshwater microbial communities from Lake Montjoie, Canada to study carbon cycling - M_140807_EF_MetaG (SPAdes) (version 2) | ecosystem: Environmental > Aquatic > Freshwater > Lake... | reverse complement strand
GCGGCGAGGTGCGTCTTGGCGTGAGCGCGCAGGGCATCGCCTTCGATGGCAAGCGCGTGACGGGTGTCGTGACCGACGAAGGCCTGCTCGAGGCACCATCCGTGGTGAGCACGGTTCCGCCCGAGCGTCTCTCGCGACTGTGCTCCGATGCCATGAAGGCCGCCGATCGACGCCTGCAGCGCCTTGATGAGATCCGCTTCAGCCCGATCCTTGGCGTGCATCTCACCTATGCCACGCCCGTGATGACCACGCCGCATCTGGTGCTGCCGGGCCGCGGCACGCAGTGGCTGTTCAACAAGGGGCTCGATGCGCAGGGGCGGCAGCATGTGCACGCCGTCATCTCGGGTGCCGACGCATGGGTGGAACTGGCCGAGCCCGAGATCGCCGCACGCGTGCACGCCGATGTGGCGTGGGCATGTCCAGCCGCCGCCGGTCTGCAGCCAACCGAAGTGCGCAGCGTGAAGGAGAAGCGCGCGACCTTCTCGGCCACGCCGGGCTTCGCCGCGCTTCGGCCCGGCCCGCAGGCCGATGCGCGCGGCGGCATCGACAACCTGTTCCTGGCGGGTGACTGGTGCGACACCGGCTGGCCCGCCACCATGGAAGGCGCCGTGCGAAGCGGTTACGCCGCCGCGCAGGCCATCACCGATGCCGACGGAGTGGTGGAGGACCTGCCGATCGCGCCGCTTGCGCGCCTGGTGGGTTTGCGTTGAGCGCCGCGCCGGACCTCGCCCTCACCAACGAGATCCTCAAGCGCCTGCGTGAGGCAGGGTTCGCGCGCGTGGGCGTGTGTGATGCGGCGCCGGTCGCTCGTGCCGACGCGTTTCAGGCGTGGCTTGCGGCAGGACACCACGGCGACATGCGCTATCTGGCCGAGCACCTTGCCGAGCGACTGGATCCGCGCGTGATGGTGCCGGGCGCCCAGTCGGTGGTGTGCGTGGCCGATCGCTACAGCGATGGTCGGCCCGACGCGCGCAATGTGGATGGAACACCGGCCGGTCGCGTCGCGCGCTACGCGCGGGGCCGCGACTACCACGCGGTGCTGCGCGAGCGCCTCGAACCCATCGCCGAATCGCTGCGAAACCGCCTCCCCGGCCAGCGCTTTCGCGTGTGCGTGGACACGGCGCCCATCGCCGAGCGCGAGCACGCGGTTCGCGCCGGCATCGGCCGCATCGGCAAGCACACGCTGGTGATCGGGCAGGGTGGCCTTGGCAGCTGGATCGTGCTCGGCGCCATCGTCACCACCGTGCGCCTGCAGCCAACCGAAGCGGCAGGCGGCGACCCCTGCGGCAGCTGCACGCGCTGCATCGATGCGTGCCCCACGCAGGCCATCGAGCCCTGGAAGGTCAAGGCTGATCGCTGCATCAGCTATCTCACCATCGAGCATCACGGCGAACCCGCGGCGTGGTTCCGCGCACGAAGCGATGACTGGCTGTTCGGCTGCGACGCATGCATCGAGGCGTGTCCGCACTCGCAGTGGACGGTGAAGGCGCGCATGTCGCCGGTGCGGCCCGACTACGCGGCGCTGCAACGCGACTTCACGCTGGAAGCGGTGCTTCGATGGCGGGAAGAGGACGCCGCGTTCCAGTCGCTGTCTCCGGTGCTCCGTCGTCCATCGCTCGCAAGCTGGAAGCGCAACGCGTTGCTGCTTGCGGCGGGTCTGTCGGCCGATCGCTGTAACGAGGGTCTGCATGCGGCCATCCGTGCGTGCGAAGCCGACGAAACGCTGCCGATCTCGGTGCGCCAGCTCGCGGCCTCAACGCACCCATAACCCCGCAGACAGGGACGGGGGTCGTTATTGGCGCCTCAAGCGTGCGGTGCTCCGCATCCACGCACGCAGCGTGCGCTGAAAAGCGCTGGGTTTCGTGTTGGGCCGCGTTCGCGGCAGGGCGTCGGCTCAGCGCGCCGGTGCGGGCGCCGGCTCGGCGGCAGGTTCGGCTGCCGGCGTTTCGGGGGCCGGCTCCGCTGCAGGCGTCTCATTCGCAGGCTTCTCCGCAGGCGCATCGGCTGTTGCGGGGGCCGCGGCTTCCGCAGCTGGTGCCGAATCGGCGGGCTTGGCGGCGGGTGCGGCCGGCTTCATGTTGCTCAGGTTCACCTTCGCCTGATCGATGCGGCTGCGCAGCGCCACGGCCACCGGATCCTGCGAATCGGGCAGCACGTTGATCGCCGCTTCCACCGATTCGCTTGCCTTGGCCACCGCCTGATCACGCTCGGTGCGTGATGCCGCCGCGTAGCCGCCCCACGGGCCGCCTGATGCCAGTGCCGCCATCGCGTCGAACGCCGCTGCGGCATCCGCCGCCGCCAGCGCACGCTGCTCGCACACGCGCGCCAGCGCCAGTTGCGCGGAGGCCGCCGAGGCCTTGGCCGACTTGCCCGCGTCGCCGGGTGCCGACTGCGACTGCTGCGCCAGCGATGCCGCACGCTCCAGCGCCTCCGCGGCGCTTTCGTGCAGGGCCTTCGCGTCGCCATCCGCCAGCGCATGCAGCGCCTTGGCCGCGGCGCTGGCGTTCTCCATCTCCTTGTCCATCTCGCTGCGCAGCGCGGTGGCGGCGCTCTTGCGACTCGCATCGAAATCGTCGAGCTGGGTGAGTTCGCGCTGCAGGCGCTCCACGGCCGACTGCCGCGTGATCAGGCGCTCCTTGCAGAACAGCAGCTCCGCGTTCACCTGATTCAGCTGCATCTGCGCCTGAGCCGCCTCCACATGCAGCGCGATCGCCTGCTTCATCGACTCCGATGCGGCATCGATGCCCGCCTTGGCCACGGCCTTCGAGCGCATGCCGTTCGCCTCCAGCTCCTTGGCCTTGGCGTCGGCGGACTTGGTCGTGGTGGTGGAGCCCAGCGTGTCGCTGGCCTCGGTGAGCTTGGTGATCGCGTCCTCCAGCGCAGAGATCTCGACCTTCTTGGCATCGATCAGCGACTGGATCTGCTCGCGCGCCTCGCTGGAACCCTTGCCGGCCATGTCGGACAGGAAGGCCAGCTGCTGCGCCGCGGATGCCGCGGTGCGGATCGACATGGTCAGCCGATGCATCTCGCTCACGGCGCGTTCGGCGGCCACCATGTCCAGGCGACCGGCCTCGCGTTGCAGCTGGCTGCTCACCATGGCGAAGGCGGCCTTCTGCGATGCGGTGGCGCCGGCGGGAGCGGTGGCGCTGCCGGCAGCGCTGCGAAGCGCCTCGGCTGTCTTGCGGTTGCCCTCGGGATCCTCCACGGCCGCCTCGGCCATCAGCTTGCTCGCCTTGTCGATGGTCTGCTTCAGCTTGGCGCCTGCCTCGACGGCGGGCGATGGCTCCAGGTTGCAACCCGTCGCGGCAAACGAGAGCGAGGCGAGCAGGATGACGGAGGCGTTGCGTGACAGGCTCATGGGACGCGGCAGTCTACTACCGTTCGCCACCATTTTCCGGAGCCTGCACCGGCGGCGGGGGCTGCGGAATCTTCACGCCGTAGTCGGGCTTGGGGCGATGCATGCCGCGGATCCATGCCTCGGCCGCCGCAGGCAGATCGCCGCGGCTGTCCGTCAGCGAGGGCTTCCAGCCCGGCACATCGGGGTGCGGTCGTGTCGCCTTGTCGCGCGGTCGCGCCATGTCGAGCAGCGGCGACTGCGCGGGCTGGTCGAAGTCCACGAGCAGGTGTCCGTCGGTGGTCTTGGCCGAGAGCAGCGTGAGCAGGTTCGTGTAGGCCGCGCGCGGACTGCGGCCCTTCGTCTCGATCAGACGCAGACCCGCGGCACCGCTGCCGTGGCATTGGCTGGTGGCGCAGTTGGGGATCAGCCACGCGTCGTGCACCTTGCGGCGGAACAGGTCCAGGTGCTCGGGGTCCTCGTTCACGCGCACCTCGTTGTACAGGTCGCGCGCCTTCAGCGTGAACAGCAGTTGCAGCAGCTGCGGCGCCTTCCACTTGGCCATCGCCTGACGCGCCGGGCCTTCCGCCGGCACGGCTTCGTTGGTTCCATAGGCCTGCGCGATGCGCTTCCACAGATCGTGCGCGGCGTCCATGCGCGGCGGGCGGGCGAAGTTCACCTCCATCACGCGGATGCGGTTCACGTCGTCGTCGGTGATGGCCAGCGCACTTTCGACGTCCGCGTCGGTGGCGGCCTTGGGCGATCCCTTCTGCTTCACGGTCGGTCGCTTGCCAGGTCGATCGGTGGGACTCCCGCGGCGCAGCTCGTCCTTCAGCAGCGCCTGCTTCAGCAGCACCTGCACCTCCTCGGAATCCTCGATGCGCTGCACGGCGCGCAGCTCGTCGATGGCGATGTCGGGGCGTCCCTCGTTCATGCACCAGCGCGCGATCACGATGCGCTGCGCCGGCGTGCCCGGCTGCAGCTTCTCGCGCAGCTGCGCCAGGCGTCGATCGAAGGGCACCTCGAGTTCCAGTTTCCACAGGTTGGCGCGAAGGATGCGCGTCTGCACGCCGCTGATGGACACCACGGCCACGTCGAAGTCGTCGCGCACCAGCTCGCCCTTCAGCGTGCGTCCGTCGCGCAGTCGCGCGATCACGGGCGTGCCGGCGGGATCCTCGAGCAGCTGCGTCATGAACACGATCGAGTTGCGATCCACGCTGCGCTCGGCGCCCTCGGGGGTGCGCAGCACGATGTTGGCGTCGTCCTCGCGCACGATCGTGCCGCCGAACTCCTTGTAGAAGTCGAGCACGATCCACAGGCGGCGCTGCTTCGACTCGGTGGCGATCGCCTGATCACCCTTGTCGCTCGTGCCGGCACCGGGATTCGGCGGGGTGGGCGCCGGCGCGGTGGGGGCCTGCGATGGCGCATCCGGCGGCGTGGTCGAACCGCCCGTGGCGGGTGGATCGAGCGGCGCGAGCGCCAGCAGGGCAATCAGCAGTGGAAGCGACAGCATGGACAGGGGATTGTGCCGCAAGTGACCGTGCCGCGCCACACGGCGGCGAACGGCTCGTGAAGCTCGTCGGGCCGCGCTTCGGGTAGCGTTGCGGCTTTCCAGGAGATCCATCCCATGAAACTCGGTGTCATGAGCGCACTCTTCGCCGGCCGGCCCCTCGAACAGGCCTGTCTTTTCTGCGCACGCAACGGTCTTGAGGCGATCGAGCTTCCCGTGGGTGCCTATCCAGGCAAGCCCTTCTTCGATCCCGCCAAGGTGCTCGCCAGCGCGCGCGAGCAGGATCGCATCAAGGGCATCCTGCGCGACCACGGCCTGATGCTGAGCGCGCTCGCGGTGCACGGCAATCCGGTGCATCCCGATCGCGGCATCTCGAAGGCGCACCATGCCGCGTGGGAAACGGCGGTGAAGCTGGCTCCCAAGCTCGGCACCGACATCGTGATCACCTTCAGCGGCTGCCCGGGCGGCAGCCCCAAGGACACGCAGCCCAACTGGGTCACCTGCCCATGGCCGAGCGAGTTCCTGCAGGTGCTGCAGTACCAGTGGGAGAAGGTGCTGGTGCCGTACTGGAGCGCGGCCGCGAAGACCCTGTCGAAGCACGGCGTTCGCTGCGCGTGGGAGCCGCATCCCGGCTTCTGCGTGTACAACAGCGACACGCTGATCCGTCTGAGCGAGCGCGCCATGAAGGCGAGCGGCGTGAAGGGCAAGTCGCGATTGGGCGCCAATCTGGATCCGTCGCACCTGTTCTGGCAGGGCATCGATCCGGTGCTCGCCGCGCGCGATCTGGGCGAGGCGGGCCTGCTCTTCCATGTGCACGCGAAGGACACCGAGCTGGATCCCCATCAGGGTCCGCGCAACGGCTATCTGGATGCGCGCCACTACGGCGACCTGCACAACCGCAGCTGGAGTTTCCGCACCTGCGGCTGGGGACACGGCACGGAGTTCTGGCGGCCCTTCGTGAGCATGCTGCGTCGACATGGCTACGACCATGTGCTCAGCATCGAGCACGAGGATCCGCTCATGAGCGTGGAAGAGGGCTTCGTGCGCGCAGTGGAGTTCCTGCAGGGATGCCTGATCGAACAGGCCCCAGCCAAGCCCTGGTGGGCGTGAAGCCACCAGGCTCGGTTTCAGCGTCTTCGCAACGGACGATCGCCGCTCAATCCAGCAGCGCGCCGCGGGTGCCGCTGCGCTCGAGCAGTCGAGCCACCGCCTCGCGATCACTGTCCTTCAGGCCGCCGTCGCGCAGGCTGGCGATCAGGCGTCGCGTGTCCTGCTCGCGCTGCAGGTAGCGCAGCGCCGTGCTCGCGGCCGCCTCGGGCTCCATGCCGCTCAGGAAGTCCACGCCCTCGCGATACACGATGGTGCTGGCGAGTCGCTTGCTGATCAACCAGTCCACGTACGGGCCGGGCAGATCCTTCCACAGGCGCTCGCCCACCGTCTTCACCAGCGTGGCGGGCAGGTGCTCCAGCACCAGCGTGCGGGCCAGCATGCGGTCCGCTTCGCTCCAGTGCGACATGCTCGCATGGATGGTGTCGGCCGTGGTGTTGATCGCCTTCGAGATGCGTGCGCTGATCTCCGGCAGCGGCACGGTGGGGTGGCGGCGGCCCTCGGCCATCAGCAGTTCGGCCTCGGCGCGCGCGAAGCCGCGCAGCTTCTCCAGCACCTCCTCCACGTACGGCGCCTTGATCTTCAGGAATGCATCGTCGCTCAGCAGCATGCATGCCTGGATCTCGTAGCTGCTGCAGATCACGCCGCACTTGTTCGCGGTGCTGTCCTTGATGATCACCGCGCCGCGCGCGCTGAGTTGGCGACGCGCCTCGGGCGTGAGGAACAGGTTCGCGCCTTCCGAGATCACCTTGCTGCTCGGCGCGCCGTCGCTGGTCAGGAACTCGCTCCAGTTCTTGTCGTCGATGGTGGCGGGGCGGCCGCCGCCCGGCACGAACGCATCGGTGACGAGGCGGTTGTGCATGGTGTTGCGAAGACGCGCGCCATCCGGCTCGTCCACGCCCACCACCTTGCCGCGCTTGCCCAGCTTCGCCTTGCTGAAGCTGGCGATCGGCAGGCCTTCCTTGAACAGTCGCAGCAGTTCCGCGTGATCCAGGCCATCCGGATCCTCGCCCACGCCGCTGCCGTCGGCCACGCCCACGATGCGCGCGTTCTGGCCGTAGTCGCGGTCAAGGATGCGCATCATGTTGCCGGCCACGTCGCCGTCCGGACCACCGGTGATCTTCACCGTGAAGGGCTGCTTGCGCGGGTCGATGCCGACCGACTTGAGCGCCACCTCCAGGAACACGTTCACGCCTTCGCTGGTCACGCCGTACACCTTGTGATTGATGCCGGCGCCGGGCTTGCTGCTCATGAATGCGGTCGGCAGCGGGTAGGCGCGACGGCGCGCGCGCGCCACGATCCACTCGATGTGATCGGGGGTGATGTTCTCGTCCGGTCCGAGATAGATGAACTCCTGACGGCCCAGTCGATCCACGATGCGGCTGGTCACCGCGGGGTCGGTGGTGATCAGGTCGAGCAGGCTGTCCACGAAGCTCTTCACGCAGCGCGTGGGATCGGCCGCGGGCTCCACCAGGATGGCGCACTTGGCGCCGCCTTCGGGAATGTCCTTGTTCTTCTGCTGCTGCGCGAAGCTGAGGCCGTACACCTCGTCGTACAGCTTGTCCGCCTCGCGGGCGTGCTGCACCGTGTCGCGCGGGCGGATCACGCGCAGGCCACCGCGCGCGATCTCCTTGAAGCGCACGTGGAAGCCGTTGTAGCCGCGACCGTGCACGAAGAAGGCGCCCCACGGCAGCTCGGGTCGCTGTTCGTCCTTCAGCAGCGCGGGATCGAGGCGCAGCGCCAGGCCGAATCGACTGGTCAGCCAGTAGTTCGTGCGCAGCGTCGCCTCGACTGCATCCAGCATGCGGTTCAGGATCAGCTGCCCACCGTCGACCGAGCGTCGCTGTTCGATCTCGCCGCGCAGGGCGGCCGCGCGGCGCGCGAAGGTGCCCTCATCCAGCGTCTGGTCGGGGTTGAAGCGCTCGCCGAACAGGTCGATCACCTTCAGCGTGAGGTCCATGGCGGCTTCCGCGGCCGCAAGGATGCGGCTGAAGCTGTAGGCCAGACGATCCTTGTGCACCAGGGTTTGGTGCACAAGATGGCAGAAGGCCATCACCGCCTCGGCGCGCTGCAGGCCGATGCCCTCGTGGCGCGAAGCCAGGTGCAGGATGTCGAAGTTGAGCCACTTCACGCGCTGCATTTCCGCGCGCACGCGCTTCCACAGGTCGCTCTTGGGGTCGATGGCCTTGCCGTCGTTGGTCTGCACCACGAAACCCAGGAAGGTCACGCTGCCGTGCGGCGCATCCTTCACCTGATCCAGATAGGCGCGCAGGATGCTCACCTTGGCCGCGCCCAGCAGCACCGCGGTGCGCTCCAGCATGGTGCGCGTGCGCGCGTTCGAGAACGCCAGCGTGATGCGGCTCTGGTTGGGCTCGCTCTCCGCCTCCAGCTCCACTTCGGTGCCGTCTGAACCGCTCACGCGCTGGAACAGCGACAGGTGCTTGCTCAGGCGAAGCGGTGTCAGCGTGGCGATGTAGTCGGCGGCGCAACCGGCCGCGTAGGCGCGGATCTCCGACTCCTTCCAGTCCAGTCCGTGCTCGCGCGCCCAGCGGATGGCCGCGTCCACGCGCGCGGATTGCGCCGCATCCTTCGCGTCGTACAGCGGCTGCTCGCCGAACTCGAAGGTGTCCAGCACGATGGCGCCATCGGCGCTCGCGTGGATCTTCGCCACGCGCAGCGAGGGTTCCATCGGCAGTGCACCCACGATCTCCGCCAGCACGCCGATGCGGTTGCCCGGTCGAATGCTCGTCCACTCGCGGCCATCTTCGCTGCGGATGGTCAGGTCCAACGGCGTGCCGCTGGCCTTGGCCGCGATGATCGCGCGCAGATGCGCATGCACCGCGTGCGGCGGCGTGTCCTGGAAATACATCGGCGGCATCTGCGACACGAACCACGGCACCACCTGCTCGGCGGCCTTCTGAAACTCGCTGCTGAGCTCGGCAACGAGCACGCCTTGCACTTTCGGTCCGGACAACGCTTCGGTGGTTGCGGTCTGTCGCATCTGGGGAATATCCCCGTTTGGCGGGGTGACTACAAGCCAGTATCTGGATGCGTCCTATAAGCGATCGGAGATTCCGCTGTTGGGGGGTGTCATTTCAACCGATAGGCTTCGCACCTTGCGCTGCGTCACCATCGGCAATTTCGACGGCGTGCACCTGGGTCATCAGGCGTTGCTTGCCCGCGCCCGCGCGGTGGCTGGCCCCGGTGGCACCGTGGTGGCCGTCACCTTCGAGCCCCATCCCATGCGACTGCTTCGGCCCGAACTGGCGCCGCAGAACGTGCAACTGCCCGCCGAGCGTCTGCAGGCGCTGCGTGACGCGGGCGCCGACGAGGTGCGCGTGCTCGAGGTGAAGCCCTCGCTGCTCGGCATGTCGGCCGAGGACTTCATCGAATGGCTCAAGCGCGATGTTGGGTTCGATGGCGTCGTGGAGGGGCCAGACTTCCATTTCGGCAAGGGCCGGGGCGGTGACATCGATCTGCTGCGAACCATGGGCGCGAAGCTGGGGTTCCGTGTGGAGGTGGTGGAGCCCGTGCAGGTGCAGCTCGGCGATGCGGGCGTTGCGCCCGCGAGCAGCTCCTTGCTGCGGTGGCTGCTTGCGCAGGGCCGCGTGGAGGATGTTGCGCGCGTGCTCGGTCGTGCCTACGCGTTCTCCGGCACGGTGGTCCGCGGCGACCAGCGCGGTCGTGACCTTGGCTGGCCAACATGCAACGTGGAGCACGGCGATCGCATCCTGCCGGCCGACGGCGTGTATGCCGGCGTGGCCATGCTGCCCGACGGTGGTCGGCGTCGCGCCGCGATCAGCGTGGGAACCAAGCCCACCTTCGGCGAGGCGGAGCGCACGGTGGAAGCGTTCCTGCTCGATCATCAGGCCCCGCTCGACCAGTATGGCTGGACGCTCACCATCCGGTTCGATCGTTGGCTTCGCGAACAGGCGCGCTTCGATGCCATGCCTGCGCTGGCCGCGCAGATGCACCGCGACGTGGTTCGCACGCGTGAGGAGATTCCCATGGAGGCCCTGGCATGACCATCGCCGCAACGCAGGCTTCGGCCTACGCCAGCACGGCTTCGCCCGCACGCATCGCCGAGCGCATCCGTGCCGCAGGCAGCGTGCTTGTGACCGCACACGACAAGCCTGATGGCGACGCCGTGGGCAGCGTGCTTGCCGTCACGCGGGCGCTTCGCACGCTCGGCAAGCGCGTGCAGCCATGGCTGTGTGGACCGTTCGATCCATCGCTGGGCGTGCTGCTGGCTGGCGAGAAGCCCGGTCGCGCGCCCGAGGCGATGCCTGCGGATGATTTCGATCTGGTGATCGTGGTGGACACCGGATCGTGGAGCCAGCTCGAGATCCTCGGCCCGTGGATGAAGGCGCGTCTGGAGCGCTGCATCAACGTCGATCATCACCGTTCAGGCGACACCGGATTCGCGGATCGCATCGTGGACATCTCGTGCGCCAGCTGCACGCAGGCCCTGGTGCCGGTGCTGGATGCGCTTGGCGTGCCCTTCGATGCGCCCGGAAGCGGCGGCGTTGGTTCGATCGCCGAGGCACTGTTCGCGGGACTGGCGACCGACACCGGCTGGTTCCGCTTCAGCGGCGCCGATGCGGCGGTGTTCGCGCTGGCGTCGCGCCTGCTGTCGGCTGGCGTGGACAAGGACCGCCTGTATCGCCAGCTGGAGGAAACCGCGCGTCCCCAGCGCATCGACCTGCTCGCACGGGCCATGGGCAGCATCCAGTGGCTGGCCAATGGCCGCGCCGCGCTCATGCGGCTGCGTGCAGAGGACTTCGCGCAGTCGAGCGGCAGTTCCGAGGACCTGGCCGGTGCGGTGAACGCGCCCATGACCGTTGGATCGGTGGAGGTGAGCGCGTTGCTTTCACAGAACGGCACGGACCCCGTGGTGAAGATCAGCCTTCGCAGCAAGCCCCCCATGACGAAGGGCGGCGCGTTCGTGGACGTGAATCAGCTCGCCGCGCAGTTCGGCGGTGGCGGCCATGTGCACGCGGCGGGTGCCAAGTTCAAGGGCTCGATGGAGCAGGCGAATCAGGCGTTGGCGCAGGCCATCGAGCGCGCGCTCGCCTCGCGCTGATCACGGCGCAGCGGGCGCTGCTGCGGCGCTCGGCGCGGGCAGCGGCTTCACCTTGTAGCCAAGTTTCTCGATCGCGTGCTGCACGGGCAGGGCGGTGGTGTCATCGCGCACCACCACGTCGGCCTGACGGTCCGCAAGGCTCACGCGGCAATCCACCACGCCATCCACGTGCTTCACCTTGTCGGTGATGGCCTGCACGCATCCATCGCAGTGCATGCCGTCCACCTGGTAGCGCAGCGCGATCGGCGCGGTGGCGGTGATGCGTGGATCGTTGCCGCCGTCGCCGCACCCGATCGGTACGAAGGCAAGCAGGGTCGCGGCAAGCAGGAGCGGGGTTCGCATGCGCCGGATCCTAGGCGGTGGGCGTGGTCACGCGCACGCGTCCAAGCCCCGCGATGCGCAGCATGGCGGGCAGCAGCCACACGCTGCTTGCAAGGCAGCACAGGCTCGCGAGGGCCATCAGCTGGCCAAGGCTTCGCAGCCCGCGGTGCTGGGCGAACATCAGCATGCCGAAGCCGATCGTGGTGGTGAGCGCGGTCACGATCACCGCGCGTCGCGTGCTGCCGAAGCCCACCTGCAGTCCACCATCCACGGCGCGGTGCGTGACATGGATGCAGCTGTCCACGGCCAGGCCGATCATGATGGGAATGGCGAAGAAGTTGGCCAGGTTGAAGGGGATCTGCAGCAGGCCCATCAGGCCCATCGTCCAGGCCAGCCCCATCAGCAGGCTGGCCAGCGACAGTGCCGCCAGCTTCCAGGAACGGAAATCGAGCAGCAGCAGCAGCGCCACGAACGCCAGCGCCAGCAGGCCCTGCTCGAAGAAGGAGCGACGCATCAGGATGATCGACTCGCTCACCGTGATGGGCACGCCCGTCACCTCCGGATCCACGCGGCGGATGGCCTGCACGAATCGCGTCATGGCGTCCGATTCCCACACATCCTCGGCCGGATGCAGGATCACGGCGCACTGTCCGCTGGCGCTGGTGAAGGTGTCGCGAACCGCGTCCGGCAGCGCATCGCGCACCGATGCGCGCGCGCCGCGGCCCGTCATCTCCGCCGCCATGCCTGCGCGTTCCGCGGCCGCCTCCGTTGCACGAACCGTGGCATCGGGTTGCGTGCGCAGCGCCTCGTTCAGGCGGCGCAGCGCGTCGCGCAGGTTCTCGATCAACTGCATGTCCGCCTTCGGTGCGCCCGCAAGGCCGGCCATGTTGGCCAGATCACCGAAGGCCCGCGCCGCGCGATCCGCCGACTCGGGCGTGGCGATCTGTCGCTGCGATGCGGGGCTTGTCAGGGCGGCCGCGCCGATCTCGCTGCGCAGGGTCGCGCGTTCGGGCGTGTCGGCTTGCACCACATCGAGCACGCTTCGAACGCGCCCGATCAGCGGTTCGGTCCTGGCGCGCTCGATCATGGGAGGAATGTCCGCCATCGACGCCACCGTGCAGGCGCCGAACCACGTCGCGTTGCCACCCTCGGCCTGGAGCCGACGCTGCCATGACACGCTCGTCAATCCATCGGCCTGCAGTCGCAGCAGGTTGCTCTCGAACGACACGTCACGCGCGCCGATCCAGCATCCGGTCGCGGCCAGCGCCAGCGACACCACCAGCAGCACCACGTGTCGTGGCGCCGCGCGCCCATCGAAGCGATCCATGCGCCCATCCAGCGGTTCCTCGAAGAATCCGCGACGCAGCGGCTGTCGGCGCGCACCGCCATCGAGAAGCAGCAGCAGGGCGGGCAGCGCGAACGCCATGGTGACGGCGCACAGCAGCAGGCCCACGCCGCTGATCAGGCCCAGTTCCCGCAGCCCCTGCATGGGCGCCACCATGGCGATCAGGAAGGTTCCGCTGCTCGTGGCCGCGCCGGCCAGCATGCTTGGCACGGCGCGGCGAACCATGTGGCGCACGCTGGCCGTGGGACCCAGGTGACGCAGCCCCTCCAGGTACCGCGCGATCATGTGGATGCCGTAATCAAGCCCCACGCCAACCAGCACCAGCATGAAAACCACGCTCAGCAGGTTGAGTCGACCCACCAGCAGCGTGGCGGCGCCGTAGGTGAGCGCCGATCCGGCCAGAAACGTGAGCACCGCCAGCAGCGGCCGTTTCACGCCGCGGAACACGAACATGAACAGACCCGCGCACATCGCAAGTGCGGCGATGCTGGCGATGTTCATG
>Ga0209598_10002869_pt1 | contig 13218 bp, 7 predicted proteins | sample M_140807_EF_Meta_FD_187317 | JGI IMG/M metagenome (GOLD analysis project Ga0209598, IMG submission 187317) | Freshwater microbial communities from Lake Montjoie, Canada to study carbon cycling - M_140807_EF_MetaG (SPAdes) (version 2) | ecosystem: Environmental > Aquatic > Freshwater > Lake... | reverse complement strand
AACGTGACTTCTCTAAAACACACAACAAGTTTAACTTATTGTAGTGTGTTGTGTGACGCGTGATAAGGAAGCGGGTAGTGAGCGGATCTGAATTTCGATCGAATCCTGATGGATCGAATCATGAGCTATGGAGGCCAAGGCCCGGGCGTATTGGGGGCTCGCACCTGAAAAGATTCCTCGAGGAACTCCACGCCCAGGGTGATTGGTCGGGTCGGGGCTTGAGCGACGACGTTTTGGCTAACCGCGACGTGATCGAGTCGTTTCATTGTTGGAGCATCGAGAACCCGGGCAAGTTCTGGCGTGGAGTCTGGGAGTATGGCGGGTTGCTAGGTGAACTGGGTGATCGCGACAGCAACCAAGCGGAGAATCTCTGGGAGCATCGGTTCTTTCCGGAGGGCAAGCTGAATTTCGCGGAGAACATGCTCAAGCCCGATCGCGGTGATGGGGACCGACTGGCGGTGGTCGCCATGGACGAGGGTTTGCAAACAGTGAGGCTCACATTCAGGGAGTTGTCCGAAAGAGTGTACCAGTTGGCAAGGTGCATCGAGTCTTTGGGGATTGAGCCTGGGGATCGGGTCGCGGCGGTGATGCCTAACTCGATCGAGGCGATCATTGCTTTTCTTGCGACCAGTTTGGTCGGTGCGGTTTGGACATGCTGTTCGCCGGAGTTTGGGGACGATGCGATCATCGATCGCTTTGCACAGACGACCCCCAAGTTGTTGATTCACGCAACGGCATCGCGGTACAACGGCAAGCGGTTCAGCCAGAGAGCTAGGCTTGCAAACATCGAGCAGAGGTTACCGAGTTTACAGGCCATGCTCATTGTGGAAAACGATGGCGGGGAAGAGATCGATTCAGCGAATGATCGAGCTTGGAGAACCTCTTCGTTGAAGACCATTTGGTACGCCGATGTATTGGAATCCGAGTCGCGCGAACCGATCCGATTTAGGCGATTTGCGTTCAACCATCCACTTTACATTCTGTATTCATCGGGGACGACCGGGGCTCCGAAGTGCCTTGTGCACGGGGTCGGTGGTACGCTATTGCAGCATGTAAAAGAGCATCAATTGCACAGCGACATCCACCCTGGAGATCGGTTGTTTTATTTTACAACCACCGGTTGGATGATGTGGAATTGGCTCGCCAGCGGCTTGGCATCCGATGCAACGATCTATCTTTATGATGGCTCGCCGGTGCATCCAGACCATGGGGTGCTTTGGCGGATAGCCCAGGAGTATCGCATCACGCATTTCGGGGCAAGCGCACGTTACTATGCGGCCCTGGAGAAACATCCTTATGTACCCTGCGAGCATGTTCGAACCGATTCGATTCGCGTGGTGATGTCGACAGGTTCACCGTTGCTACCCGAGCAATTCGATTGGATCTATCGCTCGGTCCACTCGGATGTCCATCTGGCCTCGATCTCGGGTGGGACCGACATCGTTTCCTGTTTTGTGCTTGGGAATCCGGCGATCCCGGTCGTTGCGGGACAAATCCAGTCCAAGGGGTTGGGGATGGATGTACGCGTGGTGGACGAGCAAGGTACTGCGGTTCGTGGAGTGGCGGGCGAACTGGTCTGTGCCAACGCAGTCCCCAGCATGCCGCTTGGTTTCTGGAACGACCCAGACAACCAGCGTTATCGAAGAACCTATTGGGATCGTTATCCTGGGATCTGGTGGCACGGCGACTGGGCGATGGAAACCGACTGTGGTGGCATGATCATTTATGGGCGTTCCGACTCGACGCTCAATCCGGGCGGGGTTCGGATCGGAACGGCGGAAATTTATCGCCAGTTGGAGGCGTTCCCGGAGATCCTCGAAGCGGTCGCAACGGCCAAAAAAGAGGACGGTGACGAGAAAATTGTCCTGTTCGTGAAACTTCGCGAAGGGACCCTCGCAGGTCCTCATTGGATCGCAGCGATCAAGCAACGATTGAGGGAGCACTGCTCCCCTCGCCACGTTCCGAGCTGGGTGGTTCCCGCGGGGGATCTTCCCAAGACGATGAATGGTAAACTATCTGAGATCGCGGTGCGAAATGCGATTTGCGGGTTGGCGATCGGCAACTCGGGAGCTTTGGCAAACCCCGAATGCTTGGTTTTCTTCCAAAACTGGAAACCTTGACCGCGGGATTTGATACAAGCACAGCGAGCAGACTCAAACTCAGTACACAACTGCTAGGAATCCTTCTATGACCAGAAAAGATGACATGCCGATCCGCAAGATCGACCACGTGCGGTTCTTCGTCGGCAACGCAAGGCAATCTGCCTACTTCTACCGCAACGCCTACGGCTTTGACGTCGTGGCCTATGCGGGTCTGGAGACCAAGGTCAAGAACGAGGCGGGTTATGTGCTTAAACAAGGCGGCATTCACTTCGTTATGATCTCGCCGTTGCGAGCCAGCCATCCGGAATCAAAACGTTTGATCCATCATGGCGACGGAGTCTGCGATATTGCGTTGCAGGTCGACGATGTCCAGGTCGCTTATCGGATGTCTGTCGAGCGCGGCGCTGTAGGCGTCGTGGAGCCCATGGCGCTCGAAGACCAATATGGAGTTTACGAATACGCGACCATTCAAGCCTACGGTGACACGACGCATACATTCGTAAACCGAGACCGTTACCATGGTGCCTTTGCACCCGGCTTTGACCCGATCGACCCGGCTAGGTACAACCCTGCGACTTATCATTCGACCGGACTGCTAGCCATCGACCACATTGTTGGGAACGTCGAAGAAGGCCGGATGAACGAGTGGGTCGAGTTCTATCGCAAAGTACTCGGTTTTGAGCAACTCGTTTCGTTCGACGACAAAGATATATCGACCGAGTACTCGGCGTTGATGTCCAAGGTGGTCGAGGGAGGCAGGGGGCGGATCAAGTTCCCGATCAACGAACCTGCCCAAGGGCGACGTCGCAGTCAGATCGAGGAATACATCGACTTCAATGGCGGAGCAGGCGTTCAGCACATCGCTTTGGCGACAAACGACATTATCAAGACCGTTCGGGCCCTTCGGGACAACGATGTATCTTTCCTACGAGTCCCTCGCACGTATTACGACACCCTCAAAGACCGAGTCGGGGCGATCAAGGAGGACTTCGAGGAGCTTGCCGATTTGGGCATTTTGGTCGATAGGGACGACGAAGGCTATATGCTGCAGATCTTTACCAAGCCGGTGCAGGATCGCCCGACGTTGTTCTTTGAAATTATCCAGCGAGAAGGTGCCAAGAGCTTTGGCAAAGGGAATTTCAAAGCCCTTTTCGAGGCGATCGAGCGAGAGCAAGACCTCCGCGGCACGCTTTAGAATTCAGGTTGATGTTTATCTGTTCGGTCCTTGATTGAGGTAAGTGAAGCGTATGCTCGGAGATGAAAAGTTCGGCAATTCGGCGCAAGTACTCGCCAGACGAGACTGGCTCTTGCGCGCAGGGCTGGGGCTCGGCGGAGTCGCACTTGCGGATATCCTGAATCGACAAAAGATCTATGGCCAACACGGGGTTGCTAGCAACGGGGTTGCCAGCCACGGGATTCTCAACCCGACCCACCATCGACCGACAGCCAAGCGGGTGATCTATCTGTTTATGGCCGGTGGGCCATCGCAGCTCGAGACCTTTGACTACAAACCACTGCTGAATGAAAAGCAGGGTGAGCCGCTTCCGGATTCGGTCCGTGCCGGACAGAGGCTCACGGGTATGTCCGGAAATCAAGCGACATTGCCATTGGCCGGCTCGATCTTCAAGTTCGCACAGCATGGCAAGTGTGGGGCATGGGTCAGCGAACTCCTGCCGCATACGGCCAAGTACGTCGATGACATGGCCATCATCCGTTCGATGACCACCGAAGCGATCAACCATGATCCGGCCATTACCTTCCTGCAAACCGGGAATCAGATTTCCGGACGCCCCAGCATCGGGGCTTGGATGCACTACGGCCTGGGGAGCGACAACGAGAACCTTCCTTGCTTTGTCGTACTCATCGCCAAGGGCAAGGTGGATCAACCCTTGTACTCGAGACTCTGGGGGTCGGGATTTCTACCAGCAAGATATCAGGGCGTCCAGTTCCGATCGGGTAAAGAGCCGGTCCTGTATTTGACCAATCCTCCTGGGATCGATTCGGCCAGTCGACGGCAGATGCTCGATCGGCTCAAGCAACTCCATGAAGTCCAAGCGGAACGAACGGCCGATCCTGAACTGACGGCTCGGATCGCCCAGTACGAAATGGCCTATCGCATGCAGACAAGTGTACCGGAGGTCACCGATCTAGCCAGTGAGAGCGAGTCGACGTTCGAACGCTACGGTGCACAGGCTAAAACCCCGGGTACTTTTGCGGCGAATTGCCTGCTGGCTCGGCGGCTTGCTGAACGAGGAGTTAAGTTCATTCAGCTCTACCATCAAGGCTGGGACCATCATGGTGGGGTTCCCGGTGGGATGCGAACCCAATGTGGCGAAACCGACCAACCGACCGGTGCCTTGCTACAAGATCTCAAGGAGCGGGGGATGCTCGACGACACGCTGGTGATCTGGGGTGGCGAGTTCGGTAGAACGAATTATTCGCAAGGCAAGTTGACTGCCGACAACTATGGACGGGACCATCATCCTAGATGCTTTTCGATGTGGATGGCCGGCGGAGGTGTCCGAGGCGGAGTGGCCTTCGGGGAGACCTGTCCATACGGTTACAACATCGTCCAAAATCCTGTGCATATCCGGGATTTTCATGCGACGTTGCTCCATACACTCGGGATCGATCACGAGCGGTTCTCGGCCAAGTTCCAGGGCCTCGATGCTCGTTTGACGGGAGTCGACCCGGCGCGCGTCGTGAAAGAGATTCTTTGAGAGATGTTCTGGGGGTATTCCAGCCAAGCGTCGCAATCTCTATAGCCTTGGGGAGCGTTTTTTGCCATGCTAGCTGCTATAGCAGTCTATTTTGGCGGAATCCTAAATGGTGGGGTTGGAAATGCGAGCAATGATCTACGAACCTCAGTTCGTCGGCCATAACCTCGTCTACGTCCGACACATCTTGCAAGCCCTCTTGGAGCTGGATGTCCAAACCACCCTTCTGACCAGTCGGCAAGCGGTCGAATCCGAGGAATTCTCGAAGCATCTGGGCGAATACCAAGGTTCCTTTGAACTGTCGGCATCCGATCTTTTTGCTAACGCTAGCAAAGGGGGCGGGGTTCGGGTCAACGGACCGGGTGGTTTGTTTAGCTCGATGCGGACGATCCTCGATGGGCTCAAGACCACAGGTCCTGACCATTTCTTCCTCCCCTTTGGAAACCCACTAGCTCATGCCCTCGGGGTTCCAAATCCGATCTCCCGATTTCTTAGAAAACAGGGAATTGAGGCCGAGATCATCCTATTGTTTGGCAAGTACTCCTACAAACACAGCGACCTAGCCTCTAGGGCCAAACAGCATCTGGCTCTGCAATTGCTAGCCAGTGGACCATGGACCCGCGTTCACCACATCCTGCCCCACGCCGTCGAGGTGATGCAGAACCACACTTCAAAACTCCGGCACATTGCACATCTGCTGGCCGATCCGGTCGACACGCCTCCTGCGATGTCCAAGACCCAAGCGCGCGAGATACTCGGGCTCGAGCCTAAGGCCCAATACGTTTCTCTACTAGGACTGATCGATCAGCGAAAAGGGGTCCATGACCTTCTGGCTGCATGCCAAAAACTGGAAATCCAAGACAGTTCGCAACTTAAGATCCTTCTTGCCGGAAAGAACTCCTCGGAGGCTCGAAGGATGCTTGCAGGTGAGTATCGCGGGCTGGTCGATAGCCGTCGTGTGGTCGTACTCGATCGTCACTTGAGCCAAACCGAGTTGTGGGCTGCCTGCATCGCCTCGGATCTGATCACCACTCCGTATCCGACCCACCGATACTCTGCCAGTATCCTGATCCGAGCCGCTGCGGTCGGCGTGCCGGTTTTAGCCAATTCGATCGGCTGGATGGAGGATGTGACCAAGCGATATGGTCTGGGTTGGACATGCGACACACGCAATCCGATCGAATTCGCAGAGCGACTCTCTGAGATCCTCGGTCAAACAACACGGTATGAACCTAGCAACATGGCCAAGCAGTTCGTCGAATTTCATACTCTTGCGAATTTTCAATCGCAAATTACCGATCGAATTCGCCAAAGGCTCTGCTCGCAGGGCACAAACTCGCACCGCAAATCTTGCTAATGATGCTGGTGCTAATTGAGCGACTCTAGGTAGCTGATCAAGTCTGCTAGGGCGGGCACCGGCATGCCGTCGGCAAGCCCCTCGGGCATCACCGAAACAGGGCTCTCCTTGCGCTCGGCAATCGACTCGACTTCAATCTCGACGACCTCTCCTTGAGCATTCCTCAAAACGATCTTCTCTGGGCTCTCCTTGGTCACAAACCCGGACACGACGCGATCATCGTCTAGTCGAAACACGTTTTGCACAAACCCTTGTGCAATGGACTTGCTGGGCATCAAGATCGCTTCGGTTAACTGTTCGCGCTTGTAGGTTTTGGCAACGTTCGGTAGATAAGGCCCCCGCAATACTTCGGTCGGCTTGACATCATGGCACTTGGCACAACCCAACAGCCCAAAGACTTGCTCGCCTCGCTTGCTGTCACCCTTGGTCGCCACGACATCCTTGAGTACATCGTCTTTCTTCAATGTGGAGATCTTGGGTCCATTCCATTGGTTCAAGTCAGCCAATCCCCACTTGCTTGCCAACTCTTTACCGAGCTTTTCGATCTGGGGTCGATTGTCCAAGATCGCGCGGCGTACCAATGGTTCGGCTTGTTTGCATTCTCCCACGCGAAAGACCTCTAGCATTCTTTCGACCGTCTCGGTCGATGACCATGATTGATCCAAAGCTGCAAGCAGTTCCGGTCGCTGGGATTGCTCTTTGCGACAAGCGATCGCCGATACCAGGAGGGCTTGCTGAAAGCTTGCTGCAGAGTCGCTTCTCTTCAACACACCGCCGAGATTCTTAGACAGCTTGTCGCTCTCGCAGCAACGCTTCCAAGCTTCGGCTTGCAAGTGCGTCGAAAAATTACCCGAGCTAGCGAGCAAAACAGAAACTCCCGGGATGGCTTGCTCTGAATTCTGCTTGAGCAAAAGCCCTAGCAGTGGCAACAGGTCGGATTCTGCTAGGCGGGGATCTCCGGATAGTGTTTCAAGCATTTTCAAAACCGGATCCGGTAAATTGCCGGCCGCTTCGAGCAAACCGATCCGCTGTGCGAATGGCAATTCGCTCCACTGGGGCAATCGCATCCAGCCTTCGAGTCGCTCGGCAATGTTCCAGCGGTTGAGCGCAAGCAAGCTTAGGATTTCGGCCCCATCGGCTGCGTCTCGTTGACTGAGCCATCGATCGATCGCCTCTTGAATGGGCTTGGTCATCTCCCACGCTTCCGGCTGATAGTACGGTCCACGGGTATCGGGACGGGTCCCCCAGCTGGTGCCGTTCCAAGCCCCCTCGCGGTAGGCGAGTCTCCCCAGGACGCGGACCTTCATGTAATCCGTCTTGCTCAATGGTCGACCGGCCGCTGGTAAAGCTGGCTGCAAAGATTCGATGAGCGATGCGATTAGCTTTGGATCTTGCTTCATCGCTAAGGCTTGCACGGCATGTTCGAATACCAAGCTGTCTTTAGGTTGGGTATTGAAAATGTGCCAACACGCCTGTTCGCAGTCCTGTTTGGAGAACGCTTGGGTTGCCAGATGCCTAATGAGCACATCTTGGCTCGAAAGATGCCTGACGATGTCATTGGTCCAATCGCTTGATTTGGACGCTTTGGTCACTGCCAAAAGTGATTCGATGTTGGTTCTAGGATCCTCCGATTGCAAACCGTTTCGGATCGAGTCCAACACATTGGGCTGATCGAGAGCTTGTGCATCGCTCAAGGCTCGGATGGCCCAAGCGGCGATGGCAGGACGTTTGGTCAGTCGGACCAAATGATCGACCAGCGGTTCAACGGCCTTAGGATCCTGCTTGCCCCTGACCCACTGATCTCGGATCAATTCGATTGCATAGATCGCCGCGATCCGCGTTTTGAGGGACGTTTGGTCTGCCTCGGCTAGTTGCGCAAGAGTGTTCGATAGTTTCAATACTTCGCTGGGGTGCCCGGCCGCGTAACGCACAAGTCCTCGTTGTCCTTCGACGCGACGTCGATGGCTTTGCGAGTTCAGAAGCTCGAGCCAACCGCTCAGGTTGTCTTTGTCGAGCGACGGCATCGGCTCGGGTTTGTAGCCCTTGGGGCGCAACTGCACCACATAGCCGACGTTCTCGCCTGCATAGGTGAACGTTGCACCTTTCCAACTGGCAGCATAAACACTGGAGTTTGCATCGACATCCAAATCGGTGGCTCGCTCGATTCCCAGAAACTCTCGTTGATCGATCGAAACGCTCGCTCCTTTAGGCTCGACCCGGTGAGAGAAGATCATCTGCCTCCCCCAATCGGCTGTGTAGATACAATCGTTGAATTCTTTGGGCCAACCCGGCTCATCGAGAAACAGAGCGCCGCACCCGGACCCCCCGCCGTAATCGGCAAGCGGGGGAACAATTTCGCTTGGAAAGTTGATGAACTTGCGGGGATACCCGTGATCCTCGCCGCCACTGAAATGGTGCATGCGGATATCCCAGCCACCGCCATCGTTGGTGTTGTCGCGGGCAAATCCACGCAACAGCGGATCCATGGCGACCTCCAGGATATTTCGGGTTCCTTGGCTGTAGAGTTCCATCCCCGTACCATCGGGTCGGACGCGAACCACTCCACCACCTCGGAACTGTAAAGAACGACCGTCGGTGCCGACTGCATTCATGAATCCGAAATCGCCGATAGCTAGATACAGCCAACCATCGATCCCCATCGTCACTCCGTTGCTGGTATGGTCTGCAGGTCGATCTTTGAATCCGAACGCAATGTCCTTGACCAAGATCTCTTGGCGATCCGAAACCCCGTCGTTGTTTTCATCGATAAAGGCGCTCAGATGGGGTGGATGCAGCACATAGAGTCGATCGTGGTCCCAAACGAGCCCTCGAGGCGAGTCGACGTTGTCTACATAGAGATTCGACGCATCGGCGCGGCCATCCCCGTCGAGGTCTTTCAAGCGAATAATCGATCCACGTTTCAATTCCCGATCGAGCGATCCGTTTTTATCGCTCGATACAAAGACGGTACCGTCGGGTGCAGCAGCCACGAAAACCGGATAATTCACCGCCGGTGGGTAGGCGAACAAGGTGGCCTCGAAACCCTCGGGTAGTTTGCATTCCCCAAGCAGTTCTCGCTCCTTTTGAATTTTCGCATCTTCGATCGATATCTCTTTGGTCGCTCCGCCGTAGACCTTCAGTTCGCGGATGCTGGCCCAGGCGCCTGGTGAGGCGCCCAAGCACTCGATCCGCACGTAGCGCACCGGTGCAGGTTCGATCGAGTACTCGGCATCTTTGCCAGGTGAGCCCGCGTCGGCCGATTTGCCGATCGTTTGGTATTGTTGGCCGTCGACAGATGTTTCGACCCTGTAGCGATAGCTTAATTGTTCGGTTTCCCATTCGATCCCTACCCCATGAACTTGCTGGAGTTTGCCCAGATCGACTTGGATCCATTGCGGATAGTTTCCGCCGCTGGCACACCAGCGCGTCGTGCGTTTGCCATCGACAGCAAACTCTACCAGATTGTTTTGGTCTTTCTGCTCTGAGGACGCCGTCACCTTGGCACCAAGAGCCAAGTTTTCTCGCTCGAAACGCTTCGGCGTGGGCTTGAGATATTCTGGAGAGAGTTTACCGGCGGCCCACAGGGTCCCGCGCGTGAGCATCCCGATGAATTCGGGGGAGTCGACCGTTTCGTTGTGATGTCCGAGAGTGGTTCCAAAGACCCGAGTCCCTCGATAGTCGTTGGTCCAAACGCAAACTTGGTCCTGGCCGTTTTCCCGGTCCTTGGCCGTCGCCAAGGGTGTCGTTGTCGGCCAGAGACGATCGATCCGATAAAGTTCGCCGGCGGGGTTTGCCCACGCTGCGCCGAAGCCTTCCATGATCGGATGAGTCGCTTGGACGTTGCGAACTTCATGCGGGTAATGCGGACCGTGCCCTCGGCTGGTAACGCCGCAGAACTCGAACCAATCGTCGTTTCCGACACGGTAGCAGTGCATCGCGCAGTGGATCACCACGCCTGGCTTGCCCTTGCGGTGAGGTTCGAGGATCCGAGCCAGCCACTGCGGATCCTTGTCATCGGAAAAGCACTCATCGTGGAGGATCACATCAAAGCGATCGGCCCACTTTGGATCCCGATACAGTTCGATCTCTGCCTTGGTGCCCGTACCACCTTGGTGGACCACCGTCACGTCGATGTGAGCCGTTTGCTCGAGCCCTTGTTTGATGATCTGTTTTTGGCTGTCGTAGTCGTGGCAGCAGCCACCGACGATCAGCAGCGCTCGAATTGGCTCTGGTGGCTCGGCGATCGCTATAGAGCACCAAGCAGTCGCAAGGAGGGCCAGCGATGCGACGCTGCATTTGGCGATAGTTCGCATGAAAAGAACTCTGTTTTTCATCAGGTTTAGGTGGGTTTAAGGGAGGGTTGTATGTGGTCGGGAGGGATGCGGATAGGGGTGCGCTGAGGAGGCTGTGCAGGTAGCGGCGATTATGAAGGTCGGCCAGGGCTGGTTGGGCGTGCTGGCTGTGGATACAAGCAGCAATCGACCGGGCAGATGTCGTGGCTCGGTCCGAGGTTCCCGAGAGAGGCTCGTGGTGTTCCGGCGGTGAGTCTTTCTTCGATGAGATCGACTGCCATCGAGACAAAGGCCGGATGGAGGCCGACGGAGGGAGCTCGGACGAACTGGATACCGAGTTCTTTCGACTTGGCGGCAGCTTCTTCGTCCAGATCGTAGAGGACCTCCATGTGATCGGAGACAAAGCCGATGGGTTGTACGATTACGCTTTGGACGTTGGCTTGCCTGTGAAGCTCTTCGATGCGATCGCAAACATCGGGTTCGAGCCAGGGTTGTTGAGGAGGTCCGGAACGGCTTTGAAAGACCAGTTCCCAATTCCTGTGACCGACGGTCTCGCAGACCAATCGGGCAGCTTCTCTGAGTTGCAGTTCGTAGCGAGAGTAGTCGGCCATGGACTTGGGGATGCTGTGTGCCGAGAACAGGACTGGGGTAGCATCGCGCAGATGGGGATCGAGTTTGGCCAGTGCACTGCGCAAGCAGTCGGCTTGGGCCTCGATGAACTTGGGATGGTTGAACCCCATGCGGGCCTTTTCGACCATCGGTGCATCGGAGCCGGCTTGGATCATGGCAGCGGCGATGTTTTCGCGGTATTGGCGGCAACCGCTGTAGCAGCTGAACATCGAGGTGAAGAAGGCGATAGCGCGTTTGCGTCCGTCTTGTTTCATCGTTTCGAGAGTGTTGGTTAGCATGGGGTGCCAGTTTCGGTTGCCCCAGTAGATCGGTAGCTTGATCCCGCGTCGGTCCAGTTCGGCTCGAACTGCGGCGATCAGTTCGCGGCACTGCTGGTTGATGGGGCTGATGCCGCCGAAGTGGTTGTAGTGTTCGGCGACTTCGAGCATTCTTTCGCGGGGGACATTTCTTCCGCGTAGAACGTTTTCGAGGAATGGCATCACATCCTCGGGGCCTTCGGGGCCCCCGAAGGAGACCATGAGGATCGAGTCGATGGGAACAGAGTCCAGGGGAGGCAGAGGGCCAAGGGGAGCAGAGGGGGTCGAGTTGGTTTGCCCGTTGGACATAAGGTGGAACCGTTGGGTCAGAGGTAGCTTGGGCGCAATTGGGCCGCGAAAGACTCCATTATTTACGAAACGCAGGATTCTACGAGCCCGTTTGAGGGTGGAAATGCCACGAAATACCGTGTGATAGCTCCGCTAGCGGCGGTTTTGACGCGGTTCTACAATCCAAGCATGAGTTCTCAGGCAGACCCAAAGAGCCCCGATCGTTCGATTCCCAACATTCCGGTTGCCGATAGTCCGGTCGCCGATAGTCCGTTTTCGGGTGAGCCCAATCAAGCGGGAGCATTGCCAGCGGCTAGCAGACCCGATGCGATGGAGCATGGCAAGCGATGGTTGATGGACTTCTTTCCCAATCTCAGGGATGCTGGTTTGCGTTGGTCGGAGGACGACGCGGGTTCGTTGGCTGCCAGCGTCGCTTATTATTTGGCACTGTCGTTGTTCCCGATGTTTCTGTTGTTGATTTCGGGATTGGGAATGTTTTTGCGGTACACGCAGTTCGGGTTTGATATCCAGCAAGAGATCCTTGAGACGGTCGAGAACGGGACGTCGCCGGAAGTCAGGTCTCAGGTCGAACAGGTACTAGATCATTTGAAGAGCCATTCGCTTGTGGGGGGGCCGACCGGATTGTTGACCGCGATTTTGGCGGCGATTGGAGTTTTCGCTCAGATCGATCGAGGTTTTGACAAGATCTTCCGGATACCTCCGCAGAAGGCTGCGTCGTTGTTTTGGACGCTGGTGAGGGTTCTTTGGCAGCGCTTTTCGGCGTTCTTGATGCTCTTGTCACTGGGTGGATTGCTGATGGTTTTGTTTGTCATCAGCATGGGGATGTCGCAGGTGCGTTCGGTGACATCGGAAAAGCTGCCGAGTGTCACTCAGTTGTTCAATGCTTTTGATTTGTTTACGACGATTGCCGTCAATGCGATGCTCTTTACGTTGATCTACCGGGTCTTGCCCAAGCGTCCGGTGATTTGGTTGGATGCGTTTCGAGGAGGTCTGCTTGCGGCGGTGATCTGGGAGGTCGGTCGAGGCTTATTGGGTGCCTTCTTTATCGGCATGCGGTACACGAGTGCATACGGGGCCATTGGATCGTTTATTGCGTTGCTGCTATGGTGTTACTATGGCATTTCGATCTTGTTTTACGGGGCTGAGTATGTGCAGGTCTTGGAGATGCGCAGGGCGGCGAAGTTGGCTGCAGAGAAGAGCGCCGAGCCTATGGCAGCGGTGGTGATTGCAGCCCCAACCGATTCAATGCGCAGGGAGCCTGAGGAGGAGATTTCCAAGACCAAGCCTAGGCGAGTGAGTTAGCGCGAGTTGCTCGGTCGTTTTCGGAGTCTCCAACCCAGCCAAGTGGCGGCCGAAGCGGCCAGCAGCAAGCTCGTCGGCTCAGGCACCGCCGTGTGCGTCCGTGTAATGGAAATGAAGTTGTTGTCAAGTTGATCCGACAGTCGACCGGCCGATGATGCGCCATTTGAGTTGGCAAAGAAATTGGATTGCACAACAGACCCGGGCGATATGCCG
>Ga0209598_10002865_pt1 | contig 13222 bp, 12 predicted proteins | sample M_140807_EF_Meta_FD_187317 | JGI IMG/M metagenome (GOLD analysis project Ga0209598, IMG submission 187317) | Freshwater microbial communities from Lake Montjoie, Canada to study carbon cycling - M_140807_EF_MetaG (SPAdes) (version 2) | ecosystem: Environmental > Aquatic > Freshwater > Lake... | reverse complement strand
GAGGAGTCGCTGGTGAGACCCCTGCTACGGGGCGAGGCCCTGCTGGCGCTGCGGTTGCCGCCACCGGGCAAGGAGCGGCGTCAGAGCGTGGCGGGGGAGCGGGAATCGAGGCCGGCCAGCGCTGATCTGGACGAACCGGGCCAGCGCCGTTTTGAGGCGCTCCGCAGCTGGCGGCTGGAGCAGGCCCGTGGGCAGGGCGTGCCGCCCTACGTGGTGTTCCATGACCGCACCCTGATTGAGATCGCCGGCCACCAGCCCCGCAACCTGGAGGCCCTGGGTGGCGTGGCCGGTGTGGGCCAGGCCAAGCTGGAACGCTATGGCGAAGCGTTATTGGCCGTGCTGGCGAGCCTCGAGGAAGGTCCCTGAGGGAAAGCGCCAATCCCGCCGGAAGCGGGTCCGCCCCGACGCGTGGCGTCGGTCAGACTCGCCTGTGTCCTGGGGCACAGAACGCCATGGCTGAGGGCCGACAAGCGAAGATCATTGCGGTCCCCCTGGAATCCCAGGCGTACTCCATTGTGTTGGGTCCTGGCACCCTGGCCGGGCTGGGAGCCCTGCTGGTGGCCCAGGGAATCCGGGCGGACAGCAGGGTGCTGGTGGTCACCAACCCCGTGGTGGAGCAGCACTACGGCTCCACCTGCCGCCGCAGCCTCCAGGAGGCCGGCTTCGCCGCCGACACGCTGGTGATCGAGGCCGGCGAGGAGCAGAAAACACCCGCCACCGTGGCACGCATCCACGACGCTGCCTTCCGCCACCGCCTGGAGCGGGGATCGCTGATCGTGGCGCTCGGCGGTGGTGTGGTGGGCGACATGGCGGGCTTCGCCGCCGCCACCTGGCTGCGGGGGATTGCGGTGGTGCAGGTGCCCACCACCCTCCTGGCCATGGTGGATGCCTCCATCGGCGGCAAGACCGGGGTCAACCATCCGGGCGGCAAGAACCTGATCGGCGCCTTCCATCAACCCCGCCTGGTGCTGATCGACCCCACCGTGCTGAGCACGCTGCCGGAGCGGGAGTTCCGGGCCGGAATGGCGGAGGTGATCAAGTACGGCGTGATCGGGGATCCGGAACTGTTCGAGGATCTCGAAGCCGCGGCGCGCCTGGATCCGCGCGCTGGGCTGGCCGATCGCCACCGCGTGGGAGAGGTTCTGCTTGAGCGGCTGCTGGAGCGCTCCGCCGCCGCCAAGGCCCGGGTCGTGGCCGCCGACGAACGGGAGGGGGGCCTGCGGGCGATCCTCAACTACGGCCACACCCTCGGCCACGCCGTGGAAACCCTCAGTGGCTACGGCACCTACCTCCATGGGGAAGCGGTGGGGCTCGGCATGCTTGCCGCCGGTGAGATCAGCCTGGCGATGGGGCTGTGGCAGCAGGAGGATCAGCGACGCCAGCGGGCGGTGATCCGCGCCGCGGGACTGCCGCTCACCTGGCCTCCCCTGGACCCGGAGGCGGTGCTGGTGTGCCTTCAGGGCGACAAGAAGGTGCGCCAGGGAAGGGTGCGCTTCGTGCTGCCCACCGCGATCGGCACCGTGGAGATCCGCGACGACGTGCCGAGCGAAGCGATCCAAGGGGCGCTGGAGCGGCTGGCAGCCCCTCAGGCCGGCGGCTGAGGCCCAGTGGCCACGGCCGCGCTCCCTCAGGCCGGGCAGCGGTCGGCGAAATGGCGGATGAACGCCCGCAGGCTCATCGGCCCGCAACGTCGCTGCCAGCCCACGTGGCGGGGGTAACACCGCCAGCACTGCACCCCCAGGGCGCGGCGCCCCCGCCCGCCCAGGGCCAGGCGGTAGCGGTGGCTCCCCACCACCGCGACGAAGGATTTGCCGGCACTGGGCGCAGGGGCCAGGGGGCGCCAGAGGGCCGGTCCGCTCGCCAGACAGGAGGCCGCGAAGCGCTCTGGAGCGGCATTCAGGGCCAGGGCCGAGGCGAACCAGTGCGCCATCTCGGCAGGCGATCCCCCCGTGGGGAGCCACACCAGCAGGCCAGCGCGGGCTCCGGCGCCGGGCAGGGCCGAAAAGCCGCGGAACTCCACCAGGGCAGGCCAAGACCCCGACGCGGAATGGATCGGCGTGGGCATGACTCGGATCACGCGTGCAACCAGCCAGTGCCACCGCCTGTCCCGATGGCCGTGCCAGGGGGTTGGTTTCAGGGCTCCTGAAGAAAACGGGGAGGCATGCCGATCCCGCTGGCCGGCCCACCACGCCCCAGGGCGATCCAGCGGAACTCCCCCAGACCGGCTGGATCCACCAACCGCAGCAGCGCCTCCCGGGCCGCCAGGCGGTCGGCGAGTTCCTGACCCTCGGCCCCGTGCTGCAGGCCGTGAAGGGCCTGGGCCAGGCCCAGGGCCAGCAGCGCCTGACCCTGGCGGCAGGATCCCTGCCAACACCAGCCTGCGGTGGCGGCCCAGCGCCCCAGGCTCTCCAGACAGAGGTGGGCCGTGAGGTCCCAGTGGCCGGGCTCCTGAAGGGGATCGGCACTGGCCCGCTGCCCCCGGTAGGCCAACAGAGTGCCGGAGGAGCGCGACGGGGCGTAGTAACGCCGGGCCTCGAGGGCGTAATCCACCACCAGCAGGTGGCCATCGAGCAGGGCGGTGGCGGCGGCGGCCAACCAGGGCCCCAGGCCGGGATGGAGCTCCGTGCTCCAGCCCGGGGGCAGGTTGGCAGCGGCAGGATCCAGGCCGAGGGGCACCAGCTCCTCCAGGGCCCAGGGCTCCAGGGGCGGCCCGGCCTGGAGCTCCAGAGCGCGGTCGGCTGCGAGGGCCACCACCTCCTGCCGCCACTGGCGGCCGTCCCAGCGGATCCGCTCCACCGCCAGGGCATCGAGCACCTCATGGGCCAACATCACACCCCTGGCGGGTGCGGCGGCCAGGTCGGCCCAATCGGCCCAACGGCAAGGCAGGGGAACACCGGCGAGTCGATGGCGTTGGCGGGCCTCCATGCCGGGGTTCGGCTCCACCAGCACCAGTTCCAGCCGCGCCGCCAGATCGGGCCAGCCCGCCGCCAGGGCGACGGCGAGTTGGCCGGCCAGCTCCCCTTCCCCTGGTCCCGTCTCCACCAGGGCCAGGGGGCCGGGCCCGAGCTGCAGCAGCCACTCCGCCAGCTGGGGAGCGAGCAGGCACGCAAAGCTGCTGCCCAGGCTGGGGGAGGTGGCGAAATCGCCGCGGGGGCCAATCCGCAGGCGGCCGGCGCCGTAGGCGCCATGGTGAGGATCGTGGAGTGCCCAGTCCATGTAGGCGCGGAAGGAAACCGCACCGCCGGCGGCCCGAATCCGCTCCGCCAGCCAGCCAGGCGCCTCGGGGCGTGGGTCGGCAGCGACCTGCAGCGGCGACGCGCCAGCAAGGGGCCAGGCATCAGCTGGTGAATCGAATCCAGAAACCACGCGGAGACAACCCAGCAGTGGAGAGAATGCTCGCCCATGCCCTCGCCCCGATGCCGAGCCTGCCGTTCCAATTGCTCCAGCGGTGGGCCCTGTGCCTGGCCGGGTGCCTGCTGGCCCTGGGCTGCCTGCTGCTCCCCACCAGCGCCGGCGGCGCCTGGGCCTACGACAACCCGGACCTGCTGCCCGACCACCCCACCCCGGTGATCGACCTGGCCAAGGCCCTCACCGACCAGCAGCGCGCTGCCCTGGAGAGCGAACTGGAGGAGTTCGAGCACACCAGCGGCTGGAAGTTGCGGGTGCTCACCCAGGTGGATCGCACCCCCGGCCTGGCGGTGCGCGAGTTCTGGAACCTCGATCAAAGAAGCCTGGTGCTGGTGGCCGATCCCCGCGGCGGCAACCTGCTCAACTTCAATGTGGGCGATGCCCTTTTCGCGTTGATGCCCCGCACCTTCTGGGTGGAGCTGCAGACCCGCTTCGGCAACCAGTACTACGTTCGCGACCACGGCGAAGACGGCTCCATCCTCGACTCCCTGCATGCGGTGAAGGGGTGCCTGGCCATGGGCGGCTGCCAGGTGGTGCCGGGCCTGCCCCAGGAGCAATGGTTGCTCACCCTCTGCAGTTCAGTGCTGGGGGGGCTGATCGTGGGCTTCGCGGCCTTTCCAAGGGATGCCGAACGCACGGTGGAATGGGCCTGGGTGCTGCTGCTCTCCCCCTTGTGGTTGATTCTGTTCGCGGTGTTCGGCGTGGCTCCGATCGTGACCCGCACCAATGACCTGCTTCCCCTGGCCCGCAACGGGCTGGGGTTCCTTGCCGCCGCCGTGGCGGCCTACCTGATCGCCCAGCAGACCGTGGGCAAACAGCGCCTGCAAGACAAGGGTGAGGGTTGAGGGTCGGCGAGCCGTGAACAGCAAAAAACCCCGGTGAACCATCACCGGGGTTTGTAGAGGGATGGAGAGTTCCGAAAGGATCAGAAGCGGCCGGAGGGATCGAGACGGCCGGTGGATGATTCGGAGCTGCTCGGGGAAGTCGTTGTTTCAGGCTGCTCAGCAACCTCGGTCGGAACAGGGGTTACGACAGGGGGAAGGCGCCGGATGGCCACGGTCTGCCAGGCCGCTTCACCGCCCTGGCGCAGCTGGGAAAGGTTTTCCTCATAAAAACGCCTCAGCTCGTCGAAGCGCTTCACCGGCTGTCCGTAGTAGCTGGCGCCGGCCAGGGTGGGGAAGGAGGCCCACTCAGGGGCGAGCTTGGCGGTGAGTTCGGGGGTCATCTCCCCACGGTCCACCAGTGCCAGGGCGCCACGGCGCTCAATCAGAAAAAGAGCGGCCTGGTCCTGGGAGTCGGGACGGAAATCCTGGAGCCCCAGGACCCTGGAGGCCATCGACCAGGTGAAGGGCATGAACTGATAGGCCCCGGCCGCTGCGCTGGCGTAACGGGCGGAATACATCACCCGATCGGGATGGCGGTGAAGGCTGGGGGTGAAGGAGCCACCAAAGAGCATCTGATAGCCCATCGTGTGGCCATTCACCCAGGTGCCCTCCGAGTAGCGGATGGTGTTCAGCATCGCCCGCCGTTCGGCGGTCATCGCGAACTGCCTGGGCACCGCAGGCAGAGGCGGCAGGTAGGCCAGTTGTTGGGGCCGAACAGGCGTGGGAACAACGATGGTCCAGGAGTTGGGGTCCGCCGCTCGGGCAGGCGTGGCGACGCTCAAGGCGAGGCCGGCGGCAACGAGTGCCAGTCGGGAACGCTGAAGGATCGACAAAACAGATGACGGCGGAGGACAAAACCGAACCGGACCCCGAAGCGGGGAGGGATGCGGGATTTCTTGAATGCACCAGGGGTTGACAGGCGAAGCCAGTCGGTGTGAGGAATGGCGCTCAGGAAATCAAATGCTGAATGGATCGGAAAGTTCGGCCAACAATGCCTATCGATCCCGATCTACGCGATCGTGTTAGTGACGCTCGCACAACTGTCCACCTGTATCAGAAATCACGCTGCAGCATCGAAACTCAGTGAGCCACCGCAATCAGCGGGGGGACTGAACAGAATCCCAATCGATCCCATTGACATCGATCGGCACTGCTGATCGCTGCTCGGCACATGCCAACAGGGCTCGGGCCGCGCTGGCGGCCCCATCGGTGGGCAAGGGGCCCTGGGTGGGGGGCAGCAGGGGCTGATCCAGCTCCCACGCCCCGGATTCAAAGGCCTCGGGGTCGAGGATGCGGTGGTGGCCGTGTCGCTGCAGATCCCTCTCCAGCACGGGCGCCTCCGCAAAGCCGGCGCGGCGCACCAGGTGAATGCCAACCCCTTGGCTGAAGGCCTCGCAGAAACTGCTGTAACCGGCTTTGGTGATCAGCCGGGAGCACAGCGGCATCAGATCGATCGGCCGGAGCCCCTGCGGCAGCACCCGTCCGTTCGGCTCACCCGCCAGGGCCTGGTCGGGTCCGATCAGCACATGCTCAGGCCAACGGCGCAGAAGGGCGGGGTCGTAGGGCTTGCCAAGGCCGCCGAAACTCACCAGCACACAGCGCTGCCGGTCCCGGGGCAGGCGGAGCTGCTGGGCCAGCAGGCCGGGGTCGAAACGGGGCCTCGAGCAGGTGATGCCGATCGGAACCGTGGGAACCCCCCAGTCCATCGGCAGGGATAGGGGACACTGCAGCAGAAGGTCCGCCTGGGCGTAGAGGTGCCGGCACTGCTCGGCTCGCGCCAGGAAGGCCCCTCCCATCGGGGCATAAATGGCATCCCAGCCAAAGCTCGCCAACCACACCAGCGGCAGCCCCAGCCGCCGGGCCAGAAAGGCCGCGGCCGGAGGGACATCGCCGAGCACCAGGACCGGCTGCCGCTGGGCCACCAGCCAGGCCGCCTCGCTCGCCAGCCGACCGGGGAGCTCCCGGTCGAGCAGCTCCAGGGCCGCCAGGGTGGCGGGGGCATCGCTTCCCAGGGCATCGGCCTGCACCACGCCCACGTCCCACTGACAGCTGCGGTGCTCGAACGGCACCGCTCCGAGGGCCAGGCTGAGGAAGCTGGCGGGCAGACCGCTGGAGACCACCAGCCGCCAATCGGGCCGCAGGATCGCCAGCTCACTGAGCACCGACGCCGTGCGTGATCCGTGGCCGTAACCGTGGCTGCTCAGGGCCGCATAGATCAGCATCGCTCCAGCACCGGTGGGGTGGGAACGGCGCTCGCGACCGGGAGATCCAGCACCCCAGCCCCCAGGGTGGGATCCACCGGGCTGGATGGGAGGTTCCAGAGCCGTTCCTCGTAGAGGAGTTCGCCGCCCAGGCCATACCAACGGTGGCTGGCCTGCAGCACCCCTTCGGCAGCCAGGTGGATCCAGCTGAAATGGCGCAGGGCCCGCCCGTGCTGATCCTCGCCGTGGCGGGGCACGCAGGCGGCATTGAGATAAGCGGTGCCCCGGCGGTCCCGCAGGAAGGTGATGCGCTCCCCCTGCTGACGGCGCAGGGTGTGATGCATGTGGCCGAACACCACCAGAGGCACGGTTCGCCTGGCGCGGATGCGCTCAAGGGCCAGGGCGAGGTCGTGGTCGCCCCAATCGCAGGGCTGGCGCTTCCAATCGCGACCGCAGGGGTCCCGGGCCTCGCTGCCCAGGCCCGTGGGCCCGCAATGGGCCAACAACACCAGGGGCAAGGCAGGATCGGCCGCTAGGGCCGCCCGCTGGATGCGGCCGGCTGAATCCTCCAGATCCACCGGGCCGAACACGGCCGTGGCGGCCTGGGAGAGATGGTGCCCACCTCCGGCGGTGGCGGGGCGGCCGCCCACCACCGCCAGGCCCGGCGGCGAGAGCGTGCGCAGGGACCAGCCGCAATGGAGATCCCCGAGCAGGTCGAGCTGGTGGCGAAGGCGGGCGCCGCTGGCATCGCGGCCGGTGTCGTGGTTGCCCAGCACGCAGGCCATGGGCAGATCCAACTGGCGCAGCAGAGCCGGAATCCGGGTCCTGCCGTCGCTGAGATCGCCCACCACCAGCAGGGCATCCGGACGGATCTTCTCCAGCACCGCGTGGTCGCTGTGATCCCACTGATCGTGGAGGTCACCGGCGATGGCGATCTGCAACACGCCCAAAGACTGGCCCTCCTTAGGCTGGACCCATCCTGCCCGACCCGAGGCCCCGGTTGAGCGTCGCTTCACTTCAGCAGCCCCAGGTCCTGGCCCAGGCGCCGGCCCCCGCCGCCGCCGATCTGCCGGCCGCGATCGACGCCCTGCGCCGCGAACGCAACGCTGTGATCCTGGCCCACTACTACCAGGACGATGCCATCCAGGACATCGCCGATGTGATCGGGGATTCGCTCGAGCTGGCCCGCCGCGCCGCCAGCACCGAAGCCGATGTGATCGTGTTCTGCGGCGTTCACTTCATGGCCGAGACAGCCAAGATCCTCAACCCGGGCCGCATTGTGGTGCTGCCCGACCTGGCGGCCGGCTGCAGCCTGGCCGATGCCTGTCCCGCTGAGGAGTTCGCCGCCTTCCGCGCCCGCCACAGCGACCACTTCGTGGTGAGCTACATCAATTGTTCAGCGGCGGTGAAGGCCCAGAGCGACCTGATCTGCACCAGCAGCAACGCGGTTCAGCTGGTGCGCCAATTGCCACCGGATCGGCCGATCCTGTTTGCCCCCGATGCCAATCTGGGCCGCTGGGTGGCCCGCCAGAGCGGGCGGGAGCTCACGCTCTGGCCCGGCAGCTGCATCGTGCACGAAACCTTCAGCGAACAGGCGCTGCTGGAGCTGAAGCTTGCGCACCCCGAAGCCGAGGTGATCGCTCACCCGGAGTGCCAGCAGCACCTTCTCGATCTGGCCGATTTCATCGGCTCCACCAGCAAGTTGCTTCAGCGCACCCAAACCAGTGAAGCCCCCGCCTTCATCGTGCTCACCGAGCCGGGAATCCTGCACCAGATGCAGCGGCGGGTGCCAGGCAAGGCTTTTTATCCGGTTCCTGGCACGGATGGCTGCAGTTGCAACGCCTGCCCCTACATGCGCCTGAACACGATGGAGAAGCTCTGGCACTGCCTGGCCACCCTGGAGCCGCGCATCGAACTCGATGAGGAACTGCGGCTGCGCGCCCTGGCTCCGATCGAGCGCATGCTGGCCCTGAGCGCCTGAACCCAGGCACCACCGGCAAACCGATGCCCCTGCCGCCCGATGGTCTCCTGCGGCTCACTCCCGAGGGCCTGTACTGCCCGGCCGCCGGGGCCTGGATCGATCCACAGCGGCCCGTTCCCAGGGCCCTGATCACCCATGGCCACGCCGACCATGCCCGTCCCGGCTGCGGTGCCTACTGGGCGATCGGCAGCAGCGCAGGAATCCTCCGGCAACGTCTCGGGAGCGGCATCGCGCTGCACCCCCTGAGCTACGGCCAGGAGTTCCGGCTCGGCGATGCGCGGGTCTCCTTCCACGCCGCCGGCCATGTGCTTGGCTCCGCCCAGATCCGCCTGGAGGCCGGCGGCGAAAGCTGGCTGGTGAGCGGCGACTACAAGCGGCAGGCCGACCCGAGCTGCGAGCCCTTCGAGCCGGTTCGCGCCGATGGGCTGATCACCGAAGCCACCTTCGGGCTGCCGATCTACCGCTGGCGCAGCGGCCGGGAGGTGGTGGCTGAACTGCTGGACTGGTGGAAGGGAGCCCCGGATCGGCCCTCGGTGCTGTTCTGCTACGCCTTCGGCAAGGCCCAGCGGGTGCTGGCTGAACTGCGGCAGTTGGGGGTGGAGGAGGAGGTGCTCCTCCACGGTGCGGTGCAGGCCCTGATGGAGCCCTACAGCGCCGCAGGCGTGGATCTGCCCCCCACCAGCCCCCTGGCCGCGCTGGATCGGGGCACCAACCTGGCGGGGCGGCTGGTGCTCGCCCCCCCCTCGGCCGCAGCGGGCAGCTGGATGCGGCGATTCGCCGGCGCCCAGACGGGCTTTGCCAGCGGCTGGATGGCCGTGCGGGGGGTGCGGCGCCGGCGGGGCTCCGGCCGCGGCTTCGTGCTCAGTGATCACGCCGACTGGCAGGGGCTGCTTCGCACGGTGCGGGAATGCGGCGCCCGCAAGGTGCTGGTGACCCACGGCCAGGATGAAGCCCTGGCCCGCTACCTGCGCGAGGTGGAGGGGATCGACGCCGAACCCCTGGGCCGCTTTTGGACGGAGCAGGGCCAAGGGGAAATGGCCGCGGCTCAGGATCCCTTGGACTCGGCGGCGGTTGCCCCCCCAGCCGAGCGGACCGGGTAGGACGCCCGCGCGGCAGTGAGGGCCTGAACGCCGATGCCATCGGTGAGGAAGCGGCCTCGAGCGGGGCCCCCGGCAGCCAGCCAGTCGAGCAGGGCGAGCTGACGCGGCAGGCAGACGCCGTGCAGATCAAAGTGCTCCACCACGGTGCGGCGCGCCTCAAGGCCCAGGGGGCGGTGGGCGGCGGGATCGGCCAGAACCGCGGCCATCTGGTGGGCGAGGGCTTCAGGGGAGAAGAAATCCACCAGCAGACCATTGATCCCCGGGCTGATCACCTCCGCCAGCGGTGGGGTGTCCGAACCGATCACCACCGCTCCGCAGGCCATGGCCTCCAGCAGGCTCCAGCTCAACACGAAGGGGTAGGTGAGATACACATGGCAGGCGCACACCCTGAACAGGTCGTGGAGCACGGGATGGGGAACCGCACCCACGAAATGAAGGCGTGAGGGATCGAGCTGACCCGCGAGCTCGGCAAGCAGCGCCTGCTTCCAGCTGCCGCCGGCAGCTGGCGGTGCGCCGTAGCTCACGCCCTCGCCCCCCACCAGGATCACATGGGCCTTCGGACGCAGGCGCTGCAACAGGGGCAGCGCGCGCATGAAGGCATGAAAGCCTCTGTAGGGCTCAAGATTGCGGGCCACAAAGCTCACCACCTCATCGCCGGGCGCGAAGCGAAGCCCCCGTTTCTGGAGGTTCACAAACGAACCCTCACGGGGGGCGATCCCGGTGGTGTCGATTCCTTCGTGGATCACCGACAACCGCTCCCGGAAGGCTGCCGGAGCGGTGGAAGCCTGCCAGTGGGTGGGGGCCAGGGCCCAGTCGAGATCGTGGAAGGCCAGCAGCTGGGTGGCCCGCCGCAGGCGCAACCGTGTCTGGGCGCCGGTGGCCAGGGGGAATTCCGGATCGAAATCGGTGTCACCCCCCTGGAGCTGGTAAACGAATTCCAGCTGGTGGAGCACCGGCACACCCCCCCAGTGGTCCTTGATGCCCAGCAGCTCACCCCAGCCGGGATGGCCCAGGATCAGATCGGGCCTGGGGATCTGCTCGCGGCAGTCGCGCAGCAGGGTGAGCACGGCCTCGGCGCGGATCACCTTGGTCTGGAAATCCTGGGCCCAGGGATGCACAGGAGGCACGGCATCCGGAGCAGGCAACCGGTAACGGAAGCAGGGCACTCCCGCCATGCCTGGGGCGTGGGGAGCGCCAATCGCCTGCACGGAATCTCCCCGAGCGAGGAGGGCCGCTGCAAGATGCCGGTACTGGCCCGGGAAATTCTGATGAATGATCAGAATCCGCACAGCCAAACCCAGGCCACAGCTGGACTGTACCCGCTGGGAAGAGGAAGCGGCACCAGGGCAGAAGAATAAGAAAGCGCAGCCCGGATGGACCGGCGGCGCCGTCTGCGAACGCCACTGCAGCAGCCAGAGGGCGTGACGCCTCAGATCCGGGGAGGCAGGCGATTGTGCTGAAGGCTCCTGGGTTGAATCCGGTGGGACCTGCCTGTGGGCAACCACACCTGATCCGCTGTACAAGGAGTCCACATGAATGAACGTCTGCGCATCCTGCAGCGCCAGCCGCGACGCATCTCGATCACCCTCAGCTTCCACGTGCATGAGGAACTGTTGAAACGCTCCGAGGAAGAGGGGCGCTCGATGTCGAATCTCTGTGCCTTTCTTCTAGAAGATGCCCTTCGCCACAACAACGTCACCCTGCCGCCGGCAGCGGTGATGGGAGCGATGCACGCCAACAACGACCTGCGAACCCGGCCGCGCTCACCCTTCTAAAAGGGGGAACGGTGTTGTCCGGTCTTGCAATGCAGAGTCTTGCAATGCAGAGTCGTGCAATGCCGAACTGTGTGTGCCATCGGGGATGCCATCGCGATGCAGCGTAAGGCAAAGCTACGGCAACCGTTCCCAGCCCCTCGGGCAACCCGCTTGACTCATCAATGCCATCACGAGGCCTCTGATGACACTGAAAAAATGGGAACCCCTGCGTGAGCTCGATGATTTGCTCGAGCGCAGCCGACGCGGACTGGGACTGACTCCATGGCACAACCGCGAATTGCTGGGGGAAATGGATTGGTGCCCTCGCGTGGACATCGGTGAAGCGGATGGCACCTTCATCATCAAGGCCGAGATCCCCGGCGTCAAAAAAGATGATGTCAAGGTGTCTGTTCAAAATGGTGTGCTCACTCTCCAGGGAGAACGGAGTGAGGAGGAGAGTGAACAGGGCCTCCATTTTCATCGGGTTGAACGCTTCCATGGCAGTTTCAGCCGCAGCTTCACCCTCCCTCCCAGCGTGGACCCCAACCAGGTGAAGGCCGGCTTCAACAACGGCATCCTCACCATCAGCCTGGCCAAGCTGGCCGGCAGCGAAAGCGTTGCCCAGCAGGTGCCCGTGGAATGAGGCCCGCCGCCGCCTGGCGGGCGGCACAATGGCCCCATGCATGCGTTCTGCCAGCTGTTCCGACAGCTCGACCGCAGCACGGGAAGCCGTGACCGGGAGGCTGCCCTGGTCGCCCACTTCGGCGCGGTGCCCCCCGAGGACGCCGCCTGGGCGCTGCATTGCCTGCTGGGGAAGCAGCGCCGGCGGCTGATCACCACCCGCAGGCTGCGGCAGATCGCCGTGGAGGCTGCCGGAGTGCCGGAATGGCTGGTGGAAGCCAGCCATTCCCAGGTGGGTGACAGCGCCGAAACGATTGCGCTTCTGGTGGGCAGCCAGGGGGATCAGGGGGCCCAGGCCACAACCCGGAGCAAGGGATTCGATGGGGTCCCGATCGGCGAGGTGCCCCTGCATCGCTGGATGGAGGAGATCCTGCCCGCCCTCGCCGGCCTTGGGGAGTGCGAGCAGTCGCTGCGGGTGGCGGAGATCTGGCGGCAGCTCAGCGTGGAGGAGGTGCTGGTGATGGTGAAGCTCCTCACCGGCACCTTCCGGGTGGGGGTAGGGCCGGGCCTGGTGGTGCGGGCCCTGGCCACCCTTTCGGGGTTGGAGAGCGCCGAGCTGCAGCACCGGCTGATGGGACCCTTCCAGCCTTCGGCGAGCGCCTTCGCCGCCCTGCTGCAGCCCACGGCGAGTCGGGAGGGGCCAGCCGGCCGTCCCTACCCCTTCTTCCTGGCCACCCCTCTGGAGCAGCACCGCCTCCAGCCCTTCGAGCCGGCCGAATGGCTCGTGGAATGGAAGTGGGATGGCATCCGCGGCCAGTTGATCCGCCGCGGCGGCGCCGGCTTTCTCTGGAGCCGCGGCGAAGAGCTGATCAACGGAGGCTTTCCCGATTTGCTGGAGCAATCGCAATCCCTCCCCGATGGGCTGGTGCTCGATGGGGAGGTGATGGTCTGGCCCACCGGGGAGGAGCGGCCGGCAGCCTTCGCCGATCTGCAACGGCGGCTCGGACGCCGCAGCCCATCAGGGGCCCTGCTCCGCTCCCTGCCGGCGGCCTTCGTGGCCTACGACCTCCTGGAAAGCGACGGGGTGGACCGGCGAGGGGAACCGCTGCGCCAGCGACGCGAGCGCCTCTGCGCGCTCCTGGCCAGCGGGGTGAGCGGGTCGCTGCGGCTCTCCAGCGGCCTGGATGTGGGGTCCTGGAGCGATCTGGAGCAGTGGCGCGAGCGGGCCCGGGAGGTCGGCGCGGAAGGGCTGATGCTGAAGCATCTGGATTCC
>Ga0209598_10002858_pt1 | contig 13232 bp, 14 predicted proteins | sample M_140807_EF_Meta_FD_187317 | JGI IMG/M metagenome (GOLD analysis project Ga0209598, IMG submission 187317) | Freshwater microbial communities from Lake Montjoie, Canada to study carbon cycling - M_140807_EF_MetaG (SPAdes) (version 2) | ecosystem: Environmental > Aquatic > Freshwater > Lake... | reverse complement strand
CGCCTGCTGGGCCGGCTGGCGGAGGTCTTCCCCGGAGTCCCGCGCCTGGCGGTGACCGCCACCGCCGACGCCCGGACCCGGCAGGACATCCGCGAGGGCCTGCACCTGGGCGAGGCCCGGGAGTTCGTCGCCTCCTTCGACCGGCCCGAACTGGCCCTCTCCGCCGAGCGCAAGACTGGCACGGGGCGCAAGCGGGTGCTCGAGCTGGCCTCGGCCCGGCGCGACCGCCCGGGGGTGATCTACGCCGGCTCCCGGGACGGGACGGAGGCCCTGGCTGCAGAGCTGTGCGCCGCCGGCCTGCCGGCCATGGCCTACCACGCTGGCCTCGACCGCGACCTGCGCGAACGGCGGCTCACCGAGTTCCTGGCTTCCGACGCCGCCGTCATGGTGGCCACCATCGCCTTCGGCATGGGGGTGGACAAGCCAGACGTCCGCTATGTCATCCACGCCGACCCGCCCGCCTCCATCGAGGCCTACTGGCAGGAGGTGGGCCGGGCCGGGCGGGATGGCGAACCCGCCGAGGGCATCACCCTCTACGGCGCTGCGGACATGGCCTGGGCCCTGCGGCGGCTCGACGGCCAGGCCCTCTCCGACGAGGTCCGGGGGGTGCAGGTCCGCAAGGTGCGCCAGCTCTACGCGCTTCTGAACGGGGGCTCCTGCCGCACGGCGGCGGTGCGTCGCTATTTCGGCGAGCAGGCGGTCGCCGACTGCGGACGCTGTGACAACTGCCTGGACCCCCCGAAGGCCGAGGACCTGACCCTCCAGGCCCAGAAGGTGCTGTCGGCCGCCCACCGCCTGGGCGGGCGGTATGGCCGCGGCCGGCTGGTGGAGCACCTGCTCGGCAAGACCCGCGAGCCCTCGGCCTTCGAGGCGGGGCTGAGCACCTTCGGGGTAGGCGCAGAGCTTCCGGCCGGGGCCTGGCGGGGTCTGGTCGACCAGCTGATCTTCGATGGCCTCCTGCGGGAGGATCCGAACGAGGGCCGGCCCCTCATCGGCCTGGGCGACGCGGATGCGGTGCGCGCGGTCTACCGTGGCGAACGACGGGTGGAGGGACGCCTGGTCCAGCGGCACCCCGCCGCGGGGGCAGACGCTGCCGCGACGCCGGGGCGACGCCGCCGCGACGCTTCGGAGACCGTCTTCGAGGGCGACCCGCAGCTCTTCGCCGCCCTACGCGCCTGGCGTCGGGCCGAAGCCGTGCGCCAGAAGGCACCCCCCTACGTCATCTTCAGCGACCGCACCCTGGCGGAGATCGCCACCGCCCGCCCGGTCGACGCTGCGGCGCTTTCCAGGGTCAGCGGCGTGGGCGAGACCAAGCTTGGCCGCTATGGCCCCACAGTGCTGGCCTTGGTGGCGGGAGAGACCCCGCCCGGCGCCTGATCAGACATCGACCTCGGCATCGAGGGCGTTTTCCTGGATGAACTCCCGGCGCGGCTCGACGAGGTCGCCCATCAGGCGGGTGAACATGTCGTCGGCATCGTCGGCGTGGGCCACCCGGACCTGGAGGAGGGTACGGGCATTGGCATCGAGGGTGGTGTCCCAAAGCTGGTCGGGATTCATCTCGCCCAGGCCCTTGTAGCGCTGGATCGTCAGGCCTCGACGGCCCGCTTCCATCACGGCGGCGGTCAGGTCGAGGGGGCCGCGCACGGTCGTGTTGCGGTCGCGCCGGCTGAAGACCGCCGGGCCGGAGAAGACCTCGGCGAGGGACACAGAACGCTCCGCCAGACGGCGGGCGTCAGCGGCGCCGATCAGCAGATCGTCGAGGACCACCCGCTCGGTGACGCCCCGGCGACGGCGCGAGAAGGCGTAGCCCCCGGCGGCCGAGGTCTCGCCGGTCCAGGGCCCGTCGCCCTCTTCAGCGTAGAGGTCGAAGCGGCGGGCGGCGGCGGCGGGGTCGCCCTCCTCGCCGAGCAGTCCGGCCAGGGCCGCCTGCTCGATGGCGAAGGCCGGAGCCCGCGCCGTGAGCCGCTCGATATTGGCCCGGGCACCCCGGGAGGTCTGCACCAGGGCGAGAAGGTCCTGTCCCGTCAGACGTTCGCCCGAGGGCAGGTCGAGGGAGGCGCCGTCGACACCCTCCTCCGTGAGGTAGACCTCAAGCTCGGCGTCATCCTTCAGGTAGCGGAACGCCCGGCCCTTGGAGGCTTTGTAGAGGGGCGGCTGGGCGATGTAGAGATAGCCGCGCTCGATCACCTCGGGCATCTGCCGGTAGAAGAAGGTCAGCAGCAGGGTCCGGATGTGGGCGCCGTCGACGTCGGCGTCCGTCATGATGACGATCTTGTGGTAGCGGATCTTCTCGATGTTGAAGTCGTCGCGCCCGATCCCCGCGCCGAGGGCGGTGATCAGGGTCCCGATCTGGTCAGAGCCCAGCATCCGGTCGAACCGGGCCCGCTCGACGTTCAGGATCTTGCCGCGCAGGGGAAGGACCGCCTGGTTCTCGCGATTGCGCGCCTGCTTGGCGGAGCCGCCGGCGGAATCGCCCTCGACAAGAAAGACTTCGGACTTGGCCGGATCCTTCTCCTGGCAGTCGGCCAGCTTGCCGGGCAGGGAGGAGATCTCCAGGGCGGACTTGCGCCGGGTCAGCTCGCGGGCCTTGCGGGCGGCCTCGCGGGCAGCGGCGGCCTCGGCGATCTTTTGGATGATCATCCGCCCCTCGGCGGGATGCTCCTCGAACCAGTTGGCGAGGCCCTCCCCCACCAGGCCCTCGACGGCGGGGCGCACCTCTGAGGAAACCAGCTTGTCCTTGGTCTGGGACGAGAACTTTGGGTCCGGAACCTTGACCGACAGGACGCAGGTCAGGCCCTCACGGGCGTCCTCGCCAGAGAGGCTGACCTTCTCGCGCTTGGCCGTCCCGCTGGAGTCGGCATAGCCGGTGATCATCCGGGTGAGGGCCGAGCGGAAGGCGGCCAGGTGGGTGCCACCCTCCTTCTGGGGGATGTTGTTGGTGAAGCAGAGGACGTTCTCGTGGTAGCTTTCGTTCCACCACAGGGCGAGGTCGATCTCCACGTTGTCCCGGCGTCCCCGCACCACGATCGGGGCCTTCATCAGGGGCGCCTTGGCCTTGTCGAGGTGGCGGACGAAGGCCTCTACACCCCCGTCATAGTGCAGAATCTCTTCCCAGGGCTCGGCCTCGCGGTTGTCGCACAAGCGGATGTAGACCCCGGAATTGAGGAAGGCGAGTTCGCGCAGGCGATGCTCGAGGGTGCGGCGATCGAACTCGATGAAGGCGAAGGTCTCCAGCGAGGGCAGGAAGGTGACCTCTGTGCCGGTCAGGGACTCGCCTGACGCCCGAAGGGGGGAGGGGCCGGTCGGCTCCAGGGGCGAGACGGCGTCGCCCGGCGGAACATCATCTCATAGGCCCGCCCGCCCCGGTGGACCTTGAGCTTCAGCCAGTCGGACAGGGCGTTGACCACCGACACACCCACGCCGTGCAGGCCGCCCGAGACCTTGTAGGCGTTCTGGTCGAACTTCCCGCCCGCATGGAGCTGGGTCATGATGACCTCGGCCGCCGACACGCCTTCACCCTCGTGGATGTCGGTGGGAATCCCCCGGCCGTCGTCGGTGACGGTGCACGAGCCGTCGGCGTTGAGGATCACCTCGACCCGCGTCGCATGGCCGGCCAGGGCCTCGTCGATGGCGTTGTCGACCACCTCGTAGACCATGTGGTGCAGGCCGGAGCCGTCATCGGTGTCGCCGATGTACATGCCGGGCCGCTTGCGCACGGCGTCTAGCCCCTTGAGGACCCTGATGGAATCCGCGCCATAGGCAGCGGCGGCCTCCTCCGGAGTTTCGGCGGGGGTTTCGGCGGGGATTTCGGAAGGAGTCTCGTTTTCGTCGGTCATGGAGTGTCCGCAACAGCCAGTCTGGAGCCCTCAACCCGGATCCTGAGGGCGCGGCCCGCAAGGTCCTCGAAGAGAGGGTCGTCCGTGCCGGTCAGGAAGGCCTGAAGCCCGAGCGCCTCGATTTCGTCGAACAGCGCGGCCCGCCGACGGCGGTCCAGGTGCGCAGCGACTTCATCCAGTAACAATACAGGCGCCGGCGCTGATTCGGCACGGGAAAGACGCGCCGCCTGGGCAAGCACCAGGTTCAGGACCAGGGCCTTCTGCTCACCGGTGGAACACTCCGCGGCGGGGCGGCCCCGTTCGGCGTGGATCACGGACATGTCACCCCGGTGCGGCCCGGTCAGGGACCGTCCGGCGGCGGCGTCCCGGCCCCGGGACCCGGCCAGGGCCGAGGCCAGGGCCTGCTCCAGGACGGGGCCGGTCTCGCCCTCTGTAGCCCGGCGCTCCCACTCCCCGAGCGGGGTAATCCTGGCCTGGGGGAAGGGCCGATCACCCCGGGCGTCGATCTCGGACTGGAGAGCGGCCAGGGTGAGCGCCCTGGCTTCGGCCAGGCGCGCGCCGCTGATGGCGAGGCGCCGCTCCAGGGCGTCGAGCCAGACGGGGTCGGCGGGACCGTCGGTGAGCAGGCGAAGCCGCTCGCGCAGGGCCTTTTCATAGGCCTGGGCGAAGCCGGCGTGGGCGGGCTCGGCAGCGAAGACCAGCCGGTCCAGGAACCTGCGTCGCTCCCCCGCAGCCTCGAGGAAGAGCCGGTCCTGGGCAGGGGTCAGCCAGGCCGGGCGGACATGGTCGGTAAGGCGCGCCGGGGTGGCGGGTTCGCCCTCAAGACGCACGGTGCGGCGGCTCGCCCCGGGGGACTCCGCGCCCACGCCCAGGCGGACCGCCTCACCGCCCACCTCGAGCCAGGCAGCGACGGCCCAGGCGCGCCCGGTCGTCTCCTCCGGCGCCCGGCGGCCGATCTCGGGAAGGGCGGCGTTACGGAGCCCACGGCCGGGGGACAGGAGGGAGACGGCCTCCAGTATGTTGGTCTTGCCCGCCCCGTTGGGTCCGGTGAGCACCACCGAGCGGCCGTCGAGCTCCAGCTCCGCCCGGTCGTAGGAACGGAAGTCGGTTAGGGACAGGCGTGTCAGGACCGAGCGCACGGGCGCCAGTCTATAGACGGTTCGCGCCGGCGGGGTGAGGGCCGATGACCGGGATCAGACCCGCAGGGGCATCAGGACGTAGCGCACGTCGGGATCGGTCGGATCGAGCACCAGGGCCGGGTCGTTGGGCCCGCCGAACCGGAATTCGGCCTGCTCGGCGCTGATCTGGTCGGTCACGTCCAGGAGGTAGCGGGCATTGAAGGACAGTTCGAAGGCCTCGCCGTCATAGTCAATCTCGAGCTCCTCGACCGCCTGGCCCGCCTCCATGTTCCGGACGGTCAGGGTCAGCCGGCCGGCCTCGATGGACATGCGGACCGAACGGCTCTTCTCGGCGGAGATGGTCGCGACCCGGTCCACGGCCTGGGCGAAGAGGCGGTTGTCCACCATCATGACCCGGTTGTTGTCCCGCGGAATCACCCGGGCATAGTCGGGAAAGCTGCCGTCGATGACCTTGGAGGTCAGGGCCGCGCCGCCGAAGTCGAAGCGCACCTTCTGCGGGCTGACCGCCAGGTCGACGGTCTCGCCGGCGTCATCGAGAAGTCGGCGGGCCTCGCCAATGGTCTTGCGGGGCACGATCACACCGGGGGATCCGGCAGAACCCTCCGGGGCGGGCATCTCGGCCAGGGCCAGGCGATGGCCGTCCGTCGCGACGGCGCGGAGCCGGGTAACGCCCCCCTCCGTGACCGTGTGGAGGTAGAGGCCGTTCAGGTAATAGCGGGTCTCCTCGGTGGAGATGGCGAACCGGGTCCGGTCGATTAACCGGATCAGGTCGTTCACGTCGACGGCCACCCGGCCGGCCAGGCCGTCGGCGGACATCACCGGGAAATCGCCAGCCGGCAGGACCGGGAGGCTGAAGCGCGAACGCCCGGCCGACACCGTCAGGCGCGGGTCCTCTCCCGTCCAGGCCAGGGTGACCTCAGCGCCCTCGGGCAGCTTGCGCACGATCTCGTAGAGGGTGTGGGCGGGCGCGGTGACCTGGCCCGCCTGCTCAACCCGGGCCTCGGCCTCGTCGATGATCTCCATGTCGAGGTCGGTAGCCGAGAAGCTGAGCCGGCCCCGCTCTGCGGAGAGCAGGACGTTGGACAGGATCGGGATTGTGTTCCGGCGCTCCACCGCGCTCTGGACGTGGCCCAAGGCCTTCAGGAGGGCGGCGCGCTCGATCGTCAGCTTCATCAGTTGGGTCCGGTGTGAGCCTGGGACAGGAACGGCGAGGCCGAATCCGCCCCACAAGGTGGGCTTCTGACCTTAATCATTTGTTGGGCTTGGGAAAGGGGTCCGCGGTCAGGCCCGGGTGTCCAGGTTGGCACCCCGGGCATCGCCCTCGGAAGACCCACCGCCGGAGCTGCGGGCGGCAACCACGACCATGGCAGGCCGAACCAGGCGCCCCAGGAGCTCGTAGCCGGGCTGCAGGCACTGGATCACCGCGCCGGGGGCGAGATCCGGGCTCTCCTGCTCCATCATGGCCTGGTGATGGTGCGGATCGAACCGGTCGCCCGCGGTGGGTGTGAGGGTCTTGAGCCCATTGGACTCGAAGGCCGACAACAGGGCTTTCTGGGTCATCTCGACGCCGACGACGAAGTTGCGGACCCCCGCGTCCTCGCCGGCGGGGGGCGTGGCCAGGGCCCGACCCAGGGTGTCCGCCACCGCCAGCAGGTCCCGGGCGAACTTCTGGATGGCGTAGGCGCGGGCGTCGTTAGCCTCGCGCTCGGCCCGGCGACGGGTGTTCTCCGCGTCGGCGGCGTAACGCAGAACCTGTTCCTTCAGGGCGGCGTTCTCAGCCGAAAGGGTGGCGAAGGCATCAAAAGCTGCGTCCTCGGCCAGGTCCGCGTCTTCGGGATCGTCGGTGGAGGGTGTGGGGTCTTCGGACATTTCAATTATCCTTTCATGCGCTTTCGCCGCGGTCGGCGACCGGCTCCGGGCTCAGACCCCGGCCATCTGCGACAACACCCGGGCCGTATAGTCCACCAGCGGGATGACCCGGGCGTAGTTCAGTCGCGTCGGGCCGATGACGCCGATGGCACCCAGGAGCTTCTTCTGGCCCGACATATAGGGCGCCGCGATGACGGCGGAACCCGAAAGAGAGAACAGGCGGGTCTCGGCACCAATGAAGATACTCACACCCTGGGCCTCGCTCACGCCGTCCAGCAGGCCGATCAGCTGCTCCTTCTGCTCCAGGTCATCGAACAGCATGCGCACGCGCTCGAGGTCCTCAAGGGTGTCGCTGTCGGCCAGCAGGTTGGCGCGGCCACGAACGATCAGGGAGCGGTCGCGGCCCTCGCCGCCGCCCCAGACCGCCAGGCCCTCCTCGACGAGGCGGGCGGCGGCGACATCCAGCTCCCGGCGGGCGTGGTCCAGTTCGAGGCGGATGTCCTGCCCCGCCTCGGCCAGTGTCTTGCCCCTCAGCCGGGCATTGAGGAAGTTTCCGGCCTCCTGGAGAGCCGAGGGCGTCACACCTGGGGGGAGCTGCATGAGCCGGTTTTCCACCGCCCCATCCTCGAAGACCATCACCGCAAGGGCCTGGCCGGTGCCCAGGGAGACGAACTCCACGTGCTTGACCCCGGCCTCCCGTACAGGCGTGACGACGATGCCTGCGCCCCCCGCCAGGCCGGACAGGAGGATTGAGGCCTCGTTGAGCATGTCCTCGACGGAGCGCCCGCGGCCCGCCAGCCGCGTTTCGATCTCCCGGCGATCCGCGTCAGCCACGTCGCCCAACTCCATCAGCCCGTCGACAAAGAGGCGCAGGCCGGCATGGGTGGGAAGCCGCCCGGCGCTGATGTGGGGGGCGCCCAGCAGGCCGAGTTCGGTCAGATCCTGCATGGTGTTGCGGATGGAGGCGGGCGAGAGCTGGATTCCACCCCGGGAGAGGGTCCGGGAACCGACGGGCTCGCCGGTCTGCAGATAGCTCTCGACCACTCGGCGGAAGATGTCGCGGGCGCGGCTGTCGAGTTCGGCTAGGGTCGGACCCCGTAGGAGAAACTGGCCGGTCACGATCTTTAGGCCCCCGCTTCCGGTCGGGCATGGACGCAGGCCCTCGGTTACAGGATAAGCACCCACCCCGCCGGCGCAAGGTGCCGGGACCTCCCTTCCGCCGACGAGCCGAGACCCTGCCATGACCGCAAGCCGCCCTTTTGACCGGCCCATCGACGGCCTTCGTACCGTGACCCTCGAGACGGGCGTGAACCGCTATGCGGAAGGGTCCTGCCTGGTCGCCTTCGGCCACACCCGGGTCCTGGTGACCGCCAGCGTCGAAGAGCGAGTGCCGCCCTTCCTCCGCGGCCGCGGACAGGGCTGGGTCACCGCAGAGTACGGCATGCTGCCCCGGGCGACCCACACCCGGGGCCGTCGGGAGGCCTCGGAAGGGAAGCAATCCGGCCGCACCCAGGAGATTCAGAGGCTGATCGGTCGCTCCCTCCGGGCCGTGGTCGACATGGCGGCCCTGGGCGAACGCCAGATCTCCCTCGACTGCGACGTCATCCAGGCGGACGGCGGCACGCGGACGGCTGCCATCACGGGGGCCTGGGTGGCGCTGAAGCAGGCGACCGACCTTTTGGTGCGCGAGGGCGTGATCCCCCGCTCCCCCCTGATCGATCAGGTGGCGGCCGTATCCTGCGGGATCTGCAAGGGGGTTCCGGTCCTCGACCTTGAGTACGAAGAGGATTCCAACGCCGAGGCGGACGCCAACTTTGTCCTCACCGGCAATGGCGACATTGTTGAGATCCAGGCGACCGGCGAGAAGCGGGGCTTCACCCGGAGCGAGTTCGAGGCCCTGTTCGGCCTGGCCGAGAAGGGCATAGGGGAATTGTTCGCCCTACAGAGGGCGGCGATCCCTGCCGCCTGAAATGGAAACGGGCGGTCCCCTGAGGAACCGCCCGCCTCGGGCGCCGATCCGCCGTCGGGAGAGACAGCAGCGGCCGGCGCAGTCTAGAATCAGAACCGAGCGTTCAGCAGATGGCGGAAGGCGGTCGGTGACATGCGGCCGAGTTCCTCGTCAAAGGGCGCCATCAAGCCGTCGAGAATGGCCTCAAGACGGCGCAGAAGGCCTTCGAAGACCGGGTAGTCGCGGATTTCCAGAACATGGGTCATGGCCGGCTCCTTGTGCAATGCAGCAATTGTTGCGGTGCACATAGGCCCCAAACCGAGGCGGTGCAAGGCCCGTAAGCCTCATAAGCCTCTGATGTTGCGCTGCAGCGACACCTGGACTCAGGCCGGCGCGTCCGGGGGGGTAGGTCCGTCCGGGGCGTAGGTCAGGATGTCGCCGGGCTGGCAGCCGAGTTCCCGACACAGGGCCTCCAGGGTCGTGAACCTGAGGGCCCGGGCGTCCCCGGACTTGAGGATGGCAAGGTCCGAGGCCGAGACGCCGGTCCGGTCGGCCAGTTCGGCCAGGGACATCCGCCGTTTGTGGAGGAGACGGTCCAGGTGCAGGCAGACAGGCATCAGATGGTCAGCTCCGCCTCGCGCCTCAGACGGGCGCCTTCCCGGAAGACCTCGGCCAGGACGACGACCACCAGAATCGAGAACCAGGCGGTGAGGGACAGGTTGGGACGTTCCGGCGCCGCCTGGGGTGGCAGGAGAGCCCCGAGGGTAAAGACGGTATAGCGGACGCCCTCCATCCAGACGAGGCCACCGGCCACGACTCTCAGGCGGGTGACATTGTCCGGATGAAAGGGATCCCCAGCCTTGAGGGTGGCAAAGATCTCCCTCAGGCGGCTGACGATGATCAGGACGCCGCCGACGAAGAGGACAGCGGTCAACATCCTGAGCAGGACCACGGCCCAGCCCTGCAGTCTGTCCAGGCCATCGAAGTGAACCCTGTGGGCGAAGGGCATTTCGGGATTGAAGGCGGCCAGGACGCCATAGAACAGGCTGGCGGCCAGAATGGCCAGCACCAGCAGAAGTAGGATCCAGACGACATCGAGGACCGACTTCAGGAAGCTGGAAAGGGAGCCCGGGCCGAGGGCTCGCATGGTCGGCATGTCGTCGCCCCCCGGTTCCGCTGCGCCATCCCCACCCTTATGTCGCGAACGCGACGGTTTTCGCGTTAAAATGTCGTAATGGCCATCCGGGCCGGGAGCTCTTCATGGCGATCAGACTTGAGGCCGGGTCCCGGCTGGTGGTGGCGACCCACAATCCCGGCAAGGCCCGGGAGCTGGCCGAGATCCTGGAGGGCCGCTACTTCATCGTCACGGCTGGCGAGCTGGGCCTCGCCGAGCCCGAGGAAACCGAGGCCACCTTCACGGGCAACGCCCTCCTCAAGGCGAGGGCCGCGGCGGCGGCCAGCGGTCTGCCGGCCCTGGCGGATGATTCCGGCCTGTCCGTTGCGGGGCTGGGCGGCGCCCCCGGCGTCCTGTCGGCCCGCTGGGCGGGTCCGGGCAAGGACTTCGCCCCCGCAATGGTGCGGATCGAACAGGAACTGGCCGAACGGGGTGAGGCTGACCGCCGGGCCTTCTTCACCTGCGCCCTGGCCCTGGCCTGGCCCGACGACCTGGCGGTGGTGACCGAGGGCCGGATCGACGGCGAACTGGTCTTCCCGCCCCGGGGAGATCGCGGATTCGGCTATGACCCGATCTTCCAGCCACACGGCCATGACCTGACCTTTGGAGAGATGGACCCCGCAGCCAAGGACGCCATGAGCCACCGGGCCCGGGCCTTCTTGCGCCTCAGGGCGGCCCTGGCTTGAACCCCGGATCCGACGCGGCGGGCTTCGGAGTCTATATCCACTGGCCCTACTGCGCCCGGATCTGCCCCTACTGTGACTTCAACGTGCACCGTGACCGGCGCCCCGGGGAGGCGGTCGAGCTGGCCCGGGCGATCGTCGAGGACCTCGCCCGTCGGGCCGCAGCTACCGGGCCCCGGCGGTTGACCTCGGTCTTCTTCGGCGGGGGCACGCCCTCGCTCATGGCCCCCGAGGCGGTGGCAACGGTGATCGCGGCGTGCCGCAGCCTCTGGGAGGCCGCCCCGGACCTTGAGGTCAGCCTGGAGGCAAATCCCACCGACGCCGAGGCCGGCCGGTTCGCCGCCCTGGCCGCTGCAGGGGTCAACCGGCTGTCTCTCGGCCTGCAGTCCCTCGACGACGAGGCCCTCGCCCTCCTCGGGCGCAACCACGATGCAGCGGCGGGCCGACGGGCGGCCGAGGTGGCGGTGGCGGTGTTTCCCCGGGTCTCCATCGACCTGATCTACGCCCGGCCGGGCCAGGCCCCTGAGGCCTGGGCGGCGGAGCTGGACGCCGCCCTCGACCTGGGGGCCGGTCACATCTCGCCCTATCAGCTGACCATCGAGCCGGGGACGGCCTTCGAGCGGGCGGTGCGGCGCGGACGTCTTTCGCCCCCCGCCGACCCGCAGGCGGCGGACCTGTGGGATGTGACCCAGGCGAGGTTGGGCCGCGCCGGCTTTGAGGCCTACGAGGTTTCCAACCACGCCCGCACGCCGGCGGACCGGTCGCGCCACAACCTCACCTACTGGCGGGGCGGCGACTGGCTGGGCGTCGGCCCGGGCGCCCACGGTCGCCTGACCCTGGACGGGACGCGGAGGGGCCAGGTCTGCGCCGCCCGCCCCGCCGACTACATCGCCGCCGTTGCCCGTGGAGCTGGCGAGGGGGAGACCGAGGCGCTCGACCTGCGGGAGAGCGCGATCGAGCGGGCGCTCTCCGGGCTTCGGCTGGCGGAGGGCGTGGCCTTCCCCCAACTGTCGCCCCTGGGCCTGTCGCCAGACCACCCCGAAGTCCGCGACCTGGCGGCACAGGGCCTGGTGGCCGCCGACCCGGACCGACTGAGGGTCACCCCCGATGGCCGTCGCCTGCTGGACGCCGTGCTGGAGCGCCTGCTGGTCCGCTGACGCTGCCTGCCTTGCAATGGCCGCACAAAGCCGCGAAGGCTTGGCCATGAGCCGCAGACCCCCGCCGCCGCCCCTGTCCGACGCCGACCTGGCGCCCGGCCTCTACCTGGTGGCCACCCCCATCGGAAACCTGCGCGACATCACCCTGCGGGCCCTGGACATCCTGTCGGCAGCCGACCTGGTCCTGGCCGAGGACACCCGGGTGACCGGCAAGCTCCTGGCCGCCTATGGCCTGTCCAAGACCCTCGCCCGCTACGACGAGCACGCTGGCGCGCGCACGGCGCCCCGGGCCCTGGCCCTGCTGGAGCAGGGGGGGCGGGTGGCCCTGGCCTCGGACGCCGGTACCCCCCTGGTCTCTGACCCCGGCTTTCCCCTGGTGCGGGAAGCCATAGCCCGGGGACTGCCCGTCTTCGCCGCACCCGGGCCCTCGGCGGCCCTGGCGGCCCTGACCGTCTCGGGCCTGCCCGCCGAACGCTTCCTCTTCGCCGGCTTCCTGTCGCCCAGGTCGGTCGCCCGGCAGCGGGAGCTGGCCGAGCTGGCGGGGATCCGCGCTACCCTGATCCTGTTCGAGGGGGGCAGCCGTCTGAAGGCGAGCCTGGAGGACATGGCCCAGGTGCTGGGCCCGCGGCCAGCGGCCGTGGCCCGGGAGATGACCAAGCTGCACGAGACCCTGGTGCGCGGCCCCTTGGACGTGCTGGCCGCCGACCCAACCCTGGACCATCCCCGGGGCGAGGTGGTCATCGTGGTGGCGCCGGGCCGGGAAGAGGCCGCCACGGCGGACGACGCCGACGCCGCCCTGGCTGAGGCCCTGACCCGGCTGTCCCCCGGCGAGGCGGCCTCGGAGGTCGCCCGGGCCCTGGGCCTGCCCCGGCGCGAGCTCTACCGCCGGGCCCTGGACCTGAAGGGTGCCGGATGAGGGCGACGGTGCGGCCCTGGCGGCGCCGGCTGGGCACCCGGGCGCGGAGCGACGGCCGCCGCGCCGAATGGATCGCCCTGGCCTGGCTCATGCTGAAGGGCTGGCGGATCCTGGGCTTTCGCCTGAAGACCCCCCAGGCCGAGATCGACATCCTGGCCCTGCGCGGACAGGTCCTGGCGGTGGTGGAGGTCAAGTCCCGCACCCACCTTGAGGCGGCCCTGGAGGCCGTCGGTCCCGACCAGAGGGCGCGCCTGAGGCGGGCGGGGCAGACCCTGGCGGCCCGACGGCCGGACCTTGCCGGGCGTTCGGTGCGGCTCGACCTCGTCGCCCTCGCCCCGGGCCGAAGGCCCCGGCATCTGCCAGACGCCTGGGCAGGGCTTTGACGGCGTAGCGGCGCTGCGTGCTAGAAGGCGCATCAAGAGGGAGCCCGCCATGAAGCTGAACGTCGCCGTCCAGATGGATCCGCTGGAGCACATCCGCATCCAGGGGGATTCCACCTTTGCCATGATG
>Ga0209598_10002856_pt1 | contig 13241 bp, 11 predicted proteins | sample M_140807_EF_Meta_FD_187317 | JGI IMG/M metagenome (GOLD analysis project Ga0209598, IMG submission 187317) | Freshwater microbial communities from Lake Montjoie, Canada to study carbon cycling - M_140807_EF_MetaG (SPAdes) (version 2) | ecosystem: Environmental > Aquatic > Freshwater > Lake... | reverse complement strand
ACCATTATAAACCAAGGTATATGTTGGTCGGTTTGCTAAATATGTACCTGAGGTTAAAGCTTGTGTGGCTGAAGAAACATTCTTCATGTATAATTTAAAGTTGGAGATGTTGGTAGGAGAACCAACAGATTCCACAAAAAAGCTAACATCCTCAATTGCAGAAGCAGCAGAAGTGAAATTATTTGTACCAATTTCGGCATTTGTATATATAGCCTCACTTACATGATATTTGGTTGTATTTGGAGGTGTACCCGCTGCTCCAACTATATAATTTGGGCTGTTTAACGTACTGTCAATTTTTATAGTTTGCGCAGTTGTCGTTAAGCATAACAATATAAATGCCATTGGTAATAAAAAACGTTTCATATTTTGGTTTTTTTTTGAATTATAAAATGCAATATAAAAAAAAATTAGCGATTTTGTCCTTATGTAAAAAAACTTAATCAACAGTTAAAAGAGAATACGCTGACATGTAATATTTTTATCGTATATACCAGTAAGACAAACGAAATAATATGAAACAGTCACCCCTTTAGTATTGTATCAGGAAATCGCAGAATAAATTGTAATTCAAATTCATATTACCTTTATTTTTACGAAAAAATATAATGAAAATAATTGCATTAATTCCGGCTAGGTATGCCGCTACCCGCTTCCCCTTTAAATTGATGCAACAAATTGGCAACAAATCAGTCATTGTACACACTTATCAAAATACAGTTGCTACAGGATTATTTGATGATGTAGCCGTTGTAACAGATAGTGAAATTATTTTCGAGGAAATTACAAAAGCCGGTGGGAAAGCAATAATGAGTAAGCAAGTTCATGAAAGTGGAAGTGATAGAATTGCTGAAGCCATTTTGGACATGGAAGCGGATGTAGTCATTAATGTTCAAGGTGATGAGCCTTTTATAGATGCTTTATCATTAAAAAAATTGATTGAAGCATTTAATGATAAGCAAGTGAGTGTGGCATCAGTAATGAAAAAATTTTCAAACGAAGCAAATGTTATCGATGTGAATTATGTAAAAGTGGTGGTTGATAAAAATAATAAAGCCTTATATTTCAGCAGAAGTCCTATCCCATTTCATAGAGACAAATCATTGGATGCTGTTTATTTTGAGCATATTGGTGTGTATGCTTTTCGTAAAGAAACCTTACTTCAATTTACAAAATGGGAGATGACACCATTAGAAACACTCGAAAAAATAGAATGCTTAAGATATCTCGAAAATGGGGTTTCAATTAAAATGGTTCTAACAGAACATACCGGTGTAAAAATCGACGTGCCAGAAGATTTAGCAAAAGCACAAGCCTATTATGACAATATTACTTCACATCAAAATCAATAAAAACCTTTTCTGTAGTTGGATGCGCTTGACAAGTTAAAATAAATCCTTGTTCTACTTCTTCTTGTTCTAACGCATAATTTACATCCATGCTAACATTTCCTTCAATCAATTTTGCTCTGCATGTACAACATACACCTCCTTTACATGCAAATGGCAAATCAGCACCTTGTTGTAATGCAGCGTCTAAAATATTTTGGCCGTTATACGCCAATTGAAAATCAAATGTTCTTCCATCTAACTTTATGGAAACATCACTTTTAGGTCCCAAATTTTCTGCATTAATATCGATATTAAGTTTTGACTTTTCTTGTAATACAGGTGTGCCAAAAAGTTCAAAATGTATTTGATTTTTTTCCATGCCAGCGGTTTGCAAATAATCAGTTGCCGAAAAAATCATTGCTTCTGGTCCGCATAAATACGCAGCTGAAAATACATTGTAATCAACAAGTTTTTGTAGCACATTCAATTTATCTGTATCAATTCTACCATGAAATATTTCAGCATCCATTTTTTCTCGACTCAATATATTTATTAGCGTAAACCTTTCTATGTATTTATTTTTAAGATTCTCGAGTTCTTCAAAGAATGCAATTGAACTTCTATTTTTATTGCCATAAATCAGCGTAAATGTGCTGTTAGGCTGTGTAGTTAAAGTGTCTTTAATAATTGAAATGATTGGTGTAATTCCACTACCCGCTGCAATACCTAAATATTGTGGTTGTTGATCATTATACTTTGTCGTGAAATTTCCTGTTGGTGGCATGATGTTTAAAACATCTCCTTTTTTCAAAGTATCATTAGCAAATGTTGAAAACAAACCGCCATTTATTTTTTTTATCGCGATTTTTAATTTTTGTTCAAATGGTGCAGCACAAATGGAATAAGATCTTCTAATTTCCTCCCCATTTATTTCTTGTTTTATGGTAATGTTTTGACCCGCTTTAAATTGAAATTTATCTTGTAAGTCTTCAGGCAAATCAAATTCTATTGAAATACAATCTGAAGTTTCTCGTACAATTTCTTTAATGCGAAGCGCGTAAAATTGATGTGCCATTTTTATTTTATTATACCTGTTAACAATTGTGATACCATTGTTTTTTCCAACTCCTGTATATCAATATTTTTTTTATGTTGTTGCCAAAATTCTAGCCCCCTTACTGCTGATAATATCGTGAATGTTATTACTTCAGGGTTTAATTTTTTTATTGATTTTTCTGATATTCCCAGTTTAACCATTTCAATTAGCTTGTTTTCATAGAGTTTTCTTTGATTTAAAAAATTCTTCAAAAACGGCTCTTGCAAATGCTTCCATTCATGATTGGCCACATAAACCATATCATAATCTTCAAGCATTTTGTGGATATGAAATCGAATTATTTTTTCTAATTTGTCAGTAACACCTATATCAATTTGCTCCAATTCATTGATTTGATTTATAAAATCATTGGCTACTTTAAAGCAAATGATTTGTAGTAACTCACTTTTTGAACCAATATGATTATATAAGCTAGATGCCTCAACACCAATATCAACAGCCAATTCGCGCATCGATGTTGCTGAAAACCCCTTTTTCCTAAATAATTTTGCCGCATTTTTGGTAATCGTTTCCTTCTTCGACTCGTTTTGTACAGGAATAATTTTCGACATTCTATGCTTTTTACAAAACTAACGCTTATTCGTTTTTAATTGATGGTATTTTTCTACTTAAAAGGATATTTGAAAAATAAATTTGAAAAAATTATGAATTTGATTTTTTAGTTTCTACTTTAGCTGCCGAATTTTGAAACTTCTAATCCGAAGTATCTTATCCAAAGCTTCCCCCAATAAAAAGATAAAATTTTACTGAGATTGCCGTGTATAATGGTCGTCTATTTTACATATTTTATGTGCTAAATAACGCACAAAGTTTTTCTTGTGGTTTCAGAGGTAAGCAAGGCCGGTGATTTCTATCGCTGGCCATTTTTTTTATGTTAACGATTTATTGATAAATGTAACCAATGGTTTGCCGGCTTTCATTATGCCAATTAATTTCTTTTTAAAATCGGTTGAAATTAATTCTGATGTTTCAATATTTTTTTGAACGATATAGCTTTTTAATTTTAAATACTCAATCGCCTCGTTATCTTCTTCATATCCTTTTGGTGCTCTTACCAATTTATCTGATTGATTAAATCCAGATTCAAATTGTTTTTTAAAATCTGATTTCTTCAACAATGCATTTAGTTCATCTACATTATAATCTATTTCTTGTCTGATTTTTGACAAAACTTCTCCCGAAGGCATCCAAATTCCACAGGCAATAAAATATTTATTGGGCTCGAGATGAAAATAATATCCCGCACCAATTCCCTTTTTACCATGCTGATTAAAATAAGCAGACATGTTGTTTTTATATGGATTTTTATTTTTACTAAACCTAACGTCTCTGTTTATCCGAAACGTACAATCTTTTGCTGTCAAGGTATCTAAACTGGGATCTATCAATTTTAAATCTGAGAGTAAATCATCCACAAAATTTTCAAAAGATTTTTTTGCAACGAGGTATTCATTTCGATGTTCATCCATCCAAACTTTGTTGTTGTTTTTTTCTAGTTTTTGGAGGAATTGAAGGATTTGCGGTAGCGTCATTTTTTATTGTAAAAGTAAAAAGAATCAACTTTGATTGCAGTTTATTTTTTTTCGGAACGAAGGCGCGAATTTTTTTAACACGAAGACACAAAGGCACAAAGACACGAAGAATTTTGAAATTAATGTTCTATTATCTACACCCACCGTTGAAACGGTGGGCTATAGAGTTTATTTCAAGTAGAAAAATTTCGCTAATGTGTATGCTGACTAACCTTTTGAACGCATTGAACAAATTGAACCTTTGGAACTTTTAATCCCTATTTCACCTTCCCCCAATTTTCTCCACTTTTAATGCGGTAAAGCGTCATTTCACTAACGCCGTATTTTTCTGCCAATTGTTTGTAGGTTAATTTTCTTTTCGGGTTTGCAATGGTTTCTTTTATTTTTAAAACCTGTGCAGCACTCAATTTTAGACCTACAGTTCTACTTGCTTGAACTTTTTTATACGCAATTTTTGAAGGACTTTTTTGTTGATGTTCATTCAATTCTTCCTGCGAAACCCATTGTAAGTTTTTTGCAGAATTGTCTTCTTTTTTATGGTTGATATGAATTACAAATTTTGTTTTTGGTGATTTTTTTTTGCAAAATAATTTCGCAATTTCTCTGTGAAAATAAATGGTGCCATTACCATCTTCTACGTGTAAGTTTAAAGTTCTGTAACCAGATGTTAAAGACCCGTTCAACAAATTACCATCTTCCTCAAGTTTTAAAACATAACTGGCGGCTCTACCTAAATTTGAAACTGCGTATTTCTTTTTTAAATTTTTGTAGCCTTCAAATTGCATTTGTTTCCAAATTTCTCCAGATTTTTGTTTGATCATTGTAGTTGGTTTTAAAGTTAGTATTGGTGTATTTTACAAGAAATCGTCGAGTTATAAATATAACAAATAAATCATTGTTTACTTCAACATATTCAAAAAATCTTCTTCTGTAAGTATTTTTATAGTGGGAATTTTCTTTGCTTTTTCCAATTTACTACCTGCATCTTCGCCGCAAATCAAATAATTTAATTTACTGCTTACGCCACTTAAAATTTTTCCGCCAAGATTTTCTACTTGTAATTCAGCATCACTTCTTTTTAGTTTTGATAAGGTTCCGGTGAATAAAAATGTTTGATCTGATAAATTGCCAGTCACTTGTTCTCTAACTTCCGCCTCGATTTTTATTCCTAGATCTTGCAAGTTTTTCAGCATTAAAATATTGTCTTCATTTTTAAAAAATTCAAAGATGCTACCTGCTACTTTCACCCCAACATCATCTAACAGCTGAAGTTGTTCGAGGCTCATTGCTTCTAGTTCAAAAATATTTTTAATTTTTTGGGCAAGCGCTTTTGCAGTTGTTTCCCCCACATACCTAATGCCCAATGCATAAATCAAACGATGTAAGGGTTGTTGCTTACTTTGTTCAATAGCCTCTTGTAAATTGACAATTGATTTTTGTCCAAAGCCTTCAATATTTTTCAATGATGATAAATCCATTTCATAGATATCAGGTATGTTTTTTAGTAGTCCCAATTCAACAAATTTGCGCACGTTAGCTTCTCCAAAACTTTTGATATCCATGGCGTCTTTACTCACAAAATGAATGATCCGTTCTAACACTTGAGCAGTACAATTGATGTTGATGCATCGCCAAACGGCCTCGCCATCTGGTTTGTACAAAAGATCATTACAAGCAGGACAATTTTTAGGAAATACAATTTCTGTTTCGCTCCCATCTCTTAAATCGGGCAATGATTTTACTATTTGTGGAATCACATCTCCACTGCGTTCTATCAAAATACCATCACCAATTCGTAAGTCTTTTTCTTTGATGTAATCTTCGTTGTGAATGGAAATGCTACTAACGGTAACACCACCTACCTGAACAGGTTTAATCTTTGCAACTGGTGTAACAGCTCCAGTTCTACCAACTTGATATTCAACAGCCATTAATTTACTGGTTGCCTGACGCGCCTTAAATTTAAACGCAATCGCCCATCTTGGATGATGAGATGTCATTCCTAAATTATCTTGTAATTCGAGATTATTGACTTTTATAACCATACCGTCAATTTCATAAGGCAAATCATCTCTTTGTTTTTCAAACTCCTTTATCTCATGTATAACGGCATCAATACCCTGAACCACTTTCATTTCTTTTTTTGGACTTCTAAAACCCAGATCCCACAATAGTTCTAGCATGCTGGAATGCGAAAGAATATCAACCGGTTTATTTTCATCAGTCTTTGAAATATAACTCACATGATATAAAAACCCTTCTAGATTTCTTTTGCTTACAATGGTGGAATCTTTTATTCTCAATGAGCCAGCAGCTGCATTGCGTGGATTTGCCAATGGCGGAAGTCCTTCCTCCATTAGATGCTCGTTGTATATTTTAAAGTTATTTTTATTAATTAAAATTTCGCCTCTAATCTCAATTTGTTGAATGTTGTGTTGGCTAAATGCTGCTGATAATGGAATTGATTTTATCTGATGAATATTCTGGGTAATGTTGTCGCCTATTTCACCATCACCCCTAGTAACACCGCGGATCAAAAAGTCATTTTCATACACCAATGAAATACTTGCGCCATCAAATTTTGGCTCAATGGAATATTCGATTTCATCTAGACCTGAAAGTTCTTTTGCTTTCCTATCCCAATCCATCAAATCCGCATCATCATAAGAATTTTCGAGCGACAACATCGGAACCAAATGATTCGTTTTGGGAAAGTCTTTAATCAAACCTACGCCTACACGTTGAGTTGGCGAATCTTTGGTGATGCTTTGCGGATTTGACTTTTCAAATTTCACCAATAAATCATACAAAGTGTCGTACTCATAATCACTAATCAACGGATCATTTTCTACATAATATCTATGCTCATGAAATCGTAGGATATTTCGTAATGAGTCAATGTTATTGGTATCAATATTATCTTTCGTAAATTTTAAAAACGATTCGCTTTTGTCTTGTAACGCCTTAATTTGTTCTTTGCTGTACATAAATTATAAATTCAATCAAAGTTAAAAAAAAGCAACCCTTAAAATATAGTATTTTTGAAAAAATTAAACATATGCTTTCTATTCAAAAACTAATACCCATTTGCTTTGTTTTATTTCTATTTTCTTGTAGCAATAAAACGACTGTTTCGCTGATTGTACACAATGCCAAAATTTACACCGTAGATAGTGGTTTTAATGTTGTTGAAGCCATGGCAATTAAAGATGGTAAAATTGTAGCAACCGGAACCAATGAAAACATCTTAAAAACTTACGAATCAGACAGCACAATAGATGCAAACAACAAATTTATATTTCCAGGATTTATTGATGCGCATTGTCATTTTACTGGATATGCAACAGATCAATGGAAATGCGATTTAACCGGGACGCATTCATTTGAAGAGATTGTAGATAAAATAATCAATTACAGTAAATCCGCCCCAATGGAATGGATATATGGAAGGGGCTGGGATCAAAATGATTGGGAAATTAAATCGTTTCCCAATAAAAAAGTATTAGACAGCTTGTTTCCAAACAGACCCGTTTTTTTAAAGCGTGTAGATGGTCATGCCGCTTTGGCGAATCAGAAAGCACTTGAATTATCTGGTATAAATGAACGAACAACCATTAACGGTGGAAGCATTGAAATAAAAGAGGGTAACCTAACCGGCATTTTAATTGATAATGCAATGGATTTGGTAGAGAAAAACATTCCATCCATTACAGATGATTTGGCAAAAAAATATTTCATCGAAATGCAGCAAATGTGCTTTGAGCAAGGATTAACAGGCGTTCACGATTGTGGCGTAAGTGAGCAGACTATTGAATTGATAGAACAGGCTCAGAAATCTGGTGATTTGAAAATGAAAATTTTTGCACTATTATCAGACAGTGCGAATTATTACGACAAGTGGATCAAAAAAGGACCTTACAAAACAAATGGATTGCATGTAGGTGGATTTAAATTATATGCTGATGGTGCGCTTGGATCTCGTGGTGCTTGTTTACTTAGCGAATACAAAGACAAAAAAAACTGGAATGGATTTTTATTAAGCGATGCCATACATTTTAAAAATATTGCAGAAAAACTGGTAAATACTGATTTTCAAATGTGTACACATGCAATTGGCGATAGTGGCAACAGAACAATCTTAAAAATTTATAGTGATGTGTTGAAAGAAAAAAACGACAAACGTTGGCGAATAGAACATGCGCAAGTGGTTGACCAATCCGACTTTCATTATTTCAGAGCATTTAGTATAATTCCATCCGTACAACCAACACATGCCACAAGTGATATGTATTGGGCAAAAGATAGAATAGGTGATGATAGAATAAAAGGAGCGTATGCTTATCAAAGACTTTTAAATGAAAATGGATGGTTGCCATTGGGCACAGATTTTCCAGTGGAATATATCAGTCCGTTTAAAACATTTTTAGCGGCTGTTTTTAGGGTAGATGATAAAGGTTTTCCAAGTGATGGATTTCAAATAGAACAAGTATTAACAAGAGAGCAAACCATAAAAGGCATGACCATCTGGGCAGCAAAAGCAGCATTTGAGGAAAAGGAAAAAGGTAGTTTGGAAATGGGTAAAGCGGCAGATTTTATAATACTTGATACCGATTTAATGGGATGTAAAAGAGAAGACGTTTTAAAAACAAAAGTAGTTTCAACGTTTATTGATGGTAGAAAGGTGTATTGAGAAAGATGTTCAAAAAGTTCAATGAGTTCAAGAGGTTAAAGAGGTTGGAAACATTTTCCGTTTATACTTCTTCGTTTTTAAAACAGATTTTTCCTTCGCGTCTTTGCTCCCTTCACCTTTTGGGGGAAGGGTTAGGGATGGGCGCTTCCTTGCGCCTTTGCTCCTTTGCGTGCTTTGAGCGAAACAAAAACCTCACTTCCCCTTCTTACTCATCCTACACCTATCACTACAATATTTTACCTCATCCCAAACCTTTTCCCATTTTTTTCGCCAAGTAAATGGCCTGTTGCAAACCACACAGATCTTTTCGGGTAAATGTTGCTTTTTTATTGCCTTACTCAAATTGAAATAATTTTCTTGTCACTTAAAATATTTAATGTCAATTCTTTTCCTTCATTCAAATTTTTATAGGCCACTACATCGCACAAAAAACAAACATGATCTCCGCCGTCCATTTCTTGTATAATGTTCATTTCAATCACAGCTAATACTTCTTTTAAAATACTAAACCCATTCCATTCTAATAATAAATTACGTTTGTTCAACCTTTCTATTTTGTTGATTTTGTTGCCCGATTGCTTGCCCAATAAACGCACCAAAGCATATTGCGTATCTGATAAAATCTGAAGTACGAATGCTCCGTTTGAACGGACATTTTCTAAAGTTTTGGTGTTTTTATACACTGCGCAAATAAACCGTTTGGGTTTCATGCTTACAGCAGATGCATAGGTAATGATGTTCATGTTGTCATATTCATTTCCTTTGCTGCTAATGCTATACACCGGCAAATCGACTCTATTCCAGGGCTTTTTCTTGATTTGATTAGTCACTGTTTTAATTTTATAAAAAACATCAAACAAATGCGAAAGGATTTTGTTTTAAATGAAGGTTAAATAGTAGCGAAATAGCGAAAAGAACTTTTGTTCATATTACAACGGATAATTTACATCCCAGTCATTTTGCGAAATGAGAAAAATTTCACTCTGAAAAGGGTTTCTACCCTTTAATCAAAGCCATTTTCAAGCAAATTCTTTTACTTTTGTTTATTAATATTTTTATATGATCAAGACAGGAAACCCAGTTATCAGTATTTATACCGAAATGACGCCCAATCCGGAAACGATGAAATTTGTAGCCAACAAATTATTATATCCCGGAAAAAGCATAGACTTACCCGATGAAGCCAGCGCAAAACCATCTCCATTGGCTCAAGAGCTTTTTAGTTTTCCTTTTATTAAAGCCGTTTTTATAGCCAGCAATTTTATTACCCTTACCAAAACTTCCGAAACAGAAGATTGGCAAGATATGATTCCAACCATCAAACAATTTTTAAAAGATTATTTGGAAGAAGGTAAAGCTGTGGTAAATGATGAGGAAGTTTTAAAAATGAAATCCGAAAGCAGCAACGAAATCAATGCAGATGATAACGATGTGGTTAAACGTATCAAAGAATTGCTTGAAAACTATGTAAAACCTGCTGTTGAAATGGATGGCGGTGCTATTCAGTTTAAAAGTTTTGAAAATGGAAAAGTGAATTTAATGTTGCAAGGAAGTTGCAGCGGTTGTCCATCTTCAATGATCACTTTAAAAGCCGGTATCGAAGGCATGATGAAAAGAATGATTCCCGAAGTAAAAGAAGTTGTGGCAGAAGCCGAATAATAAATACTAAACACGATTATAAAAGCACTTCTTTTTGGAGTGCTTTGTTTTTTTAAACAGAAATTATTTTCTTACATGTTGGCTTCCGAAATTTGGCATTCATTTTATTTAAACATACTAGCTACTACTTGGCAAGAGTGGGTAAGCTTTGTGTTTCAAATTGCCAGTGTTTGGTTTGCCCGAAAAAATAATGTGCTCGTTTATCCTACCGGTATCATCGGTGTTGTATTGGCAGCTTATGTTTATTATTTCGTTTCTACACCACCGTTATATGCCGACACTATTTTAAACATCTATTATTTTGCCATGAGCATTTATGGTTGGTATTTTTGGACCCGTAAAAAAAGCAATGAAATAAGTTATCCTATTAGCTGGTGCAATGCTTCCGAGATAAAAATTGGTTTGGGTTTGTTTTTGTTTTTCTCTGTAATTATTTATTTAATGTTGATAAAACTTACCGATAGCAACACCCCTATTTTAGATACCCTGGTTTCTTCCACAGCAATTACCGCCATGTGGTGGATGGCCAAAAGAAAAATGGAAAATTGGATTGCTTGGATTGTTTCCAACATCATTGCCATTCCCCTAAATTTTTACAAAGGGTTTATGTTGTTTACTTTAATGTATGTGCTGTTTTTATGGTTAGCTGTGCTTGGTTATAAAGCTTGGAAAATAGATATACAATCAAAAAAATCAGTTTAATTCAGTTTTTGCGCTAAGTAGTGTATTTTTATTTTTTAAAAAATAAATTGCATTTCAGAAACTGTAATTTTTTAATACATTCAAATAATCATGCTTACATTAAATCTTTCTACACTAAAGCCAGCAGACGTTCAAAACTATTTGCAACATGCCATTGCGCCTCGTCCTATTTGCTTTGCGTCTACGATTGATACAGATGGTCATGTAAATTTGAGTCCCTATAGTTTTTTCAATTTATTTTCCTCTAACCCACCCATTGTTGTGTTTTCACCAGCCAGAAGGGTGCGCGATAATTCTACCAAACACACCTTACAAAATGTGCTTGAGGTTCCTGAAGTAGTGATCAATATTGTGGATTACGATATGGTGCAACAAATGTCTTTATCCTCTTGCGATTACGATAAGTACACCAACGAATTTCAAAAAGCTGGTTTTACAGAAGAAAAGTCAACCTTGGTTCGCCCACCAATGGTTAAAGAAAGTAAAATAAAATTAGAGTGTAAAGTAAATCAAGTGATTCCATTGGGAACCGAAGGAGGCGCGGGCAATTTAGTGATTGCAGAAATTTTAATGATGCATATTGATGAAAGCGTTTTAAATGCAGATAATAAAATAGATCAAACCAAATTGGATTTGGTAGCACGTTTAGGCGCCAATTGGTATGCCCGTGTAAATGCCAATAATTTATTTGAAGTACCCAAGCCAAATTTAAAATTGGGCATTGGTTTTGATGCGCTTCCTGCTTCTATAAAAAACAGTGCCATATTGAGCGGCAATGATTTGGGCATGTTGGCCAATGTGAGCGAAATGCCTTTTGTAGATCCTACATTCCATGATGATACACTCAAAAACATCATTCAATACTTTTCTATAAACCCAGATGACATGGAAAAAGAGCTACACAATTATGCAAAAAAGCTTCTTCAAAATCATCAGGTAGATGCGGCTTGGCAGGTATTACTCTCTGTTGTATAATTTTCTATAAATCATCTTCAATTACTGATTTTCTTGGTTTACCTTTATGCCTCTTTAAACGTTTAATATAGTTATGAGTACACAGCATTTGTCGGAACAAGAAATCATCCGTAGAGAAAAGAAAACTGAACTTGAAAATTTGGGCATCGATCCATATCCGGCAGCATTGTATCCGGTAAATACTACTGCTGAATTTATCAAAGCAAATTATAAAGGCGAAGAAAATAAAACTGATTTTGCCGACGTATGTGTTGCAGGTAGAATCATGAGTGTACGCGATATGGGCAAAGCCAATTTTGCGGTGATGCAGGATGGTACTGGAAAAATTCAATTTTATATTAAGCAAGATGATATTTGCCCCGGCGAAGACAAATCGCTTTTTCAACAAGTTTGGAAAAAATTAATCGACATCGGCGATTTTGTAGGAATTAAAGGATATGTGTTTACCACAAAAACCGGAGAAACCTCTATACATGTACGTGAGTTTACCATTTTGAGTAAAGCATTACGTCCTTTGCCAATCGTTAAAGAAAAAGATGGCGAATCATTCGATGAGGTTACCGATCCAGAATTCAGATACAGACAGCGTTATGCAGATTTGATTGTGAATCCTGGTGTAAAAGATGTATTTGTAAAACGTACGAAATTCATCAATGCGGTGCGTAGTTTTTTAAATGATCGCGGAGCGTTGGAAGTGGATACGCCGGTATTGCAAAGTATTCCTGGTGGCGCGGCAGCGCGTCCTTTTACTACACATCATAATGCTTTGGACGTGCCTATGTATATGCGTATTGCCAATGAGCTTTATTTAAAAAGATTGATTGTGGGAGGTTTTGAATGGGTGTATGAATTCAGCAGAAACTTCAGAAATGAAGGCATGGATAGAACACACAATCCAGAGTTTACGGTATTGGAATTTTATGTGGCCTATAAAGATTACGAGTGGATGATGGATACCACAGAGCAAATGTTGGAACATGCTGCAATTGCCGTTAATGGAACATCTACATGTACGGTTGGTGATAAAGAAATCAGTTTCAAAGCGCCTTTCAAAAGAATAACCATGTATGATGCCATTAAAGAACATACAGGTTTCGATATCAGTGAAATGGATGAAGCAGGCATCAGAGAAGTTTGTATAAAATTGGGAATTCATGCAGATGCAAAATGGGGTAAAGGCAAATTGATTGATGAAATTTTTGGCGAAAAATGTGAAGGTCATTATATACAACCAA